>Ga0164306_10000186_pt1 | contig 23298 bp, 20 predicted proteins | sample Whisoiple_242_MG_FD_110213 | JGI IMG/M metagenome (GOLD analysis project Ga0164306, IMG submission 110213) | Soil microbial communities amended with fresh organic matter from upstate New York, USA - Whitman soil sample_242_MG | ecosystem: Environmental > Terrestrial > Soil > Unclassified >... | reverse complement strand
GCGAGCGACCTGCCTGCGAACGCTGCGGCATCCACCCGGTCGATCGGCGGGTCGCAGTCCATCACGGCGTCGAGATCCGCAGGCGGTTCGCGTCCCGACGGCCCCCGGCCGGGTTCGGCGCGGGCGAAGCGATGTGCGGCTATCGCATCGGCCCCGAACCGCGATGCCACGTCGGCTCGGGACAACGCGGCGAACTGCCCGATGTTTCGGATACCCATGCGCCACAACAGATCCACCAGGTCTTCGCGGCCCGGGGCCGCCAGGCTGGGCTCGGTGGCCAACTGACGGATGGACAGCGCCGACAAGAACGCCGCGTCCTTGCCCGACTCGATGATCCGCCCGGCGCGCGCGGCGAAGACCGCGGTGGGCAGCCGGTCGGCGATACCCACCTGGCATTCGGCACCGGCAGCCGCCACCGCATCGACCAACCGTTCCGCGGCGGCCTGCTCGGAGCCGAAGTAGCGCGCCGCACCGCGTACCGGCAACACCAGCAGGCCCGGCCGCAGTACCTCGGCACGCGGCACCAGGTCGTCCACCGCCGTCGTCACATTTTCGAAGTGCCTGGCATCGCGTGCAGGATCGGCGGTGACGACGTGCAGCTGTGGGCACCTGGCCTGGGCTTCCCGACGGCGCAGGCCGCGACGCACGCCGACAGCGCGGGCCGACGCCGAGCAGGCGATGACCCGGTTGGCCAGCGTGACCGCCACCGGAGACATCGGGGACAGATCAGCCGCAACCGCCGCAGCCACTGCAGGCCAATCCATGCACCAGATGGCCAGCACCCGTGACGCGCTCATTCGCCTACCGCACGCACCGACCCGAAGTTTCGTCCCCTCGCCCGCATATCCAGCCGGACCTTGCTGATCCGGCCGCACCCGGATGTGGGTCGACCGTCACTGCCGCCGGTCACTTCGTAGCCGCTGACCCTGGCTTCGAGTCGAGCCGATGCGCCATGCCAGTCACCGCCGGTGACCAACAGCGTGCAGCCCTTCTGGCGCGCACGGGCGACCACCGCCCGCGCCCGTGTCGCGGGCACGCAGCGGCCGGCAAGGCCGAGCACGACCAGATCCATGCCGTCCATCAGCACCGCTGCCACCTCGACGGGATCTGCTCCCGGTTCGGGAATGACGGCGAGACGGCTCAGGTCCGCACCCATCTCGACGGCCGCAAGCAGACCGACGTCGGGCTGGCCGACAATGGCCGCATGCCCACCCGCTGCCGTCACCGCGGCCACCAAGCTCAGCGACAGTGACCGCGCACCCGACAGCACCGCAACCGTCCCCCTCGGCAATGAGATCGGTGACACTTCGGCCTGGTCGAATCTCCCGCTTGCCGGGGACGATTCGGGTAACGGCAGCAAACTTTCCGACTCGGGAAGCACATCGTTGGACGACAGCTGGCCGCGACGGCCCTGCCCCACCTTCCCGGATATCGCCGCCATCTTGCGGCGCAGGTGTTCTACCTGATCAGCACGGTCGACCCGATGCCGATCAAGGCCCATCGCCGTCGTCACAGCAGCACCTTCCGCCTCATCCGAATCATGGCTCATTCGAAAGTATGTTCGATAGAACGAGTAAACACCCGCCCACCGACACCGTCAAGCGTCAGCAGCTCGATATGGGGTTTCCACAGGCGTACGCCTGCGGCTGAATACCCGGGGAATTCTTCGCATATCGGATAAGGTTTCGAACGACGACCGCGCTGACAGCGGTTCTACAGCAAGTCGGGGGACAGATAGGAAAATGATGACCACACGTCGTTCGGCTCGTCGCATTCCGGCCATCGCCGGAGCCGCCGCGATCATCGCCCTTGTCGGGCTTTCCGCCGCGTGCGCGAAGGAAGAGGAGAAGGCTCCCGAGACCTCGACAACGACGACCACCACAACCACCACGGCACCTGCCGAGCCGACCGAGAAGGCACCGCGACTCGATCCCGGCGGCCCGAATCCGTTCTCACCGTCGGTCCTGGCACCTCCGGCGCCCACGGCGCCTCCGGGCGACAACTAGCGCACCGCGGTGCCCGGTTGGCGAACTGGCGCCGGGCACCGACTGCTGGCGCTGATCGCGGTGGCAGGGGTGCTTTTGCTTGCGTCGGATCTGCGGATCACCCATGCGGACAACACGCCTCGGCTGATCGGCGGACCCTTTGCGCTTCTACTCGGCGCCTCAACCGATCTGGGACCCTCGCACCGCGACGACACCCAGCTGATGGTCGAACTTCGCGACTCGACCCGGCCCACTCGGCTGGTCGGCTGGGCACGTAGCCAAGGCTTGTCCGTGCGATGGCAGCCGGGCAAGAACTGGGCCGTCGTCGAGGGCGAGGCGGACAAGGTGGGCTCCGCGTTCGACGTCGAGGTACACGACTATCGCGGCCAACGCGGCCAACTGTTCTATGCGTCCCCGCAACAGCCGTCGGTGCCCGAGGAAGTGCGCCCAGAGGTCGTCGAACTCGGCCGGATCCTGAGCTACATCCCGCATCACGAGTCGAAACCACCGATGCTGCCCCGCGACGTACCCGACCAAGGGTTGCAGCCCAGCTCGCTGCGCAACACCTACAACGTGACCCCACTGGCCAAGGCCGGCTTCACCGGCAAGGGGCAGACCATCGTGATCTTCGCGTTCGACGGCTTCGACCAGGCCGACCTGGACAGCTTCGCGACCTTGTACACGTTGCCGAAGTTCACCCCCACCCTGGTCGGCGGCCAACCCTCGGCACCGCGCGGCGAAACGACGATGGACCTCGAAGTCGCCCATGCCGTTGCGCCGGATGCGAAGAAGGTGGTCATCAACGCCCGACCGACAGTCGAGGGCGACGGCGGTGTCTACGAGAAGATCGCGCAGTTAATGGCGTCGGCCGACCGGCAGTTCCCCGGTGCGGTGTGGAGCTTCTCCATCGGCTGGGGCTGCGACAAGCTGACCACCGCAGCCGATCTGGCGCCGGTGCGGTCGGCGCTCGCGGCCGCCCACGCCAATGGCACGACGGCTTTCAACGCCAGCGGTGACCTCGCGGGCCTGGAATGCAAAGGCGGCCAGGACTGGTCGTCGCCGCCGAGTGACGCCGACATCGGGCTCGACTCCGTCGCGTCGCTGCCGGAGATGACCGATGTGGGCGGTACCACTCTATCCACCGACGCCGCAGGCGTATGGCAGTCCGAACAGGCCTGGTTCGACGTGCCGCTGTCGCTGGGCAGCGGGGGCGGGGTGTCCGCACTGTTCGACCGGCCGCCCTGGCAGCGCGCAGTGTTGCCGGACAGGGACCGCGGCCGCAGGCTCACCCCGGACGTCTCCGCTGTGGCCGATCAGTTCACCGGCGTGAAGATCGTCTTAAACGGCAAGCAGTTGGTCGGCGGCGGGACCTCACAGGCCGCGCCGATCTGGTCGGGCCTCGCCGCGGTGATGAACCAGTACCTCGTCGAGAACGGCGGACGACCACTCGGAGATCTCAATCCACTGCTGTACACGGTCGCCGAAGGCTCGAGGCTGCCGGGCTTTCGTGACGTCACCCTCGGCGGCAATGCGGTGGCCGACGCGGCGCCCGGATACGATCTGGTGACCGGACTCGGCACCCCCGACGTCGACAACCTCGTCCGAAACATTCTTATTGTGCAGCAGCTGACCGCATGAGCACCCCGACCGAAGACTCCCCCACCACGATGGAATGCCGGGTGTGTCAAACCGACGTTCCGGCAGGCGAATTCTGCGGGCTCTGCGGCGACTTCCTGACCGAGCGGCGCGGGAATGGCCCGTCCTGGTTACGAATTCGCGCCTATGGCGCCGCTCCGGGCGAGCATCTGCTGCTGCCGTCGCTGGCCAGTTCGCTGTTCCCGAACCTGCCGCACAAATCCCGCACCCCGTTTCGGGTCGTGTTGACTCTCGTGGTGATCGCGCTGGTGACGTTCGCGACGTTACGGATGCCCGCGGCGCTGATCACCGTTGCCTCTCTTGGGCTTCCGCTGCTGTTCCTGTTGTACCTGCGGGAGACGGATGCCTATCACGACCTTCCCGTCCGAACTCTTCTTCTGACCGCTGGACTCGGGATCACGCTCGGGGTCGGCTGGGTGCTGTTGACCGGTGCGGCGGTAGCCCGGTCGTACGGGGTCCCTCTCGGCACCGGGATAGCGGCGGGCCGGCTCCTCAAGGACGGACTCGGCGTACCGGTCGGCAGCATGCTGCTCATGCTCGTGCCGGTGGTGGTGGTACGCCTGCTGCGGCCTTCGAATCGGGAGTCGTTGGACGGCTTCATGATCGGAACCCTCGGCACGTTGACCTTCACTGCCGCCGCGACCATCACGCGGCTGGCGCCACAGTTCGCCTCGGGCATGGTGGCCCGCGCCCGCCCGGTCTCGTCGCTGCTCGTCGAGGCGGGCATCCGCGGGGTAGCGGTGCCGGTGACCGCCGCCGCCGTCGGAGGGCTGATCGGTGCGGCGCTGTGGTTCACCCGCCCGCCCAGCAAGGCCCATCAACATCCGGGATACGTGCGGGCGGCACTGGCCGGGTTCGCCGCCGCGGTGGTGGCCGTCTACGCCGGGCTCGGACTCGTCGATGTCTCGCACATCCCGCAGTGGCTGCAATTGGTCATTCACCTTTCGGTGTCCATGGTGGCGCTTCTGTTGCTGCGCATCGGCCTTCACCTCGCACTGCTTCATGAAGAACATGACGAGATCCACTCCGACGAGCCGGTGTTGTGTCCGCACTGTAACCACGTGGTACCCGACATGGCGTTCTGCCCGGCGTGCGGTGTGGCGACGCATGCCGCGTCCCGGTCATCGCGCAAGGGCCGGCGCGAGTCGCGGCCGACGAGCCGCGAGCCCGATGAGCCCACCACCGACGTGACGCATCCCGGTTATTCGGTGATGTCGGGAACCTACGACGCAACGCCGGTGCGGCGCACCTCCTATGCCCGGCTGTTGCGCACGTGGGGCACCGGCATCGTGGTGGTCGCGGTCGCGCTCGTCGGCCTGTCGATCGTCATCCACAAACCGTCCGCTCGCTACACCTGCCCGCCGGACTGCGGGCATCCACCCACCGGCGAGCCGGTCTCGGTCAACCCACGATTCACCGCACCCGACGGATCCTTCTCCGTTTCGCACCCGGCACCGAGTTCGGTCTACCGAATCACCGAGAGCCCGAACGGGATACGGGCAGACTTCCTCGGCGGCGACGGTGGCACCATGCAGTTGATGAGCCGTCCCGCCAACGGGCAAACCGCAGAGGATATCGCCAAAGGCCTTGTGAACGAGACCTTCCCGGACACCAAGACCGCCTACCAGATTCCCAACGCGATGGTGGGTTACGTACCGGGATACGGCTTGGTCGCCGACTGCTGGCCGCAGGGCGCCAACAGCAATTACATGCGGATGCGGGTGATAGCGATGGTGGCGATCAAGAACAACCTCGCCCTCATCGCCGCCGCCGTCGGCCCGTTCCGGCAATTCGGACCGGATTTCGGGCTGGGCAAACCGTCGGGTGCGAACCTTCAACTGGCCCTTGACATGGGCAAATACGTCAACAGCTTCAGTTGGCGGGGCGATCCCCCTCGCTGACAATCGCAAATGTTGACATTGACAAATGTCATCATTCGCTGGTGTACTTCGGACGTGGCGGACAACTTGCCCGTTCGCGGCTCGATGAGGAGCCGTGGCGCGGCCGCGATCAGCAGCGTGACCCTGCGACAGGTGAGTGCGGTGCTTCCGCCCGAGCGGGCATGGGGCCTATGGGCGTCGCGGCGGATCGTCTCCGGGGTCATGGACACCCTCGGCCCGTCGCTGGCCGGAACACAGGTCGAGCACGTCGACGTGCGGATGCCCGGTGGCGGCAGGTTGATCGGTGAATGGGTTCTCGCAGCGGGCGTGCGTCGCGAAGACCGCGCTATCTACTACGTGCACGGCAGCGGATACGCGCTCTGCTCGCCCCGCACTCACCGCCGACTGACGGCATGGCTGTCGGCACTGACCGGGCTGCCCGTATTCGTCGTCGACTACCGGCTGGCGCCTCGTCATCGGTTCCCCGCCGCTGCAACCGATGTGCGGACCGGTTGGGACTGGCTGACCGACCAGCACGGCCTGGCGCCGCACCGCCTGATCATCGCCGGCGACTCGGCGGGCGGCCACCTGGCCGTCGACATGCTGCTGCAGCCCGACGTCGCCCACCCCGCATCGATGGTCTTGATGTCGCCGCTCATCGACCTCTCCTTCGAGTTGTCGCGTACCAGGGAAGCGCTGCGGCGTGACCCGGCGATCCGGGTTCGCGACGCCAAACGGCTCGTCGGGTTGTACTACGCGAAAAGCGATCTCGCCCATCCGCGCCTGACGCTCGACGTCGCGGGCGGGCGACCGCTGCCGCCGACGCTCGTCCAGGCGGGGGGCGCCGAAATGCTCGTCGGCGACGCCAGGCGGTTGGCCTCCGACATCATCGCCGCAGGCGGCGAGTGCGAACTGCAGGTCTGGCCGGACCAGGTACACGTCTTCCAAGCACTGCCCCGGCTGACCCCGGATGCGGCCCCCGCGATGAGAAACATCGCGCGATTCATCGCGGAGTCGCTCGGCGACTACACCGCAGGCCAGGAAGCAGGTTGAGCGATGGGCATATTCGGATCGTCGAGGAAACGCAGTAACCAGGCTGCCGCGGTCATCACCGGCGCAGGCAGTGGCATCGGGGCGGCATTCGCCACCGAGCTCGCTCGCCGAGGGGGCCGGGTCGTCTGCAGTGACATCGACGGAACCTCCGCACAGACAACGGTCGACGGCATCGTTGCCGCCGGCGGTGAGGCTTTGGCGACGCGGTGCGATGTCGCTCAACTCGACGACGTCATCCAACTCGCGAAGTTGTCGCAGGACTGGCTCGACGGCCCGCCGACCGTGGTGATCAACAACGCCGGCGTCGGGGCAGGCGGTACGGCCATCGGTGAGACCGAGATCGACGACTGGAACTGGGTGCTCGGCATCAACCTGTGGGGCCCGATTCACGGCTGCCATGTCTTCGCGCCAATACTCCGTGAGGCCGGCTATGGCGGCATCATCAACGTCGCATCCGCCGCGGCATTTGCGGCGGCACCGGGGATGGCCGCTTACAACGTGAGCAAGGCTGGCGTGCTCTCGCTGACGGAGACATTGTCCGCTGAACTCAGTGGCACCGGCGTCAACGTCACGGCGCTGTGCCCGACGTTCGTCAAGACCAACATCGTCGATTCCGGCCGGATCACCGGCAAGTCGACCGAGCTGGGCGACCGGCTGATGCGTTGGACCGGGTTCTCCCCCAATCGGGTGGCCCGCACCTGCCTGGACACCCTTGATCGTGGCGGCCTGTACTGCATGCCGCAACCCGATGCCCGAATCGGTTGGGGCATCAAGCGTTTCACGCCGACGGTGTACACCCGCGCCGCCGGACTCAGCACGCGGTTCGCGGTCAACTGACCGCTCGCTCGCGTCCGCACTCAGTAGGAGGATCTCGTGGCCATCGACATGGACGTCATGCTGGCGAAGATCAAGGACCGCCAATGGGCACTCGCCGACCTCGATTGGGATGCGCCCGGCGCCGAGTTCATCACAGACGAGCAGCGGCCCCAGCTGAAGGCCTTCATGGCCGACCTGTGCTGGATCGAGAACATCGGGGCCAGAGGTTTCGCGGCGCTCGCGAAAAAGGCGCCGACTCCCACCATCGCCGAGATCTACCGGTACTTCCACGCCGAGGAGCAACGGCATGCGAACGCCGAACTGGCGCTGATGAATCGGTGGGGCATGCTCGAGGAGGGTGAGGTCCCCGAACCGAACATCAACATCCGGCTGGCCATCGACTGGCTGGACCGGTGGGCCGACGACATGCCGCTGTCACTGCTCGGCACGGTGATCCCGATGCTGGAGGTCGCGCTGGACGGCGCGCTGCTGAAGTTCCTGCTCGACGAGGTGCACGACCCCGTGTGCCACCAGGTGTTCGAGAAGATCAACAACGACGAGTCGCGGCACCTCGTCGTCGATTTCGAAGTGCTCGACATGATCGGGCACGCCAAGATCCGACGGCTGCTGATCGACTTCGTCGGCCACAACGCCACTCCGGGCCTGATCATCGGCGCGATCATGGGTGCGCCGCTGATCAACCGGATCCGCAATGAGATCGTCGCCATGGGTATGGAGCCGGAGCGGTTGTACAAGGCGGTGAAGCGCTTCAAAGAGCTCGGCGACCGCGGCCAATCCACCAGCCGGGTGCCGACATACCGGTTCCTGAGGCGCTACGCCGGCGTGGTCACCAACCCTCGTCACCCGTACCACCTGCTGGCCAATTCGATGGTCTGGCTCTCCGACCGGTACCCCCGGCCGCTGCTGCCGTCGGTGCCGAGCTGGGTCAACGAGGTAACCCACGAGCCGGCGGCGTGACGTGGCTGACACCAAGGTGTACGACACGCTGATCGTCGGTGCGGGCTTCACCGGAATCGGCACTGCGATCAAACTGACCCAGGCCGGTGTCGACGACTTTGTGATCCTGGAACGCGAGGACCGCGTCGGCGGCACGTGGCGAGACAACACGTATCCCGGTGCGGCGTGCGATGTTCCGTCGCTGCTGTATTCGTTCTCGTTCGTGAAGAACCCGAACTGGTCGCGGGCGTACTCGCCGGCCGGTGAGATCTGTGAACACATCGAGGGCATGGTCGACGCATTCGACCTGCGAAGGCGGATTCAGTTCGGCGTCGAGGTGAACAAGCTCGACTTCGACGAAGACGAAGGCGTGTGGACGCTGACCACCTTGGCGCGCAAACGATTCCGGGCCCGCACCGTCGTGCTGTCGTCCGGGCCGCTGCCCGACCACAAATGGCCGGACATCCGCGGTCTCGACACCTATCAGGGCCACAAGATCCACAGTGCGCGCTGGGACCACGACTACGACTTCGCCGGAAAACGGGTAGCGGTCATCGGCACCGGCGCCAGCGCCGTGCAGATCGTTCCCGAACTGGTGAAGCGGGCCGACTTCGTCAAGGTGTTCCAGCGCACACCCGGCTGGGTCATGCCCCGGCTGGACGTCTCGATGCCGGCCGCGGCGAAGGAACTGTTCGCGAAAGTGCCTGCCACCCAAGAGCTCGCCCGCCAGGCGCTGTACTGGGGTCACGAAGTCACAGCGACCGCCATGGTGTGGAACACTCCGCTCACATCGCTTGTCGCACGACTCGGCAAGGCGCACATCCGGGCGCAGGTGTCCGATCCGTGGCTGCGACGACAGCTCACCCCGGACTTCACCCCGGGCTGCAAACGGATGCTGATCTCCAGCGACTACTACCCCGCGCTGCAGCGGGACAACTGCAAGCTCATCGACTGGCCGATCGCCACGATGAGCCCCGCCGGGATCCGCACCAGCGACGGGGTCGAGCATCACCTGGACTGCATCGTGTTCGCCACCGGATACGACGTGCATCTGACCGGGCCGCCGTACCCGATCACCGGGATCGGCGGACGAACCCTGCGCGAAGAGTGGACTGACGGCGCGCAGGCGTACAAGAGCATCAACGCCAACGGCTACCCCAACCTGTTTTTCATGACGGGGCCGAACTCCGGGCCCGGCCACAACTCGCTGCTCGTCTACGTCGAGGGGCAGATCCAGTACGCGGTCAGCGGGATCACCACGATCCTGCGGGATAACCTGCGCTATCTCGACGTCCGAGCGGACGTGCAGCGACGGTACAACCGGCGAATCCAGAAGCGGCTCACCAAGACGACCTGGATGACGGGCTGCAGCAGCTGGTACCTGACGAAGGACGGCTTCAACGCTTCGATGTACCCGGGCTTTGCCACCCAGTATCTTCGTCAGATGAGGGACTTCCGATTCAGCGACTACATCGCGCACGAAAAAGCCGCCGTGCCTGCGGTCACGTCAACGGCCTGACGTGTCTGCGGCCAGGCAGCCACGACAACCCACGGGGCCGATCTCGACGATCCTCGGCGGTCTGCGCCGCGCCGACCGGCAGATCCGCAGGAGCTCCCGCGACGTCATCGAGAGCGCGGTGTCGCAGCTGTTCGACGCCGCAGTCCAACCGCACGGTATCGCCGCCTCCGGTGAGTACCGGATCGAGGAGCTTGCCCAGCTGGCGAGCACCACCACTCGCAACATCCGCGTCTACCGCGATCGCGGCCTGCTTCATCCACCCCTGCGGGTGGGTCGGATCGTGTTGTTCAACGACACCCACCTCACGCGACTGCGGCTGATCACCTCCCTTCTCGACCGTGGCTACAACATCTCTCACGTCCACGAGATGTTGTCGGCGTGGGAGCAGGGCAAGGACGTCGGCGACATGCTGGGGCTGGAAAACGCCATCGCCGGCAGCTGGGCCACCGAGAAACCCGAACGGATGAGCGTCGCCGACGCCAAGCGGCTGGTCGACGACGACCCCGGTTTCGACCGCATGGTCGGCCTCGGAGTCATCCGGCTCGAAGACGGCGAAGCGGTGGTCGTGCGGCCCAAGCTGATCGCGGCGTTCAACGACATCCGTCAGTACGGCGTCGCGACGGGCAGGCTGATCGACGTCCACGAACAGGTCGCACCGCTGATCGATCAGATCAGCGACATCCTGGTGCAGGCCGGCGTCGAGCAGGTCATCGACCGCCTCAAGCCGGGCGCGGCCCTGCCTGCGGACACCGAAATGGCAGAACTGATCACAATGCTGGTGCGGTTGCGCACCCAGGCCGTCTCCGCGGTGTCGGCAACGCTTGCGTTCTCGATCGAGTCGTCCATCGAGTCGGCGGTCGGTCAGATTCTCGGCGACCTCATCGAGAAAGAGGCCGACACCCAAACACCGCCGGAAGCGTGATCACTCCCACTCGATGGTCCCCGGCGGCTTGCTGGTCACGTCCAGCACAACCCGGTTGACCTCGGGAACCTCGTTGGTGATGCGGGTGGAGATGCGTTCGAGAACCTCGTAGGGCACCCGCGTCCAGTCCGCGGTCATGGCATCCTCACTGGACACCGGCCGAAGCACGATCGGGTGACCATAGGTGCGGCCGTCGCCCTGCACACCGACCGACCGGATGTCGGCCAGCAGCACCACCGGGCACTGCCAGATCTGGTTGTCCAGGCCCGCCGCGGTCAGCTCCTCGCGCGCGATCGCGTCGGCGCGACGCAGGGTCTCGAGCCGACCCGCCGTTACCTCGCCGATGATGCGGATCGCCAGACCGGGCCCCGGGAACGGTTGCCGCCCAACGATTTCCTCGGGCAGGCCGAGCTCACGGCCGACGGCGCGGACTTCGTCCTTGAACAGCAGCCGCAACGGCTCGACGAGCTTGAACTTCAGATCGTCGGGCAAGCCACCGACGTTGTGATGGCTCTTGATGTTGGCCGTGCCGGAGCCGCCGCCGGACTCCACCACGTCGGGATAAAGCGTGCCCTGCACCAGAAAATCGACGTCAGATCCCGTATCCCCCACGATGTCTCGGACCGCACCCTCGAACGCCCGGATGAACTCGCGGCCGATGATCTTGCGCTTGCCCTCCGGGTTGGTCACCGCGGCAAGCGCTTCGAGGAACCGGTCCTCAGCGTCGACGGTCACCAAATTGGCGCCGGTCGCGGCGACGAAGTCACGCTGCACCTGCGCCCGCTCGCCCGCCCGCAACAGGCCATGGTCGACGAACACACAGGTCAGCCGATCGCCGATGGCGCGCTGCACGAGGGCGGCGGCGACGGCCGAGTCGACCCCACCGGACAGGCCGCAGATCGCCCGTCCGTCACCGATCTGCGCGCGCACCTGTTCGACCAGGCTGTCGGCGATGTTCGACGGTGTCCATGCCGAGTCGATTCCCGCAAATTCGTGCAGAAATCGGCTGAGCACCTGCTGGCCGTGGGGGGTGTGCATCACCTCGGGGTGGTACTGGACACCCGCCAGACTCCGCGCCGGGTTCTCGAATCCCGCGACCGGTGCACCCGCGCTGCTGGCCACCACCTCGAAGCCTTCCGGGGCGGCGGTGACGGCGTCACCGTGGCTCATCCACACCGGCTGAGTGTCCGGCAGGTCCAGATGTAGTTGTCCGCCAGAGACATTCAGCTCGGTGCGGCCGTACTCGCTGGTGCCGGTGTGGGCGACCGTGCCGCCGAGTGTCTGCGCCATCGCCTGGAATCCGTAGCAGATACCGAACACCGGAACACCCAGGTCGAACACGGCAGGGTCGAGCTGCGGAGCGCCCTCTTCGTACACGCTCGACGGACCGCCGGACAGCACGATGGCCTGCGGGTCCTTGGCCTTGATCTCGTCGATGGACGCGGTGTGCGGGATGACCTCCGAGTACACCCGCGCCTCACGGACGCGACGCGCGATCAGCTGGGCGTACTGCGCTCCGAAGTCGACCACCAGTACGGGGCGCGGGGATGCCGGTTGCACCCGCTCAGTCTACGGGCGGGGCGCGCGCCAGTTCAGGCGCCAGCCCTGCACGCGCCAATGTTAATCTTGTAAACATCCCGCTGCGGCGGAAGGAGCTCCACTGACCACGCGACGATCCCGCTCCGGCGCCGACACCTATCACCACGGGAATCTGCGCCAGGCGCTTCTCGAGCACGCCGTCGAACTCGCCAGGACGGGCGGCCCGGAGGCCGTGGTGTTGCGCGACGTTCAGCGGATGGCCGGGGTCAGCAACTCGGCGGCGTATCGGCACTACGCTGACCGCGACGCACTCCTTGCCGCGGTGACCGAATATGCCGAGACCCGACTGGCAGACGCGATGGTCGCCCGGATGAACGCGGTGGCCAACCGGGGACCGAAGGCCAAACGGGCGCTCGGGCGGCTGCGCGCCACCGGGCAGGGCTACATCGACTTCGCGCTGGCCGAACCAGGCTTGTTCAGAACTGCTTTCGGGCACTCCGGAGTGGGCCGCGGTGGGCACACGCGCCAGGCCGAAGGCGCCGAGACCCAAATCAAAAGCCACCACCCCTTCCAAATTCTGATCGGGTGTATCGACGATCTGGTTGCCGTCGGCGTGATCTCCGCCGACCGCCGCGACGGCCTCGACGAGGCCGTGTGGGCCGCCGTACACGGCCTGTCCACGCTGTTTCTCGACGGCTCCCTCAGCGAGGCCGACGCGCACCGCAAGAAGCTGATCAGCGACCGGCTGCTCGACGTCATCGGCGGCGGACTGCAGTGACGCCGCGCTAAATGTTGACAGCATTAACATTGTCTGCCATTCTCACGATGTTATCTCTGTCAACATTTAGGGCGGTACAACCGTGACCATCGACACCCCCAAGCATTCGGCCCAAGGGACTCAGGCCACACCCCCGAGAGTGCGACCCATACTCATTCTCGCCGTGGTGCTGGTGGCGGCTTTGGCCATCAACGTCGAGACCACAATCGTGAATGTGGCGCTGCCGACATTGAATTCGGCACTGGGCGCGTCGACGCGCGGGCTGCAGTGGATCGTCGACGCCTACAATCTGGCATTCGCCGCGCTGGTGCTGGCTGGGGGCACCGTCGGTGACAAATTCGGCCGACGCGGCACACTGATAGCCGGTCTCACCCTGTTCGCGGCCAGCAGCATCGGCGCGGCGCTGTGCACGTCGACGGGGCCGCTGATCGGGATGCGACTGGTGATGGGCATTTCGTCGGCGCTGATCTACCCGACCACGCTGGCGATCATCACCAACACCTTCCGCGATCCCAAGCAGCGGGCCGGCGCGATCGGCGTGTGGGGCGCGGTGACGGGACTCGGGGTGGCGATCGGACCGATTCTCGGGGGCGCGCTGTTGGAGAGCTTCTGGTGGGGCAGCCTGTTCCTGGCGCTGGCACCGATCGCACTGGCCGCAGTGGTCGGCGCGATGCTGTTCGTGCCTGCGTCCACCGACGACTCGGATGCCCGGCTGGACCGTGGTGGTTTGCTTGCGTCGGTCGTGATGCTCGGGGCGCTGGTGTACACCATCATCGAAGCGCCTGAACACGGCTGGGGCGCTACCCGCTCGCTGCTGGGTTTCGGCCTGGCCTTGGCGGCAGCGCTGACCTTCGTCTGGTGGGAGCGACGTCAGCGTGATCCGCTGATCGACGTCAGCCTGTTCACGAACCTGCGCTTCAGCGCGGCAAGCGGTGCGGTGACCGTCGCCTTCTTCGCGTTGTTCGGCTTCATCTTCCTGATCACCCAGTTCTTCCAACTTTTGAAGGGGTTCGGTCCGTTGGAAACCGGCGTGCGCATCCTGCCGGTCGCGTTGTCGATCGCGGTGGGATCCGTGCTGGGCACCCAACTGGCGGTGACCCGGTTGGGCACGAAGGCGGTGGTTTTCGTTGGCCTGCTGATGCTCACGTCGGCGTTCGCATGGGTGGCGGCCATCGACGTTGACGTGCCCTACCTGCAGGTGGCAGCGCAGATGGTGCTGCTTGGCGGCGGGCTCGGGCTGACGACGGCGCCGGCCACCGACTCGATCATGGGGGTGGTCCGGCCGGAACAGGCGGGCGCCGGTTCGGCGGTCAACGACGCGACCCGTCAGGTCGGCGGCACACTCGGGGTCGCGGTGGTCGGCAGCATCTTCTCCACGCTCTACATCCGTCACCTGTCCGACAGCGAGATCCTGCGGGCCGCACCCGATCCCGCCCAGGCGACGGCGCGGGAGGGGCTGGCCCAGGGCTTGCAGGTCGCCGCCCAGTCTCCGCCGTCGGTCTCGGCGGCGGTGCGAGACACGGTCAGTGACGCGTTCATGGCAGGCCTGCACGCCGGCTGCCTGACCGCAGCCGCCGTTTGTCTGGTCGGGGCGTTCTTCGTGCTCGCCGTGCTGCCTGCGCATCCCGCGAAGGGGGAGCCAGCATGAGGAACGCACACCGGTACGGGCCATGGGCCCTCATCACCGGGGCAAGCGACGGAATTGGCCAGGCGATGGCCCTGCACGTCGCCGCCGAAGGAATCAACGTCGTCCTCATCGCCCGCAACAGCGACAAGCTGCACGCCCTCGCCACCGAACTGAGCGCCGTGCACAACGTCGAGACGAGGGTGCTGCCGACCGACCTGTCGGACAGGGACTCCGCCGACACCATCGCACACCTCACGTCCGATCTCGACATCGGTCTGGTGGTGCTGGCGGCCGGATTCGGCACCACCGGAACAATTCTCGAGACTGCATTGAGCGAAGAACTCCAACTGATCGCGGTGAACATCGTCGCGGTCATGCATCTTTCGCATGTCTTCGCCGACAGGCTCGCTGCCCGCGGCACGGGCGGAATCGTGCTGTTCGGATCCATCGTCGGCTGGCAGGGTGTGCCCGGGCAGGCCAACTACGCCGCGTCCAAGGCCTACGTGCAAAGCCTGGCCGAGGGGCTCCACGACGAACTGGAGCCGCGGGGGGTCGACGTGCTCGCCGTCGCGCCTGGCCCCGTCGACTCGGGGTTCGGCGCACGGGCGGGCCTGACGATGACGTCGGCCACCTCCCCCGAGGTCGTCGCGACGGCCGCGCTCAGTGCGCTCGGACGGCGAACGGTGATCCCGGGCGCCCGCGCCAAATTCCTCACCGCGACATTGACGCCGCTGCCGCGTCGCATCCGTAGCCGCATCCTCGGGAAGGTGATCGCAGGTATGCGCACGTCGCACGATCCAGGAAGACGCGACCTCAGAGCAGATCCGTGATCGTCTTCAGCCCTGCCTCGTAGAGCACGCCGGGCAGCATGCCGCCATCGATCTCGATGGTCGTCCCATTGACGAAATCGGCGGCCCCACTGCACAGGAACACGACGACCCGGCCGACCTCGGCGGGCTCACCCGCACGGCCGAGCGGAACGTCGCGGAAGTACTTCTCCCCCAACGGATCGTCCTTGGGTAGCACGAACGACCGGAAGTTGTCGGTCATCGTCGGGCCGAGCGCCAGTGCATTGACGCGCGCACGCGGCCCCCACTCCTGCGCCAGTGAACGGGTGAGGTGGTTGAGCCCGGCCTTCGCCGCGCCGTAGGACACCAGCGTGGGAGACCCGGCAGGATGACCGGCGCCGCTGGAGATGTTGATGATCGACCCGACACCGTCCTGGCCGCGCATCTGCCGGTAGACGCGGATGGCGAACCACAGCGGGCTGATCAGGTTCATCTGGATGGCGAAGGCGTGAAACAGCGCGGTCCGCTCGAAATCGTCATCGACACGGGGCGCCCCCTGGAGCTTGGCGACGAGTTCCGGCACATCCTCGACATTGGGGCTCGGCACGGTGCCGCCTGCGTTGTTGACCAGGATGTCGATGCGCCCGTAGGTATCGACAACCTCGGCGACCATCGCGTCAATCGCGCCGAGATCGCCTTGGTCGCAGACCATCTGGGCGCTGCGCTGCAGCCAGGCTTTGTCGTGGTCCGTGCCGGGGATCGCCTCGAGCTTCGACCGCGAGCAGCCGATGACGGTGGCGCCCGCGCCGAGCAGCTCGTGCGCGATGCCGACGCCGACCCCGCGGCTGGTGCCCGTGACGATGGCCACCTTGCCCTCGAGGACACCCTCGGTCTTCACCCGCCACACCATAGACGAGGAACCGGGTGTGATTGGGTATCCCGTGAGCACGTCGTTCACATCCGATGAGGAGATTCATGCCCGAGTGGGTGGTCGTTCTGCTGGCGCTGGCCGCCGCAGTGACCTCAGCGCTCGGGATCGTGATCCGTCAGCGCGCGACGCTGGAGATCCCCCAGGACGAGGGCGTCAGCACGACGATGTTCAAAAAGCTGCTGCGCAATCGCCTGTGGTGGGCGGGCACGGCGGTGGCGGCGTCCGGCTATGGATTCCAGGCTCTCGCGCTGACCTGGGGCTCGCTCATTCTCGTCGCGCCGCTTCTGGTGTCGGCGTTGTTGTTCGCGCTACCGATGAGCGCCCGGCTCGCCCATCGCCGCGTCACGGCGCACGACTGGGTGTGGGCCCTGGTGTTGACGTTGGGGTTGGCGGTATTCCTGACGATCGCGCGGGTGCAGCCGGGAAACTACCGACCACCGCCCATCCTCTGGATTTTGGTCACCGTGCTGTGCGTGGTAGTGGTGCTTGGCTGCGTGATCGGGGGCGCCCGCACCGAGGGCCGCAACCGCGCGCTGCTGATCGCGACCGCGGTCGGGGTGCTGTTCGGCGTGGTGTCGGTGCTCACCAAGGTCACCGTGCAACGGCTCAACGAGGAAGGTATGTGGGGTACGTTGCTGATCCCCGCCCCGTATCTCGTCGTGATTCTCGGCGTGGCGGCAACCCTGTTGCAGCAGTCGGCGTTTCACGCAGGCGCGCTGCAGGCCTCGGTGCCCACCATGTTGGTGCTTGAACCGTTGGTCGCGGTCTCGTTGGGTGTGGTGGTGCTCGGCGAGGCACTCGCAGTCAGCGATCCGGTCAAGATTGGACTGCTGGCGGTCGCGGTCGCGGCGATGGGGGCGGCGACGATTGCGCTCGGTCGCGACGAGGGCGCGTTCGAAGAGATGCTCGAGGCGGAGATGGCGCGCCGCAGCGAGACGCAGACCTAGGCCAGTTTCTTGTGCGCAGGCAACCCGCCGGTCGCCTCGAAGATCACCCGTCTGCCGATCTCGACAGCATGGTCGGCGAACCGCTCGTAGAACCGGCCGAGCAACGCGACGTCGACCGCCGAGCAGACGCCGCTGCGCCACTCGCGGTCGATCAGCACCGTGAACAGCTGGCGGTGCCGGGTGTCGACGACGTCGTCCTTCTCGCGCAGTTGCGCTGCCTTCTCGGCGTCGGGCGACAGCAGTATCTCCCGCGCCGTGCTCGCGAGGTGGACCGCCACATCGGCCATCTCGACGAACGTTCCACCAACCTCGTCGGGCACCGCGTGATCGGGATGACGAAGCCGGGCGATGTTGGCGACATGCACGGCCAGCGCGCCCATCCGCTCGATGTCTGCGCCGACGTGCAGCGCGCAGACGACCTTTCTCAGATCGCCTGCTACCGGCTGCTGCAGCGCAAGCAGCCGGACCGCTCGCTCCTCCGTCGCCCGCCACTTGTCGGCGATGTGGCCGTGGTCGGCGATGACCTGTTCGGCAAGCTCCAGATCCGCCTGCAGCAGCGCCTGTGACGCGTGGTCCATCGCGTCTGCGGCCAGCCCGCACATGTCGGCCAATTGGCGGCGCAGAGCCGCGAGGTCATCCCGGTAGGCCGTACGCATGGCCGATGAAGTACCCCGTCTTGGGGTTGTTAACCGGCCGAACTGACCTTTTCGCCAGGTTCGAACGGAATGCGCCGCAACGCGCCGAAGGCGTCGGCGGGCACCACGGGATGCGCAGGCTCGATCGGGCTGAGCCGCCGATACGCCTCGCCCTGGCGAGGCCGCAGGTCGTCCTCGCCCTTGTTGGGCCACAGCGACGCAGCACGCTCGGCCTGCGCGGTGATGCTCAGCGAGGGATTGACGCCGAGGTTCGCCGAGATCGCGGCGCCGTCGACCACCGAAAGCGTCGGATAGTTGTAGACCCGGTGATACGGGTCGATCACGCCGTGTTCGGGGTTGTCCCCGATTGCCGCACCGCCGAGGAAGTGGGCGGTCAGCGGAATGTTGAACAGCTCGCCCCAGGTGCCGCCCGCGACGCCGTCGATCTTCTGCGCCAGCCGGCGGGTGACCTCGTTGCCAACCGGTATCCAGGTCGGGTTGGGCTCCCCGTGGCCCTGCTTGCTGACCATCCGACGGATGCCGAGCCTGGTGCGTTTCGTGTAGGTCGTGATCGAGTTGTCGAGGTTCTGCATCACCAACGCGATCATTGTCCGCTCGCTCCAGCGCCGCGGGTTGAGCAACCGCAGCATGTTCTTGGGATCCGCGCCCGCCTGGTTCAGCAGCTGCCGCCACCGCGGGACGTCGCTGCCTTCCGGACCGGCACCGTCGGTCATCAGCGTCTGCAGCAGGCCCATCGCGTTGGACCCCTTGCCGTAGCGGCAGGGCTCGACGTGCGTGTCGGAGGTGGGGTGGATCGACGACGTGATCGCCACACCGTGGGTGAGGTCGAGGTCGTCGCGCACGGACAACCGCCCAGCGCCGACGATCGACTCGGAATTGGTTCGGGTCAGCACACCGAGTCTGTCCGACAGCTTCGGCAGATTCCCGCGGTCGCGCATCTTGAACAGCAACTTCTGCGTGCCGAACGTGCCCGCGGCGAGGATGACGTGATTGGCGGTGAAGGTCCGACGCTTGCGGCGCAGCAAGCGGCCGGTGCGGGCGGTCTTGACCTCCCACACACCGTCGGGCCGCTGCTGGAAGCTCGTCACCGTCGTCATCGGATGAACTTGTGCCCCAGCAGTTTCGGCCAGACCGAGGTAATTTTTCACGAGCGTGTTCTTGGCGCCGTAGCGACAACCCGTCATGCAGGAGCCGCACTCGATGCAGCCGGTGCGGGCGGGTCCGACGCCGCCGAAGTACGGGTCGGGCACGGTCTTGCCCGGCGCCTTGGTGCCGTCGGGTCCGAAGAAGACGCCGACGGGGGTCGCCACGAACGTGTCGCCGACACCCATGTCGTCGGCGACCTCCTTCATGATCTTGTCGGCGTCGGTGAACGTCGGGTTCTGCACCACGCCGAGCATGCGTTGCGCCTGCTCGTAGTGCGGCAACAACTCGGCGCGCCAGTCGGTGATGTGCTTCCACTGCGGGTCGTTGAAGAACGGGTCCTGCGGCACGTAGAGCGTGTTGGCGTAGTTCAGCGAGCCGCCGCCGACGCCAGCGCCCGCCAGGATCATCACGTTGCGGAGCAGGTGGATGCGCTGAATCCCGTATAAGCCGAGCTTCGGCATCCAAAGGAACTTGCGCAGGTTCCACGAGGTCTTCGCGAACTCGTCATCGGCGTAGCGGGGGCCGGCCTCCAGGACACCGACGCGGTAGCCCTTCTCGGTCAGCCGCAACGCGGAAACACTGCCCCCGAACCCCGAACCGATGATCAGAACGTCATAGTCAGGCTGCATCGAATCATTATGAACTTACCGGCCAGTAGCCAAAAGTCCGGGTCGGCCACCCGGCCTAGTTGCCGACGGCCAGGCCGACCTTCTGGAACTCCTTCAGGTCGCAGTAGCCGGCCTTGGCCATCGATCGGCGCAGCCCGCCCACCAGGTTCAACGAGCCGAACGGATCGTCGGACGGGCCGGTGAGCACCTGCGCGAGCGCGGGCCGCTCGCCGAGCGCAATCTGCAGAAGCGCGCCCCGGGGCAGCGACGGGTGAGCGGCGGCGGCGGGCCAGAACCAGCCGTCGCCGAGCGCCTCGGCTGCCAGCGACAACGGCGTGCCGAGCACCACGGCGTCAGCTCCGCAGGCGATCGCCTTGGCCAGGTCGCCCGACGTGTGGATGTCGCCGTCCGCCAGCACGTGGACGTAGCGGCCGCCGGTCTCGTCGAGGTACTCGCGCCTGGCGGCGGCGGCGTCGGCGATGGCGCTCGCCATCGGCACGCTGATGCCGAGCACCTCGTCGCTGGTGGTGACGCCGCTGGTGGAGCCGTAGCCGACGATCACCCCCGCGGCGCCCGTACGCATCAGGTGCAGGGCGGTGCGATGGTCCAGCACGCCGCCCGCCACCACGGGTATGTCCAACTCGGAGATGAACGTCTTGAGGTTCAGCGGCTCACCGTCTTGTGCGACGCGCTCGGCCGACACGATGGTGCCCTGTATGACGAGCAGGTCGATTCCCGCGGCCACCAATGCGGGCGTCAACGCCTGGGCGTTCTGCGGGCTCACCCTGACCGCGGTGGTCACGCCGGCTTCGCGAATGCGCGCGACGGCTGCGCCGAGTAGCTCAGGGTCCAGCGGCGCCGAATGTAGTTGCTGCAGAAGGCGAATGGAGGCTGCCGGTTCAGGCTCCTTCTCTGCGGCCTCGACGACCTGGGCGATCTTGGCGGCCACGTCGGCGTGCCTGCCGATCAGCCCCTCGCCGTTGAGCACGCCGAGACCACCGAGACGGCCCATCTCGATCGCGAACTCAACCGACACCAGCGCGTCGGTCGGATGGGCGACGACGGGTATCTCGAAGCGGTACGCGTCGAGCTGCCAGGCGGTCGACACGTCCTGCGACGACCGCGTCCTACGAGACGGGACAATGTTAATGTCGCCGAGTTCGTAAGTGCGGCGGGCTGTTCGGCCCATCCCGATTTCGACCATGTCGCGCATGCGGACTCGCTATCGGGTGTAGTAGTTGGGCGCTTCGACAGTCATCGTGATGTCGTGCGGATGGCTTTCCTTCAACCCCGCCGCGGTTATCCGCACGAACTGCGCCTGCTGTAACTGCTCGATCGTCGCCGCCCCCGTGTAACCCATCGCGGCCTGCAGGCCGCCGGTCAGTTGGCGGATCACCGTCGACAGCGGGCCACGGAACGGGACGCGGCCCTCGATGCCCTCTGGCACCAGCTTGTCCTCACTGAGCGCATCGTCTTGGAAGTAGCGGTCTTTCGAATACGACTTGGCGCCCGCGCGGCCCTGCATCGCGCCGAGCGACCCCATCCCACGGTAGCTCTTGAACTGCTTGCCGTTGACGAAGATCAGGTCACCTGGCGCCTCGGCGGTGCCCGCCAGCAGAGAGCCGAGCATCGTCGTCGACGCACCGGCGGCCAGCGCCTTGGCGATGTCGCCCGAATACTGCAGGCCACCGTCGGCGATGACGGGCACTCCGGATGGCGCGCAGGCCGCAACCGCCTCGAGGATCGCGGTGATCTGCGGTGCGCCGACCCCGGCGACGACGCGGGTGGTGCAGATGGAGCCCGGGCCGACACCGACCTTGACCGCATCGGCGCCCGCCTCGACCAGCGCCGCGGCCGCGGCACGGGTGGCGACATTTCCACCGATCACGTCCACCCGATGACCGAGTTCGCGTTTGACCTTGTTGACCATGTCGAGCACCTGGCGGTTGTGGGCGTGCGCCGTATCGACGATCAGCACGTCCGCGCCGGCATCTGCCAGCGTCATCGCGCGCGCCCACGCGTCGGCGCCGATGCCGACCGCGGCGCCGACCAGCAGGCGGCCGTCACGGTCCTTGGTGGCGTAGGGGTGCTGCTCGGTCTTGACGAAATCCTTGACGGTGATCAGCCCCGTCAACCGGCCGTGGCCGTCGACGATCGGGAGCTTCTCGATCTTGTTGCGCCGCAACAGGCCGAGGGCCGCATCGGCGGTGACGCCCTCGCGGGCGGTGATCAGCGGCGCCTTGGTCATCACCTCGGACACCGGCTTGTTCATGTCCACCTCGAACCGCATGTCGCGGTTGGTGATGATGCCGACGAGCGAGCCGGTGTCGTCGACGACGGGCAGCCCCGAGATCCGGAACCTCGCACACATCGCGTCGACCTCGGCGAGCGTGTTATCCGGCGAGCAGGTGACCGGGTCGGTGACCATTCCGGCTTCCGACCGCTTGACCGTTTCCACCTGACCGGCCTGCTCGGCGACGGGAAGGTTGCGGTGGAGCACGCCCATGCCGCCTGCTCGGGCCATCGCGATCGCCATCCGCGCCTCGGTCACGGTGTCCATCGCCGAGCTGACCAGTGGCACCTTCAGCCGGATGCGCCTGGTGAGCTGACTGGATGTGTCGGCCGTGGCGGGCACCACATCGGAGGCGGCGGGAAGCAACAGCACATCGTCGAACGTCAGTCCGAGCATGGCGATCTTGGTGGGATCATCGCCGCCGGTGGGTACCGGTACGGCGATGGGGATATCGCTTTCAGCGATCGACATGGGTTACAGCCTCCATCGGCGGGGAGCTAGATATCCATCTTATCGGCATCGCCATCGATGAACGGGCCCCCACACGGGCCAACCGCGGTCCCGCAGTTGAACGGGCAACCGCTGGCGGGAGCCAGTGTCCCTAGCTAGGGTGGAACCGTGCGAGACCACCTGCCGCCTGGTTTGCCGCCGGACCCGTTCGCCGACGACCCGTGCGATCCCTCGGGGGCGCTGGACGCCCTCGAACCCGGCCAGCCTCTGGACGCACAGGAACGTACGGCGGTGGAGGCCGATCTGGCCGACCTCGCTGTCTATGAAGCCCTTCTGGCGCACAAGGGAATTCGCGGTCTCGTGGTGTGCTGTGACGAATGCCAGCAGGACCATTATCACGACTGGGACATGCTGCGGGCCAATCTCTTGCAGCTCCTGGTCGACGGCACCGTGCGTCCCCACGAACCTGCTTACGACCCCGAGCCCGATGCCTACGTGACCTGGGATTATTGCCGCGGCTACGCCGACGCCTCGCTCAACGAGGCGACGACGGAGCCGGACGGCTATCGCTGAGAGCTGATTCGTCAGTTCCCGTTTTTGGGCTTCTGGCCCGGAATCGGGAACAGCGTCGTCGTCGGCTGCTCGACCGGTGGTTCCTCCTGCGCAGGCGCTAGGGCAGGCGGTGGCTTCGGAGCGGGCACAACCGGTATCACCGGAGCAGGAGCCGGCAACGGCTCAGGCTCGGGT
>Ga0164306_10000185_pt1 | contig 23308 bp, 21 predicted proteins | sample Whisoiple_242_MG_FD_110213 | JGI IMG/M metagenome (GOLD analysis project Ga0164306, IMG submission 110213) | Soil microbial communities amended with fresh organic matter from upstate New York, USA - Whitman soil sample_242_MG | ecosystem: Environmental > Terrestrial > Soil > Unclassified >... | reverse complement strand
TCGTCGTAGGCCGCGCGCGGGCGCCCCGAGCCGGGGATCCGCGGGTGGTCGATGGCGGTCATCAGCGGTCCACCCCTCCGAGCACCGGGTCGATGGAGGCGACGGAGCAGACGACGTCCGCCACCTGCCCGCCCTCGCAGAGCACCGAGACGGCCTGCAGGTTGTTGAACGACGGGTCGCGGAAGTGCGCCCGGTACGGCTTGGTGCCCCCGTCGGAGACGAGGTGCACGCCGAGCTCGCCGCGGGGGTGCTCGACGGTCTGCCACGCCTGGCCGGCGGGGACCCGGAAGCCCTCCGTCACCAGCTTGAAGTGGTGGATCAGGGCCTCCATCGAGGTGCCCATGATCTCCCGGATGTGGTCGAGCGAGTTGCCCATGCCGTCGCTGCCGATGGCGAGCTGCGCGGGCCAGGCGATCTTCTTGTCCTCGACCATGACGGGCGTGCCGGCCGAGGCCTGCAGCCGCTCGATCACCTGCTCGACGATCCGCATCGACTGGTAGCACTCCTCGATCCGCAGGACCATCCGGTCCCAGCAGTCCGAGCCCTCGGAGACCGGGACGTCGAAGTCGTAGGTCTCGTAGCCGCAGTACGGGGCGGCCTTGCGGACGTCGTACGGCAGGCCCGTCGAGCGGAGCATCGGGCCGGTGATGCCGAGCGCCATGCAACCCGCGAGGTTGAGCACGCCCACGTTCTGCAGCCGGCCCTTGAGGATCGGCTGGCCGAGCATGAGGTCCTCGAGCTGCGTGAGGTAGCGCCGGACGCCGACCAAGGCCTCGCGGACCGAGTCGAGCCCACCGGGCGGGATGTCCTGCGCGACGCCGCCGGGGCGGATGTACGCGTGGTTCATCCGCAGGCCGGTGACCATCTCGAAGATCCGCAGGATCTCCTCGCGGGCGGTGAACCCGATGGTCATGATCGTGGTGGCGCCGAGCTCGTTGCCGCCGGTCGCCAGGCAGACCAGGTGCGAGGAGATCCGGTTGAGCTCCATCATCAGCACCCGGATCTCGCTCGCGCGGACCGGGATGTCGTCGGTGATGCCGAGCAGCTTCTCCACCGCGAGGCAGTACGCGGCCTCCTGGAACAGCGGGGCGACGTAGTCCATGCGGGTGCAGAACGTCACGCCCTGGGTCCAGGTGCGGTACTCCATGTTCTTCTCGATGCCGGTGTGCAGGTAGCCGATGCCCGCGCGGGCCTCGGTCACCGTCTCGCCGTCGATCTCGAGCATGAGGCGGAGCACGCCGTGCGTGGACGGGTGCTGCGGGCCCATGTTGACGACGATGCGCTGCTCGCCGAGCCGGGCCGCCTCCTCGGCGATGTCGGACCAGTCGCCGCCGGTCGCCTCGAAGGTGCGCAGGCCGACGGTCTCGTCGTCGACGAGGTGGCCGGTGGCCCGCGGCGCGTGCGTCTGGGAGCTCATGAGTACTGCCTCCGCTGGTCGGCCGGCGGGATGGTGGCGCCCTTGTACTCCACCGGGATGCCGCCGAGCGGGTAGTCCTTGCGCTGCGGGTGGCCGGGCCAGTCGTCCGGCATCTCGATCCGCGCCAGGTCGGTGCGGCCGGTGAAGACGATGCCAAAGAAGTCCCAGGTCTCGCGCTCGTGCCAGTCGTTCGCCGGGTAGACCCCGACGGTGCTGGGGATGGTGGGGTCACCCTCGGGCGCCGCGACCTCGAGCCGGAGCCGGCGCCCGTGCGTCACGGACACCAGGTGGTAGACGGCGTGCAGCTCGCGGCCGGCGTCGTGCGGGTAGTGCACGCCGCTGACGCCGAGCGAGAGCTCGAACCGGAGGTCCTGGTCGTCCCGCAGGTGCCGCGCGACCTCGACCACGTGCTCCCGCGCGATGTTCAGCGTGAGCTCGCCGCGGTCGACGACGACGGACTCCAGGGCCGCCGCGGCGCCGGTGCCGGAGGCGTCCAGCAGCTCGGTCAGCACGTCGACCACCTCGTCGAACCAGCCGCCGTACGGCCGCTCGCTCGGGCCGGGCAGCGCCACGGTCTGCACCAGGCCGCCGAAGCCGGAGGTGTCGCCGGAGCCGTGCACCCCGAACATGCCGTGCCGGGTCTGCACGACCTCGAGCGGCAGCGACCGGTCCGCCGGGACGTTCTGCCCGCCGGCCTCCAGGGCCGCCTCGCTGGTGCGCTGCGCCCCGGCGTCGGCCGAGGCGGCGTCCCCCGCCTTGGCGGCCGCGGCGGCGTCCCGCTTCTCGTCGGTCATCGCAGCAGCCCCGTCATGTGGGAGGTGGGCTCGGCGCGCAGCGCGGCCGCCTCGACCTCGCGGGCGATGTCGGCCCGGTTCTTGCCCAGGGGCTCGGCCTTGATCTGCTCGTGCAGCTCGAGGATCGCGTTGATCAGCATCTCCGGCCGCGGCGGGCAGCCCGGCAGGTAGATGTCGACCGGCACGACGTGGTCGACGCCCTGGACGATCGCGTAGTTGTTGAACATGCCGCCGCTGCTGGCGCACACGCCCATCGACAGCACCCACTTGGGCTCGGCCATCTGGTCGTAGACCTGCCGCACCACCGGGGCCATCTTCTGGCTGACCCGGCCGGCCACGATCATGAGGTCGGACTGGCGCGGGGACGCGCGGAACACCTCCATGCCGAACCGGGAGATGTCGAACCGGGACCCGCCCGTCGCCATCATCTCGATCGCGCAGCACGCCAGGCCGAAGGTCACCGGCCACAGCGAGGCCTTCCGGACCAGGCCGGCGAGCGTCTCGACCGACGTCAGCAGGAAGCCGCTGGGAGCCTCTTCGATACCCATCTCAGTCCTCGTCCCACTCGAGACCGCCGCGCCGCCACTCGTAGAGGAACGGCACGGTGATCAGCGCGAGGAACCCCACCATCGCCACCAGCCCGAACACGGCCAGCTCACCGAAGCTGACGGCCCACGGGTAGAGGAACACGACCTCGATGTCGAAGATGATGAAGGTCATCGCGACCAGGTAGTACTTCACCGGGAACCGGCCGCCGCCGACGGCGTGCGGGGTCGGCTGGATGCCGCACTCGTAGGCCTCGAGCTTGGCGCGGTTGTAGCGCTTGGGGCCGATCACGGCGCTGGCGGCGAGGCCGCCGACCGCGAGGACGGCGGCCACCCCCATCATGACGAGGAGGGGGACGTACGGGTTGGTCATCGGTGCTCTCCCGGTGGGGGGGTGGAGTGCTTCCGTGGGGCTGCGGGGCGGGGCGCGTCCGGCGGGCGAGGCCGGCGCGCCGCCCGTCAGGGCGGCCCGGTGCGGGCGGCGGCCGTCACGAGGCCGGCGCCAGACGCGCGAGGGCGGCGATGGTCCGGTCGGCCCAGTCGCCGCCGTGCGGCTCGTAGCAGTCGGCGAGCAGCTTGTGCGTGAGCTTCATGACCAGCGGGCGAGGCAGGCCGTACCGCGTGCACGCCCGCATGATCTCGGGCCGCTCGACGAGCTTCACGAACACCCGGCCGAGCGTGTAGTACCCGCCCAGGTCGTCCTTCATCCGCGCGCCGTAGGTGGCGAGCGCGCGCTCCCGGCCCGCGGCGGTGCCCCGGGCGGCGGCCTGGACGATCGCGTCCGCGGCGACCCGGCCGGCCTGCAGGGCGTAGGCGATGCCCTCGCCGTTGAACGGGCTGATCATCCCGGCGGCGTCGCCGACCAGCATGAGACCGCGGCCGTACAGCGGGCCGCGGTTGAACCCCATCGGCAGCGCGGCGCCGCGGACCGGGCCGAGCTGGTGCTCCGGGGTGAACTCCCACTCCGCGGGGGCGTTGGCCATCCACTTCGCGAACAGGTCCTTGTAGTCGACCTTGGTCGCGGCGGCGGTCGAGGACACCGAGCCGAGGCCGACGTTGGCGGTGCCGTCGCCGAGCGAGAAGATCCAGCCGTAGCCGGGCATGAGGTCGGACTCGCCCGGCTTGCCGTCCCACAGCTCGAGGTGGCTCTCCATCCACGGGTCGTCGTGGCGCGGGGTCTCGAAGTAGGTGCGCACGGCGACGCCCATCGGGCGGTCCTGGCGCTTCTCCAGGCCGAGGCCGGTCGCGAGCCGGGCGGACACGCCGTCGGCGGCGATCACGACGGGGGCGCGGTACTCGACCGGGTCCCCCGCGCGGCGGCCGTCGGCGTCGACCGGGCGCGCCTGGACGCCGACGACGCGGCCGGTGCGCTCGTCGACCAGCGGGCCCGTGACGTTGGTCCGCTCCTGCACCTTGGCGCCGGCGGCGCGCGCGTGCTCGAGCAGCAGGTGGTCGAGCGAGGTCCGCGCGCGGGCCAGGCCGTAGGAGGGGTAGGACGAGAGCTCGGGCCAGGGCAGCTCGACGACGTGGCCGCCGCCGAGCACCCGCAGGCCGACGTTCCGGATCCAGCCGTCCTGCTCGCGCAGGGGCACGCCCATCCGGACCAGCTCGGCGACCGCGCGCGGCGTCAGGCCGTCGCCGCAGATCTTGTCCCGGGGGAAGCTCGCCTTGTCGAGGAGCAGCACCGACAGGCCCGCGGCGGCGCAGTGGTAGGCAGCGCTGGACCCGCCGGGTCCGGCGCCGACGACGATGACGTCCGCGTCATCGCTCTTCCCACTGTGCACAGTCCGCCCCATTTGTGAATGCCTTCACACGTGTTGACAGGCCGAGTCTAGTGATACGACCAACGATCTGTCTGCGAAGGTTTGCCTCAGTAGCGTCTCTGCTCCTGACCAGGGGTTATCCGGGACTTTCGTCCCACCATTCAGCGCTAAATGATCCCAGGATTTGTGGCGCGGTGCAGGGCGACGATGCCCCCGGAGAGATTCCGGTAGGCGACCGACGTCCAGCCCGACTCCTTGAGGAGCTTCGCGAGGCCCAGCTGGTCCGGCCAGTCCTGGATCGACTCGGCCAGGTAGTCGTACGCCGCCGACTCCCGCGCCACGACCTTCGCCACCGCCGGCAGCGCCTTGACGAGGTAGCCGGAGTACACCGTGCGGAACGGCGCCCAGGTCGGCGTCGAGAACTCGCACACCACGAGCCGGCCGCCCGGCCGCGTCACGCGGCGCATCTCCTCCAGCGCGCCGACCGTGTCGACCACGTTGCGCAGGCCGAACGAGATCGTCACCGCGTCGAAGACGCCGTCCGCGAACGGCAGCGCCGTCGCGTCGCCCGCGGTGAACGGCAGGTCGGGGCGGCGGCGCTTGCCGACGGTGAGCATCCCGGTCGACAGGTCGCACGGGACGACCTTCACGCCGGCGTCCGCCAGCGGCTCGCTCGAGGTGCCGGTGCCCGCGGCCAGGTCGAGGACGGTCTCGCCCGGCAGCGCGTCGAGCGCCTTCAGCGTGGCCCTGCGCCACATCCGGTCCTGGCCGAGCGACAGCACGTCGTTGGTCAGGTCGTAGCGGCGGGCGACGCCGTCGAACATCGAGGCGACGTCGTGCGGGTCCTTGTCGAGCGAGGCGCGGGGCATGGTGCCCATCGTGTCAGGTCGCGCGACCGCCCCGCGCGCGGTCGTACCCTGGTCGGCGATGACCAGCCCCCTCGACGACCGCCAGGCCGCGGCGTCCTCGCACCCCGAGCCGCTCGTGGTGCGCACCGTCCGGATCGACGCCCCGGACGACCTGCTCTCCCTGCTCCCCGAGGACGCCCCGCTGACCTGGGTGCGCCGGGGCGACGGGCTCGTCGGCTGGGGCGAGGCCGCGCGGGTCGACGTCACGGGCCCGGACCGGTTCGCCGACGCCGAGCGCTGGTGGCAGGGCCTGGTCCGGAGCGCCGTCGTCCGGGACGAGGTCGGGCTGCCCGGCACCGGCCCGGTCGCGTTCGGCTCGTTCGCGTTCGACGACCTGTCCGCCGCGGGCGGCGCGCTCGTGGTGCCGCGGGTGGTCGTCGGCCGCCGGGACGGGCAGGCGTGGCTGACGGTCGTCGAGACCGCCGGCACCCTCGGCCCCGCGCCCGACTGGTCGCTGGTCGCCCGGCACGTCGCCGGCCTCGCGCCGGTCCGCTCCCCCGGCGCCGTCACCTACGCCTCCGGCGCCGTCGAGGCCGAGGACTGGCCGGCCGTGGTCGCCCGCGGCGTCGCCGCTATCCGGGCCGGCGAGGTGGACAAGGTGGTGCTGGCGCGCGACGAGGTCGCCACGACCGCCGAGCCGCTGGACGTCCGGCACGCCCTCGGCCGGCTCGCCGAGCGGTACCCGACCTGCTGGACGTTCTCCGTCGACGGCCTGGTCGGCGCGACCCCGGAGCTGCTCGTCCGCTCGGACAAGGGCCTGGTGACGTCGCGCGTGCTCGCGGGCACCATCCGGCGCACCGGCGACGACGACGCCGACCTGGCGCGCGCCGCGATCCTCGCGCACTCGTCGAAGGACCTCGAGGAGCACGAGTACGCGGTGTCCTCCGTCGCCCAGGCGCTCGCGCCCTACTGCTCGTCGACCAACGTGCCGGACGCCCCCTTCGTGCTGCACCTGCCGAACGTGCTGCACCTCGCGTCCGACGTCACGGCGGTGCTCGGCGGCGCCGACGGCGAGCACGGCGGCCCGCACCCGACGTCGCTGGCCCTCGCGGCCGCGCTGCACCCGACCGCCGCCGTGTGCGGCACGCCGACCGAGGCCGCACGCGACCTGATCCGGTCGATCGAGGGCATGGACCGGGCGCGGTACGCCGGGCCGGTGGGCTGGGTGGGCGCCGACGGCGACGGCGAGTGGGGCATCGGGCTGCGGTCCGCAGAGCTCGACCCGGCCGACCCGCGGCGGCTGCGGCTGTTCGCGGGCTGCGGCATCGTCGCGGCGTCCGACCCGGCGGCGGAGCTGGCGGAGTCCCGGGCGAAGCTGGTCCCGATGCGCACGGCCCTGGCCTCGGACTGACGGCCGGGCCGGGACGACCGGCGGCCGTCCTCGATCGCCCCCCCTCCGCCGAGATAGGACCCCCGCGCCGAGATAGGACCCCGGACGGCCCTATCTCGCGCGGGCGGTCCTATCTCGGCGTGCTGAGACGGCAGGCCGGGATCAGCCGGCCAGGAGGGCGTCCAGGCGGGTCGCCGCCGCGCGCTCGGTGAGGGTGCCGACCTCGATCGCGTCGACCACCCCGTCCGCGTCCACGAAGACGTGCGTCGGCAGGCCCAGGACCCGGTACGCCGAGCCGATGTCGGTGTACGAGTCCGCGACGTGGGTGTACGTCAGCCCGAGCCGGTCGGCGAACCCGCCCACGGTCGAGATCGACTCCCCGACGTAGACCGCGACGATCCGCACCCGGTCGCCGTACGCCTCCTGCACGGCCTGCACGTCCGGGGCCTCGGCCCGGCAGCTCGAGCACCACGTCGCGCCGAACAGCAGCCACACCGGCTGCCCGCGCAGCTCGGACAGGATCACGTCGGTGCCGTCGAGGGCGAACGTGGTGAAGTCCGGGGCCGGGCGGCCGACCTCGGGCGGGTCGCCGACCGCGCCGGTGAGCTCGACGGGCGAGGTGCCGGGCTCGCCGGTGGCCGACGGCCCCGGCCCGCCGCCACCGCGCGAGCCGCCCGCCACCCAGACGCCCGCGAGCACGAGGACCGTGGCGACGGCGACGACCACGACGTGGCCCGCGAGCGAGTCGCGCAGCCGGCGCCGGGGCGGCGCGGCGGGCGGGGGTCCGGGGTCGGGCGCGCCGACGTCGGCCGCGCCCCCGGGGCCCGGGTCGCGCTCAGGCATACGCGTGCAGCCCGCCGAAGAAGTGGTTGCCGAAGTAGGCGAACAGGATCGCCGCGAACCCGATCACCAGCAGCCACGCCGACCGCTCGCCGCGCCAGCCGCGGGCCACCCGCGCGTGCAGGAACGCGCCGTAGATCAGCCAGGTCACCAGGGCCGCGGTCTCCTTCGGGTCCCAGCCCCAGTACCGGCCCCACGCGGTGTCCGCCCAGATCGCGCCGAGCACGATCATCGTCGTGAGCAGCGGGAACGTCACCATCGCGGCCCGGTAGCCGACCTCGTCCAGCCGCTCGCGGCGCATCCCGGACAGCAGGCGCAGCCGCGGGTGCAGCAGGTAGAGCACGGCCGCGCCGAACGACACGCACGCCGCGCCGTAGGCCAGGATCGCGAACCCGACGTGCAGGGACAGCAGCACGGTGTTCTGCAGCGCGGGGACCAGCGGCGCGACCCCGGCGTCGAGCTGCATCGCGTACAGCAGCAGGCAGGCGGCGACCGGCAGCACCGCGACGGACAGCACCCGCATCCGCCAGCGCACCTCGGCCACGAGGTAGGCGACGAGGATGCCCCAGGCGAACGAGACCGCGAACTCGTGCTGGTTCGCGAACGGGCCGTGGCCGGTGACGGACATCCGGGCGACCAGGTAGGCGGTCAGCAGCAGCGCGGCCACCACGGCGAACGCGGTGGCGTACGTCGTGAGGCCGCGGCCGCGCGCCCCCGCGGCCCGCCCGGCCGCCACCGCCGGACGCGCCCCGGCCGGCGCGCGCCGCCGCGAGGTCAGGATCACCAGGTCGCACACCAGCGCGACCACCACCAGCACCAGCGCGGCGGTGAGCGCGTACTCGGCCAGCCGGAGCACCTCGTCGTCGGTCACGGAGCCGTCCTTCCCTCGTCGGTCGCCGCGCGGTCCAGCGCGGCCTCCAGGTCCTGCGCCAGGCCCGCGAACCAGCGCTCGCTCGCGGCGTCCCGCTCGTCCGAGGACGCGAGCCGCACCCGGCCCGGCCCCTCCTCGACCCGGATCCACACCCGCCGGTGCCGGCAGGCGAACGTGACGGTCGAGCCGCCGATCAGCAGCGCGGAGCCGATCCACATCCACACGGCGCCCGGGTCGCGGCGGACGGCGATCCCGGTGTACTCCCGCTCCCGCTCGAACACGGCCGTGACGTCCCCGAGCGCGACCGGCTCGCCCTGCTCGGCGGTCGCGGCGGCGGTGACGGCCGAGTCGGACGTCCGCACCAGCCGGAACGCGGCCTGACCGGCGGCGAGGTCCGCGCCGGTGGCGCCGGAGGCGGGCGCGAACACCTCGAGGTCGGCGCCGAGCCCGGGCAGCGGGACCGACCCCACCGCCGCGGTGCCGTCCTGCGAGGTCCACACCAGCGGCACCGACCCCGCGTGCAGCACCTCGCCGCCCGGCCCGGTGACCCGGACGTCCGCGGCGACGCCGAACGTCGCCTGGTGGAACCGCACGCCCCCGTGCCGCAGCGGCTGGTTGACCCGGACGTCCTGGGCGGCGGACCCGCCGTCCGCGTCCTCGACGACCAGGTGCGACACGTAGTCGAGCGGTCGGCCGTCGTCGTCGTACCGCGCGGCGAACGACTTCGCCGCGACCCGCAGCCCCGTGCCGTGGCCGACCTCGACCGGGTCGCCCCCGACCGGGATCGTCAGCGCGTCGTCGATGCCGGCGTGCGCGCTGAGCACGAAGGCGCCGAGGATCATCAGGAACGAGATGTGCGCGGCGACCGTGCCGACCCCGCCCCAGGCGTACTGGTCGGCGTACAGCGCGCGCGGGTCGCCGGGGTCGACGAGCACCCGGTGCCGGCGGGCCCGGAGCCGGTCCCGGACCACCGCGGCGGCCCGGTCGGCCGGCAGGTCCGCCGGCAGGTCGGCGCGGTGCCGCGCGCGGTCGAAGAACGCCGCCCCGGCGCGGGTCCGCGGGTGCCGGTACCGCCGCCAGAGCAGCGGGACCCGGTGCGTGGTGCACGCGACGATGCTGAGCGCGAGCAGCGCGACGACCACGAGGAGCAGCGGCGAGCTGAACACCCGGAACAGGCCGAGGGCGTCGAGCACCCCCGCCCAGCCGCCGAACGTGCCCGCCGCCCGCTCGACGAACGCCGCGCGGGCCGCCTCGTCGTCGTACGTCCCCGCCGGCGCCTGGCCGATCAGCACGCCCGCGAGCGCCAGCACTGTGAGGGCGAGGATGAGCAGCAGGCCCACCGTCTTGGAGTAGAAGACCTGGTAGACGCGGCGCAGCAGGTCGCCCACCGTCAGGTCGTGCCCGGGCTCGGGCTCGCGGTCCCGGTCGGCCCGGGGGTCGACGAGGACGGCGGTGGGGCGGTCGTCCGGCACGGGCGGCTCTCCTCTCAGAGCGCGAACGGGGTCAGGGCGGCGAGCCGCGGCAGCAGGTCGGCGACCATGAGGAACCCGACCGCGACGAGCAGCGCGCCGGAGACCACGCTCACCGCGCGGTGGTGCCGGGCGAACCAGGACAGCCGGCGGGTGAGCCCGCTCGCCCCGGCGCAGACGAGCACGAACGGCAGGCCCAGGCCGAGCGCGTACACGACCAGCAGCGCCGCGCCGCCCAGGACGGAGTCCGAGCGGGTGGCCAGCCCGAGCACCCCGCCGAGGACCGGGCCGATGCACGGCGTCCAGCCGGCACCGAACGCCAGCCCCAGCAGCGCGGACCGCCGGTGCGTCGGCGGCTCGGCGATCGCCGGCGAGTAGCGCGCGCGCAGCGTCCGGTCCGCGAGCGGCACCCGGACCAGCCCGGCGGTGTGCAGGCCCAGCACGATGAGCACGGCCCCACCGGCGACCCGCAGGATCCCGCGGTGGTCGCCGACGGCCCACCCGACGACGCCCACCAGCGACCACAGCAGGACGAACACGAGGGTGAACGCGCCGACGAACGTGGCGGCGTGCCCCACCGCGGCGGCCCGGCGGCCGGTGCCGGCACCGCGCCCGGCGAGGTAGCCGACGAACACCGGCACGACGGGCAGGAAGCAGGGCGAGGCGAACGACACCACCCCGGCGAGCAGCACCAGGGGGACGGTCAGGCCCTCGGCGCCGGTCATCCCGCGCCGCCGTCGCCGGAGGGCGCGCCGCCGTCCGGGGCGCCGTCGCCGGTGGCGTCGTCGTCCGCCAGCACGCCGCCCAGGTGCATCGTGGCGACCCGGGCCAGCTCCGAGCCCGGGTCGATCGCGACCACCCGCTCCCAGCACTCGCGCGCCGCGGCGTGGTCGGGCGGCTCGGCCGACGCGTGGAAGAAGCCCAGGTTGTACCAGGCCTCGGCCTCGTCGGGCGCGAGCCGGGCGGCGGTCTGCCAGTGCTCGCCCGCGGCGTCGAGCCGCTCGGCGTTGAACAGCAGCACGCCGAGCTCCAGGTGCGCGGCGACGTCCTCGGGGTCGGCGGCGAGGCGGGCCTTGAGCGCGGCGATCCGGGCCTCGGCCTCGGCGTCCGCGACGGCGGCGGCCAGGGTCGGGGTCGCCGCGTCCGGGTCGGCGGCGGGGCGCCCCGCGAGCCAGACGCCGGCGACGGCGCCGACCGCGAGCGCCACGAGGACGAGCACCCGGAGCGACGCGCCGCGGCGGGCGGGTGCACCGGGGGCGGCCGGCCCGGGGGCACCCGCGGCCGGGGCCCGGCGGGTGAGGATGTCGTCGTCCTCGTCCTCGTGGGCGGTGGGGTCGGCGTCGTCGTGGGCGGCGGGGTCCGCGTCCGCGTGGGCGGCGCGGTCCGCTCCCACCGCCGACGCCTCCCCCGCGCCCCCCGCCGGCGACTCCGCCGCGCCCTCCGCCGTGCCCGTGGCGTGCTCCGCGAGCCAGGCGCGCACCTCGGGCGGCGCCGTGGCCAGCAGCCGCAGCAGCGCGGCTCCGTCGGCGGCCCGGTCCGTCCCGCCCCCGGCGGCGTCGTCCGTCCCCGCGTCCGCGCCGCTGCCGCCCTCCCGACCGCGCCCCTGCCTCGGCGTCCCCATCGACCCGGCCCCCACCGGCCTCAGGAGAGGCCGGTGGCGGCGGCGTGCCGGGCGTTGTCGGACGCGACCGTCGACGGCGCGAGCGCGTCCGCCGCCACCCCGCGCAGGGCGAGCTGGCCCTGGCGGGCGGCGTCGAGCGACTGGCTGAGGATCCGCTGCATGTAGTCGGGCGCGTGGAACCCGTAGGAGTTCTCCGAGTAGGCCATGTCGACGTAGAAGCTCGCCCGGTTCTGCAGCTCCTGCGCCCGCTCGACCCACGCGACGGGGGTGCCGTCCCCGAGCGCGACCTCGAGGTCGGCGATCAGCGCGGTCAGCGCGTCCAGCGCCCGGTCCCGCGAGCCGACGAACCGGTTCTGGATGGTCGTCACCCGGTCACGGAGCACGTCCTCGCTCGACGCGCCGTGGCAGGTGCCGCACGAGGCGTTGACGTCGAGCATCGGGCTCGCGATGTCGTGGTGGGTGACCTTGGTGGCGCCGTCCCGGCGGTAGGTCATGTGGCAGTCGGCGCAGCTGACGCCGTTGGCGGCGTGCACGCCGGCCGACCACATCTCGAACTCCGGGTGCTGGGCCTTGACGATCGAGGCCTCGGTGATCCCGTGCTGGAAGTCGACGTGGCCGACCTCCTGGTAGTAGTCCCACACCTCGTCGATGTCGGTCCCGTTCGCCCACGGGAACGTCAGCGTCCTGCCGTCGCCGGCGAAGTAGTACTCGACGTGGCACTGCGCGCACACGTACGACCGCATCTCGTTGTGCGTCGCGTCGCGGTTCACGTCGTAGTCCGCCACGCCCTGGGACGCCTTGAGGGCCGCCAGGCCGTCGATCAGCGCCGGCCGGGTGATCCGCAGCGCCATCGTGTCCGGGTCGTGGCAGTCGAGGCAGGTCACCGGGTGCTCGGCCAGCGCGACCGCGTCCGTGAACGCCATCGCGTTCATCACGTCGAACCCGGCCCGGGTGTCCCCGTCGCCGAGGTCGGCCATGATCGTCGGCGTCGAGGCGTGGCAGTTGAGGCAGGCGCCGGGCTGGTCGACCACCTGGGTGCGCAGCGTGTACGTCTGGTCCTCGAGCATGTACGCGTGCCCGCGGGCGTGCCGGTAGTCCTTCGCGAAGGCGTACCCGGTCCACATCGTGACGAGGCGCGGGTCCTCCTCGATCTTCGACGCGGCGGTCTCGGTCCGGGGGTCGTCCTCCGTGGGCTCCCGGTCCACCAGGTGCGGCTTGTGCTCCGTGGCCTTGAACTCCGCGGTCCCCAGGTACGCCTGGTACTGGACGGGGAAGTTCCGGCCCCACACCGCCGGGTCGACGGTGGTCTCGTCGACCTCGACCACCGCGGCGTAGCGCACGCGCGCCTCGCCCTTGTTCTCGCCGATGTCGGCGACCAGCGCCGCGACGCCGAACGCCGCCAGCGCGGTCCCCGCCACCACCGCCGGCAGCACCCAGCGGCGCCGCCGCCCGGTCACGACGCGGTCCTCGGTGTCCTCGCTCATCGCACCCTCACCTACTCGTGGCCGACGCCCGCGTGGCAGCGCACGCACGAGAGGCCCTCGGCGCCGTCGTCGCGGGCGAACGTCATGTCCGTCGTCAGGTCGCCGTGGCAGTGCAGGCACGCCCGGTCCGCCACGGCGAGGCTCGTGTCCCGGATCACCACGTTCTCCGGGTAGTCGTCCAGCGTGAACCGCACGCCGTGCACCAGGCCGTCCTCGGCCTTCACCCGGTACTGCTCGACCAGGCCCTCGTGCGGGAGGTGGCAGTCGACGCACGTGGCCGCCTGCGCGTGCGGCCCCGCGGCCCACGCCTCGTAGTGCCCGGCCATCGCGTGGCAGTTCGCGCAGGTGGCGGGCTCCTTGCCCAGGTAGGACAGCGCGTTCGAGTACCGGACGGCGTAGCCGCCGACGCCGAGGAGGACCCCGATCGTCGCCGCCGCGACGGCGGCGAGCACGCGGGGCGCGGGCGCCGTGCGTCCGACGCGGGCCCAGCTCGCGCGCATGGGGCAGCCTCTCCGGTGGAGCTCGCCCGGGGTCGGCTGCGGGGCGTGCCCCCACCTTCCCGGCGCGCTCGGAGCGCCGTCAAGCCGCGCCGCCGGCACCCGCTGCCGCGCGGGGCGACTCGTCGGGCTCGTCCCACCTGGTCCCGGTTTGACCGTGTCAGATGCTGGACGGGCCGGTCCGCAGGCCGACCGGGACCGTCCCCGGACGCAGGACGACCCCCGCGGGCGCCAGGGGTGCGCGCCGCGGGGGCCGTCGTGGGGTGGCGAGGTGCGGGCTCACCACCCCGGTCGCCGGGCGGGGCAGGGGATGGACCCGCCCGGGGACAGTCGTGCAGGTGGGATCAGTCCTGACCGCCGCCCTGCTGCTGCTGGAACCACTGCCAGAGCTCGTCCGGCGTCATGTTCCGCGGGTCGGTGCCGCCCGAGCCGCCCGAGCCCGAGCCGGAGTCGCCCGAGGTCGTCTCCTCGCGGACCGCCAGGGTGACGTCCACGTCGAGGGACTTGCCGTCGCGGACCAGCGTCAGGGTGACCTTGTCGCCCGAGGCGTAGGCCCGGACGTACCCGGTCAGCGACTCGGCCCCGGCGACGGACTTGCCGTCGATCGCGACGATAACGTCGCCCTCCTGGACGCCCGCGGACGCGGCCGGGGAGCCGGACGTCACGCTCTGCACCTGCGCGCCGGCGCGGGTGACGCCGTCGGCGGTCGCCGTGTTGTCGCTCAGCGCGACGCCCAGGAACGCGTGCTCCGCGGTGCCGTCCTCGATGAGCTGGCCGGCGATCATGTCCGCGAGGTTCACGGGGATCGCGAAGCCCAGGCCGATCGAGCCCGACTCGCTGGACGTGGTCGCGATCGACGAGGTGATGCCGATGACCCTGCCCTGCGCGTCGAACAGCGGTCCGCCCGAGTTGCCGGGGTTCACCGCCGCGTCGATCTGGATCGCGTTGGTCACCACGGTGTCGCTGCTGCCGTCCTCGGTGGTCGACACCGGACGGTCGAGCGCCGAGACGATGCCGGTGGTCACCGTGTTCGCCAGGCCGAGCGGGTTGCCGACCGCCATGACCGGGTCGCCGACGGCCACCTCGGAGGAGTCGCCGAGCGCCGCGGGCTTCAGGTCGTCCGGGGCGTCCTGCAGCTTGACCACCGCGAGGTCCGTGGTGGGGTCGGTGCCGACGACGTCGGCCGTGAAGATGCGGCCGTCGGTGAGGGTGACCTGGACCTTGCCGTCCTGGGCACCGGAGACCACGTGGTTGTTGGTGACGACGTGGCCCGCGTCGTCGACGATCACGCCGGAGCCCTGGGCCTCGCCCTGGCTCGTGGTGACCGTGATCGCGACCACGGAGTCCTTCACGGCGGAGGCGACGGACTGCCAGTCGGGGTTGTCCGACGTGGAGCCGGACACCGGGACGCTGTCGTTGCTGCTCTGCCCGATCGAGGCGATGCTCGCCGACCGCGCGGCGCCGTCGTCCTCGAACGCGCCGGTGAGGGCGGCCGTGCCGAGGCTCGCCAGGACCGCCGCCGCGACGCCCACGCTGGCCACGGGGAGCCAGATCCGGTCGCGCGCCGAGCGGGTGCGGGCCGGGGCGCCGCCGGGCTCGCCGGGCGCGCCGAAGGCGGCGGGGTGCTCGGGGCCGCCGGTCGGGCCGTGCGGGCCGCCCGGGCCCTGGGGACCACCCGGGCCCTGCGGGGCGCCGGGGGCGGACGGCGCCCGGAACGCGGCGAGCGGGTCGTGCCCGTGCTGCTGCGGCGCGTGGGGCTGCTGCGGCGCGTGCGGCTGCTGCTGCTGGTGCGCCGCCGGCTGCGGCTGCGCGGCGTGCGGCTGGTGCCCGGGGTGCTGCGGGGCGTACTGGCCGTAGCGGGGCTGCTGCGGCGCAGGGGCACCGGCGTGCTGCTGCTGGGCGCCCGGCTGCTGCTGCGCGGCGCCCTGGTACGGCTGCTGCGGCGCGGCCGGCGCGGCCGGGGCGGCCGGCGCGCTCGGCGCGGCGGGGGTCTGGGGGAGCTGCTGGGTGGGCGCCGGGGCGATGCGCTGCGTCTCGTCGGCGGACGGCGTCGCGCCGGTCGCCGGCGTGGCGGGGACGGCCTCGGTCGCAGCGGTGCCGTCCTCGGTGCGCTGCGGCTCCGGCGCGCCCTGGGCGTCGCGCGGACCCTCGGGGGTGCTGCTGCTCATGGGGTGTACCTCCTTCTCGCCGACTATGAGACCCCCGTGAACTGGAGCCACGCTCGGCAGAACCTGGGAGTCCGCTGCGAATCCACGATGACGCGGCCCGCCCCGGCCCGCACCCCGTCAGCCCGCGGCGCGCCCGCCGCCGGCCGGGCCGCGCGCAGCCTCCCGGGCGGCGTCCCGCGCCGCGGCCGCCAGCCGCTCCCCCAGAGCCCGCCGGTCGGCGCGGTCGACCCGCACCTCGACCACGGACGTCCCCCGGCCCGGCGCCGCGAGCGCGGCGGCGAGCGCCGCCTCGTCCGACACCCGCACGTGCCGCACGCCGTAGCCCGCGCACAGCGCGGCGACGTCGACCGCGTGCGGCGTCCCGAACACCCGCTCGAACGTGCGGGCGCGCTCGGGGGCGCCGTGCTCCAGCGTCGCGAAGATCGAGCCGCCCGCGTCGTTCAGCACCACGACCTGGAGGTCCGGCTCGGGCTCGGTGGTGAGCCGCAGCAGGCCGCCGACGTCGTGCAGGAAGGTCAGGTCCCCGACCAGCGCCCGCGTGCGGCGCCGCGGCAGGCCGAGCGCGATCCCCGCGGCGGTGGCCAGCATGCCGTCGATGCCGGCGAGCCCGCGGTTCGCGAGCACGAGCGGCGGCTCCGCCCAGCGGGCCACGAGGTCGAGGTCCCGCACCGGGTTCGACGACCCCACCACGAGCACGTCGCCGGGCAGCGACGCCGCCGCGACGGCCCGGACGGCCCGCGGGCCGGTGAGCGGCGGGGTCGCGCGCGTGGGCGGCGCGGCCGGGTCGTCGCCGAGCGCGGCGTCCACGGCGGACCCGGCGGCGGCGTCGGCGCGCTGCCACGCGGCGAGCCACGCGGGGTCGTCCGCGGGGCCGTCGAACCACGCGGCGGGGACGCCCGTGAGCACCCGGTCGGCCGCCCGGCCGGCGTCCGGCCAGCCCGAGCCCGCCGGCGCGACCACGGTCAGGTCGACGTCGTCGCGCGCGAGCAGCGCCGACACCGGGCGGGTGAGCGTCGGGCGGCCCAGCAGCACGACCGCGCCGACCCGGCCGCCGAGGTCCGGGTCGCCCAGCAGCACCCGGTAGGCCGCGGGCGCGTTCGGCCCGCCGCGCGCACCCGAGGACGGCTCCGCGAGCAGCGGCCAGCCCGCGGCCTCCGCGAGCCGGCGGGCGTCCGGGCCGGCGCCGTCGCCCGCGACGACCACGACGGGGCCGGGCAGGTCCGCGCGGGCGGGGACGCCCGAGTCGCCGGCGGCGGGCGCGACCGCGGGGCGGGGCAGCACGGCCACGCGCCCGGCCGCGCCGTCGGCGGGCCACGGCTCCGGCCCGGGCACGAGCGGCTCCCGGTAGGCGAGGTCCAGGTGCACGGGGCCGGGGTCGCCGGTGCGGGCGCCGAGCGCCGCCGCCACGGCCCGGGACAGCAGGTGCCGCAGGTCGCGGTCCTCGCCCGCGCGGCCCGCCGGCGCGGGCACGTCGGCCTCGAGCCGGGTCGCGGCGCCGAAGATGCCCGGCTGCACCGTCGTCTGGTTGGCGCCGGTGCCGCGCAGCTCGTGCGGCCGGTCGGCGGTGAGCAGCAGCAGCGGGGCGCCCGCGTGGTGCGCCTCCAGCACCGCCGGGTGCAGGTTCGCGACCGCCGTGCCGGACGTGGTCACGACCGCCACGGCGCGCGGGTCGCCCTCGGCCGCCGCGGCGCGCGCGAGGCCCAGGGCGAGGAACGCCGCGTCCCGCTCGTCGACCCGCACGTGCAGCCGGACCGCGGGGGCGCCGGCCGGACGCTCGGCGTCGGGGAGCGCCGCCTCGGCGAGGGCGTAGGCCAGCGGGGCGCTGCGCGAGCCCGGGGCGAGGACGACGTCTCGCACGCCGTGGGCGGCGAGCTCCTGGACCAGGACCCGTGCGGCCTGGGCGGCGGGCGCGCCGCGCACGGGCCCGCGGGGGCCGCCGGGCGCCGGGGCCGTCACCGGGCCACCGCCCGCACCGCCGCCAGGCGCTCCGCCCAGCGCGCGGCCGTCGCCTCGTCGGCCGACGTGGCCGCGAGCCGCTCCTGCGCGGGCACCACGGCCCGTGCGGCCGCGACCGGCAGCGCGCCGTCGACGGGGAGCAGCGGCGGGTCGGCGACGTCGTCGGTCAGCAGCTGGGCCGTCGCGAGGCCGCAGGCGTACGGCAGCTCCGGGAGGGCGGCGGCGAGCGCCACGCCCGCGGCCAGCCCGACCGACGACTCCAGCGCCGAGGACACCACGACCGGCAGCCCGACCTGCTCGGCCAGGTCCAGGCAGGCGCGCACCCCGCCGAGCGGCTGCACCTTGAGCACCACCACGTCGGCCGCCTCGGCGCGGACCACCGCGAGCGGGTCCTCGGCGCGGCGGATCGACTCGTCGGCGGCGATCGGCACGTGCGTGGACCGGCGGACCCGCGCGAGGTCGCGCACGGAGGCGACCGGCTGCTCGGCGTACTCGAGCCCGCGGGCGGCGCGGTCGAGCACCGCGAGCCGCTCGACGGCGGTGTCGACGTCCCACGCGGCGTTCGCGTCGATGCGGATGGCGCCCCCGGGGCCGAGCGCCTCGCGGACGGCGGCGAGCCGGTCGGCCTCCTCCGCGGCGCCCTGACCGGGCTCGGCGACCTTGACCTTCGCGGTGGTGCAGCCGCCGGACGCGAGCACGATCCGCCGCGCGGCGTCGGGCCCGACCGCGGGGACGGTCACGTTCACCGGCACGCGGTCCCGGACGGGCGCGGGGAACCCGAGGTCCGCCGCCTCGCGGGTCGCGTGCCACCAGGCCGCCGACTCCGCGGCGTCGTAGTCCCAGAACGGGCTGAACTCGCCCCAACCGGCCTCGCCGCGCACGAGCACGCCCTCGCGCACCGTGATCCGGCGGAAGCGCGTCCGCAGGGGGATCGCGTAGACGTGCACGCGGCTCAGCGTAGAGGTTCGGCGCCCGCCCTACGCTGGGCACCGTGACCGACCCCGCCGCCGCCCCGCTGCCCCCGCGCGTCTCCGACACCTTCGACCCGAGCCGCTGGCGCACGGTCACCGGCTTCGAGGACCTCACCGACCTCACGTACCACCGGGGCGTCGCCCGGTCGGCGGACGGCGTGCGGGACCTGCCCGTGGTGCGGGTCGCGTTCGACCGGCCCGAGGTGCGCAACGCCTTCCGGCCGCACACCGTCGACGAGCTGTACCGGGTGCTCGACCACGCCCGGATGACCTCCGACGTCGGCACCGTGCTGCTCACCGGCAACGGCCCGAGCCCCAAGGACGGCGGCTACGCGTTCTGCTCGGGCGGGGACCAGCGGATCCGCGGGCGCGACGGCTACCGGTACACGGGGTCGACCGAGGCCGAGACGGCGGACGCCATCGACCCCGCGCGCGCCGGCCGGCTGCACATCCTCGAGGTGCAGCGCCTCATCCGGACGATGCCGAAGGTCGTCGTCGCGGTCGTGAACGGCTGGGCCGCGGGCGGCGGGCACTCGCTGCACGTCGTCGCCGACCTGACCATCGCGTCCCGCGAGCACGCGCGGTTCATGCAGACCGACGCCAACGTCGGCTCGTTCGACGGGGGCTACGGCTCGGCGCTGCTCGCCCGGCAGACCGGCCAGAAGCGGGCGCGGGAGATCTTCTTCCTGGCGCGGGAGTACTCCGCGGAGCAGGCGCACGCCTGGGGCGCGGTCAACGACGTGGTGGACCACGCCGACCTGGAGGACGCCGCGCTGGAGTACGCGCGGATCATCGCGACCAAGTCGCCGCAGGCGATCCGGATGCTGAAGTTCGCGTTCAACCTGGCGGACGACGGCCTGGCGGGGCAGCAGGTGTTCGCCGGCGAGGCGACCCGCCTGGCCTACATGACGGACGAGGCCGTCGAGGGCCGGGACGCGTTCCTGGAGCGCCGCGACCCGGACTGGAGCCGGTTCCCGTACGCGTTCTGACGGGCGCGCCGGGGCGGCGGGCCCGGGCGGTCAGGAGACCGTCAGCGACCCCGTCCCGGCGGGCACCAGCTCGACCCAGGTGTTCCCCGGTGCCAGCAGCGCGGGCGCGCCGTCGGCGGTGAACAGCTGCATCGGGGCGTCGCGGGAGTCCTTCTGCCAGCGGACGGCGATCGTCTTCCCGCCGGTCGCCAGCGTCGCCTCGCCCGAGCCGACGAGCGTGTAGGTGGGCACGACCGCCCCGTTCTGCGCGCCGAACTCCGTGCCCGGGTGGTCGGCGACGATCGACACGACGTTGGTCGCCGACAGCCGGGCGCCGGACGCCGCCACGGCCGGGGTCGAGCCCTCCGAGCGCTCCCAGACCGTCCCGTTCCAGGTCCACGACGGCTTGGACTGGCTGGACAGGTCGAACGCCAGGGTCGTCGCCGGGGTCCCCGCGGCGACCGCGGTCGCGCGCTCGGCGGACCGGGCGAACGCGAACTGCTCGCCCGGGCTGTTCTGGTGGTTCGCGTCGGCCTGCGCCCAGAGCGCCTGCGGGTCCGCGTAGACGTTGTGCGGGGCCGACCGCGACGAGATCCGGTAGAGGCCGGCCGCGCCGGCGTCGTGGCTGATCGCCTGGGTCGGGCTCGCCGCGACCAGGTCGAGGATGCCGGGCTGGCCGCCCGAGAAGGTGAGCAGGCCGTTCATCGGCGACACGATGTCCGGGTCCATGGGGCGGACCGAGCGGACCGGGCCGAGCTCCTCGGGCACCTGCGAGTGCCACACGGCGACGAACCGGGACACGTCGAACTCGACGATCGTCTCCCACACGACGTCCGCCTGGTCCAGGCCGGACTGCGGGCGCGCGGTCGCGGTGTTCTCGATCTTCACCGCGAGCGCGGGGCGGTTCGCGACCTCGCCCGCGACGCCGGTCAGCGGCCAGGTCGGCGCGATCACCGGGTCGGGCGCGGCGGCCTTCTGCGGCTCGAGGGTCGGGGCCACCGTGGCGGCCTCGGGGGCCGGGTCCTGCCCCTGCGAGCAGCCGGCGACCAGGAGGGCCGTGGCGACCGCGGCGGCGGCGGCGCGCCGGAGCCCCCGCCTCGTGCTGTGAACCATCTCGACCCTTCCGTGCCGCCTGCTGCGCGGCGGCACCCGCCGCGCGTCCCGCGCCACCCTACTGGCGGACCTACCCTGGCCGGGTGAGCCGTCCCGTCCGCGTCGTCCCCGCCTCCCCCGCCGCGGTGCCGGAGCTGACCGCCGCGCTCGCCGCCGCGCTGGACGGCTCCGGGCCCGCGGTGCTGCCGGTCGAGGCACCCGACGCGCACGGCCCGGAGCACGCCCGCGACGCCGCCGGCGAGGTGCCCGACGACGTGGCGCTGCTCGTGCGGACCTCGGGGTCGACCGGCGCCCCGCGCGAGGTCATGCTCACCGCCGCCGCCCTGCGCGCGTCCGGCGCGGCGACCGAGGCCCGGCTGGCGGGCCCCGGCCGCTGGCTGCTGCCGCTCCCGCCCGCGCACGTCGCGGGCCTCCAGGTCCTGGTCCGGTCGATCCTGGCCGGCACCGAGCCGGCCGTGCTCGCCGGGCCGTTCCGGTCGGACGCGTTCGCCGTGGCGGCGGCCCGGCTGGCCGGCGACGGCGACGCCCCGCGGTACACGTCGCTGGTCCCGACGCAGGTGCACCGCCTGCTCGACTCGGGGCCGGGCCGGGAGGCGCTGGCCTCGTTCGACGCCGTCCTGCTCGGCGGGGCCGCCGCGCCCCCCGGGCTGCTGGACGCCGCCCGGTCGGCCGGCGCGCGGGTCGTCACCACCTACGGGATGTCGGAGACCTGCGGCGGCTGCGTGTACGACGGCGTCCCCCTCGACGGGGTCACCGTCGACCTGGACCCCGCCGACGGCCGGGTGCGGATCGCCGGTCCGGTGCTCGCGGCGGGGTACCGCGGCCGGCCCGACCTGGACGCCGAGCTGTTCGAGGTGCGGGACGGCACCCGGTGGCTGCGCACCAGCGACCTGGGCCGGTGGCACGACGACGGCCGGCTGGAGGTGCTCGGCCGCGCCGACGACGTGCTGGTCACCGGCGGGGTCAAGGTGCCGCCCGCCGCCGTCGAGCGGGCGCTCGCCGGGCTGCCCGGCGTCGGCGAGGTGCTGGTGGTCGGCGTGCCCGACCCGGAGTGGGGGCAGGCCCTGGTCGCGGTCGTCGTCCCGGCGCCGGGCGCCCCCGCGCCCGACCTCGCCGACCTCCGCGAGGCCGCCGCGGCCGCGCTCGGCGGACCCGCGGCGCCGCGGCACCTCGTCACCCTCGCGGCCCTCCCCCTGCGCGGGCCGGGCAAGCCGGACCGGCGGGGCGCGGCCGAGCTGGCCGCCCGGGAGCTCGGCCTGCCCGCCCCCGACGCCGCGACACCCGGGACCTGAGCCTGCCGCGGTGCGGGCCCGCCCGGCGTTCCGGGTTACCGTCGCTGCACGCCGAACCACCCGCCGCGGCCCCGCGCCGCGGCCCCACGACAGGAGCACCATGGCCACCGCCGCCGAGTGGGTCGCCGGAGCACGCCCGCGCACCCTGCCCGCCGCCGCCGCGCCCGTGCTGGTCGGCACCGGCGCCGCCGCGCAGATCGAGGCGGCGCACCTGGGTCGCGCGCTGCTCGCCCTGGGCGTGGCGCTCGCCCTCCAGGTCGGCGTCAACTACGCCAACGACTACTCGGACGGCGTGCGCGGCACCGACGCCGACCGGATCGGCCCGATGCGCCTGACCGCGAGCGGCGCGGCGTTCCCGCAGCAGGTCAAGGCCGCGGCGTTCGCGGCGTTCGGCGTCGCGGGCCTGCTCGGCCTCGGGCTGGTCGCGCTGAGCGGCCAGTGGTGGCTGCTGGCGGTCGGCGCGCTGTGCGTCGCGGCGGCCTGGTTCTACACCGGCGGCCGGCGCCCGTACGGCTACCTCGGGCTCGGCGAGGTCGGCGTCTTCGTTTTCTTCGGCCTGGTCGCGGTGCTCGGCACCACCTACACCCAGTCCGGCACCCTGACCTGGCCCGCGTGGGTGGGCGCCGTCGCGGTCGGCCTGATCGCCTGCGCGCTGCTCATGGTCAACAACCTGCGCGACATCCCCACCGACGCGCTCGTCGGCAAGCGCACCCTCGCGGTCCGGCTCGGCGAGCACCGCGCCCGCCGCGCCTACGCGGTCATGGTGGTGCTCCCGGTGCTGCTCGGCGTCCTGTGCGCCCTGGCGAACCCGTGGGCCCTCATCGTCATGCTGCTCGCGCTGCCCGCGGGCGTGCTGGCGTTCACCGTGCTTGTCGGCGCCCGCGGCATCGCGCTCGTCCCGGTCCTCGCGGGGACCGGGATGTACGAGCTGGCGTTCGGCGTCCTGCTGGGCCTGGGCCTGGCGCTCTAGCCGCACCGACCCGCAGCGGCGTCGTGCCCGCGCCGCCGGGCGGGGTCGCGGCGCGGCCGGCGGCTAGCGTGTCCCGGGTGCACCCACCCACGGAGCCGGCCGACTCCGGCTGGCTCGACCGGCCCGGCGGCGCCCGGCTGTACTGGGAGGAGTCCGGCAGCCCGGCGGGCCGCCCCGCGCTCTACCTGCACGGCGGACCGGGCAGCGGTCTCGGGCCCGGGGGCTACCGGCGCCGGTTCGACCCCGCGCGGTACCGGCTCGTCGGCCTGGACCAGCGCGGCTGCGGCCGCAGCACCCCGTGGGCGGTCGACGACCTCGCGCACCTGGACGA
>Ga0164306_10000184_pt1 | contig 23380 bp, 20 predicted proteins | sample Whisoiple_242_MG_FD_110213 | JGI IMG/M metagenome (GOLD analysis project Ga0164306, IMG submission 110213) | Soil microbial communities amended with fresh organic matter from upstate New York, USA - Whitman soil sample_242_MG | ecosystem: Environmental > Terrestrial > Soil > Unclassified >... | reverse complement strand
TTACCCAAATGCGAGAACAAGCTGGGTTGATTCTCTCAGATTCAATGGAAATATAAGATGATAATTAAGTACGCTTCTTTTTGGCTCCTTTCTTCCACTTCTTCCTCCGCTTCTTCCTGGCTCCGCTCGTCCGAATGGTGTAGCTAACAACACCAATCAAGGTTTTCTTCCGAAAGATGTAGTCAACAACATCCAAATCCAACTTTCGTTCCGGAACATGTATATAACTTCGTAGGGTTTGATTTTCTCTTGCTTCTGTTCACCAACGCCCATCATGGATTACTCACCTGCTTATCGCGTTGACGTAGAATCCCGTAAGAAACTAGAAGTTAGTTTACGAGCTCCTGAGAAAGAAATACTAGCTGTTTTAAGATATTTCGTCGCACATGTGCATACTCCAATCGAAATGGAAGCAGAGAAGAACCGAGTTCTCAGCTTTATGGATGACCTCGTTAACAGCGATCGACTCATCGAAAACGACTACATTACGTTCACCGACGTTCTAAACGCGGACATCAAAGGCGACACCGGCTCGACAGCAATCCACTACACTAGGCGGCGACAACATCCCGATGCAGCTTTCCGCCACCCTATGATTTCCGTCGACATCGAATATAAGGAGACCAAAACCCCACCAACGACTACAACAACATATTCACACGGTACAACTTTCGAGTGTGAACCTCTGGTGGTAAAACTACTGAGCCAAGCTTCCTCTGAAGAGGAAGAGAAAGTGAGTATGTTGCTCCGGTGATACTGTCTCAACTTTCTCACATTCAATTTTCCACAGGAGGAGGAAATCAAACCGTAGATTTTTTGCGCATCATGTATTCTAAAGTCCGTTGGTTACTGGGGACGTAATTATCATTCCAATGCTTATCTGCGTACTTGCACGCCATCGCAAATGCTTGTTTCTTGTTGGTGACCTTTTGTGATCCATTACCATATGTTAACTTGCCCATTTCAAACTTTTCCATCACTTCCTGGAACTTTTCCTGTTTAAGTTGGGTCTTGATGACCGTCTGTTCGTCGATACCATGTAATTTATAGAAGGATTCCATTTTTATTAAGCTTCACAATTATTTTACAAGTTGTCGTTCGCGTTAAGACTCTATCCTAAAACGGTACCACGATTTTGTGAAAGACCGCCAAGTCCACAGGGTCCACAGTCGGTCTACCTATGTACCATTGACCCTTTTTCCTGTCGTATATCTGTTCCTGGAAGTATGAGTTGAATATTTTTGCGTACAAGTCGTTCCTCAAAGTCGTGGGCGGTCTGCGGAATTCGAATGCTTGTTTGATTACCGCAAATGGTACCGAACACACCTTGACCTCGTAGTTGTCTTTGTACAAGTCAATGTTGTTCTCCTCCAGTATTTCACTGATGACCGCCGTTGCCTCTGATACCCAAGCATTACTATCTTTTCGTAAACGACCTATGTTGTGCAAAGCAATGGTGGGCGCTTTGTTGACATTCCATTGGTATGCAATCGTCTCTTCTTCCACATCCGGAACAAACAGTTTCCTGAAGTGGTACTTCATTGAACGCAGGTAGTCATCCATGTCGGCATCGAACCGTTTCATCCTGTTCAAGATTTGCTCATAAGTGTCATCATCCACATCGTCGATACTATCCCATTCAAACGCGTGACCCTCGGTCGAAATGCAAGAGGAAATCAATTTGCTTTCGGCTGCACACAAGACACTCTCGTCACACTCCAACTCAAAAGATGTTTGTTCCGCAAAGAGCGACAACGCTTTCACTATGTCCTTTGAATATCTTGCTCGCCTTTCGATTAAAAGGTTTTCAGCAAGTGTACCGACACCATGAAAGTCAACCAACCGCAACCCGTCCAGAGACAAATCCATGTGGCGAACACTGGCATCGCTGTACCCGTATTTGATGTACATCACGACGTCTTTGTGTACCGGATGGCGTATGCGTTGAACAAGTTGCAAGAAATCTCTTGGTGACATGCATGATTGGTCCAAGATTCCAAATACTCTGTCAAATGGTCGGTGTTGTTGTTCACGTGGAGGGTCAAAGTTCACACCGACTGCTAGACAGCCGTTTCCAATGACCACACGTACCTCTTCTTTACCCCACACTTCATTGACGTTGATAAGTCTCTGTTTTTCCTTCTTCGTCAGGGAATGGTACGCTAACATTTCTCTTCCGCGTTCAAAGCCGTATTTGTTTTTCAAGACAGCGACGACACCTTCAACTGATTCCCGATCCGCTTCCGACCTCACTTTCTGTGCACCCGTTGCAATGAAGATTTTTTCGCCATCGTCCAACGCTTTGAATATCTGCCCCCATATGGCATCACTGGTCCTCTTTATATCGTCACTGTCTTCACACATGTTGGTTAACCCATCCAGCAATATCAACTTTCGAGACTTTGTTGTCGCAGGCTTTCCTACAATACAAGGTTTCTCATTCCGAAAAGCCTTGATTGTATCCAACGTTATGTTTGTCAGAAACGCATCCATCCATATGGTCTGGGCTTTCGATGTCAATTGATACAGTTGTTTCCAATTTGTGTGGGACCTGCCTTGATGGCATGTGGCATCACCATCGAAAGATGTCAGCAGCGTTTCGCTTTCATCGTAAACGATAAGGTCATAAGTCGTATCCATGTCCACATACTTGCTGAGAGAAGTCGTGGAACAGACGAGGTATTGATACACTGGTTTCTTTCCACACTTGGTCTTTGTCATCGCATCGTCGTCTTTAAAGTCCAAGTAAAACACCCATCCACGACCTAAACGCCCCCTTTGTTCTTCCGTGAGGGCTATCCTGCAAGTGACCCACAGAATCCTTGCATCCGGACGGTCTTTGCGATACTGATTGAGGTATGCAATGACGGCTCCCGTCTTGTTGGAGCCGCACGGCGTAGAAAGTACGACAGTCTTTGATTCTTTGAACGCTTCATCCAAAATTCCTTTTGTGAGATATTGGTCATTTAAAGGTATATCAATATGACTGTTCATGATACCCTGGAGCCTTTTGAAAGCCCGCGACTTTATGATGTCCTTGTTGTAGCATTGGAGCAAGTTGGACTTCATGTGATTGAACGCTATCGGATAACATGAACGGTCCCAAAAGTCGCGGTACTTTTTCTGACGCTCGGCGCTATCATCCTTCTGTTTACACCAGTTCCAAAAATCTTCAAATTCCATACCGACGGTTTTACACCACCTCGCTACATCACAACAATCATCATTAGACAATTGAAACTTGTGCTTCCGTGGATAATTCGGCATCATACTTAGAAGTGTGTGTGGGTCGGAATTTTGCAAGTCAAAACCTTCCGGCACTGGCAAATCCATCTTGGATAATTTAGATACGTTGACTAACTTTTGTTTCTTCGTCTTAATTGGTTTATCAACGGCGCTCCGTTTCTTTGAGACCGTCGGCATTTGAAGTATAACAGCATCATCGGGAATATTGTGAAGTATGCTGTGGTCAAGAAAAACTTTGCTACCTTCGACGTACTTTTGTATGCGAGGCTGACCATTGTGGTCCTTGTCTCCCTTTGATTGATTGATACATTTCAGTAATCCATTGACTCTGTAGACAGCCGGGTCGAAGCCTATTGCTTTCTGTTCCGGCATTGCGCACCATTCTTTCACTTCACACAAATCGTTGACATTGTTTACTATGTAATTCTGCAAGACGATGTGGTACGAGTATTTCCAGACGTTCTTCTCTGCTAGGAAGGTTTTGGAGCCGGAGATATTCATGACCGCATCGGGATATTTCTTTGTTATATTTTCTTTCACTTGTGATAAGGGATCCACATCATCATAACTATCGACATCAAAGGCGACCTTCTGGACCCTGTCTTCATGCATCACGTTGTAAATCTGGAAATCCTTCTCTAGTAAAGAATGTAGTTCCGCGTCAGTAACTTGAGCATATTTGCTGTACACTTTCTTCTTTCCTTCTTTGCATTGGTAAGAACGCACAGATGCAACGACGACCTTGTCTTCAGGGCACGTCTCGATGAGATAGTTGAGTATTTGGTTTCCCTTCTGACGGTTGGTGTAGAACGGAATATTGTTGATTTGGTAAGAAGCAAACTTTGAGGCATCGGACATCTTGTAAAGTTTTGTTTTCTAAAAGGGAAAGAATATTCTTTTCTTTAAATCAACAAATGCGCCCTACATAGACCGGAGCTTATATAAAATCACACGGGCGTCCTCGAAAACCTGGAATGCATCTGGTTCGTCTTTCAGGACCTGCCTAAACACCGAGTCAGATGAAATTGTTCTCGCTTTTTGGAAACGTGCAAAATTATAAAAAAATACCACTTTACTCAAATGCGAGAACAAGCTGGGTTGATTCTCTCAGATTCCATCGAAACATAAGATGATAATTATGTACGCTTCTTTTCTTCGATGATTTCAAGAGGGTTATATAAAGGGAACGAGCTTCTCTGAAATCAAGGGCAAACACAACTCAACAAAAATGGAATACTATCAGAAGCGATTAGACAGACAATACAATGACTTTCTCAAACTGTCAAACAGTTGGTTGAAGGTGTGGAACGACGATGTATCCGATATAGAGGAATTCATGGAATATTGGCAGGCGGCAAATGCTGGTACCCTATGCATGAAAGTCAGGTTCATGGATTATTTTCTGAAGTTGCTGGGTGATAGGAGGGTCAGATTCACCGAGAAAGCGGGATTGCTCACACAAGCCCGATGCGTGAAACATACAATGGGGAAGATGCATCTGTTGATGGAACTTAACGAACATGGCAAGAGTTGCGTGCTATCTAAAGATTACAAACCGCCAATCATGAGGGAAGTGATTCCGAGACCGCCACAGGAAAATCCAAACATTTTTTACTGGTGTCGGGATTGTAAAACACAGACGGAACAAGACCATGGTTGCAAAAACATTAGTATATTTAGAATTGATGAACACGGTGTCTCTCACTACAAGGGTGACTTGAAACAAAAGAACCCTTAATCTTCGTCATCGGACCACGGAATCTTGGGTTTATGTTGTCTTTGTTGATCCAGATAGTGTTCTACGCATTTCCATCGTCCCTGAAGATTAGGGATTACGCGATCACATTCAGGGTGATTGCAGACCCTTGTGGCTGGCTTAGGGATAGGGGTTCTTTTGCGTTTAGTGTTGTTAACAACTTTTGGTTCGGACATGGCTTTGTTATCTATTGTAACATAAATTTCCATAGCTTTAATATACGCGTAAATCATTGATCGAATGTTTGGGTGGCTGACCAATCGGACGAGTGGTGAAGTTTGAGTGGCACACCAATCGAACGATGGGTAACGTTTGAGTGGCTCACCAATCGTTCGATTGGTAACGTTTGAGTGGACGGTCATTCGAATGATGGCTGAGATTCCATTCCTTATATAAGTACGAAGATGCCCCCAAAATCTTACAAACTTCATCCAAAGAGCTTTCAATATTAGTTATACATTCAACAATGGCAAGCTTTCCGGCTCGTTTTGTTTCGCAGTTGAACGGTATCACAAGTAGACAGAATAATCCTGTATTCATTAACCCCACTGCTGCCGGTATGCGCAACCCTTTCTTCACCGACTTCATTCTCAACGGAGCTAGTTTAGAGGAAAGCCAAATTGAACAAGTCAGGTCCGCAGCTCGTGTCACCAGAAAGAACGCTATTCGAATGTGCGACAGAATTCTGGAAGTGTGTGACCAACACATGGACACCATCCGTCAAAGGTCTCAGCAACGACAAATTGAGCATGTCCAATCCGACCCAGCCCTACAGGTTCAACTCTTGCAACAATACATAGAATCTCAGGGGTTGGCTAACCCTCTTAATACTCAAATACTTCAACAACCGTTACTGCTTTCCGCTCCGGGTCCGTCAAATCGACCGAGTCAACTATACCCGTCCGAACCGCTCGATGATAATTTTACCGACTATCAGTATCCAGCCGAACAACTCGATGTAAGCCCTCCCCGAACCCCAGCTCCAACCCCAGCTCCAGTTCCAGCTCCAGCTCCAGCTCGGACCCCGACCCCACTCCCTCCTCCTACCCGCGCGGCTCCTGCGACTCCAGCAGCCGCTCCTGCGACTACCGTGGCGACTCCCGTGGTCATTGCTGCGACTCCCGTCGCAAGTGCCACTCCTCCGTCTACCAGTAGCAGTAGTAAGAGACGCCGTTCTGAAGATTCCGGTGATAAAAAGGAAAAGAAACGTCCGAAGGGAAAGGGGAAAGCTGCCGAGGAAGATGATATTTTTGGTGGGCTTTCAGATAATTAGGTTTGACTATCGATAGTAGAATATATCGACTGATTTACATCATCTATCGTTTGATTTTCATGTATTACATCAATCGTCTGAGTTTGATGTATACATCATGTATCGTCTATCGTCTGAGGTTTATGTATACATCATCTATCGTTCAAAATACATCCTTTTATTTTTCTATATAAAGGGGTAACAACCATAGCCCCCTATACTGCCGGCTATACCACTATCTCAACAGTACGCGCACAGAAATCATGTCTTTCCAACACATTCCACAAGGCACTCCAATCCTTTCTTACTTCAAAGGTAATGAAGGCAAGGATGATAAACCACGATTGATGCAATGGCTCAAAGGCGAGATACTTTCACGCGATTTGAATGAGTTAGATGACATCAAATCTCAAATAGTCAAGTTTTACAAAGATGGACGAGGTGAAAAGAACAGGTCTAATGACGAAGCATCAAACGCAAATGACCTCGGGCAAAAACTTGGTAGCATTTCCAATTTCCTCGGCAAAGTGCGAAATCAATGGGAAAACAAACCTGCGGATGTAACTGACGAACAACACAAAAGTCTCACTGACGCATTAGTGTCATTTGAAAAATGCAAAGAGTTGTGGAGGAAGTATGTTGACGAAGCCAAAGCACTTCGCAAACCCCGAGAAAATGCGAGGGAGAAAGGTCAGAGCGCTCCGAGAGAAAAAGATCACCCTTGGCAAGATATCTATGAAAAAGGGAATGTCCACGTGAAGAACATGATGGAATTCCTTCTCAAATCGAGTGTATCATCCACTGATAAAACCAAAATCCGTGACGCTATCATATTAGCAACCGCAACAGAGATGGAAAACACCAGAACGGCTTTTGCTACAGTCAAATGCCGCAATGTTAATCCGGAAAAAGACAACTATATCCTCTTTTCTGAAGAAGCCTATGGTAATAGTATCGTCGTGTGGAACGTGCGCAAAGGCGGAGGCGGGGAGAATCACAAACTGTACAACCAGACGATTCCCAAGAAACTTGCTGATATCCTCAAACGTTACAGCAAGACGCTTTCAGTGTCGAATGGAGAACAAGATTTTCTTATTCCGTTCGATACCAGCAAGGTATGGGAAAAGGACACAGATGAACATAAGAAAGGAGACGAGAAAACACTTGAGGAATATTTGGATGCCCGTCAAGATGCTTACAGGGCTAGAATACTCAAAGTCACAAAAGATATACTTGACAAGAGCATTGGCATCCAAGATATGCGGAGAATTCAAATCACTGAAATGGGTTTACCGGAAACGGAATATGAAGTGGAAAGACTTGCACTTAAATTCCATCATACCGCCAACGAGCATAGAAAATACTTTAGGACGGCACACAAACGTGCTGCAGGTGCTGAAGAGGGACCTTCAAACAAAAAGAGTAAGCCTAACGAAGTTGTAGTAGTAGACTAGTTGCTTTATGAAAGATGTGTATTTTGTATCTTAAGCTTTTTGACCAATATAAAAATCTGATGGAATTAACTATGAGCAGTTTCGTATGCTTCAATCAATTCAGGAACATCTTTTACTAACTTTCTCCTTGGTTCCCAAGTGTCGTCTTTGGCTGACCATCCTTTCCATCTTACTCTATACTTTACTTGCCCATTCCGCATTTTCATCTTGTCGACGATGGATTGGATTTCATATTCCTCTGTTCCTTCCGCTGGTCCTGGTCGTCTTTCCTGCTGTTCTATATTGTCAAAAGTGTCTTCAGGAATCGGTAACAATTGCCAACGACCCCATTGACCTGTTAGTGGTTTGCCAGTCTCGTTTTCGGCAATTCTGTATGATGGTAATCCGTTAGGGTATTTACTCGGTATCACTGAAATCACTTTGTAAACTTCCTTACCAAAGTATCCAGTCTTTGATTTCTTCAAGATTTTTGATGGGTCGTAATCCAACACTTTCCTCACTAGACTACCTGGTGTGATATCCGTTCCACCTTTCGTTTTGACACCATACTTCTTTGCCGCCCTGTTCTCCACGATACTCGTTACTTTTTTGTGCAAGTTTTTATCAGTGGATTGGTCCAGCGCCAATGGTACCTCTTTTGTACTGAATGAATATGAACTGTTCATATTATCAACGATGGTCTGTAGGAGCGAGACCCAATCGGATGTATTGTCAACCTTCATTGCCATGTTGAGCATCGTCTTTTGTGTTTTATTGTATCTTTCTACAGGGTTGCTTTGAGGACTATGAGGTTTTGTGAATTGTAAAGTGATGCCCTGTTCTCTACACCATGTTCGGAAGGGCTCTTTGAATTCACTACCGTTGTCACATGTAATCACTGACAGTTTTATATTTGGGTATTTTTCCATAATCTCTTGGAAAAAGCGGACCGTATTATTTGCAGTTTGACCCTTCATGGCTTTTGAGTAAAGCCGTTTAGAGAAAACATCAACGAGATTGTAGATAGTATTGTAACCGTTATAAGGTTCCATCTGTACACAATCGAGCGACAAATGTCCCCGTTTACTGGCTACAACAGGGGCAATTGAGCCACGTTTGAGCGGGACTCTGTATTGTTGCCAAATAGTTTGATGTTTTAACCAATCTAGAACACTTCTTTGTGATATTGGTTTGTCACTGTATTTTTCCTTGTAAACGTGCCATAAACGGTCTCTACCAACGAAGAATTTCTTGTCGTAGTACAGTTCATGGAGTCGTTTCTTTGTTTCGTCATCTGCCGGAATGAAACTCATCTTTACCATGTAAGCTTCAAATTATTCGACTACATGCTCATTGTTTATTTTCACCATCATCACTATCTGCTTCTTGCTTCTTCTTGACGGCTCGCCGTTTGGGCTTTGCGGATTTCTTAATGCTTTCACTCAAGAGGTCAAGTGCAAGGTCCTCATGAATTTCGTTGAGGACTTTTTGTTTTACCTCACTGTTGATGTTGATCCATCTTTGATCGGTGGACAATTCTTCCACAACTTTGTTCAGTTCTTCAACGTCTTTGATGTGCATTGTTTATTCAGAGCTTCACAAAAAAAAATTTACAAGATTACTTTTTTGGTCGTTTCCCCAAGTCTAACGGTTCACCCCATTTAACGTGACTGTCTAATAGCCGCATTTCGTTATAGATGAAAGACACCATATCGCCCAAGTGATTTAAATGGTTTTCATAATCATCACTATCCTTATCTGTGGTTTCGATTCTCGTGATTGCATCTATCGCAAACCGTAAATAGTGTTTCATACTCATCAAATGTTCTTCCATTGTTTACCAAGTGTTAACGTATTATTTAATCCCAGGAGAAAACGAATTGGTATCTGGGTCGTACGCCTGATAGACCATGTCATCGCTTTCGGCTTCCAAATTAACAAGTATCCAGGAATGTTTCTTCTCTGTGTTTACTCTGATATATCTCTCTAACTCTTTTCTATCCATTTCGGCAGTTGCTAATGTTTCCGAGACCCTTGTGAGTGCCCTCTGGTCCAGGGCAAAGATGATCCATTCTGTTGTACACGATATTTGTTCCGATGTGCACATGAGGATGCTCTGAACGCAACAAATAAAACTGATTTTCATATGTCTTGCAAGCGTGAAGTAACGATTCATCCATGCCCTCATTTCCTTCCCCTTCATCTTATTCCCAATGTCGTCAAAGACAATTAATAGGTCGTTTTTAGGACTTTGTTTCAATCGGTCCTCTTGTCGTTTCCATATTGCTTCGAGTAGTTCGTTATTAATCGGATGCTTCTTAATGTCAATGACCGATACGTTATCATATTTGGACAAGACGCTATAAGTCTTGTCTTGTGCAACAGTTTCGGAAATTATCAGCACTTCAGTGAATGCTTTGGCGTAACCGCCATTCATTAGCAAATTAACGACCAAACAAGATTTGCCGCTCCGTCGTCTCGCTACAATGGTAGTCGCAAGAGGTGGTTTTCCTAACTGTGGGGCGATGTGGTCATACCTTTTGATGTCCTTCTTTTTGACTTTGATTGGCTGTACTTCAAAACGAGGCATATAAAATAATCTTTACAACTATACAAAGAAAACATAACAAAACGGAAATAGCATGGTTTATCGGGAATTCAATTTTTTCACAAACAACTCCGTGAGCCAGAAGGATGTATCGTTTCCAATCAGGGGGTCACCGTACGTCGCTGCGTTTAAAATTCATTCATGTACCATTCCGTTGGCGTTCAATACAACAGATTCGTCGAATAATGCTGTAGTGTTCGAGAGGGCAGGCTCTACAAAGACCGCTACAGTACCCAAAGGTAATTACACGGCAGCCACGTTCCCGGCGGCTTTGCAATCAGCACTGAACGATGTGTCGGCTGTGAAAGATTATAGTGTTACTTTTGACGAAGTTACAAGACGTCTCACCATCTCTGCTGGTAGCACATTCACCATTCATCCACATAATCGAGGGACCACCGCTTACCGGCAATTAGGAATGAACAAGTATTCTTCTCCAATCACTGGTGCTTCTGTGACTTTGGGAATCAGCGATTTCACTACAACTGCTCCGTTGTTGCTAACATCCACTCAATTAAACAGTAAAGATATGGTCTACATTGGAGATGAGAACATCAATGTTCTTTGTATGATTGACATGAATTCACCACAAGGTTCCGTTGCTAAATGGGTGAACTATAGCGGCGCTTACCTTTCGTGTGGTGCTGAACTTCCATCTGTGGATTTACGTTTACTCAACGGGGCTACATTACTCCCACTCGAATTGTCACAACCGTACAGCGTAACTATGTCTATTCTCACGGACGAAGATGATATCAATCCTGTTCATTAAGCAACTATCGATAGCAAAGTTGCGTTTGTGTTAGCAACTATCAGCTATTTTTATTATATTTACTATCGATAGTAACAAATATGGAAGAAGAACACGATATCCAACAGGTCGAAGATACTCAACCAGAGGAAGTGCAAGAATCTCCCAAGAAAAAGCGGGTAGTTTCACCGGAACAGAAGAAGAAAATGATGGAGAATTTGGAAAAAGCAAGGGAAAAAAGGGCTATGAATAGGGCAAATCTTGCAAAGTATCCAAAGGAAAAGAGGGAGAGAACAAAGGAACTATACGAGGCAGATATAGAGAAAAAGGCGGAAATCAAGGCGCAAAAGTTGGCTGAAGAACTTTTACGGAAGAAAGAGCAAGAAAAGGAACTGGAGGAGTATCGTAAATGGAAAGAGCAAAGCAAAAACAACGAAGAAAAGTTGCCAGACGAAAAGCCTACCAAGAAAAAAGTTGCAAAGACGGAAGCACCGAAGAAATCAGTCTCTGCGAAACCTGCAACGAAATCTTCAAAGTCATCCACCCCAAGAAAAAAAGCGACAAGGACACAAGAGCAACCAGAACAGACGGATGGATATCAGTCGAATTCGATTGAGTATTATGATTCACAAGCAAGTTTTAATATTGATGACTTTTTAGATTAACAGAACATCAAAAAGGAATTCCACGAATTTTTTTTTGTACAAACATAATAAACAGTTTACTACATACATGTCTGCGGTACTTTCTTACAAATTTCCCCCGATTCTCAGCGGAGGTGGTGGTCTGAGAGCCAACGCCGAGAAATTTCAATCTACCCTCCCATTGAACGGCGCTATTTTTAGGTCCGACCAGTCTCAAAGCATAATTTTTAATATCGCCGACAACTCTCAGTTTTTGAGAACTACAATGTCATATCTTGCTGGAACTATCGTGCCGAAAGCGGCAGATGGCAGCGAAGCCACTGCGGGAACAAAGAGCAGTTTTCAGGGTGTCACCAGAGCATTCTCAAGAATGCAAATCCGTTTTGGTGGAATCGTTGTTGAGGATATCAACTTTTACAATGACGTATTGGCACTCCATTATGCCACACTGCCACAAACAAGGAAACATGTTTTAGCATCTTTGGAAGGGTTTGGCAACGTTGATGCGTTTTCAACTGGTAAGAAGAAATTCGCGCACGCTCTCCTCAGTTCCTTGTGGGTCACGGACCAAAGTTTACCGTTACCCCTTTTGAGCAGCGGTGGAGTGACGATCGAACTTTGGTTGGCTCCGGTACAGGAACTGTTTACTTCAGCGAACGTCGCTTATTACGAAATTCAAAGTCCCGTTTTCCGCTGGCAAGGGCTGACTCCATCACCTGATTACACAATTTCGCTTCGCTCCGCGGTATCAAGTGGACGATCGGCGTACATCCACTACCAGAAACTCCATTTCAATCATGGTGCCGGGAATGGTAGTAACACCCAGCAAATACAAGTACCTTTGGGACAAATTAGTTCCCTCGCAAGTATCGAGACAGTTTTCTGGGACGATACCGCATATGCAGACAGGACGAAGGATAAATATTCGCGATTCCACAATGCTAAACTTGTAGATTTCAAGATTGAGAACGGGAGTGGTAATGCTCAACCAAGTCAGTTGACCTTCCAGTACCAAGGAGGCGTCGATCCAGAAACCGTATTGCTTGGCTTGATGACCAACTCCGGGAATATTTACACGATGGATAGGGATGTTTACATGGAATCTGATTTCCAGGAAACTTCCTTCAGGATTGGCATGAACTTCCAGAGCATGAATGAGTATGCCGGAAACGGACTCAGCCTTCTTGGAGCAGCCTCTCCATTCGTCACGATTACCACTAACCATTCCGCTCCAGTAGCGCCCACTACTCGTATTATGACAATCTCAACCGTTGATGCGTTAATTGAATTTCGTGGAGCGGAGGTCGCTATCAGCGAAATCTTCTAGGTTAACTTTTCACGTGACAAATGGACAAATCCCGTTTCTGGGAAATGACCTAATAAAAGCTACTTAAGGATTATGTTCACATCTACTTACGTTTTCCTTTCCGGAGGGCATTGACTTTATTCCAGTATCGAGTGAGTCCTGGAGGCATATTGGTTGTTCTAACGAGTTTTTTTCTTGCTGGCATGGTTGTTACTATCGATAGATGTATAAAAAAAAATCAATCTAAGCCCAAATTTCCTGCAACTCGATTAACGGACCCCTGAACATTCTCAAGGCGTGATAATCCCAAGTCGGAGAAATCAGATGCCTTACGTGCCTTGTCTTTAATGTGTTTAGGGATGCTCTCGTTTGTAGATACTTCATTGGCGATCGCTTTTGTGACGCTGTGTGCCTTACGGATACCTGGTATCAATGTCGTGTTCATGAACTTTACAGAGTTACGCGCGGCGCCTGGCAAAGTTGAATTGAAGAATCGGGTGACGTTCTGTTTTCCCTTCTGGAGCAGTCTTCCGAATGCCATTGTAAAATTTTCTTAATCGTTTATTGATAACTGAAGAAAAAATTCACGATAATATAACAAATGAATACAAGAAGTGCACCTAACCGTCCTACACTTCCACAAAAGGTGTCTGTTGATACTGGAATCAGAAGTAGTATCAAAACACTTCCCCAAGAACTTTTAACTCGAAAAGAGCAAAAAGCGGTGTTGCCTTTCCTGTCCGCTCCAAGAATTCTTAGCAAAGCAGAGAAGTTTGCCACGGACTTTTACAAAAGAACTAAAGAACTCGAAGAGATTGACGCATACCATGAACGTGTAAGAACGGATTTGAAGTTACCTGAAACCGAAGTCCCATTGAAACCCAAAGAAGTGAAAGTCGTAAACGTTGATGAAATAGTGAAGAAAGTTAATGACGGTATCAGCCTTAATCCTGGTGTGGCTCCTGTAGCCATGCCACCTCCACTACCTCCTAGTTCAGGAAGGCGCAGTTCATCTACTCAGACCGACAACATGGTACAGATAAATCCTTTAACAAGGGAAATCTCTACTACATCGACACAAACGATGCGAGAGATGGCTGACGCTTCCACATCCGCGCGTCCCACCATCGCCACAGGTTCCACACAGACAGATGTCGAACCGATGACTGGAGGTGATCTCGCGAGAATGTCGTTGGACCCTCCTTTACAGCAGATTGTGAACAACTACACATATCAAAATCAACACACAATCAATAACTTTTTACAACAGCATCACAACGATGTCACCCACAACCAGTTCATCCACAACACAGTTATGCAAGATATTCAAAACACCCAAAATGTTCTCCACATGAACAACTTGCAGCAAGTGTTGAACGCGAATCTCGACCATCGCCCAACTGCCCATAATCCTATCCAACAAAACGTTATAGAAGGACCAATGGAAGTTCCTGCGGTAACATATCGCGAAAGGTTGATGATAGAAGCACCTCCTACAGAAGCAATCCGTTTGCCTGTTCCTAATGCTGAAAGAGGCGATGGTTTACCGGCATATGGAGATGTTGATATGGATTTCGGTCCAGCAAACCCACCTGAATATCAACCGATGAGACAAAGAAGGATAATTCCAATTGTCATGCCTCAAGCACCACCTCCACCTCCATATCAAAGATTGCAAAATCCTAACCGATTCCGTCCCAGAATAACCGGGAGACTTACTCCTGCTCAAACCGCAGCAAGGATTATAGAAAGACGGAATCTGGTGTCGTTACCACAAATTCCTGCGGGTCATGCATACGACACCCGACCTGCTGTTCCTGAAAACAGGATACGAGATGAAGGGTGGTTTGCTCAAGGTATCGACGATGCACCTAAACCTCCTACAAAACGCAAAGGGGCACGATTAGTGAAAGATACTACGCCAAAGAGGATAAGGATAGGATATTAAGATTTGCGCCTTGTGCCAAGATGTTTTTTACAAAGCTTTTGTAACAAGAAAACATTTTGTAACTTACAGAATGAACACATTTCCGAGATTTTTATCTGGATTAAATGAAATCGATGGGGCTTGGCTCACAGGAACGACATATGTTAGCGGTATTGTACAACCATTCCCTTCGAGTAATGTCATTTCATCATTGGGGACAAACGCGTCTCCATTCAAATCTATCTATGCCGAAAGCCACTTTAATTCATTCGGAGAATTGAAGGTCAACGATGTTGTCAGCAACACTCCTATTGAAATCGAGCAGACAGATGGCATTTCGACATTCAAACTATCGATAGATGATTCTTTGCAGATAGTCAACAATTCGCTAAGTGTGAAAGGGGTTACATCCAACGCTCCCATTGTAGTAAACGACAGGAACATCACTTTATCATACGACAACACCCTGCAACTGTCGCAAGACGGTCGCCTCGGTGTGAAGGAACGTATTCTCACTCCATCCAATATCGAATTTACATTCGATGCTCCGTTGCATTTTGAACTCGACCAAGATGATATGGTTGGAGGCAAGGCTTCACTCTTGTATGAGGAAGACGACTTCAACATAGAAGACGGAAAATTGAAAGCGGTCCCTTTGAATATCACTGGGCAGGGGGCAATTGACGTAAGAAAAGCAGATTGGACACTGGGAGAAGATGATGCAAAGTTGCGGGTGATCCACTTAGACGTAGATGACACTCAATTTCAACAAACAGGCGGTAAGTTATCAATAAGAAGTGGAGGTGCTGGGCGTATACCATTCTATCAAATTGATAGTGGTTTTGCTACTAATGCAAACTTTAAATTTGACTCGGCAACAACTTTATCTGTGCCATTTATCAGATTATCGGAATCTTTTCAAATACAAAATGACTATGCGGCTACAGTGGGATTTGTGCATTATGCGTATCAAAGCGGCATGGAAACGGGTATTGATATTGCTGAACCCATCCAAAACAGAAGAATCGTCAAAGTCAGAACAGACCCCTCGTCGCTCCATATTGACGGAACAAACAATGTGGCAGTCAAAATCGACCCATCCGGCGCTCTCAAAAAGGACGCGTCACTCGGCATCGACTTAAAAATTGATCCAAGTGGAGCGATAAAGTTAGACCCAGGATTAGGCATCGATGTCAAAGTCGATCCAACAGGGGCGGTCATGAAGGACCCTTCCGCTAACTTTGCACTCGATGTTCGTGTAGACGGGACGAGTATCAAAAAGGTCGGGGGTGTTCTCCAATCCGGAATCGAAGTCATGTACCCGCTGCAAAGGGCTCTCAACGAAATCTCCCTACAGATTGACGAGAACAGCATGCAAGTAGGTTCCCTTGGTCTTGCTGCAAAATTGTCCAAGACAGGGGCTCTCCAAGTCGAACCGGGTCTCGGCATTGGGATTAAGTGCGACCCACTGGGACCGATGTTTCGAGACCTCGCCGGTTTAGATTTACGGCTGGCTCCTGTTTCGGGATTGATGAAGGCATCAAAAGGTCTTTCCGTACAGGTTGACCCTACAGGTGCGTTATCGATAGATGGTTCATTAGGTTTGGATGTTCGCGTTGATGGAGTAACCATCACAAAAACTACGGCAGGCTTGCAAGGTAACTATAGAGGGGACGTAGACGGAGACATCACCGTTACTCCTGCTGGTATTATACTGTGCAACATTAGCGCAGGTCGAGGGTTGCAAAAAATAGGCACTGCAATTTCCCTCTTACCAGAAATTGAAGACAAGTTGGACCAGGTTGATGATGCACTCGATGGTGTCGAGGAAGCCAAAAACACCGCAAACAATGCAAGAACAGTCGCCGATAACGCATCCGACTTGGCTAATACAGCATCGAAGACGGCAAGCGACCTTGCAAATAAATTAGGAGACTTGAGTTCCGTTGTTGATACTGTAGGGGACCTCTCAAAGCAGGTGGCTATCTCAATTGGAACATCCGCATTAACGAGTGCTACAGTAACGGCAATCTCTGCGGCTGCCTTGGGAGCCATCGCAAAATCACAAGCCCAGGCACTTGTTGCCTCCAAGGTCGGAGCGGCAACTGGCATTGCCGCGGTTTTCTCAGGTGCTTTCGGGGCGATCGGCGGGGCGATCGCCGGCGCTTTTGGCAAAAAAGGAAACACAGTGAACCATATCTCGAACAATACATACAACATCGGAACAATCAAAGAAAAGGATTCGGATGACGAAGAAGACACATACTTGTATGGATTCACATTGGGATGCGGAACTGAATACAGCATTGACCTGTACCCGGACAGAGGGTTGAATCCTTGCACCATAATGCCACTGTTGGGTTCAGGGTTGCTTCCTGTTGAATCTACGAATTCTCGAACTGGAATGCTGACTGTCGTAGGAGGCTTAGGTATATCTGGGAACATCCATGCTGGAAAAGACATATTTGCTAATGGCTTGAAAGTAGCCACGGAATCGTATGTTACTGGAATGAACTATCTGACATCGAGTTCGCTTACCGGCTATGCCACTCAGACGTACGTCACAAGCCGTGGCTATATCACATCATCGGCTTTGACACCCTATCTCACATCCTCAAGTGCCTCGTCCACATATCAACCCATTATAACGGCAGGAACAGGGCTTACCAAAAGCGGTAACACACTATCTGTCAATGCAATCCAAACGCAAATAACGACCGTAGGAACATTGACTGATTTGACGGTTACTGGACAATCCACTTTTAACGACAAGTCCAAATTCTATAAACTTATCGAGAACTGGCAAGCATCAAGGACACCACCGCAACCTAATATAACCGCTCCTTGTACGGTCAGAATCAGCAACACTACTTATCCCAATTACGGATTTGAGAGTGGGACATTTTCTGACATGGACACCAACGCCAAAATACTTTATGGGACGGCAACTGGCTTTACGCAAACACCGGTTTATCCTACATTTTACGCGGGAACTATCACATTGACTGCGAACGTTTCAAAGATTGTTTTAACTGTAACAGGAACAGGTAGCATAACTTTGTCTATTGGATACTGTCTATTGCGAAGTGGGTCATTTTATGGTTTGACTTCCATGACGACCTCTGTAAGTTATAACGCCGCTGGAACTTATGTAGTTACACTTCCGTTCTCCAAAAGTATCGCAACATTAACCGGGGACACTTTTGTACCATGTTGTTCTATCGTTGGCAGTACAACCTTCACAACATGGTCAGCAGTAGTAACATTCGACAAGTTTCAATTCAGCGGGTTGCCTACTTTGAACGCGATGGACATTGACGCCAACAGTATATCGTGGTATCCTGATGCAAAAATCATCAACAGGTTGACCAGTTCTGCTACCGGATTCTCTAGTAACGTTAATATCAGCGCTCCGAATCTTTATAGCAAGAGTGAAATTGATACAACTTTAACAGGGTACTATACGAAAACAACTAGCGATGCTCGGTATATTACATCGTCTGCACTCAGTCCTTACCTGACTTCTTCATTGGCTGCCAGTACATATCAACCTATTTTAACTGTCGGTACAGGTTTGACCAAAAGTGGTAATATGATTTCACTCGATTCATCAGTGCTAAGTCCTTACTTGACTTCTTCATCGGCTGCCAGTACATATCAACCTATTTTAACTGTCGGTACAGGTTTGACCAAAAGTGGCAATTCTATCTCGCTAAATAACGACCTTGTTGTACAGACGATAAGTACGGGAGATACGTTCAATGTGAAGCGGACACCTTGGAGCGAGCCAACGATGACATCTAACACTTCCGCTCCTGGTTATACCGCGTCGGCTTCCACAATTAGTTCACCGACATATGACGTATGGACTTTGTTCGACAAAGCAGGAGGTTCTTGGTGGTCCTCTGTAGGAAAATATACAAACGGTACACCATCAGCGGGAGCCCCCACAACTGTGGCTGATGGAGTGACCTATACAGGAGAATGGGTACAATTGAAATGTAGTATTCAGGTATACCTTTCAAGTTATTCATTAGCACCTATAAATGTATCCTATGTACCCACGCAGTTTGTTCTTCTAGGGTCTAATGACGGTAGCACATTTTCACTCTTGGATGCGCAAACTAACGCACCATGGGTAGGTAACGCAACTAAAACCTTCAACGTTACAACAACATCAAAGTTTCAATATTTTAGAATCGTGTGGCAAGCGACTCTTTCGACCGCGACGTATATAGGAATGAACACGTGGAGCCTAGTGGGGTATACAGGAGATGTCGCTGTGAAATCGGATGTTTTTACTTGGAACACGAAACCGGTGGCTGTTATTGACGACATCACGAGTGCTTTGATACCCTATATCACGAATTCTAGTCTCAATACCACACTAAGTACATATGTTACGAACTCTAGTCTCAATACCACATTAGGTTCGTATGTTACAACTTCCAGTCTTAACACCACTTTGGGCTCATATGTTACTTCTTCGTCCTTAAGTACAAAGGCAAACGTTTTTACTGTAAGTAGCCCTTTGACGTATGCCAACAATGTCATCACTGCTGATGTGTATTCAAAGGGTTACTTGGACACTAATTTCGCACTCAAATCATATGTTGACACACAAATCAGTACACGGCAAACAAGTGGAGACTATGCCACCAACATGGCTCTATCTAATGGTCTCGCAGCCAAGGCGAATACATTTACGGTAAGCACCCCATTAGTTTTTACTGGCAATAACTTGAGCCTTGACTCATCACAATTCTACACCAAAACTCAAGAAGATAACATATTCCAAAAAAAGTTGGTCATTGGTCAAAATTTGGTTTCTGATGGCATCAACATTTCCACTTCGCTCGACCCTGTGTTCAATAGTGTAACCACCGGTAGTATTGTCCTCCGCAAAGATTTCACATCGCCAACAACCATGACGTCTAGTACACTCGACGGCTTCACCGTCGGATTTTCGTCTAGGTACAGTACCCTTTATTCTGGATACAACATGTTCAGTTCTTCAACCGTAAATGGTTGGAGAACCGGGCAATATTACACCACTCCATACTCCGGATTTGCATCCACTGCAACAACTAACTCGGGTACGTTGATTGGAGACTATGTGGTAATAACATGCCCTCTCCCTACAGTTTTGACGAGTTTTTCAATCACGGCTCATCCTTCGTATCTTGCCAACATGCCCAACAGTTTTGCGATGGTAGGCTCAAACGATGGAACAACGTGGGTCAGTTTGGGAACCTTTGCCGACAACAACATCACTACGAAAACTTATACTCTATCCGGAGGAACAACGTATACTAAGTTCAGGTTCGTCGTCATGGGAATCAATTCGGGGACATATGGAGTCATTCAGAAAATGCGTTTGGATGGATACACTGAAGAACCCGGGGATGTGATCGCTGGTACTGGTTTGACAAAAAGCGGGAATACGATTTCGTTCGATGCATCTACACTTACACCTTATCTAACCTCAGCAACTGCTGCTTCCACATATTTAACTACATCGACTGCTGCAAACACGTACCAACCTATTATGAATAGTAATACAAATCTCACACTGAATGAACTGCTCACAAGCGGGAAGTTAACAGTAGGGACAACGCTTTGGGCAAACACTATTAATTCGAATGTAGGACGATGTACAATACCAACACAAGTTTACATCTCGAATAGTGGAGCCGTAAACTATAACTGGAATTCATTAGCCAGTAGTACAGGCGGCTGCTTGGAAGTGGAGGGTCACTCAGTCTTTCACGCGCCGGTTCTCATAAGCGGAAAGAACAAGATTGCAAATCCCAATGGTGGTTCTTTCCGTTGGTTCTCATATGATAACACAGGATTGAGTTCTACCCAAGGTACAAACCCTTACGCCTTCATCCTTGCACAGAACACATACATGCTTGGGGCACAAGGTTCGATGATTCACATGTATTCTGATGCCAGATGTAAGAAAGACATTGATACAATTGACGGAGAAAAGGCGCTCGATATTGTCAAAGAGCAACGGGCAGTTTCTTTCAGATACAAAGACGCGTCAGATAAACGTTTCGGAATGATAGCCCAAGAATGTATCGAGCAAGACTACCTACGAGATTTGGTATCCGTTGCAAAAATGGGTGACGAAGAAGAGAGATACGTTATGAGCAGCGCTGATGTAACTTTCATTCTTTGGGCTGCCGTGCGGACTTTAGCCGCGGAAGTGGAAAAGTTAAAAAGTAAGAAGTAAACAAATGGATATTTGGGCTATTGACATAAAGGCTTTAAATACAAAACGGATCAACATCACTGCTAGTGTCAATACTTTAGAAGACCTCTTCCGATACCTCAAGAGCAACTATGGAAAACCTACTTTCCTGTATATCCAACGAGCGCCATGGAACACGGAGATTTTCGAAAAAATCGGACGATGTGCTGCAATCAATCGTACGGATTGGAAATTTTGGATGGAAATGGGCATTATATCGACCATGGGGAAAATCATGACACTGGCAATTGGTGTCAAGAAGAACAAACGCGACTTAAAGTTACGCGGACTTGTCTTGGAAGAATATGAAGTGTAATTATGAAGCTCTACAAACTATGAAACACCTTACAACCAACTCTCTTCTTCGACTTCAACGACACGTGTTTTTTTCTTTGGTATTTTCTTCATAAAGGGTTCAATGACTGTTCTCATTGACTGTTTGAATTGTTCTATCTCTTTGAAGCGTCCGAAACCTAAAGGCATTTCCTTTTCAAATTGTGTATCTAAAGCCTTGATTAACTCCCCTCTATCCTCTTCTTTCAATTTGTCGGCGATGGCGTGCAAATTCACAAATACTGATTCTTCAAACGACCGCTCACCATCCCAAGAATCTCTTGCGTCAAATAATCCTCCGTTTCTGCCGTACATCTTTACCTTGTATATTTGAAAATAGTAGCGTCTTGGTAAACGCAACAAGCTGTTGGCTTCATTGTTGAAGCGAATCCGTAAAGACCGTCACGTCTTGTACAGAGGATGTTCTTCGGGTACAAACAGACAAATGTCACATTGCGAATCGTGCCCCGTGCCATCGGAATCATGATATTCAAACTGATGAGGATGATCTCTCATTGGGCTGTCCCATTCATCATCGAAATTGTACAATTCATCCGAGCAAAATCCAAGTTTGCATGTGTCGCAATATGCGACTGCAACTTCTTCACACCAAAAACATTTCATTTTACCATCTGGGTTGAAAATAAAAAGTTATTCTTAATCGCGTGAACGCAATAAGCTGTTGGCTTCATTTTTTGTGTCGGTTTTGAAGCGGAAAACCGTAATGACCCACGGAATCATGTTTAACCTGTCGATTACCATGGACAGGGATGCAAAAGCCTTTTGTGGTAGGAGGGCTCAATCCTTCAAAAAATACCAAAACGCGTGGTAGACGTGTCAAAGTCGCTCTTGAAGCAGTTTCGCAGTTAGACCATGCTTAGGTCCCAATATATAACAAACAAAAACATTTTCATACATGCGGCTGCGGTTTCCAAGGGGCGAAAAGAAGCGTACTTAATTATCATCTTATGTTTCGATGGAATCTGAGAGAATCAACCCAGCTTGTTCTCGCATTTGAGTAAAGTGGTATTTTTTTATAATTTTGCACGTTTCCAAAAAGCGAGAACAATTTCATTTTATTAGACTGTTTAAATACAAGTTTCCTTAACGCTAGCCTGGTAGTCTTCCAACTTTTTGATGTAATCTTCGATGGTATCCAGATTCTCCTTGCGGGCGTTTTTATTCTGCGACAATTCTTCCCATTCATCCGCCGGAAATTTCTCCTTATAGTTGTTTGTTTTTTCATCAAGGTAGTCTTTGAAACGGTCATCTCCGCACCACTCAAGTATTCCGTTGCGACGACGGATAAGGGTTGTCTTCATGGTGTCAATAATCTCTTGCAACGGCTTCTTACGACGGACAAGAGTCTTGATTTCTTGAATAACGTGTATCATATGCTTATGGTCCAGTGAATACTCCCACAATTCTTCAATATCATCCCATATTTCGTAAACATCATTTAGAAGGAAGGCAGGTGGTTCTTCCGGCATTCCCACATACTCGTGAAAAGACGGACCCTCGTGAATTTTGAAGAAGAACTCCATCATTATTTTCTCGATTGCTGTGTACATGATGAATGTGATGAGATTGATGATATTGTTTGGATGATGAGGAGGGGAATGAAGGGCGTTGGAGGGGTTTATATATTCCCAAATGTTGATCTGACTTTGTTTGCATTTTTACATCGATAGAAGCGAATGATGTAAGAATGACGTTGGATGATGTCATAGTGATTCCACTATGAGCCAGGAAGAAGCGGAGGAAGAAGTGGAAGAAAGGAGCCAAAAAGAAGCGTACTTAATTATCATCTTATATTTCCATTGAATCTGAGAGAATCAACCCAGCTTGTTCTCGCATTTGGGTAA
>Ga0164306_10000182_pt1 | contig 23482 bp, 18 predicted proteins | sample Whisoiple_242_MG_FD_110213 | JGI IMG/M metagenome (GOLD analysis project Ga0164306, IMG submission 110213) | Soil microbial communities amended with fresh organic matter from upstate New York, USA - Whitman soil sample_242_MG | ecosystem: Environmental > Terrestrial > Soil > Unclassified >... | reverse complement strand
TTCTCCGCGTCCCTTGGTGGCAGTAACCCAACATACAAGATTATCCTCGACGGTATTAAAGTCGCTGAGGGTACGCTTGTGCTGCCTGCAGGAGTAACAACCGTTGACGATACCGCACCACTCGGTATTTATTTGGGATGTGCATCACTTCATACGTCGGGCGGAGAAGTTTTCCCCTCGGATCGATTTTGGAATGGAAAATTGGATGACCTCCTTACCTTCAATAGCGTACAGGCGGAGTCTGATATTCTCACGTATGTTAACTCAAACGATCATTGGCCTTCGAGCGACGTGGACATTTTCTCCAATCACCGATTTACAGAAAATACAGGAACAACGGCAGATGATGCGGATAACCCTGGCTGGCTTGCCACACTCTATACATGGAATGGCTCGGCATTGACGGCATCCTCGTCCCTTTGGGTAAAAGATCGTCCCTTCCTCGGTGGAGGCACAGCCGACACGACGAATCCAACAGCGCCGACCGCAGCAGTTTCGTCAGCCGTCACCTCAGACGGATTTACCGCATCTTGGACAGGAAACCGTATTAACGACGACAATATTTATGTCCATCACTACGAAATCCAACTCTCACTGACGAATACCTTTTCGTCACTTGTTTCCACCACGAATGTCACAGCAAATAGTAATACGTTTACGGGACTACTCCCAAATACAAATTATTGGTGGAGAGTACGTGGTGTTGACGAGGCCAATAATAAATCATCCTTCCTGACTGTCGGCTCAGCCGTCTTGACCTCGACCACAGGCGACGTCACGCCGCCAAACCCTCCAACTGCTGTCAATGCAACAAGTATAACACACAACAGTTTCCAAATCAACTACACGCATCCTGCCGATCACGCGGGATATAAGTTAGATGTTTCGACAAGTCCTTCATTTGGCACCTTCTTGCTCGGGTATCAAAACCGAGACATTGGGAACGTCAATACCTTTGTCGTGTCGGGAGCATCCCCACTGACCAATTACTATGTTCGTATACGGACTTACGATAGCGCGGACAATGAAAGTACGAACTCGGCTGTGCTCATCGTTCAGACTGCGCCTCCTCCTGATGTATCGCCTCCGACACAAGTTATTGAACAGGAAGCAACAAGTGTTTCATCAACAGCGTTCACATTGAATTGGCTTGCGTCAACTGATGATGTAGGTGTTGTCTCGTATGAGATCGACATCGCAACGGATATGGCCTTTACCTTACCGCTTGCGCACGGAAGTAGTTCTTATAATGCCTTTAATGTCGGCAATGTTCTTTCGTACCGTGTCCTCGATGCTCTTCCAAACACATTGTATTATACACGTATACGAGCACGAGACGCCTCGGGGAAAGTGTCTGTCAGTAGTGATGTTGTCACGGTGCAGACGCCTGTTATTTCTGTTGAAGACGGTGGACTTATGTCTGTGCAAGTTGTACCGACAGGTATTTACGGCGTGACGTCTGCCTCACCGACCACAAAATCAAGTACACTTGTGGTAAGTGGAAATGGAAGCGCAGCGACGGGCGAAGTGTTCATGAAATTGGACCTCTCAACGCTGCCAGGAACGTTCTTTGGCGCTTCGATTGACTTCACAGCGACAGGTAGCATTGGTACAGGGTTTACGGTCAACATAACAAGCGCAGTAAACTCGGCATTCGATATGGAAACAATCACGTGGAACACACGGCCAACAGTAACAGGCTCACCAACAACAGTCGATGCGTTCGCGACAGTGAGCAAAGATTTGACGGGACAACTCGGCAAGAATGTCTATCTGCTCAAGCTCAGTGCTACTGAGTCAGGAAGCATTACGATCAGCAATGTCGTCATTACTGTCGAAATGGACCCGATCAGCGCAACACAACCACGAGAAGTTACCTCCGTCGTTGCTTCAGGAGAAATTGAGAATCAGATTACAAACCCATCGTTTGAAGTCGGCGCGACGACAGGCTACACGACACAGGGATCAGGTGTTACGCTCTCTCTTGAATCCACTGATGCTTATAGTGGAACGAAATCCATGCGTGTCGTTGCAGACGGAACGGCAGTTAACCAAGGTTGTCAGTTTACCACAGCAGCGTATCTTCCTGCAAGTAATGGCCAAACGTGGACATTCAGTGTTGCTGTCAAAAGTATCTCAGGATCGAAGAATCTTATCTTGCTTATCTCAGAGCATGACGCGGCCAATACACTTCTTACCTCTTCGTCCACGCCTATTACAGCGGATACGACAGGGTGGTTTCGATATGCCTTTACACGCACAAACACGAACGCAGGTACGACCAAGATCAATTTCAAGGTACTCACGGCGGCAACAACTGCTGCAACATTCCTTGTCGATACCTTTCAAGGTGGCCTCCGTTCGGCAATGAGTGCCTATATTGACGGAAGTAAAGCAGGTGCCTATTGGACAGGAACCGTTAACGCAAGCACATCGAAGCTTCAAGCAGCCGCGATTGCATCGGTGTCATCGTACGTTGGTGACTCGAATGCGACGAATAGTGCCTACTTGAGTTTTCGTCCTGCCTTCCGCGAAGGATTCATTGTTCCGACACGATGGGCAACACCCGTTGTCAACCGCTCGACGAAGCAGTGGAGTGTAGCTGTTGGACCATCATGGGGAAACTACAATCATATTACAAACCCGTCATTCGAGATTGATACATTCGGTTGGGCGCTGACAGGAACGGCCACCATTGCCCGAGACATTACACAAGCTTCACGTGGTGGTGCATCCTTGGCAGTGACGTCGGGCACCGATCAGTCAGGCGCTATCAGTCCCCGATTTCCTGTTGTACCGCTTGTCAATTATGCGTTCTCAGCGCGAGTACTTGCGCCAATTGGACAAAGCGTTGCTATTCGTCTGCTCAGTTACAACGCGGCAGGCACACTCATTACGACTTCGACACTTACCGCGCCTTCCACACACATCATTGGTGATGGAACCTTTCAAACCATTTGGGGAACCGTCGCTCCCGCAGCAACCTCCGCATACGCGGTCATTCGTATCGAAGTCACCACGCCTGCAGTCGCAGGGACATTTAATGTGGATGAAGTTGTTTGCACGTACGGTACAACCGCACCACTCTACTTTGACGGTGACATGCTTGGTGGTCTTTGGGACGGAGAACCACATAAGTCAGCAACAAGTGTGATCTTCCTCCCACAACAGGCATACGATATTCAGTGGACATATACGGACGCAGACGGATTTCTCGATGACACAACAAGTACCACCTATACGCACGGTACAACCTATACAACGGCGGCAGTACCCGACAACGCAACAACCATTCAAACTATCACCTACGAGAATTCACTGAACTCTATTACGGTCAACGTTACCTACTCAGGCGACGATGATAATGATAACACAGCGACACTTACCTATACAAGGGCAGACCTTTCGCAGTGGCTCAACGCACCAATCACCATCGATCATGTCAACAACACGATGATCGGAACCATCGAAGGATTGCAGGCAGGTACATCATACACCATCAAGCTCCAAGTGACCGATAACGATGGTGTCTATAACCCTGTTGGCGGTCTCATACAACAGAACGTGACAACGCAAACACTCTTTGGTCTCGAAGATGGAACATCAAGCGTACGATTTAATGGCTTCGAACTTATGGGAGGCGCAGGCGGGTTTATCGGTGTGACGTACCACGACTCCTTTGGTTTTCCTGATAGACGTCTACAGATTGAAGATCAACCTCGACGCCATGGTGCAACACAGATCAGTAACTATTGGGGACGAAAGCCCATCGAAATGAAAGGATTTGTCTCAGGAGCGACACGCGCAGACCTTGATAGTAATCTGCTCGAACTCAAGCGTGTTTTTTCGCAGCCAGGGATTCTCACAATTGATACGCTCTCGAACAAAGGACGATTTTACTACGCAACCGTCGAAAACTTCGATGCTCCCGAGACGGCAGGAGAGAACTTTCGACACCTTGAGTGGACAGTAAGCTTTGTTTGTGCCGATCCTTTTGCGTATGATCGACTTGTTTCTTCAACAACGACAACAGGTATTGTAAACAATACGACAAGTGTCTTCCAAAATGAGGGACACATTGATACCGATCTTCGCCTCGACATAACAACAACACACCCGTATCTTGTCTATGTGACAATCACAAATAATACCACAGGTGAGTTCTTCCGACCAACATCAGGCATCAAGAGCGGCGACGTGTTTGTTATGGATACCTCCTATCGATCCCTCACAAAGAACGGGATTGAGAGCGCATATACAGGGTCATTCCTCCATCTTGCGCCAGGTACGAACGAAATTGTTATCACCCTTTCATCAGATTATGTAGTAACGACACCTCAGATTTCCATGACAACAATTTGGCAAAGCCGTTATATTTAAGGAGTATTCATGAATCCTGCATTCTCAGCCGTTGATACATTTAGCCGCACAGTTGGCTCAGGTTCGTGGGGAACGACGGACATGGGCCAATCGTGGGTAAACGAGGCATCTATAGCAAGCGTAGACGGAACGTATGGAACCATTGCGGTCCCTGCTTCTGCTGCCTTTCGTTTGATGTACATTGACGTCGTAGCAGAAGGTATCGCCAAGCAAGCAGACGCATCGGTACTTACCATGGTACGGTGGTCTTCATCGACAGCAGAACCAAATACAGACTTTGGCTTAGCGCTCAATGCAACAAGTACAAATACCTTCTACTTCTGCTCGATCAATGACAATTGGGATCAAATCGAACTCGGTGTTTATATCAACGGTGTGCGTTGGCAGATCAACAACGGCGCAATGGTTGTCAAAAAAGATACAGATTATTGGATGCGTTACACCGTCAATTTGAATGGGTGTTACGTCAAAATGTGGAAAGTCGGCACGGCGGAGCCGTCTTCATGGACATTGACCTCAGGCTTGTGGGACGGAGCCTTTCCCCCACAAGCAGGAGCATTTGGTATCTTCTACAAAGGCACAGCAAATGCCTATACAGCAAAGTTTTCCGCATTGTTTTACTACACAGGCGACGATACGGAGCCAGGATTGCCTGCTATTGACTTGTTCGAACGAACGTCGAACCAATCGTGGGGAACGAGCGGTGGAACCGCATGGCAAGGAAACGTCGGCTACGACACCGATTTCTACGTGCGCCCAAACATGGGAACTGTCAGCGATCCTGGCGATGGATTTGCGAACCTCACTATTAATGAGACGGTCTCTCGTTACGGTCTGTGGGGAGATCGTCGCGCTACCGACGCAGAAGTATACACAGAGTTTTCTATTAACTCCTCTGCGGGAAATACCTTTTTCTATGTTGGATTACGTGGACGACTTAACCCAACGTTCGGAAGCGCTTCTCCGACAGGCTATGGACTCTACATCGCCACAGGCGCTTCAAACATTTCCATCCGAAAGTGCGTGAACGGAACATGGGGAGCAGCGTTAGCGACAAGCGGTGCAATCACTCCGCTTGTAGCAAACACAACGTACTCTGTTCGATTTCAGATTACAGGTGGATCATCCCCAACACTTCGCGCAAAGATTTGGGTAGCAGGTGGGGCGGAACCTGCATTTCAAGTTACGTATGCTGATGTGTCAGGTGTCATCACGGCATCAGGTTCGTCGTGGTTCGAACTTGCACAAAGTGTTAGCACACTTCGTAGTCTTAACGTCTATCGATGGGCGTATCAGCTTCCAACGGCAACCGTCACCACCACACAAACCACGACAACCAACCTCACATCGTCATCGATCACGGACAACACACTCGCACTCCGTGCAAACTTTACAGGTGACACCACAGGCACAAATAACACGATCAGTGTGCGCTACAGGGCCGTAAGCGATACGGCGTGGAGCACGTCAAACGTTGTTGTCGGCACACGCACAACAACGTATTGGCCCTTCACCATTTCAGGTTTAACGCCTGCAACAACGTATAATGTTGAGGTTACATACTCTGACACAGACGGCGTTTCGGGAACAAACCCTATTACACAAACCTTTACGACAACGCAGACAGGAATGACAACAGGCGTTGCACGTATTACGGGCGTCGGAGCAAGCACGATAAATCTCGAAGCGACATATGCGGGTGATACAAATAACACGAGTACAGCGTCGTACAAAGTTCGTCTCTCGTCTCGCAGTACACAGATCGTCAATGATACCTTCAGTACAAACCTTGGCATGGCGCTCGAATCACATGTACCTCAGGTTGGATCAGGGTGGACCAAACGGGTTGGAGCAACCTTCTCCGTCAATAATAACCGTGCCTACGTTGACTTCTCAACAGGCGGTGGTTCCATTTACACAGCAAATGACACCCCGTCGCAGCTTGAAATTGAAGTAAGCGCGAGCCTTCGATTCGACAATTATCACGCGGGACTCGGAGTTGTCGCCCGTTACAACACCTCAAACGGGTACTGCTATATCGCACGCTATAACCCTGCTGCTTCTCGATGGGAACTCTTGCTCCGTCAAGCAACAGACACCGTTCTTGGTTTTGTAAGTGTTGCGCTCGAATTCTCTCTCAACTATACCATGACACTGAAGATCACGTCAACCTACAAAGCACTGTTCATTGATGGTGTCGAAGTGCTTCGAACAACGGACAACACCCTCAGTGCACAAGGAATGGTTGGTATCTACGCAACACCGTTTGGAACAACCGAGGCTCCGTATGCAACAGCATCGATTGGAGATTTCCTTGTCACAGAGCGTGTTGCAGGCGGAGCATACGGCTCTGCTGTCGCCATGACCGCAGACCGCGTAAACAAAAAGTTTACGGCAACAGCGTCCTCGCTTCTCTCCGATGCTGTCTACGAAATTGAAGTTACGTACGCAGATGCCGATGGGTTATATGGCGCAAACACAGTTCAGGTCGTTTCGGGGATGACGATTGGACAAGGCGTTCAGTTGAATACGCTCACCTTTATTCCAAACTACAGCACAGCCGTGGCGTATGTCAATTACTCGTTTGACTCGAACAACAATAGCTCAATGATCTTTCAATATCGTTCGACGATGGATGCGATGTGGATTACGCTTCCAACCTCATCGGTTTCGGTTGACCGTTCGGGCAAGCTCTTCGCTGCCGTGATTGGCTCATTGAAAAGTGGCATGAGTTATGTTGTGCGTGCTACCGTGAGCGATCCAAACGGTGTGCTCGAAGGGACGCCCGACACACTGACAGGGCAGTTTACCACATTAACGAATCAAACGACCGAATCGGGCGCAGGGAAACAGTACCTTTGGAAAGTATACGACACCAACGACAACTATGTTGCGACATGGAATGATGCAGGCATGCCTGACTTCACGTGGAGTCTCGACAGCGGTCTTGGTGATTGTACCGTTGAACTCTTCCGTCCATACTCATCATTAACGGATTTTGATCGAACGCTCGACGTTATGTACCGTGTCGATGTGGTTGTTACGGCACCTTCAAGCTCGGGAGTTTCTCCAAATCTTCTTGATGATCGTGATTTCTCTCAAGGCATGTGGACCATCGGATCAAATGCTGTAGCGCAAAATACATCGGGACCTGATGGAGGAAAGGCACTTCGCCTCCTTGCAACCTCAACACCCGTTGAAACACTCTCCGAGAACATCTTTGTCGATCCGTCGATCCCTATTTTTGCCTCTGTCATCGCGCAGGCAAAAGGTGGTCAAGGAAAAATGCAAATCAAAGCGTACGATTCAAGCGAGACAGTGATTGAAACAAGCAATAGTTTTGGCGCGACGGTTGGAGCCAATTGGCAGGCAATTTTTATGGAGTATATTCCACCGCGTAATACGGCATTTATACGTCTATCACTATCCAACGTCGGCGCGGGAACCATGTATTTCGCACGACCGTTCGTCTCGAAGAAAGAGCTTCTTGTGTATCGCGGATACGTACAAAGCTATGATGCCGTCATCGATGAAAGTGGAGAGAAGATCAGTGCAACGCTCTACAGTAGCAGCACCTTCCTCGCTGATGACTATGTGGAATGGCTCCAATTCGTTTCTCCGCAACCCGCTGAGGATGCGGTAGCAGGCCGACCAAATAAAGGTACAGCTGATCCAAGCGACATGTTGAAGGCGCTCATCGACCTTGCACGCCAACAAAACAAGCGATTCAGTTTGTACTACACGGATACCTCAATCAAGCAGACAGGCATCACGACAGATTACACCTTTACGGACATGACGTTTCAAGCAGCCTTTGAAGCCTTGCTTGATCTTGCGCCGCTTGATTGGCATTTCAGTATCGATCCTGATGGAAGAGTCTCGTTCTTTGGACCAACAACTGTTTCAACACATGCGCTCCGACTCGGCGTGGAGATTACAGATTTTCGTAAGACGCCAAATATTCGAGAAGTCAAGAACTACATCGTCGTTTACGGTTCTCAAGATGACGATAAGAAGATCAAACACATTACGTTCGATCAGCCAAGTATCGATATTCATGGACGCAAAGTAGACATCTACACAGATAGTGGTATCGATACCGAAGACACAGCGGAACTTGTCGCTGATGGTCGTCTTGCGCAATTCAAAGACCCTTCCGTAGCCATGGAAGCAACACTGCCTGACACAAACAGCATCGACATGATGTCGAAACAGACACTTCGCGGCTACGCCATCGAGCAACTACGTGTCGGAGACTTGATTACAGTCACGGACCCTGTGGCTCAAGCAGAAGATACCCTTTGGGATCAGTTCAGATGGGACATTGACTCATGGGACTCGAACCCAATTGAGCGTTCGATAGTGGCCACGCCTGTGCCGATCAAAGGAATCAACTATCGTGGAGACGAAGCAGTTATTACGCTTGCAGAACATCCTCCGTCTGTCTCGAAGCAATACGCACGCCTATGGAAGTATACACAAGAGCAAGATCGTAAGCAACGTCTTGGTCTCGTCTAAGGAGTAACCTATGTCAGTACCATATATTATGCATCCGAATCAGAAAGCACGAAGCTCGGAAATCAATAGAAACTATGACACCATTATGCAAATTCTTGGTACTGTCGTAGGCGATGATCGTCTTCTTGTCAACCGAGAGTTTATGTTTGGCGTTCGTAACAATGCGCTTCTGTCGTCACTCCATGATACAGGAGCCGCAAACTACAAGTATTTTCAGATTAGTTGGAACGCCGATTGGAATGAGAATCCTGCAGCCCTCGGCACATTCCTTTTTTCGCGTGTTGTTGCAGGAGAGAACGCAACGGCCATTCGTATTGGGCAGGATGGTTTCACGGTCTTGGGAACCTCATCGACGTCAGGTGAACTCAACGGACAGATGAAATCAATGTTCAAAGTCACACCAACGACAGGAGAGGATCGAATCGTTATAGGCGAAAGTTGGCATATTCAACGTTACGACGGCCTCGCACGAAACATCCAAGACTACAGATTGACGTATACTATATTGACACAACCTATTTCAATTTATGAGGGCCAAGCCCTGTCTGATGGTGAACGTGTGTACGATGCGTACAATCTCGGAATCCCAAGTTCAGCAAAAGCCATTATGCTTAGCGGTTTTAGTTGGGCAAATCCTGCTTCGGGCACAATGATTATGCTCTGCTATAAAGAACGATCCCCACGAAATAAGAAATGGGGGTTTGGTATGGCAACCAACAACGGTGGTTGGGCAATGGGACAGGGTGTTGTTCCACTCGGCGAAGGAGCCTACGCAGGGAAATTTGTTGTTAAGTCCTATCAAGGCTCGTTCAACGAAGCCAATCTCTTTATCGTTGGCTACTACGTCTAAGAAAGGATACCATATCATGAGCATTTCAGCAAGCGATCTCATCGTACAGAAGCCTCGCGGCTCTGTGCAGGAGGCAATCGCTTATCTTCTTACCCCCTCAAGTAAGCGGTCCTTTACGGAAGCCTACATTCGTGAGCTTTGGCGACTCTGCTCCCTCTACAACATCGACTTTGCGTTTGCGTTCGCACAATTTTGTGATGAAACTGCATGCGGCACCTCAGCAGCATGGATAAATGAAGGAAACCCCGCAGGAATCGGCATCATGGATGATGGTTCTCGGGAAAGTATGATCTACACATCAGGTGAAGCGGCTGCGCGTGCCCAAATGGTACACCTTTATGCGTATACCATCGGCAGAATACCAACAAGCGCAGAACTTTACAACTATATTAACCTTGATCCCCGCTACGACAACGTGTTTTCTGCAAATTGGGGCGGAACGGTCAAGCGTATCGAACAATTTGGAAATGGTAAGTGGGCTTCCAACCCCACTTACGCGAGTCAAATCGTTGACCATGCAAACGCAGCCTTCCCAAACGCATCAGGTCAACCAAGCACAGGAGGCACTATGCCAAACAAACCAACGATCATTCAGAAGTATCTCCACGTCTCTCAAGACGGATATGCAGGCGTCAATCGTCGCTATCAGGGCGCGAATGATCACAAAATTATTGTCCTTCACATTCAAGAAGGTTCCTCGTGGGGATCATGGACATGGTTCCATCAAGTGTCCGCAAGTGCAACCATCTTTGCGAATCGAGACGGCTCCATTTGGCAGCTTGTTCCTGAAACCGATGGACCTTGGACAAACGGCGACGTTTGCTCACCAACGTCTAAGGGACAGAGCATTATGAATGCGTATGGTGGCGATCCAAACTACTACACACTCTCTATTGAAACTGAAGGGTATGCGTCATCCGACAATGCGATGGGTTGGGCAGCGTGGCCAAAGCCACAGGCACAGCTTGACGCTGTTGTGTGGCAAGTCATGGATTGGATGAGCCGTTATAACATCCCCATTGAGCGTGTTATTCGACACGCAGATATTAATCAGTGTGATCGGCCAGGATGCCCTGGCGATACCTTCTATAACTACGTGATCAGTGCCGTTAAATCGAATCTCGGAAATGGTACGACGCCAACGCCACCGAAACCACAGTACGCGAAGCCTGTTCCTGTTCTCGACGCTGAGGGCAACAAGTGGGACGGCACGAAAGACCTCGTGGTAGGCAAGGCAACGTTCCGTGCTGATAAGCGAAGCGTCAAGACACAATATCGCTCAAATTTCCGCAAGTACGCAACACGCAAGGCGGCTGAGACTCGTGCTCCAATGGAAGCGGAGAAGGGATTCAGCGTCTTGGGTTGGGTCAATGGTGAAGAAATTAACGGAGAGCGACGATGGTGGATCACGGCGAATTACTCGCGTATCCACGTAAGCGCAACGCATCAGAAGCCAAACGAGCCACAGCTACCGCTTCCCGAGGAGCCTGAGGACAACACGCCGCAGCCCGAAGAGAAGCCCGATGTTGTCGATGGTGTCACCATTATCAACGGTCGTGCGTACTACAGTGTCGAAGACCTCTTGAGCGGTAAAGGCCCAAATGGTGAGGATGTTATCGTCCCTTCGCAGACACTCGTTATCACGAAAGATGTTGATGCACGACGTAGTGTGTCCGTCAAATCTCCCGCACGTGGCAGTTTCAAGAAGGGTGACGAAGTGAAGGCAACGCATTTCGTTGTTGGTGATGAGGTTGATGGTGAGTCATTGTGGTGGGTTCTTGAAACCGACGATGGCTCCAATCCACTTCGGCATGGACTGAGAGTCCCTGCGTCAGCCACAAATTTGCGTCCTTCCTAGTCGGCGTAAGACCACGAAAAACGGTTGGGTACCTTGAATACCCAACCGTGCTTCCACATGAAAGAAGTCTTCCTGAAAGAATGGCGTTCCTTAATTGGGACGCCATTCTTTTGCGCGTCTGAGAAGTTGTGCAAACGCATCTGCCCGTTTCTCAAAGGCTTTCATATCGAGCGAACCACTCGGAATGAAGACGTTATTGATATCAATTTCTGCTTTCTCTTTCTCGTAATACTTCAAAAAGTCATCGTACGTCACCATGTCACTGAGTGTCATTTTGAGCACAGGGGAAACCATCACTGACGCGACAGTATTCTGCCATGTATTTCCTGAGGGTACAGGAAGTGTAAAGGTTTCCATTTCTCCGTTTTTGGTCATATACACATGACCGTCTGCTCCCCATGCATTCTTATCCTTGTAATACATGGGAAAAAGTTGCAGCACATCAAGTCCACCAATAGTCAGCTTAATACCCTCTTCAAGTTTATCCTGATTCCCCATACATTCAAGTTCAAGAAACTGTGCCACCTTGACACAGCCATCGAAAAAGAGTGCGTGCGGCAGAAATGCATCAGTTGGAAGGGCATTTGGTCGTTTGATTGTTGCCGTAAGACCAATCATATCAGAAATAGGCGAGTCAAACACACGCACATTCATGAGATTGTACTCATCGTGTGCGAGCAGCACGGACGTTTCTCCACGTTGTACGTAGACATCTGAAAGCAGCATTGTTTCTCCTTTATCTCATAAATGCGTGAGCAAGTGCTTCATTTCTTGTCGCACCGTACCCGTACTTCGTGTATTTATCCGCGTAAGGGCGCAGAGTCGTGTAGTAAAACCCCCAATCGATACCACTATCATACCGCACATTTGGGTTTCTGTCCACTTTAATCTCGTATCCTTGCGCCTCAATGTATTCCTCAAGCCCTAACACATCACTTCCGAGGAGTCGAACCTGAACCTCAAGTGCAAACTGCTTACGCACCCACGCATCAAGCAGATCGTCTGATACACGTATAATCGTATCGTGATAGGTTACGCACAAAACGTCAATCGTTTCTTCGTGATCCTCCATGTACATTTTACGGTAGTACGCCATCAGAACTTGGTGTTGATCCTTGTAGTCAGTCGTCGTCTGAGTTCTGACCTCGAACAATTGGAACGATTTTGAAGCTTGGTTTCCAATAATCATCTTCCCCTCCCAATGCTTGCTCAATCGCCATTTCTACCCAATCCATCAGCAGTGTCGTCTTGCGCTCATCGTACATTTCTACCCACTTAACAACGGTATCTCGACCGACGAAGGAAATACCGCATCGAGCAATACCGTTCGGAGACAGGAATACATCGTCAGCCTCCCCCTCTTGCAGGATCACGCGCATGTGCTGATTGGCAAGATCAATCTCGACCTTGTAGCCTGCCGAATGTCCCTGCTCTTTCATTAGTCCTCCAATCCATCGTACACAACTTGAACAATTGTCTCAAGTATAGCCTGTCGATCCTCGTCTGTCAAGTCAGGAATCTGATAGTACTCATTTTCTATGAGACTTGCGGCTTCGTTTGTTCGGCTGCTGTTTTCGTTTCTTCGGTCTATTGCTTTTTGGAGCATCGCCAAGAGTGTCTGATCCTTCGGGTTGTTCTGAATGTAAATCTTTTTCCCCACCTTTTTGATCATCGTTCCCTCCAAGTTCTACCTGCAAAAGTTCAGGTAAGTAGTCTTCGTTGACAAGGATTGCAACCTCATTGTCATCGATGTTGACCAATCCTTCTGCCGTAAACCAATGATCGAGCTTGTTCTTTGGGCGACGAATCCATACGAACACCTTTGTTTTCTGTGGTTCATCATCGATCATGTAAAATCAACCTCAAATGCTCCACCAACATGTCGAACCTTTGCGCCAACAAGCAACTCAGGAATCACGTTGTGCGCTTCGTCGAAAAGATTGTATGCGAATTCACGGAACGAAAGGTCTGCATGTTCATTTGTCCGAAGTTGGATAATATGACGCAAGGCACGTGCATTACACGTGAAAAGAAGGTCACATGTGAGTGCGCCAGGAAGAATGTTGCGTGCTGCTTCGCGTTTTCGCTTCTTCTCAAGTGTCTTAGGCAATCCCTCTAGCTTAATGGCCTCGACTGTGCTTTCGTACTGCCCGACTGCAAGTTCGCACACACGCTTGAATGAATCCTCTTGCTCCGTTCCACGGACAAGCGGCGGGATCGCAAACTCCATTTGATCATCTGCGAAGCGTGTTGAGCGGACACTGTAGGCTACGCCCACGCGATGCCGTGCGAGTTCTTGCAGCACGTTCCGAGAGAGTCCTGCGACCGCAAAGTTGATGGTGACGTGTTCGATCACACTCTCATGCCCATGGTCGATAATGGATGTACGTAGATACTTTGCCTGCGTGCTCTCGCGTGGGTTTTTGAATGAGCTAGCACCGTAGCAGATACGTCCTCCGAACTCTGAGAGGGTCGCAGGCGTGTGTTTGGCGTCTGTGTGCCATTCGATACCTCGTTCAAGCAAATAGCCCGTTAGACCCGCTTGTACGGGCTGTGAGTGGCCTACCACGAAGACGTCAGGACTCTTCGTCCTGAATGAGATTGGAATCATGCATTACCCTCCTGAGGCGAAACGTCATAAAAATACCATGTTGTAAATAGATCATGTGCGATAACTCGACAAGTCGTTCTTCTATTTTCTTCGTGTTATGCACATCATCATCGAGTGTAAAAACCCAATAGTAGAGGAAGACGTCGGGTTGATCGTCGTCCTCGCTAAATCCTAGTTGCGGCTCGGCTTCGAGGTAGCATGAGATAAATGCTGTCGGAAATTCTCTATTAACGCAGTCGAGCATGTAATTTGCGGCATCTGATCGCAACTGCCGCTCGTTCATGCTGTTTCGTATCCTCGCATGACCTCGTAGTAGGTTGATTCAACGGCGTGACACAATGGACCAAGGTAGAGCGGAAGGCGCTTACGATAAATAGGAATAAGTTCTTCGTAGAACCACATGTTATTTTTAAATTCCGCTGCAGTTCCAACAACCTGATTGTGCTGAATTGAGCGCAGATTATCGAGCTTGTCTGCGGCGCTGACAATGATTGCGCCCACAAAAAGTGTTTCCCGCATTGATGTCAGGTATTTTTCACGTTTTGGTCGGCCTGAAAGTTCAGGATCGTGTGTTACTGCCGCAACAATGCCTGCAACGTGTGGCCCAAATAGACGTGTAATGTGTTCCTCGGTAACGTCTGTGTCTTCGATGGTATCATGAAGCAATGCAGCATCCACAATCTCCGAACCAAGATCGTTCCCTGTATACTCCATCACAATTGCGGCGACCGCAAGAGGATGTGCGATAAACGGTGCAGGAAACCCTTTACGTTCTTGTCCTGCATGTGCCTTGATTGCAATCGTCAGAGCATCAGTCATCGTGTTCTCCTTCCTTCTTGTTTATGACCCACTGCGAAGAGAGTTTACCACACACGGTGCACCACGTAAAGATGACACGCTCTCGTTCGCCCTTGCTAAAGACATTTGACTTCACATGTACCCACTGATGAAATTGTCGCTCATGGCAAATATACTTCGCCTCATCGCGATTAATCTTCACACGCCGCTCATAGAAATCTTCGGCACTTATCTCGGGAACCGTTGTATATATTGGTGGTTGATTCCAACCCTTTGTCTTTTGCAACTTCTTCGACACCCTTACCTCCTTCTCTTATAGTATGGCACAAGGGAGAAGAAAAGTCAAGCCTCGTTGTGAAGCTTGACTCGTTCTTCCTAGATTTCACAAGAATCATTTGCGCAGAACTTGGAGTCCTGTCCATCGCTTCCGCTGAACTGTGTCCAATCGATAGGCGTGATGTTCTTCCGCATGTCTGTGTACGTGGTGTTTGTAATTTTCTCGTACGGCATCTGTGCGTAAGCTCCCTGCTCATGATCGGGGAGAAACGATGTGGACTTAATGTCCTGAATGAAGTGCGCAAGCACGTCACCAATCTGATCGCCTTCGCGCTCGGGATCGAACGTAATGGTGTTCGATACCATGTTGTCGGCCCAATTCTTCTGCAGCACTTTCAAGAGTGCAGCCTTTTGCCAAATCGTAATGTCTCGCTGTCCCCGTCGCGCCTTTTCCTTGACAGGAACGCTGAACACAAGGGTATTTTCGTCGTTCACATCAGGTTCAAAACTGATGCCTGCATCCTTCATGTACTGTGCGACAGGCGCATCCTTACCCACACGAATACGTCGGATATATGTACTGAATACAGGGTAGTGCATGCCAGGACTCACTCCTGCAAGCAAGCTGATCGAGCCGCTCGGCTTCACGGTCGTTACACGGATCGATGCAGGAACGCCTGCTTCAAGAGCAAGCAACTGATTGATCTTGACGACATGACGATAGCCCTTACGGAGCATTTCGATGAAGTCTACCGTGTTCGTGGTGTCGAACCATCCTGCAATACCACTGATGCTTACACCAATGCGTCGGTTGCGTTCGATGACCGCGTTGGTTTCCGCTCGGTGCGTAGGCAGGAGCGCAATGGTTGATGAATACAGTGTCGCGAGTTCGAGTGCCTCGTAGTACTCAGGAAGGGTTTTGCACCGTGTCGGGAAGACCTCAGACAGGTTACAGGTTTCCCAAGATTCGAGTGGGATTTCACTGCAGGGATTCGCTAGCGTCGCCGCGTCATAAGACTCTTCTCCGATTCGTCCGTACTGCTGAATGTTTAGCAGGTTTAATACTCCTGGCTCCCCATTCAGCTTGATGTTCTCCGCAATGTCAGGCAAGTATTTAATGTCTTCCTTCGATTCAATCATGACGCTGTTGTTGGACAGCCAACCCCATTCGGCACGCTCAGGATACACGCTGTAATCCTTCATGGTCACGAACGTGTGGTCGCGTGGGGAACCAAGGGCAATCTCGGCAGAGCGACGTGTATTCCCTGCGACCACCGCTGTGCCAATAATATTCATGACGTCTGTGATGAGTTGTGTACGCTCAATCAAACCTGCAACGGCAAGATTCAACTGCTCACGAATCTGTTCGTGCGCTCGTGCCAACGGCTCAGGTCCACTTGCGGTTCCTCCAAAGGACTTGATCGGCGCACCTGCAGGACGGAGTAAAGAGTAGTCAAAGAACACTCGTGGATGGTATTCCGTTTCGTACGATTCAATCAAAAGCTTGATGCTATCAGCCCAACCCTCACGCGAGTCGGGGATTTGATAGAGGATTTCGGCAGTCGTTGGTTGGTAGAGTTTGAATGTAGATCGATGCGTATCAAAGCCAACGCCGACACCATTCATAAGTAAATCGGTTGTCCACTCAGCACTGTGACTGAGGGAGTCTGTGACGCTTGTGGCTGCACAGTTGTAGGCTGCTGCTGATCCTCGCTCATACAAATAGTCAGAACCGACCGCGAATAATCCGCGTCCTGGCGGCAACATGCGCATGTCAAACATGGCAAGTGCCATACGATGCGCGGTTTGCTGCCAATAGGCTTCATCCCACTTGATGTGATTCTTGATGTACCAATCCTTTCGAATGGACATCACACCTTCAACCACACGTGCAACGGTGTCGTGCCAATGCTCTTGTGATCCGTCAAGTTTCAGTCGTGAGTACGTTCGGTAGTAGACGATAGCTCCAACGCCATCGAAACCGAAGTCAGGTTTCATTCCTTTAAGTTGTTTCCGTGTAAGAGGATTGAGAATAAATCGTTCATCAACAAACGCCATAGTTTGTTCCTTTCAATATACGTCTACAACAGTCCGAGTGCTTTGTTTGTTTTCGCGAATTCACCGTGCAACTCTACCATCTTTTCATCATACGCACAAGCTGTTTCCTCAGGTGAATTGAATTTTCCAATGTAAACACGTTGACCATTGTATTTTGTCTGTGCCATCCATTTTGCTTTGAGTCTTTTATCTTTTGTAACTCCCTTGAAGCCTGTCGTACTAGCTGCTGAGAGTTTTTGATTTGCTAAGTTCTGTTGATGTGTAGCAGACCGTAAGTTAGAGCGTTGATTGTTGAGTCCGTTACCATCGATGTGATCGATTTCATCCCCTTCGAGAATCAATCGATGCATGTAGGTTGTCTTACCGTTTAGTTTCGTTGCTGCGTACTCTTTATTACGTGTCCACAGATAATACCAAGAATACTGTTGGACAACAGGAAGGTCGCACTCGTCTATTAGTGCGACCTTTCCTGCCGTAAGTGTTATCTCAATCATGAGACTAACTTACTTGCGAATGTCAAAACGGAACGTCGTCAGGATTCTCAGTTCCCGAAGAAGCAGCATCAGCCGCAGGCTTGGAGCCGACGAAGTTGATGCCACGGTCGAACGCAGTGACGTCGAGCGACATGCGGGTTGCACCGCTCTTGTCTTCGAAGCTGCGTGGCGCAAGAACGCCTGTGACCGAAACACTCGATCCCTTTTTCAGGTGATCGGTGAACTTGCGGTTCGGTGAGAACTGCGACACACGGAACCAATTGGTTTCGCCGTCCACTCGATTGTCAGCGACGCTGAACGAAATGACCTCGCCTCCGTTATTGAGGTTACGGTACTCGGGATCGCCGCCGATGTTCCCTTGGACAGTAATTACGTTACTCATGTTTCGTGTCTCCTTCTGCCCATAAGGGCTTTGTATCTCAGGCTGTCCCATGACAACCTGTACTCTTCATTAAGAGTCCTTAAGAATTTGTTCGCCGCTGTTGATCTTGGAGTAGTAGCTCGCAAGAATCTGTTGTTCAGCGATACGTAGTAAGAATAGCATATCAGGGAGGGTAATGTCAACCCCATCGTCAGGGAATTCGATGTAAACCTTTCCTTCTTTGTCCATTCTAATTGTTAGCATGAGTGCGTTATCGGATGATTCCATGTTCCCTCCAATAGTCGTTATGCGATTCTTCAAGTTTTTGGCATTCACACTTCCCATACGTGAAGAGTGAATTGCATGACGGTAGTATACCCGAATCTTTCCAAGAAATCAAGGGAGCCATTCGCTCCATCATCCATTCCTCAGTATCAAACATGTCCCAAATAGGTACTTGAATCCGACGCCACGGAACTTTAGGTTGCCACGAAACGTAGTGCATACCTCCACGCACAATCTCAATGTTGACCGTCTGTCCCTTGTGCTTCCCTTCGATCACTTCGCCACCACGCAACAACCAAATATAGACGTTGAACTGTGCTTCATGCTCGATAGGTACGCTCGTGGGAACCATATGCTTTGTTTTGTAGTCGATCAAAATACCATGGACGCGGTTTACTTCATCAGGTTGCCCTGTCACAGGGATAAGTACTCCGTTGTAATCAAAGTACTTTCGAAGACGTTCCTCAATCAGGTATTCATGCTCAGAGTAATGTCCGTTCTCGAACATGGCGTGTGCCCACGAACCTCTTGCCATGTTCCACCCCGAGGGTAGCTCAATGAAGTAGGGACGTGATTGCTTGATCGCGTAGGATCGTGCACAGCCTGTCAGCACGGTCGTACTGATACGAACTTCCTTACGTTTCTCATCATTCTTACTGAGTTCATTGAGCAGGAAACGTGGTGCATTACAATCTCGTTCTTCGCTATCGTTGTGTCGTCTGCAACACGTATCGAATGTCTCGAACTGCTGTGTCTGTGGGCAAACTACACCTTTGAGCATTTCTTACCCTTACACGTAGGTTTGTTCATTCGCTGATCCCTATCTCGCACGCACACAGGACACAGTGGTTCATTCGGTGATCCTGTCTGACGTTTGCATACAACACATATTCCGTAATTCCAAATCGTAAATGTTCCCATATTAGTATCCTACTCTTTTCGACAGTTCCTCCACTGTCATGTGTCGAGCCTTTGCTTTACTCGCGAAAAATTGACAACTTGATGAACAGTATTGATCAAGTATCTGTTCCTGACAAGGAAACTGTGAGTACGGTCGCTTGTACGCCGACTCAATTTTCTCCTCCACAAGTTCGTCACTGAATGGTTGAGACGATCTTCCGTTCACCATGTGCGCAAGGTTAATGGCCATATCAAACGGGATGCCGCTCTTGCGCCAATAGCATCCTAACTTAAAGAGTCCCACATCACGTGCGCCCTCTTCGAATCCCTGTTCCATCATGTTTCCGAAGCAGGGAAGCCCTTCATCATGCAACTTGATGATTGTCTTCGATGGTTCCTCAGGAAAGTATCCAAGATAATTGATCAGCCGTACATTCTGTAGTGGCTCCCACTGATCTGAGAATGATTCGAAGGTATCTTTATCAACAAACCAACAACGTTCATGTGTTTTCTTTTGAATTCCGAGTGGCAGCTTGACAAGATTTCCGATCCCATCAATCTCTACCTGCTTTGGGTAAATCTCCACGCAGACATCTTTGGTCAGGAGACGTCCCAACTCGACGACTGTTCGTACGCTCTTAGGCTCATCGAAAAACAACCAAATGTGATAGCCCTTGGTCCCACTGAACTCAACCAAGCAAGCGTTAGGACCGAAGCGATCCTCCACACGTGCCACGAGTTTTTGTACAAGGGCGACGTCCATATCATCGACGTCAAGGCAGAGCCATTTGGATGTTTGGTCTGCTCGTGTTGTGTAGATACCAAGCGTGATGTCTCCAATCAGATGATTCTTGACATGACCTTTGGTGATAGACATATACTCACTGCCGTTACGAACAGGACGAAACTCCCACTTCTTCAACTTTCGAACGTACACCTGTTCGGCAAAATGTTCGGTCACATGCACGAATCGATCCCACACCAAATTTACTTTTTCTTGGGATGTGAGCATGCTACCCTCCTGTAAGTAAGATGTTTCCCTCTTGTTGCATCGTCCATGATCCGAGTGTCGTAGTCAACTGAAACAAGTCAATCGGCTCTCTTGCATTGATCACGGTGTAGTTTCCAAGAACCATTTCTTCGTAGTCGAATCGACCATCATGAAAAATTCGGTCATTCAAGAACGCGGCAAGTGCTACACCAATATCAAGATGCTTATCTTGTGGTACAAACGTGTCGATAAACTCCTGCCGTTCATAGGCTCCCATATTCCACACATTATCCGAAACGCTCTTGTTCAGAAGCTTGATAACGGCCTTCGCAGGTGGTCCCGAAATCGTAAAGTTGTAGGACCCATATGCGCCATACCGTCGATAATCAATTCCGTACAAGATGCGTTTCAGATATGTGTTGTTGTCCGTCTGAGGTACCGCTATCGTATGCTCACGACCAAATCGCTGTACCTCAGCACGCCCCGCCACCATCAGCGCGTAGAGTCGCGCTACATTTGCATCAATCGACCCTTCATTTTCATACCACCCACTGAGTAACAACTTGGTTCGACTCGAAAAATCTGCGAGCATAACAGATTTATCTGTTGCGATATTTGCCCTGCCTGACGGCACACGTGCGATCCAAGGATGGTCGAGCGTGCTTGTAATACGCATGGATGGAAATTTCAGGGTACGAACGCTTCCTCTACTTGCCTCTACGTCAAGGATTTCTGTCCACAGAAGCGTACCTTGTTCAAGGTCGCGCCCGAGTGTCTCATCCCCACGTACAATATCAGTATACTTCAACCACCCTCGCTTTGTCAAGACAAGATTGGTGTCTTCAACAGCCATTAGCTAACCTTTCGCGTCATGCCATGAATCACCCACACTTGCTTCGGCGACAAGCGGCAGTGAAAGTTTATTGACAAGACCATACGAGTTCATAAAGGTGTCCATAAGAACGACTGCGACCTGTGCCTGTTCTTCGGGTACTTCAGTTACGAGTTCGTCATGTACTTGCAGCAGAATCGATCCACCTAATGCCTTGAGTGCAGGTTGGAGTCCAATCATAGCGCTACAGATGATGTCTCCACACGAACCTTGAATGACCGCATTGATTCCTTGTCGAACTGCAGTATCGCGAATCCATCGCTCTCGATGGAACGCATCAGGAAGGTTACGATACCGACCGCTGATGGTCTTGACATAGCCATTCTTGAGAATGAATGTGCGGACACGCTCTTTCCACGCCGTCGCACCTGCATACATGGCGTTGAATGCATCGATCCATTGCTGCGCCTCTTCAACCGTAATCTCATACCCATTGTTTACGAGCAGATACCGTTGGAACTTTCGTGCGCCCATGCCATACATGAGTGCGAAGTTGCCTGTCTTTCCAAGCTGACGCAGTTCTTTCCCACGAGGATCGCCTGACTTGTAAAGCGCAAGCAAATCTTCGTACTCCATCTGTGCAAATGCGGAGCCTGTCAGGATATGCAAGTCTTTGTTCTCAGCGAATGCTGCAAGCAGTTGCTCATCCTTGGAGTAGTGCGCCATAACACGCAGTTCCATCTGCGAGTAATCACCAACCACAAGCTTGTGCTGTGGACGTGCGATGAACACCTGACGTGCCTCCTGTCCCACGTCACCACGAGACGGAATGTTCTGCAGGTTCGGTCCTGAGCTACTGAGTCTGCCTGTATTTGTGCCGTCCTGATTGAATGACGTATAGATCGAATAGAAGTTATTCGGATCAGCATCCTTGATGAATCGCTTCAAGTAGGTACTGATAAACTTCGATGCCTTTTTCCACGTGAGAATCTCACTGAGGATTCGAGGTCGATCTTCACCCGCATAGTACAACAAGGTTTCAATGTTGTCCTTGTCTACCGCGTACTGCCCTGCTTTGTTCGTCTTGAGTCGCACAAGCGGCGGCAACTTGATGTTCGTTTGTTTGAACACAAGGTCATTCAACTGCGCAGAGGAGCCAGGGTTGAATGTCAGCACACGATACGCCGAACGTTCAGTCGGACGCATCAGCGGCACACGAAACCCATCTTCCATTACGTAAGGGCCGTGCTCATCCTCAAATGGCGGCATAACACCCCGATACATGGACCAATACAGATGCGGAATATCCTCAAGACGTTTGTAGGTCGTCAGCAACATTTCCATGCCTGCTTTCCGTACCTCCAATGCCGCATTTTGTTCAATCACCTGATACTTTTCCATCAGGTCATGCACCATCTTGATGTTGAGTGCAATACCTTTGGTCTCCATTTCAAAGAGAACAAAGATCATGGGTTGCCACAGATCATAATACGCTTCTTGCAATCCCTTATCTGCAAGCTGCTTGGCAAAGAATTTCTCAAGTTTGTAGGTTGCCTCAGCATCCTTCATCGCATAGTCTGCGGCAGGCTCCAACGGTGTCCCGATAAACTCTGTCTTCTTGTAACCTTTGTACGTCGGAAGGTCCTGATACTTGGCATATGCATCCATGTCAATCTTGCTCGCATACAGTTCCACGAGGTCTTTCAGACCATTCTCTTTGTTTTCGTCGATGATTTTTGACGCAAGCAGGGTGTCGAACAACATACCCTGCACGTGAATACCTAGCTCACGCAAGAGGAAGTGCATATCAAACTTGCTATTGTGCGCAATCATCTTCACATCAGATTGGGAAAACAAACCCAAGAACAAATGACGAAGCACAACCTTGGGGATAAATGTCGTATCCACAAGCGTGTTGTCGGACTGCTCAACGTTGTGTCGGTGCACAACATAGTATTGACGCTCCCCTTCAATGGAGAGCGCAATGCCAAGAATGGAATCCGTTACCCACGAAATGCCTGTGGTTTCGAGGTCGAACGCAAAGTCTTTCCCCATCCACGTCGGCATCAAATCAGCAACTCGATTTACATCAGTGATAATCTCCTGCGACACGATCAAAGCCTCCTTCTTGAATGTCAAGTATAACACCATCGATGATCGTCGTCAAGTCCTCGAAGGCTCGAACACTCAACAAACAGGGATGTACAAGAACAAGATTGAGGTCAGTTGTTGCGCAGCGAATATCGTCGAGGAACACAATGCCTTTTTTA
>Ga0164306_10000181_pt1 | contig 23589 bp, 21 predicted proteins | sample Whisoiple_242_MG_FD_110213 | JGI IMG/M metagenome (GOLD analysis project Ga0164306, IMG submission 110213) | Soil microbial communities amended with fresh organic matter from upstate New York, USA - Whitman soil sample_242_MG | ecosystem: Environmental > Terrestrial > Soil > Unclassified >... | reverse complement strand
GTGAGCAGGTTGGCTACATAGTCATGCACTTCCGCGCTGCGCACGCCAACTTCATCGTAATTGCGTTCAATCACTTCCTTGAAAAACCGCTGAAGCGGATTCGATTCAGGTATCACCTTGTCACCCCTTTTCCCTGCACTACGCCGTCAAAATGCCGTTACGTCGTCACCGCCCCGGCATTAAAACGTCAGCAAATTGGGGAACGCTGATTTATATGAGTGCAGTATGAGTACTCTGGGTTATCTGAGGCAAGTAATTTGTAAGATAACTCCGCACTTTGGCAGCAGCACGAATAGAGTGCTAAAAGCGGATGGACAATGAACAACCGTGTAGACTCTGAGCATCAGAAAGAGATCCTTCGCTACGCTCAGGATTTCGCCTGCGGGCTCCCGCTTTGCTCACGCCCGCGAAGCGGCTCAACTCTCATCCGCCGAGGCCCTTCTTCACCAGGTCGCTTACGGTCTTTCCTTCTACGCGAGCGCCAGTAGCTTGCAGCTTCGCCATCACGTTCTTCATCACCGTGCCCATGTCTTTCATGGTGGGTGATCCCATTTCCGCGATGGTAGCTTTCACAGCTTCGGCAATCTGCTCTTCCCCCATGGCTTTGGGCAGATAATGCTCGATCATCTTGATCTCTTGAGCTTCCTTGTCCGCCAGTTCCTGGCGGCCGCCCTTGGTGAACTGCTCAATGGAATCCCGGCGCTGCTTGATCAGTGTGCTCAGGACCTGCTGCGTCTCCTTGTCATCGAGCGGTGCGCGCTTTTCGACTTCCTTGTAACTGAGCGCGGACTTGACCATGCGCAAGGTGGAAAGGCGCAACTCGTCGCGGCTGCGCATGGCGTCAACCATATCTTTCTGGATCTGCTCGCTGATGGTCATCCTAAAAGACCTCTCTCGATGTTTTACCATTTTGGTATTTCAGTCGCAATCAGAAGCAGATCAGAAGGGGGGTCTCTGCTCCGAGGTAGGTGGTGCAGAAGGAAAGCACAAGGTCCCTCGGTCCTACTCCCACCCCACCACGCGAAAACCGCGCGTGTTGGGGACCCCGGCTGCAAGCTCTGCCCATTCACGCCAAGACCGGGCGCGAATGGGGCCCGAAAATGCTTGCTCGTTTACGGACCTCAGGATGACGACGCGTAGTAAAGGGTAAATCGATTTCCAAACTGACCACTACACATCCTTCGGGCAATTGCTTCAAGCCCGCGCAGAGAAGTATCATCTGGCCTAACTCTCCGGAGAATGCATGCAGCCGCTGGCCCTCGTCCTGAACATTGCCATCCTTGTGGGTATCGTGGGGATCGTTGTGTATTGGGTGCGGCGGTTCGCGGTGTTCCTCGGCTACAAAGCCATCCAGCCGGACGTACTGCAGATTGCGGCGTTGCTGAAAGCCGAGCCCATCCGAGAGCGCAGCGACGTGGTGCTGGAAGGCAGCTTTGGCGGGAACCCTACGATTGTCCGTTTCTCCCACCGGGTCGACACGCCGGGGCTGGACATTCAGATGCGCGTGCCCGCAACCCTCAATCTTTTCCTGGCGCCAAAAACCATTGTGGCCGCAAATGAGGGCCGGGTGCCGGTGCGCACGGGCAGCGCGGCGCTGGACAGAAGATTCAACGTCAGAACCGACCATCCCATGGAAGTGAGGATGCTTACCGCGGGAGCGGCGATCAAAAGCAGCCTTGAGCAGCTTTGCTGTTCCACGCAAACCGGCCTGACCATTCAGGGCCGCGTGATTGAACTAAGCGAGCTGACAATACCGCCGTTCACGGCAAACCATGTGTTCGACCATTTGCAATCCATGCTGGCGCTGGCCAAAGCCATCCACGAGATGCCGGGAGCTGACCGCGTCAAAGTTGATCCACTGCCGCGCCGTGGCAGCAGCTGGCCGGTGCGCGTGGCCCTGGCCGGCGGATTGATATGTCTGGTGGCGCTGCTCTTCACGCAGCCTTACAGCCACACGCAAGGCGCGAACGCCAGCATCAATCCGAGCGCAGCGCAGTCTGGGATCACGCCGGCCGACGCCGCGCGAATGCAGCAACTGCAAGGATGGCGTGTAGCCCAAGTCGATGACTTTTCGGCTCCGGGACTGCGCTTTCTTCGCGAACATCGGCTGGAGCCCGCGGGGCATATCATGGCGGACTTTTCCGGACGCGGAGGCGCTCCCGATTCGACATATCTTCTGGTGGACGGAACGGGGCGCAAGCGGGTGAGCATGCTGGCGAAAGGCATGGTGGCTTACGACGCCATTTTTCCCAAGGTCGATGCCGTGGCGCGGATTTCCAAGAGTACGGTGGCGAAGATACAATGGATGTCGTCCGGTCCTCAGTATCCCTCCGATGGCGATGCACTATTGGTTGTCCAAAACGCGAACGATCCAACCGCAAGCGTGGTGCTATTGAGGCACGGCACGCAGACTCTCTCTGCCCGTCCAGCAGACTTTAACAAGATTGATCTGGCTCAACAGTGACAGGAATTCATAAGAGGAATAAGTAAAATGATTCGTAAAGGCCGTCTTTTTACCCCGGGTCCAACCCAGTTGCTTCCTTCAGCCCAGCTTGCCATGGCCGCCGCCACCATGCACCACCGCACCGCGGAGTTCCGCGCTTTGTACACGCGCGTGCTGGCCGATCTGCGAACGTTTATCGGCACAAAAAATGACGTTGTGATGTTCACCGCGTCCGGCACCGGCGCAATGGAGGCCGCCGTCGCCAACCTGACTTCGCCCGGAGACAAAGTGCTGATCGTCTCAGCGGGAAAATTTGGCGAGCGCTGGGAAGGCCTGGCCAAAGCCTATAACTGCCAGTTCGAAACCGTGCGCGCGCCATATGGCGAGACAGTAACGCCACAGCAGGTCCGCGAAAAACTGAAGCCCGATCACAAAGTGCTCTACATGCAGGCCACGGAAAGTTCCACAGGCGTACGTCACGATGTAGAAGCAGTGGCGCGCCTGCTCAAAGGCACAGACACGCTGCTGGTGGTGGACGCCATTACCGGACTGGGCACCACGCATTTTGACGCCGACGGCTGGGGAATCGACATGCTGATTGGCGGTTCGCAAAAAGCGGTGATGGTCCCGCCGGGGCTGGCCTACTGCTCGGTGAGCGAGCGCGCATGGCAGCGCATGGAAACCACAAAGAACCCGCGCTACTATTTTGACCTGCGCAAAGAGAGAAAGAACGGCGCGAAGGGAGAGTCGTCTTATACGCCTTCAACCGCGCTGGTGGCGGCGCTGGCGGCGGCGCTCGATTACATTCGCGAACAGGGCGGCGGCGATCTGGCCGCGGGGCGCAAGCTGCTGGTCGACAACGCGGAGACCGCGGCGGCGATGACGCGAGCAGCGGCCAAAGCGCTGGGACTGAAACTTTTCTCGGCGAGTTCGCCGGGCGCGGCGCTGACCGCAATCGCTTCTCCGGATGGCGTGGATTCCAGCGATATCGTGAAAGCATTTCGCAATCGCTTTGGCGCCATTGTGGCCAATGGACAGGGAGAGATGAAGGGACAGCTTTTCCGCATTGCCCATCTTGGTTATTACGATTATCTGGACACCATCGCCGCGATTGGCGCGCTGGAGCAGGTGCTTGTCGAGATGGGCAGGCCGGTAGAATTGGGCGCTGGATTGCGGGCCGCGCAGCAGGTCTATGCGGAAGTGAACCAGCCGGCCGTGGCGGCGAGGTGAAAGCTAACTGCATTTCGCTATAGTGTGCTGATCGAAGACAGAGGCGCAAGACTTGTGCTTGGCTGCGTACTGGTTCCAGAAACACAAGGTCCCTCAGGTCTACTCGCGCGCTGAACTGCCCATTCACGCCAAAAGCGGGCGCGAATGGGGGCCCGAATGCGCGCGCTCGTTTACGACCTTCGGGATGACGGCTTTAAGAGGGCCCGAGGTTATTCCATGAAAATCGTGATCGCGGAAAAAGTTGCGGCAAACGCCGTGCAACTTCTGAAAGACGAAGCGGACTGGACCATCGTCACGCATGACCAGATTCCCAACGGTTTGGAAGCGGCGCTCCAGGATGCCGATGCGCTGATCGTCCGCTCAGCCGTGGATGTGAATGCCCAGGTGCTGCGCGGCGCAAGCAAACTGCGCGTGATTGGGCGCGCCGGTGTTGGCGTGGACAATATTGACCTGGAAGCGGCCACCAAGGCCGGCATCGCCGTGATGAACACGCCGGGCGCGAATGCCGTGGCCGTGGCGGAGCATACCATCGCTCTGATGCTGGCGCTGGCACGGCACTTGTGCCGCGCCGATTCCACAACGCGCGCGGGCAAATGGGAAAAGAAATCACTGCAAGGCACGGAGCTGCGCGGCAAGACCCTTGGCATCGTAGGGCTGGGGCGCATTGGGATGGAAGTGGCGCGGCGCGCGAAGGCCTTTGACATGAAAGTTCTGGCGCACGATCCATTTGTTTCGGCGTCCCTGGCGCGCGAACAGGGGATTCAGATGGCTGAGCTGGAGCAGATCTTTGCCGCGGCCGATTACCTGACGCTGCACGTTGGTCTTACGCCGCAGACCAGCGGCATGATCAATGAGAAATCCCTGGCGCGGATGAAGAAAGGCGTGCGCATCATCAATTGCGCGCGGGGTGAACTGCTGGACGAAGCTGCTGTTGCTGCGGCGCTCAGCAGCAAGCAGGCCGGCGGCCTTGCGCTGGACGTTTTCATGGAAGAGCCGCCAAAGAATTCGCCGCTGCTGGCGCTGGAAAACGTGATCGCTACGCCGCACATTGCCGGTTCAACCAATGAAGCGCAGGACGCCGTGGGTGTGCAGATCGCCAGCCAGGTGCGCGAATACCTGAAGCGCGGAGTGATCCAGAACGCGGTGAATATGCCGTCCATCGACCATCAGCAATATACGCAGATGCAGCCTTACATTGCCCTGGCGGAAAAGCTGGGCGCGTTCCTGGCCAACGTGGTGCCGGCGTCAGGTTCGATTCAGGAGATTTCCATTCGTTACACGGGACGCATTGCCGGCTGGAATACGGAGCTCATCCGGAATGCGGCGATCCAGGGAGTGTTGAACCAGCGGGTTGCCGAGCGCGCCAATGTGGTGAACGCCGCCGCCATTGCCCAGGAGCGCGGCATACTGATTCATGAAAGCAAAAAGACTGAAGCGGCCGGCGGAAGCGCCGCGGACGTGATCACGCTGCTGCTTAAAACCACGTCAGACGAGCGCATGGTGCGCGGCGGCGTGTTTTATGGAAATTCATTGCGGCTGCTGGGCGTGGACGAGATCGACATTGAAGTGCCGCTGGGCGGCAACCTGGTTTATATGCGCAACAGCGATGTGCCGGGCGTGGTGGGAAAAATCGGCTCGCTTCTGGGGCGGCACAAAGTCAATATCGCCAACTTTGCCCTGGGACGCAAAGAAGCAAAAGATGGCGCCGAGGCCATGGCGGTGGTGCAGGTGGATTCGCCCGCCCCAGAAGCGGTCTTACAGGAGATCGCGCGATTGCCGGAGATACAGGAAGTGCGGGGGATCAGGCTGTAGATTGCCAGAATTGCCAAAATCGGGTAATTGCCAAAATTGAAGACAAATCAAAGCGTGCCCAAAATTAAAGATTGGGGATTGACGGCTCCAATCATTGCAATCGCTCTTCAGAAGAGTGAAATACCGATCGCCAGGATTTGGATTGCTTTGTGGTTTTGAAGTTTGCTTTGCGGCCTTGAAATTTTGGCAATTACCCGATTTTGGCAATTCTGGCAATCTACTAATTATGAATGTGCGGACTGGTCCTGGTGGGCCGCGCTTTTGGAATTGCCTTGCCGCCGCTGCCGACTTTCACATTAAAAGTAAATGGCAGCTTCTTGGGCGGATAGCACGAGTTGTTGTCACAGGCCTGGTATTTCAGCTCGCCATGGATGGTATAAGTCCCGGTTGAGGCTTGCCCGGGCGCGATCACAAGGCCATTGACAACAAAGTCGCCGGAATAAACGCTCAGCTTGGTGCTGGGATCGAAAGGGAAACTCATGACTTTTCCCGCCGGATATTGCAATTTGCCGATGGCAACTTCAGCGGGCAGAGAAAAATGCAACTGTGTCGGGATCAGCTCTTCCGCCAGCGGCTGACTCGAATTCACATGGTAAGGGTCCACCACGTGGAAGGTGAAATGGACAGGGGTCGAATGTCCTGGAGAAACTACAACGTTGCCGGCAGAAACGAAGTTGACAAAGGTGTGGCCTTGCGGCGGCGCGGCTTCCTGCGCGGAAGCAAGCGCGGCGTTGAACAATCCTACGCACAAAGCAAGTAAAAACAGCAGATGCAGTTTCATTCCGCTCCCTGAATTGCCGGTCTTCAGTTGCCCTGCGCCAATGTTTTCTTGATGGCCTCTTCGATGTCCGCCGAGCCGCGGAGGCCAACAATTTCGTCCACGACTTTGCCGGAGCGATCAACGAAATATGTCAGCGGCAAGCGGTCCACGCCGCCATAAAGATCGCCGACTTTTTCCGTGCCTTTCAGCACCACATAGTTCACGCCCATTTTGTGGGCAAAATCGGCGATCTCTTTGTCGCTGGTATCGTCCATGGCGACGCCGACAATCTGCAGACCCTGATTGCCGTATTTCTTCTGCAAGTCAACCAGCCACGGCATTTCAATCTTGCACGGGCCGCACCAGGTGGCCCAGAAATTAAGCAGCACAGCCTTGCCGCGGAAAGAAGTCAGCTTGGTGGCTTTGCCATCGGGAATGCTCATCAACTCAAACACCGGCGCTACCGATCCCTTGGCAGGATCGCCCGCGCCTGGCGGAGGAGCACCTTGCGCGCTGCCGGCGGCATTGGCCGAATCGGGCGATTTGCTGCCACGTTTGCCCAGCAGCAGCAGTCCAGTGATAGCCACAACTACACAAAGAACGACGATAACATTTCGATTCAAGACAATTTCCTCACCAGGAAAACCTGTTTAAAAAGCCAAGATAGCTAGAAAGAATGGCTAAGCGCCGAGTCAGAATCAGCACGCCAAGCACGATCAAAACCACACCGCTGCCGACCTCCCATATGTGTAGATAACGCCGGAAGCGCCCATAAAAAACCATGAAGCGGTCAATCGCCACCGAGGTCAGCAGAAATGGTACCGCAAGACCCATAGAGTAAACCCAAAGCAAAAGGACGCCTTTCGTCAGCGTTTCAGTGTTACCGGCAAACCCCAAAATGACCGACAGGTATGGCCCCAGGCAGGGAGTCCATCCGAAGGCAAAGGCAAAGCCGACCAGAAACGCTCCGATAGGGGATTTACCACCTTTGATTGAGTGGAGGCGTTTATCAGCATATAGAGCCTTGATCTTAAAAATACCAGTCAGGTGGAGCCCGAAGATGATGACGACCGCTCCAGCCACCCAGGTAAGGTACTTCTTATATTCCCTGGTTAGTTGTCCCACTCCGGTAGCCACCGCGCCCAGCACCACGAAGACCAAGGTAAACCCCAGAATGAACATGATCGAGTGCAACAGCACTGTATTCAATAGCTTGCGATCTTTATTCTGGAGCTCTTCCACGCTGGCGCCGGAAATCAACGAAACGTATCCAGGCACCAGCGGTAGCACGCAGGGTGAAAGGAATGACACGATTCCCGCGAAAAAGACGGCAATCGGAAAAGGTAATGAGGACATTAGGCCTTTCTCAAGTAATACAGACGAAGGATGTCCTTCATTGTAATCTGGTTACAGATTTTCTTATAGCCGGAAAATCACGCAAAAGCCCCCTGCGGGCGGTCGCCCTTGGCGCGAGGAAATCCGTCAAAACAAACTGAATTTGATGAATCGACCCGGGAGACTTTCAGCTTCCGCGGGGCGCAAGCCGTCCGCCTGCATCGATTACAAATTACTGAAAGTTTCAGGCTTCTTCTTGGGCGCGAGCTTCTTTTCCGGAATCGTGTCGTCCACGATGATCTTCTTTACGCCCTGATCGTTGACGATCTGAGTTGAAGAAGACTGGCTTGCGGGCCTGGTAGCAGATTGCGAAGAAGAAGACGTCATGTGCGGTGATTGCTGCTGCGCGGGCGGCGCGGAGAGCGCTGCGTAAGGCGCCTTGCCATGGTTTTCCCACTGAGCTGAGGCCTGCTGGATATAGGCGGAAAGTGACCGGCGAATGCGCGTGAGCGCCGAGTAGTCGTCGCCCAGCGGGGCCGCTTCGTTCTTCTTGCCGGCAGCTTCACTGGCATTGATGAGCGAATCCACGGCTTCGCAGACCAAGCTTACGTCGTCATACAGCTTGAAGGTGGCGCTCAGGCTGCCGCGGGAGTTCTGCACGTCATGAATCAGCCCGGGAAGAGCGTAGGCCAGGTTGCGCTGCAATGAAGTTGCGGCCTGCTGTGCTTCCGCCTGGTGCGAATTGCCCTTCAGGAAGCCTGGCTTCCAGCCTGACTTCCACTTCTCCACGTGCATATTGGCGATGTCACTCTGTGTGGCCTGCGAAACGCGGTCCAGATCAATCAGCGCCGTGTTCAGGTCCGTGCGGCCCGTGCCTGCCATGGCCACCTGCGTGCGTTGCGTGCCGCGCTGCTGCGCCGGCAGGTTGGAGCTAACGGCAAAACTGAAAGAAATCAGGGCAAAGGCGGCCAGGGCGTTCTTCATGGGCAAACTCCTCGCTATGTACCAAGGATAGCGTTACTTACCGGGAATCAGCGCATTACCGAGGGTCACAGCCGTCAACAGGCTGGGGGACTGTATCGACCGGGTGGAGCGGTAAACAGAATGAATCTAACCACAAAGGACACGAAGGAACACAAAGGAGAATTGGATAAAGCGTTTGCCTTTTCGATCGCGCGATGTCCCAGGCGCCTTCACGCCCCTCGCGTTGCCTTCATCGCCCGCGGCGCCGGCGGTGGGGCATTACGCTGGCGACGCCATTGTGCCGGCGGACAATTCAGCTCCCGCTTGAACGCCCGGTTGAATGCCGCTTCTGAACCATAGCCTACCGTCGCAGCCACTTCAGCCACGCTGTTTTCGGTTGACTGAAGAAGCTCCGCGCCCAGTTTCACCCGCCATCGGGCCAGGTAAGCCATAGGCGGCTCGCCCAGGAAATGGCGGAACCGGTCCGCAAATCGCGTACGAGAGAGTGCCACGCGCCGCGCCAGGTCTTCAACCGTCCATGGATGCGCGGGCGTCTTATGCAGAAGGGCCAGCGCCTGGCCGATGAACGGATCGCGCGCGCCGGCCAGCCAGCCGGTCTGGCCCGGAGGCAGCGCGTTGATGTAACGCCGCAGCGTCTCCACGAATAACACTTCAGAAAGCTTGGCCAGCACCACACCGGCGCCATCATTCGAGCCGCTCATCTGGCTCACGGAGAACCGGATAGAGTTTTCCAGCCATTGGCCTGAAGGTTCATTGACCACGTGCACTTTCAGAATTGGCGGCAGGCCCGCCAGAAATACCTGGCTCAGCCGCGGCTCGCATGCCAGGAACCCGCATACGAATTTGGTAAGTTCGCCGCCGCCGCCATAACGCGCGACTTTCACTCCCTCAATCAGGTTTGGCCCGAAAGTCTTGAATGAATCCACGGGTTTCACCGGTGGGCCATTGCCGAGAAAGTGGGCGTCGCCGTGGGGGAAAACGACGATATCGCCGGCCGTCAACTCTTCCCGCGTTCCGTCCTCAAGTTTGGCATAGGCGCGCCCTTCGGTGAGGAAGTGGAAGATGATCAGGTGTCCCGCATGGAGTGAGAGACAGGCCGTTATCGCGGCTGATTCGGACGACTTGAAACACCATGGCGCGGAAAACTCGCCGTTGAAGAACAGTGCTCCATCGAGTCTTACGGCCTTCAACACATCGGAAAGCACGTCCATCGGTACAGCCCTCGCAGCAATCAGGTGTTTGGGCCAAGCATACGGGACGCTCGATCAAGTATTCAAGCCGCACCGGCGGCATAGTGGAAATGGGTCGCCCCAGGCGATCTTTTTCAAGCAACAAACAAATTTCAAGCAACAAATTACAAGCAACGAAGGAGAGGGTGCAGGGATGAGCGCTATTGCCAAAGAAATATTGACTACTGCCGATCTTGACCAGCTCAAGGTCCGCCTGAAATCCACATGGATGACCGGAGACTACGATGTTTTTGCCCGCTATATGGAGAAGGACGCGGAGGCGTTCTACCAGCGTCTTGGAATCAAACCGGGAACGCGTCTGCTGGACGTGGGCTGCGGCGCCGGGCAACTTGCCCTGATTGCGGCTCGGGCCGGCGCGGTGGTGACCGGCTGCGACATCGCCACCAACTGGCTGGAGCAGGCCAGGACCCGCGCCGCCGCTGAAGGACTGAACATCACTTTTGAAGAGGGCGATGCCGAAGCCCTGCCGTATGAAGACGCCCAGTTTGACGCGGTGACCAGCATGTTTGGGGCGATGTTTGCGCCGCGTCCGGAACTGGTGGCGGCCGAACTTGTCCGCGTGTGCCGGCCCGGCGGCTTGATCGCCATGGCCAACTGGACGCCCGGCGGCTTCATCGGACAAATGTTCAAAATCATTGCCAAACATATCGCTCCTTCCGGTATGCCCTCGCCCGCGCTTTGGGGAGACGAAGCCACCGTGCGCGAGCGTTTCCGCAGCGGCATTGCCGATCTCAAGCTCACGCCGCGCCTCTATCGCTTTGAATATCCCTTCCCGCCGGACGCGGTGGTGGAATTCTTCCGCGCCAATTATGGTCCCATGACGCGCGCTTTCGCATCGCTCGATGCCGGCGGCCAGAAAACCTTGCGCAGCGAGCTTGTCCGCCTGTGGGCGGAACAGAACACCGCCCCGGGCGACACCACGCTGGTCGCCTCCGAATACCTTGAGGTGGTGGCCACTCGCGAAGCAAGCGCCACCGACGCGCCCGGCCCGCAGTTGCTCAAGAAGCAGGAAGCTCCTGCGAGCCGTCGCGCTGCGCTGCTGGCCGACCGCATTGAGCAAGGCGCCGCCGGCCTGGCCGCGTTTGCCGAAGGCATCTCTGAAGCTGAGTGGCATCTACCGGTCTCCGGCACCGACCATCGTTCCGTCGGCGTCATCGTGCACCATGTTGCCAGCATGTACCCGATTGAGATTGGCGTGGCCAAGGCCGTCGCCGGCGGCAACGCCGTAACGGACGTTACCTGGGACGCCGTGGCCCAGATCAATGCCAAACATGCTCAGGACCAGGCGTCCGCGACCAAGGCCGCAACGCTCGAACTGCTGCGCAACAACAGCCGTGAAGCCGTCGCCGCGGTGCGAGCACTCACCGACGACGAACTCGACCAGGCCGCGCCATTCTCGCTAAGCTTCGGCGCGCCCATGACCACGCAATTCGTGATTGAAGACCACGCGCTGCGCCATAGCTGGCACCACCTGGCAAAAATCCGGGCAGCGCTGAAGCGGTAAGGCGGTGACGATAGCAACTGGGTGGCGCCCGGCCTTCGGAGGTGATTGGCGGCGCCATCCAGCGCGAAGGCACCAGTTGGTTGTTTGGGCGGGCAAATGGAACGGTTACTCAGCCAATTCGTTAAGGTAGATCTTCGCTCCGAGAAAAGGTTCGGCTTCCAGGTTAAGTCGCGCCAGTTTGGCGAGCAGGAAATCTCGCAGATTCGCTTCGCATGCGAGCACACATCTGAGGTCATACCCATCCATCAAGATGATGCACTTATCAGCATTTTGTTTAAGAAGCTTTGGCACATGCTCCGACCACCCATTTATTGAAAGAAAAACCCCCATAGTCTGTTTCCCGGAACGACTCACCTGTCCCAGAAGTCCGTCGAGTTGTCTGATATCTGCCAGCTTCTCCCTCCAGCGGCACTCTACGACATAGTGCCAGCCCTCCAGTTTGAAGGCTCCATCAATTTGCTCGGCACCGTCGTTACGAGTAAAAGAACGGACGACGGGAACTTCATGAAGATCGAATAGCCGGTTGAGCAATTCTTGCAGTAGATAACCGCGGCGATGCGGATCATGAGAGCGGGCTAGTTCGTCAAACATCATGAGGAGCAGGCCCGACTGACGCTTCACTGTCGCCGCGCGATCCTTCGCCAGGCGCGCTACTTCTTCTTGCTTCGCTAATTCCCTTATCTTCGCCTCACGCGCTTCCATCATTTCAATGACGCCTAAGAGCTCTCTGGCTTTCTGGACAGTTGCCCGCGCAGCATACTCATCATCAGCCAAATGGAAACTGCTCCAACTGGCAGTGACTTCTAGGAGCCGTCGTATGCAGTGGCGGCACCGTGGGTCAGCCTCGCAAGCTGCAATGATGAGCGGGGCGATCTGCCGCTTTGAGAGAATGCGCCCAGTCTCATCCCGCCGGTAGAGCAGGGGGCCAAACACCTCGTCTGGTATTCCCGATGGGCGTAACAGAAGGTCAGCCATAGCGCGTTTGATGTGGCAAAGGGTCGCAATTGCCTCAATTCCCACCCTTCGTTCGTCGGTGCCAAGATCTGTCATTTCTTTATCTGACCTATGCGATTTCTTCAGTCGCTAGTGACCGCTCTTCTCTCTTTCGTGATGTTGGTCTGAGAGTCTCTGCGGTAGCAAAAATGACCGTCGCGGCAGAACGCGGGGTCAGAATCACCGGCCACCAGAATGGCAATCCGCGCCACCCCTTTGCTTCTTCGCCATTCTGACGCAGAAGCATGAGCACCGGAATCTCCTGAGCGAACGTGCGCGCGGAATCCTTCTGTTGTTTTGTATCGGGTGCGTTTGAGAATCGTCCTTCTTCACGGTACCGCGCCACATTACGGTCCGTGGCGACCAGAAGCCAAATCTTGCCCTTGAGATCGGAACGCGGGCTTATACGTGAAAGATGCTGAATCGCTACCACATGCGCTTGCCGGTCATCATCTGTGGAATCATCGAATTCTAAATTCGCATATGCCAGTTCCAGCAGCTTGACCGCCTCGTCTACGCCAATAAGGACAGGGTTTTCGCCAGAAGCTTTCGTGAGCTTTTCTACAAGCTTGTCTAGCTCTCCGAGGTTCTTCCTCGCCACGGCGGACGACTTTGCGAGTGTCTGGAAACCAGATAGCACTAGTCGCCTGCCGGGGCGAACACTGACCACATCGGAGAACAGCAGCTTATTCGGTGAGCACGGAATCAGCCGGTCTGCTGAGTCTTTCTGGATGAAATAGACGCCCTGATCATGCGCTCCGGACTCGAACGCTTCCCGCAGAGCGCCATCGAATCCATGAATTCGGCGCATAATCTGGTAAACATGCTCGGGCGCGTAGAACCGTGTAACAGCGAGATCCGCAGTCGAACGCGCTCCGTACATCCTTGAGTGCTGCAGGACGGTATCCTGCTGAAAACGGTTCGGGTTGCGTCCATAGTAAAACGCAATCAGATTGTTAATCGTTATACCTCGATCGAGAATCTGACCGCCGATAAACATGTTGAATGGAGTTCGCAACTTTAGCTGACCATCGTCTGCAAGCAGTTTTCTTATCTCATTGTCGGAATTCACCTTAGTTATCATCAACTGCCCGGTCTCCAAGGCCTCCGCTACGGCTTTCTTCACTTCCTCGACCCCGGGCAGGACAATCCCCTCCAGCTCGATAGATCTTTTCAGGTCCATGTATGCGGCACGAACCAGTTCGTTAAAGAGGGGACTATCAGCTCGTGACTGGTCCACGAGCGCATCGCGGATGGCGATAGCGACCCGCTGCTGCCACTCATGTGAGCTGCGAGTCTGCTCCGTGTGGAAGAGGAAGCTGTATCTTTGTGGTTTCTGGCGTGGGCCTGCCGCGCGCTGCTGCAGGCGGCGAATGGTGCCTCCGACTAGAAACGTAATGATCGCGTCGCGTAGGACTGCTGCATTCTTCTCGGTTAGCACCCTGTCTATCTGCAATCTGCGCCGATCTTCTTTTTTAAGAGCGTCGCGTTCCTGCAGAGGTACTTCCCGGAAGAAGTAAAATGCTGGCGAGTCGGGGTCAGTGCTTTTCTCGAAATACTCATCACCACCGACATATTTGCTGTACGTCGGCAACAGCACCGTGAACGCAGGCCTTTTCGGCTTAAACAGAGCCTCGCCGTTCACAACGATTTCGTCACTGGGTTGAAGATATAGCGCATACGGAGTTGCGGTAACTTGCAGGAAAGCCGAGTTAGTGACTGATTCGCGCAATTTATCAATCTGCCTTGATATTGTTCCCGCACTGCCCATACCGTTGGTCTTCCGACCACTAACCGAGGCAAGGTCGGCCTCGTCGTCGATGATCAGCACCGAGCGGCTTTTCAAGTCCGAATATTTTTCCTGAAAGACTTCCAGCAACCGCCTCAGGTTGTCATCTTCCTTCTTCACAACGAAGACTAGCTTGTGCGTCAGTTCGTAGGGCGTCAGTTCGGGGACCGCCAGTATGTCAAAAATCTCCACTTGATCAGAGAAATCTCCGAATGCGTCTTTCACCCGGCTCAGAGTCTGTTCCGCCAGGGACTTGGTACCCTTCGTCAGGATGACTGCCACGTCATATCCTCTGTCGAAAGCCCGCGCGATGACACCCAGGTACGCCGCAGTCTTTCCGCTCTGTACCTTGCCGAGCAAAATGCCAGGGCGCTTGGTTGAGGTCGCCTCTTGCTGTAATTTCTCAATTACCTCCTCGACCTTTGCGCGCAATTCCGGTGAATCCCCGCGTTTGCTGGCGAGTTGGTCATAAAATAGTTCAATCTCTGGCGAATCATTCGCTTGTCGACGCGCCAGCCAGATCTTCACCTGGCTCTCGCCGAAAACGGGCCCGGATTTCAGTTCCGCCAATGGTGCCGGAAAATCCGGAAAGCGCTTTCGCCAGTTTGCGACAGCCGATGGGCTAACATTCGCCAATTCTGCGATTTCGTAGAGTCCTATCAGTGATGATTCAGCCATATTGTTTTCGTGAAGTATGTTAACAGGCATATGTTAATGAAGAGCACAGTTGCCTGTCAACAGGCTTTTCACTAAAGAGTAGAATTGTTACTAGGAGCGTTCATCCTCCCTGTGCGCGGCCTGCGACGAGACCAAACGCAATAGCGGAATGCCCGGTCGCAGGGTGCGGCTCATCCCTTGCTATGTCCTGATTCGCTATTGATTTGGGCGAAGAAAAGAGCTATAGTACGGCAGCGCCTAAGGGTGAGATGTCGTACGAGGCTCTTTGAAAACTGAGCAGCTAGCAATTAGCAGCTGGCAAATGGCCCTTGGCTTTGGGCCTCTTAGCTCTTGGCTAAAACACAAACCCAAAACCTGCGACCCTCTGCCTGTTTGGGATTGAGTTTGGGATTGGGTTTGGGATTGGGTCTGGGATTGGATGGCCCTTGGGTGGCCCAAGCGTGGCCCAAGGGCCACCCAAGCGTTACGCAAGGGTCGCCCAAGGGTCGATTTGACGAAGTGCCTTTGTTTGCAACAAAGAGACAAAAAAGGCCGGGGGGTGGGGTGGCGCGCGGAGCGCGCCTAGATCGGGTGATCGGGGAATCCGGTGATCGGAGACCAAAAGCAACTCAAACCACGGGATGAATTGTGTAAGCGCTTTAGAATCCTAGTTGAGGCATGGGGGGAGGGGTGGCGCGCGGAGCGCGCCTATCGCCGACATCGCACGTGATCGGAAAGCCAAAAGCTCACCGCGGAGGCGCTGAGACGCGGAGAACAGGCAAACCGTCGGAACACCGCCGAGGGCAGCGGTGCCACATGATCCTCCAAGGGTCGGACAGGATAAGGGGCGGACACGGGGCCTGCTTTTCCCTCTAGACCCCCACTTTCCCTGCGACTACAATATCCCTGTCCGCATCCTAATGTGTGACAAACAGGCGGTATCGGGAGTTCCCGAACTGCACTGGAGGCAAAATGAGCATTACTTCCTTCAACGGAGGGCAGCTCCCGGGCGCCCGACCTGGTTCCAATCTACAAAAGATCACCACCACCACAATCCACGAGAAAAAACTGCGGCATGAGCCCATTACCTGCCTTACGGCGTATGACTACGCCACGGCGCGGCTGGTGGACGAGGCTGGGATTGACATGGTACTGGTGGGCGACTCGCTGGCCCAGGTTGTGCTGGGCTATGACAACACCCTGCCCGTGACTATGGAAGAAATGCTGCACCACACGCGGGCCGTGCGGCGCGCGGTGCGGTCGGCCATGGTGATCGCCGACATGCCATTTGGCGCGTATCACGAAGACGAAAAAGAAGGCGTGCACAATGCTCTGCGCTTTGTGAAGGAAGCGGGCGCGGAGGCGGTAAAGCTGGAAGGCGGCGCGCAGCGCGCGGGCCTGGTGAAGCGCGTGCTCGATGCGGAAGTGCCGGTGATGGGGCATATTGGGTTGACGCCGCAGTCGCTGCACAAGATGGGCGGCTATCGCGTCCAGGGCAAAGATTTTTCCGGCATTGAGCGCCTGATGAAAGACGCGGTCGCGCTGGACAAAGCCGGAGTGTTCTCGATTGTGCTGGAAGGCGTGCCGCGCGAGGTCGCGCAGATGATTACGCGCGAGGTCAGCGCCCCGACGATCGGCATTGGCGCGGGCCCGGACTGCGACGGCCAGGTGCTGGTCTTCCATGACCTGGTAAACCTGACGTTCCATGAGCCGGCAAAATTTGTGCGTCGTTATGGCGACGCCGCGGCGCTCTTTACCAACGCCGTGCAGCAGTTCAAGGCCGACGTGGAGAGCGGAGGCTATCCGTCCGACGCGGAATCCTACCACCTGCCTAAAGAAACCCGGGCGGAGCTGGAAGCGATTTTACGGCGCAAAGAAATGAAGGCGTACGCGAAGTAGCTGCTAGCAAATAGCAATTGGCAAATGGCAACTAGCAAATAGCAAATGGCAACTAGCAAATAGCAAATGGCAACTAGCAACTGGCAATTAGCAAGAGAGTACCGGCTCACAGCATTTTAGAGTTGAAATTGCGAGACAATCAAAGCTTGGCAAAACGCTTGCGGCTTGGTGACAAGGGCCAATTGCTAGTTGCCAATTGCTAGCTGCTCTTCCCCCATGCTCATTCTCACTTCTGCCGCGGAAGTTACAGCCATCAGCAAAGAAGCGCGCCGTGCCGGCAAAAGCGTAGGCTTTGTGCCGACCATGGGCGCATTGCACCAGGGCCATCTCTCGCTGGTGCGCACCGCGCGCGCGCAGGCCGACGTGGTGATCGCATCGGTCTTTGTGAATCCCACGCAGTTTGGGCCAACGGAAGATTTCTCCAAGTATCCCCGCGACGCGGAAAAAGATTCCGCCATGCTGGCCGCCGAGAAATGCGATCACCTCTTCCTGCCTTCGGTCGAGGAGATGTATCCGCCGGGCGGAACAACGTGGGTCAACGTGGAAGGCCTGAGCGAAAAGCTCGACGGCCGCTCGCGCCCCGGACACTTTCGCGGCGTGACCACTGTCGTCTCCAAGCTGTTCAACATCGTGCAGCCTGACTTTGCTTTCTTCGGACAGAAAGACGCCGCGCAGGTGGCGATCGTCAACAAGATGGTCCGTGACCTGAACTTCGAGGTGCGAATCGTGCTCTGCCCCATCGTGCGCGAATCCGATGGTCTTGCCATGAGCTCGCGCAACGCCTATCTCAATCCCGAACAACGCAAGCAGGCCCTTGTGCTGTATCGCGCGCTGATGCGCGTGCAAACGCTGGCCGACCGCGGCGAAAGCAACTCCGCCCGGCTGAAAGTCGCGGGCGAACAGGTAATGGCGGAAGAATCTGCGGTCAAGCCGGATTACTTTGAGATCGTGAATCGTGACACGCTCGATCCCGTATCGGACATTTCCGGCGGTGCGCTGGTTGCGGTGGCAGCATACGTTGGCAGCACGCGGCTGATCGATAACATTTTGCTGACCGGCAAAGGCGAAGCTGCCGGCCCACGCTAGAGCGCTCACTTTCTTGAAAGAAAATCGTTTCCCGCGATCACATACCGCAACGGCAACTCCGCCGACTTCGTGATGCCGATGCGCTGCGTGACCGCGACTTCGTCCACGCGGAAACCATCGCTCATCACCTGAAGGTCTGACGCAGGGGAAAGCATGTCTTTTGCATTATCACGCGGACGCGTAATGCCCAGCGCTGCGCACAGCTTTCCCGGCCCGCTGGCCAGCTTGCGCAGCTCGCGCGTCGACGTAAGATCCAGATCGGCCAGCCCGCGCGCTTTGGCCATGTCGGCAATTCCGCTCACCGGTTCGAGCGCGCGAATCAGCACGCACCCTGCATCACCATCAGGCAGGCAGGAAATATTCAGGCAGTAATGAACGCCATAGATGAAGTAAACATAGGCATGTCCAGAAGGCCCCCAGAGTACGGCATTGCGCGCGGTGTGTCCGGCAGCGGCGTGCGCAGCCAGATCGCCCGCGCCCAGATACGCTTCCACTTCAACAACGCGCCCGGCAATTTGCCTGCGCCCTTCGCGGCGGACGATCAACTTGCCCAGCAGTTCCCGCGCCACGGTCCTTGGGTCGCGATTGAAAAAAGCTCGGCGGAGCAACTGGGCCTTGCGTGTCATACCGGCCGCGACTGCACATGAGCGAAGCGTTCTTTCAGCCGCAAAAACGGGCTTTCCAGCCAGCGATATGAAGCTGCGGCCAGCACGATGGTAAGCGCCAGCCCGACGATGGATTGCGCCAGGACCATGCCCGGCGTTGAAGCATGCACAATGCGCATAGCGCAGAAATGCGCGAACTCATGCAGCACGTAAAGACCGTAAGAAATCTTTCCCAGGTAAAGAAGCGCCTGATTGCGCAGGAAGCCATGTTGCGACCCCAGGACCGACAGCAGCACAACCACGCTCGCCAGCGCCGTGAAAGGATGTCCGAGCGCCATCCGCCATGTAGTAACCGTACTCGCATCGAAAGTAACCGTGAAAGCGAAAACGGCAACCCACGTTGCCACGCCGCCACAAAGCATTGCCACACGTTGCCGACGAGTAAATACAGGCAGCTTGTGGCCGAACAGAGCAATCAATATCCCGAAGGCAATAGGATCGAGCCGCGTGAACGTGTTGTACTCAATCCGCTCGACCGGCGCCGCCGTAACGGCCAGCCAAACTCGCCACGCGTTGGCTACTGCTAGCAATCCCAGGGCTATCGCCGCCATTGTGTGGACAGATGCTTTGCGCAGCGCCAGCGGCCACGCCAGATAAAACTGCTCTTCAATCGAAACGGTCCACAGCGGCGTGGCGAAAGATGCCGGTAATCCGTAAAAAGCGTAAATCCAGTTGCCCGCCAGCAGGCTGTAGCCCACCACATATTTCATGGGCAGATGCTGCCCGGGAACCAGCGCCGCGAAGATCGCGGCAAACGCCACGAACGCGAGATAAAGCGGCCATATGCGCAAGATGCGCCGAACATAAAAGCCGCGCAGGTCAAGAGCGCCTGTCGCAGACCGCTCGCGCAGCAGCAGGCTGGTAATCAGGTAGGCGCTCAGCGCAAAGAACAGGTCCACTCCATAAGCGCCCGCGCCAAAAATCGAGATAAGCAGGCTGCTCAGCCAGTGCGGATATCCGGCAGCGTTGTAAAAATCCATGGTGCGTGGCGCGGCATGAAAGATGAACACGCCAAGGAATGCGAAGAACCTCAGCGCATCCAGTTCAGGGCGGTAAAAGCGTTCCGCGCGCGCCGGCGGCGCTGCGGCCAAAGGTATCTCTACAGCAACAGGTGTCATCTACTTCTTCGCCGCGCCTGGTTTTAAAGAATACGCCGCGCTCCTGCGGCCACTCGCCGCTGCGCGATGTGCGGCAGGTCGCGCTTGTGCGGCAATCCAATCATCCACGTTCCGTGCCAGAATATCCAGCGGCAGCGGCCCCGATCCCAGCACCACGTCGTGAAATTCCTTGAGGTCGAATTTCGCGTCCAGCTTTTCTTTCGCACGCGCTCGCAGTTCCTTGATCTTCAACTCGCCCAGTTTGTATGCCAGCGCCTGTCCTGGCCACGCAATATAGCGGTCAATTTCATTCGTAATATCCAGTTCATGCTTGGGACAGTTTTCCATGAAATACTTGATCGCCTGTTCGCGCGTCCAGTGTTTCACGTGGATTCCGGTATCCACCACCAGCCGCACGGCGCGCCACATCTCATAGCTGAGCTGCCCGAACTTGGAATAAGGGTCGCTGTAGAGCCCCATGTCTTCGCCCAGCGACTCAGCATAAAGTCCCCAGCCTTCCACAAAGGCTGTGTACTCGCCAAAGCGGCGGAATTTAGGCATTTCTCCCAATTCGTGCGCCCGAGCGATCTGAAGATGGTGCCCGGGCACCGATTCATGCAGTGAAAGCGCCATCATTTCCCACTTGGGGCGGGCATCAGGCTTATAAAGATTGACGAAGTAGGTTCCGGCGCGCGATCCATCCGCGGCGCCCGGGCGGTAATATGCGGCAGTCGTGTCCGGCGCAAAGGCCATCGGGATGGCTTCCACTCCATAAGGTTCGCGCGGCAGCGTGCGGAAGACCTTCACCAGGTTGGGATCAACGGTTTTGGCCAGCGCTTTATATGCCTCGAACAATTCCTCAGGCGTTTTGTAGAAGAACTGAGGATCGGTCCGCAGAAACTTGAAGAACTCATCGCGCGGTCCTTTGAACCCGGTTTGCTGCATCACGCGGTCCATCTCTTGATTGATCCGCGCCACTTCTTTCAAGCCGGTCTGATGGACCTCTTCCGGCGTCATGTTGGTGGTGGTGTAGTGGCGGATCATCTGGGCGTAGAGCTCTTCGCCGTGCGGAAGCTGCCACGCGCCCACCTGGCCATAGCATGCGGGCAGATATTCTCCGATAAAGAACTGCTTGAATTTGGTAAATGCCGGCACAACCTGCTGCTCCACTGCCTGGCGGGCCGCCTGTTGAAGCCGCTGCTGATCTGCCTGGCTGATTGCAGGCGGGAAACTCTTGAACGGCTTATAAAAACCACTCTGTGCAGGATCGCTGACAATCTGCTTATCAATCTGCGCAGGAATGCGCTCCATGATGACTCTGGGATGCACCATGCGCTCCTTGATGCCCTCGCGCAACAGCGCTGTGAACTGCTCCATCGCCGCGGGGACGGCGCGCAGCCGTGCCAGCCAGTCTTCGTAGTCCTTCACGGTCTCAAAGCGCAATGAGTTTCCCAGATCGTCACTGGTCTGCGGCCCTTCGCGCTGATTAAAGCTCATCAGGAACCAGCGGACTTTGTATTGCTCAATGCGGTCGGCGTATCGCTTCTGAAACAAGTCGTAATTGAGCTGATCAGTCTTGCTCAAACTCTTGCGGTCGATTTTAGCCAGCTTGGCCAGCACTTCCTGGTTCGCGGCGTTACGGCGTGCATAACTCTCGGGGCTCCGGTCCATCCAGCGGTCATTCCATCGCCGATCGCCCATCTCGGACGCCTGTTCCGGATTGTCTTGCATCTGCTGGTCCCAGGCGGCTGCAAACAGGTCGTGCAGCGCTTTGGCAGCGTTCGCAGGCGGAATGGCCCATCCACTGGCAGCCAAAGCTAAAAGTGCAAACACCAAAGGCCAAGCTCGCATTAGTTCCTCCGATTCCAGCAGAAAGTGTATAGCAGTCGCACGCGGCATTAAAATCGTCGCTGGATCCAAAGCTGCTCAAAACAAAAAATGCAGCGTTCTGGACTTTGACTGGAGAGATGCCATGAAATCTAAAAAATTAATTGTATTGGTCCTGCTGTTGGCACTTGCAGCGTCTGGGGCAATCGCGGAAAAGATTCCCAGTGGAAGCCATGCAACCGTCCGTCTCAACACATCTCTGAGTTCAGCCACGGCGCACACCGGTGAAGTCTGGGGCGGCACTCTCACGCATGACATTGTTGAACATGGCAAAGTCGTGGTCGGGGCGGGCGCTCCGGTCAAAGGCAAAGTCACCTATGTGAACCGCAGTGGACGCCTGCACAAACCCGGTGCGCTCACCCTGCGCCTGACCTCTATCAATGGCGAACCAGTTTATAGCTCGCGGGTTAGCCGCGAGGGCAAAAGCCATACCAAGAGCAACGTGACCAAGATCGGCGGCGGCGCAGGCGCGGGCGCGGTGATTGGCGCGTTGGCCGGAGGCGGCAAAGGAGCGGCCATCGGCGCCGGAGCCGGCGCGGCTGCCGGGACCGGAGTTGCTGCCGCCACAGGGAAACAGGAAGTCAGAATTCCGGCGGAGAGCGTCCTGACTTTTACGATTACAGGATCGAAGTAATTTTTTCGGAAGCGAAACAAGCTCCGAAGAGCCGCTATCACAAAATCTTTCGAGTTCGATATTTCGGTTTGATTTTTGAATTCAGGTAAGCCACTTTTGACGCTGCCGTCAGCAGTCCCTGATATTCGTCATCGGGAACGTCAAAGTATCGATAGATTTCACCAGAACTTTTAAATTCAACATCAAGCGTTTGCGATTTGGGGTCGTACACAATTGCCGAGATTGACGGTCGATTCGACAAGAACTTTTGTCGCTTTTTTCCCATCGATGGGATCAATCGGGAAAAAAGATGAATCGAGATCTAGTCCGAATTGAAGAATCTCTGCAGAATAGGAATGAAGAATGTCCTCGATTTCCTTTGTCGAGCAATTTTCCGAGCCTGATCCACACGACTTTTGGAGGAGGACCGAAAAGAAACCCCCTTTGGCTGAAATCCGTGTCTTTGGAGACAATTGTGAAGCCAAACTGCTTTGCGTATTCCCACACATCGATATCCGCGGCTGAAGCCAGTCCTAAGTCTCGCACGTGTGCAGAACCGGGGAACTCATCAGAGAAGCTGCGCACCAGCTTGTAAGAAAGATTCTGATCAAAGAGTAATTTCAAGCGGGAGCAGTAAACAGTTTGCGCTCGCGGTCCGCGGCAAAAGCGAGACAGGCTTTAATGTCTTCGGCTTCCAGATCAGGAAAATCTTTGAGAATCTCTTCCTGAGACATACCCGAAGCCAGATATTCAAGCACTTCGTAGACGGTTATGCGCAGACCACGGATGCAAGGCTTTCCACCTCGCTTTCCCGCCTCCATGGTGATCCGCCCTCCGTAGTTCATGGAACCAGAGTATGTCTTGCATCACTACTGGTCAAGCACGTTGGTGGTGTCTCAGTGAGAGGGTAACGACAATCTCTCCTTCTGTCTTCCTGAGCAAGGGTGAGTCCCGCTTGCGGGACGAGCGCGCGTCGAAGGATCCCGAGGATACGTCCTTTGCCCATGCGGTTTCAGGGAATTCTCTCCACAACTTTGTCTTAGAGAATCTGGGTCTACAACGAAATAGTAGGTATTGGTAGAACTCCCTGGCGCAGCATGGCGAACGAAACGGTGTCGGGATCCTTCGACTCGCACTTCCCTTTCGCAAGCTCAGGGTCGTGCTCGCTCAGGACGACAGAGGGATACTGTATTCAGCCAAGCTGAGACACTGGTCAAGCACGATCGTCCTCTATTTCGATTTTAGCGCCGCAATCACCGCGCCGGCGTGCTCGTCCGGTTTCAGCCCATTCAGCACCGCCGCGATCTTGCCTTCGGGGCTGATCACGAACGTGGTTCGGTCGATCCCCATATATTTCTTGCCATACATGCTTTTTTCCTTCATCACGCCGTACTTGTTGCAGACGGCCTTGTCTTCGTCCGCCAGCAGTGAATACGGGAGATCGTATTTCTCTTTAAATTTCTTCTGGGCGGAGGGCTTGTCGGCGGAGATGCCGAACACAATCGCTCCGGCCCGCTGGATTTTCTGGAATGCGTCGCGGAACCCGCACGCTTCAATCGTTCAACCTGGCGTGTTGGCCTTGGGG
>Ga0164306_10000180_pt1 | contig 23686 bp, 19 predicted proteins | sample Whisoiple_242_MG_FD_110213 | JGI IMG/M metagenome (GOLD analysis project Ga0164306, IMG submission 110213) | Soil microbial communities amended with fresh organic matter from upstate New York, USA - Whitman soil sample_242_MG | ecosystem: Environmental > Terrestrial > Soil > Unclassified >... | reverse complement strand
TGGTGCCCGACTACGAGGTCATCGATAACGACGACGCCTTCAAGACGTGGTTGCTTCAGGCCGACGGGTTCAGCGGGCTCCTCCGTAACGACATCCTCCAGAACGCCTACTTCGCGTTCGACGTGGACCGCACCGCCAAGGTCTTCAACGCCTGGAAAGCCGAGGCCACACCGCCCGCCCCGCAGCCCGTCGAAGAGCCCATCGATCCGCAGGTCGAGCTCGCGACCCAGGTGTCGCCCGGCCAAGCCCGGACGGCCGCAATCGTGGTCCCAGACGACGGCAAGAAAGTGTGGACGGTGGACGAGATGGACACCTTCTACAAAGACTTCGCCAGGGGCGAGTATCGCGGTCGGATGGCGGAAGCCCAGCGCATCGAAACCGACATCGACAGGGCTCTTGCCGAAGGTCGCGTCCGCTAGACGGGCGACTGGAGGTGGGGGCCTGCACACCCCCACCTCCAGTGTGAGCGACCCCCATGCCTATGCCCGTCCAGGCTCCGTTCAACACCAACCCGGCCTACTCGCGGACGTTCATTCCGCAGCTGTGGTCCGGCAAGCTGAACGTGAAGTTCTACGCCACCACCGTCTTCGGTGAGATCGCCAACACCGCCTACGAAGGCGAGATCAAGGGGATGGGTGATAGCATCATCATCAACAACATCCCGACGATTGCGATCAGCGACTACACCGTCGGTCAGAACCTGAACTACCAAGTCCCCGTCCCGAACACGGTCGAACTGCCGATCGATCGGGCGAAATACTTCGGCGTCAACGTCTCTGACGTGCTCGAATATCAGGCCAAGCCGAACCTGATGAGCATGTTCACCGACGACGCGACCAAGCAGATGGCCATCGCCATCGACCGTCTGGTCCTGCTCGAAGAGTACAACAACGGCGCGGCCGCCAACAAAGGCAACAACGCCGGCGTCATCTCGGGGACCATCGTCCTCGGGTCGGACACCGTGCCGGTCGACCTGTCGACCTCGCCGACCAAGGTGCTCGACGTCATCCTCGGTCTGGCCTCGGTCCTCGACGAGCAGAACGTCCCCGACACCGACCGCTGGCTGATCATCGACCCGGCCACCCGGCTGCGCCTGATGCAGTCGCCCCTCCAGCAGGCCTACCTGACTGGGGACGACAAGAGCATCCTGCGCAACGGCAAGCTCGGCGTCATCGACCGGTTCACGATCTATCTGTCGAACCAGCTGCCGAAGGCCCCGGCCGGCTTCAACCCCGACGGCACCCCGAACCCGACCGCTGTGAAGCGCCGGGTCCTGATCGCCGGGCACACATCGGCCCTGACCTTCGCGTCGCAGATCACCAAGACCGAGAGCCTGCAAAACCCGAACGACTTCGGGCAGCTGGTGCGCGGCCTGAACGTCTTCGGCAAGAAGCTGATCAAGCCGGAAGCCTGGGCTATCGCCCTCGTCGATAAGTAGGTCGGTCCCTGACGTAGACAGGCACGCCGGGGCAGCAGATGTTGTCCCGGCGTTCTTGCATGAGGACCCAGCATGGCCGTCACTGCACAGACCATCATCACGCGCGTCCGCACGCAGCTGATCGACGAGCTCGCGACCAAGCGTTGGACCGACGACGAGCTCCTGCGCTGGCTGTCAGATGGTCAGCGCACCCTGGTCGCGATGGACCCTGCGCTGGGCGAAGTGAGCGGCCCGCTGCTGATGGTCGTCGGCACCAAGCAGACCCTGCCGGCCGGCGCCTTCATGCTGCTGGACATCAAGCGCAACCTCGGGCTCGACGGCGTCACGCCAGGACGCGTGGTGACTGTGGTGAGCCGAGAGAACTTGGACCGGGTGGACCCGAACTGGCACGCCTCGCTGCGGTCGGACATCACCTATCACTACGTCTACGACCCCAAGCAGCCCCGGACCTTCTACATCTACCCGCCGTCGACGGGGGCCAACCAGCTGGACGTCAGCCGCGCCACGACGCCGGCCGACTTCACCAACCTGCAAGACCTGATCACGGTCCCCGACCTCTACCAGACGGCGCTGTTCGACTACGTGATGTTCCGGGCGCACCAGAAGGACACCGACTACTCCGCCGGCGAGAGCAAAGCTCAGACCTACCTTCAGCTGTTCCAAATGTTCATCACCAGCCATACCGAGGCGGTGCTCGACGAGAGCCCGAACAAGCAGCTAGGCCCCTCTGATCTGAGCGACAAGGGAGCCGCCGCATGACCGCCATCGTCGACCTGACCCCGCTGATCATGCCGTTCGTGCGCGACGCCTCGATGGCCGCCACGGTGGCGGCCGCGCGCTTCGCAGCCATCGAGTTCTACAAGCTGACCCTGTGGCAGCAGGAGATGCTGGAGCCGATCGATCTTCAGACCGGCCGCGCGATCTACGAGGTCGAGACCCCGCCTAACACGGTGCCGACCCTGGTGATGCGGATCGAGATCGACGACCGCAACCGGGTGCTGGTCCCGAAGACTAAGGACGAGCTCGATCAGCTGTACGGCGTGGACTGGACCGACCGTGAGGGCGTGCCGACCTACTACACCCAGATCGAGCCCAACGAGGTGATCCTCGTCCCCTGCCCGGACGACAACTACCTCGGCATCACGCCGCCCGATCCGTTCAATCCCCCGGACCCGCTCGCCCCGCCGGTTATCGTCCGGCGCCAGATGAGGATCATCGCCGCCGTCCAGCCCACCGTCGACGCCGCCGAGATCGACGACAGCCTGTTCAACTACTATGGCGAGGCCATCGCCTACGGCGCGCGAGCGCGGCTGGTGGAGACCGCTGGCCAGCCCTACTACGACCCTCAGGCCGCGCCGATGCTCTGGGGGCGGTTCTATGGCGGCGTCAGCGAGGCGAAGGCGCGGCGGATGCGCGACCACACCCGGGCCGTCCAGCATGTCCAGCTGAGGAAGTGGGTATGAGCACGGGCCGCATCCATCTCGTCGTCGGCGACACGCGGCCGGTGCTCTACATCCAGCTGCGTCAGCCCGACACCGTGCTCGACATCTCGGCGGCGACGGTCTTCCTGAAGTTCAAGCCCTACAAGAACGACGTCGTACTGTTCCAGCTGACGGGGGAGCTCCTGCCAGGGACGCTTCAGGCCGACCTGATCCGCGCCGACCTGTCGCAATATCCGGTCCCCGGATCGGGCGGCCGAGTGCGCTTCCAGTTCATCGAGGGCAACCTCAACATCGCGCCCGGCCTGTACCTGGGCGAGATCGAGGTCTTCTACGCCCAGGACAACACCTTCACGCCCTTCACCCGTCTCGAATTCCTGATGCGTGAGGAGTTCTGATGGCGCGCGGCGACAACCTGCTGATCATCGTCCAGGCCCGCGACCTGACGTTCACCCACTGGGTGGACTACAAGGGCGCCATGCGGCTGCTCTCGACGCTGCCGATGATCGACAATGTGTCGCTGCTGCTTGACGCTCACACCGTGCTGGTCGACGAGCTCCACCTTACAGACAGCGTCTACTTCTTCCGGCCTGAGCTCAGGTTCACCGACACCCTGGTCCTGTCGGACAACGGGCTGCTGTCCCGGTACGACTACGCCAGCCTCGACTACTTCGAGACCCCGGCCGATTATGTCGGGGAGCACAGGGTCTTCTAATGGCGTATCCGACCATCATCACCCGCGCCGGCAAGGGGTCGCCCCTCACCAACAACGAGGTGGACGGCAACTTCACAGGCCTGCTCCAAGCCAGCCCACCGCTGCCGGTGGTAGGCGACGTCGGCAAGGCGCTGATCGCCAAGGACCTGGGCGGCGGGATCATCGCCTGGGGCGTCGGCTTCGTCCCGGCCAACGCGGCCGGACAGGACTTCCGGCCAGGGGACGTCTTCGCCCGCAACGTCTTCGCGACGACCGATCTCGGCGCATGGGGTCCGAACGGTTCGCTCTCGCTTTTCGTTGGGCCGCCGCCTGCCGACGGGCTTCCGGTCCCGGCGGCAAAACGGTTCGGGTTCAAGACTGAGACCGCCGAGGCGGCCGGCAACGTCGGCTCGGACCTTTACTTGCAGTCGTTCGACAACGCCGGGGCGTGGCTGGCTAACACGCTCATCGTCAACCGCAAGACCAACGCGGTGGCCTTCCCCGGGGGGTCGGTCTCTACCGGCCCAGGCAACGAATTGCAGCTGCTGGTTTGGCCTGGAAACTACACGCGGATCAGCTTCGACTATCCGAACGATACCGGCCTTCAGTGGTCCGTGCCGCGCGAGGCATGGGAGTTCTTCTACAAAGGCAGCGCGGCCAAGGTCGCGATTTCGAAAGACGGCCACCTCAACGTGGTGGGCGAAGTTCGCCAGATGGGCGCGCACTACTTCGCCGCGAACGGCCTAGCCCCGGCCAACTATCGTGCGGGCGTGTACATCGGAGGGGCCGAGACGGGCGGCAACGTCGGCTCAGACTTCACGATCAACACCTACGACGACGCCGGGGTGTTCCTCGGAATGCCGCTTAAGATACGGCGGTCTGACGGGCGCGCGACCTTCACTAGTGCATTAACGGTCTTCAAGGCCCTGGCGGGTGACGCTTCCGGCTTTGTGTCAATTTTTGGCGGCGACGCGACGCATACGGGCTACTTCTCGTTTCATCAGGCCGACAATTTCCAAGCCGGCTATTTCGGGTACGCGGACCCCACCTTCAAGATCATTCAGTTCGCGGCGGGCGCTGGCTACAACTACCGCTTCACCTCGGCCCTACCTCAAGGCCCTGGCGGCTTCTCGCTCGGCTTTGCGAAGAAGGTGGTCCGGTACGCCGACGCCGGGACGTGGGTCGACGTCGCCACGAACGACGGCGCGCTCGTCGCCATGCCTGGCTGTACCTTCGTTGTCGTCACGACGACAACGACCCAGCCAGGGCTGATCGACGGGATGCACTGGGAGGTCGTCAACCACTCCCAAGCGCCTATGACCATCAACCAAGAGGTCGGGACCACCCTCTACTGGATGTCCCCAACTGGGCCGGTGACTGGCAATCGCGTCGTCGCGCCTATCGGGTCAGTCGAAATCCTTTACGTCGGCGGCGTCTACATGCTGAGGGGGGCTGGGATCACCTGATGGACAGCCGCCGCCCCCTCCGAGTACCGTCCCCCACCAACCGTGAGGCGCTGTGATGCCTGCCGAACACCTCAAGCTGACCGGCCATCTGGAGATCGTGCTGATCCGCCCGGACGGCAGCCGATCGGTCAGGCTGATCCACAACCTCGTCGTCAACGTCGGCAAGGCCCTGGTCGCCGACCGGCTGATGGTCGCCCCCACCTTGGACGCCATCACCCACATGGCGGTCGGCGTGGGCACCACCCCGCCCACCGTCCTCGACACCGCCCTCGTCTCCGAGGTGCTGCGCAAGGCGTTCGACAGCGCCGACCTCGTCGACCTGACCATCGTCTACGTGGCGATCTTCGGACCCGGCGAGGCGAGCGGCGCCCTGGTCGAGGCCGGGCTCTTCAACGCCGATGTCGACGGCGAGATGATGGCCCGCACCGTCTTCCCCGTCGTGAACAAGGGGATCGACGACACCCTGCGGATCACTTGGAACGTGGTGGTCGGATAACGTCATGGCTGGGCCCGTCTTCACCAACAACGCAGTCGGCACCCTGGCGGCGGCTTACGGCCCCGGGGCGACCGCCCTGACGCTGACGGCGGGGCAGGGCGCTAGGTTCCCCTCGCCCCTGGCTGGAGAGTGGTTCCCGGTCACTGTCGTCGACGTCCTGAACAACATCGAGATCGTCAAGTGCACGGCCCGGATCGCTGACACCCTGACGGTGGTGCGAGGGCAAGAGGGCACAGTCGCCCGAAACCTTGGCGTAGGTGAGAAGGTGGAGCATCGCCTGACGGCGGCCGCCCTGATCGCCATCCGCGACCGCGCCCTCGACCCGACCCAAATCCCGGACGCCTCGATCACCGCCGCCAAGCTGGGACTAAACGCCGTCACCAACCCCGCCATAGCCGACAACGCGGTCACGGCGCGAAACATCCAGCCGGGTCAGGTCAACGCCAGCCACCTGTGGCCGGGCACGGCTGAGGCCAACCTGGGCTTCAGCCCTGTCCAGCAAGGCGGCGGCGCGGGCCAGGGGACCAACAAGATTTACATGGGCTGGTCCGGGACCCGGGTGAAGCTACAGGTCGACGGGACCGACCTCGGCAACCTGCTAACCGCCCAGCACAACGGCGACCCCAGCGGGGCCGGCTATCGCGGTATGGTCATCAACGACCAGAACGCCAACTACGTGATGGGCCTCACCGACGCCGGACGGCAGGTGGTCCACTACGCCGGCAGTCACACCTACTACCTGCCCGACGACAGCGTGCCGTTCCAGCGGGGCATCATCATCAACATCGTCAATCTGGCCGGTGGCCTGACCCTCCAGCCCTCGGGCGGCGCGCAGATCGTCTGGGTCCCCTCGGGCGCGGTAGGCGGCCGGACCCTGGCGGCCAACGGCATGTGCGTGGCCATGAAGGTCAATGCGAACATCTGGTGGGTCTCGGGACCCGGGCTGTCATGAGCGGCATCCTGAACGTCCTGCCGGGGATCGTCGGCTCGGGCAGCGCGCCCTACCCGCCTATGTCCTTGGCGGTGAACCCGACCTCGGACCTCGGCGAGAACGGCGGCGACATCAACCACACCTTCTCGCCCTCCAGCACGCTGACGATCTACGGCGGGCTGGGGCCCTTCGCGATCTCGCGGGAGTTCGACTTCATCGACGACGGCGGCCTGGGGACGGTGTGGTCGGCTGAACCGAACACCGGCTACAGCGCCAACGTCAGCGTCTCGGGCATGATCGACATCGAGATGTATTACTCGGCCAACCTCAAGACGACGGTCATCGACTACGGGGCGACGCCGCCCAACGTGATGAGCATCAACGTCATCTACAGATATCGCCGATCCTTCTAAGGTCGCCGGACGTTCCACCCCCCAAAGGAGACACCCAATGAAATTCGAAGACGCCCTAAAGCGGATCAAAGGCGCAGAGAGCGTCGGCGGTCAGCTGATCGTCAACCGTGGTGGCCGCAACGTGCTGGTCGGCAAGAGTGTTCAGGGCACCCTGATCCTCGAAGACGACGACGAGGCCCGTGGCATCGCGCTTGAAGTCGACAAGAACGCCGTCAAGGACGGGGTCCTGGCCGAGCAAGACGCCGATGACAAGAGCATCCTCAGCACGCATCCCGTGGAAGCGGCGCTGCGCCCGACTGAGCCGATGCCGAACGTCGCCGGCGAGGATCAGCCTGCCTCGCACATGACCCAGCAGTACAACGAGGAAAACCGGGAAGACGAAGACGCCAGGAAGCCGCCGGCCGGCAGCGACGTTGACACGCCGAAGCCGAACACCGAGCGCCCCGAAGACGCCGCCCGGACCAAGGCCGCCAACAAGGCCGCCGACGAGAAGGCGAAGAAGTAAGGCGTGACCGCGCTCAGGCTCCTTGGGTTCGACGGGCTGATCCCGCGACTGTCCCCCACCCTGTTGGGGGACCAGTTCGCTCAGACCGCTCTGAACGTTAAGCTCTACTCTAAAGAGCTCAGGTACTGGCGCGGTCCGCTGCTTGCCTACACGCCGCCGCCTGCCGCCTACCAGACCCTCTACAGGCTCTTCCACAACTCGGGGGCCTCGGCCTTCCTGCTGTGGATGAACGAGGTGGACGTCGCGGTCAGCCCGACGGCTGACGCCGCCGGCGAGAGCCGCATCTACTACACCGGTGACGGGCCGCCGAAGAAGACTAACTGGGCTATGGCGACGGGCGGGGCTGAGCCCTACCCGTCTGCGTCCCAGCCGATGGGGATCACGCCGCCTGGAGCTCCGCCCATCACCACCCTGACGGTGGTCGGCACCGGCACGCCTGAGAGCCGCGCCTACGTCTACACCAACATCTCGGTGTTCGGCGCCATCCGCTCGGAGAGCGCGCCGTCGCCCGCGTCCGCCTTGCTCAGCGTGCCGCCGGTCGGCTCGACCGTGCGGGTGTCCGACTTCTACGGGCCCACCGCCGGCGAGAACGTCACCCACCGCCGTATCTATCGGACGGTCGTCGGCACAGCCACGGTCAGCTACCAGTTCGTCGCCGAAATCCCAGTGGCCACCACCTTCTACGACGACAGTCTGACCGTCGCCCAGCTGGGCGAACCGATCGACACCATCGGCTGGCTGCCGCCGCCGGTTAACCTCGCCGGTCTGGTCGCCCTGCCGGGCGGCTCGCTGGCCGGGTTCGTCGGCAACACCGTCTACTTCTCCGAGCCGCATCAGCCGCACGCGTGGCCGCTGGCCTACGCCATCACCCTGCCGGTCATGAAGATCGTCGGCCTGGGCGTGGTCGGGACCTCGGTCGCTGTGATGACCGGGACCACCCCGTTCTTCATCCACGGCGGCGTGCCCGGCGAGATGTACACCGAGAAAATCCCCCTCCAAGAGCCGTGCGTGGCCAAGGCCACCATCGCCTCGGACGAGGACGGCGTGGTCTACGCCAGCCCTAACGGTCTGGTGACGCTGTCGCCCAGCGAGCGCGGCCTATCGACCTCCAACCTGTTCACCGCCGACGAGTGGCGTCCGCTGATCCCGGCGACCATGAAGGCGGCCGTACTCCAGGGGCGGTACTTCGGGGTGTTCCCCAACGAGACGCCCTCGCGCGCCCTGGTGCTCAGTCGCACCGACCCGCCGGCGCTGTCGTTCGTCCAGCTGCCGGCCATCGCGCTGCACGTCGACGCCCGCAACGGGTTCATGTTCTACGTCCACGACACCGACCACAAGGTCTACCAAATGGACGCCGACGAGGCGACGCCGCTCAGCTACGAGTGGAAGTCCAAGAGGTTCTTCAATGAGGTGGCCGGGACCTTCAGCCTGCTGCGTGTCGACGCCGACTACAGCCAGCTGCTGGACAACAGCGCCTACGAGGCCGAGCGCGCGGCGGTCACGGCCTGGAACGCGGCCCACTATCCCGGCGACCTGATGGGCGCGATCAACGGCGCCCCGCTCAACGAGTGGGAGATCAACGGCTCGATCCTCGACAACCTGCCCCGGCCGACCTCGGCCCGGACCTTGCAGATCGTCATCTACGGGGACGGCGGCGAACTGCGCGCCAACCTGCGGCCGTTCTCGCTCGACCCCATCCGCATCCCGGCGTTCAAGGCGCGGCAGATGGAGTTCTCCATCCTCGGCAACGTCAACGTCCGCAGCGTCCACTTCGCCACGACCATCGAAGAGCTCCACGCCACATGACGCGGCGCATCCCCGACGTCCCCAAGATGCAGGACCCGGGGCTCTACGAGTTCCTGCAAGCCGTCCGTCGCCAGCTGATCGTCATGGTCAATCTGGAGGAGACCTTCGGGGAGGCGATCACCAACCCGGGCGGGCGGCCCTATCGGTTGATCAACATGTCCGGCTCGATCAACCCAGGCGACGCCGGCGGCATCATTCAGCTGAACCAAGCCGGCATCCAGCTGACGTTCCCCTCGCCCACCCAGGACGGGTTCGCCTACGGCCAGACGGTTGAGGTCCTGAACTACCTTGGCCCGGTCAGCATCATGGCCACCGGTCAAACGTCACTGGTCAACGTCAAGACCGGAGCCCTGATCGGCGCACAGACACCCTTGTCTATCCCGGCGCAGAACCGCACCATCGTCACCGCCGGCTTCGACCGGGCATGGTGGGTGGAAATCGCCCGTCCGTGATAGGATAGCTTGAGGACTTGAACCAAATGGAAGACGAGAGCCCCACCCAAGAAGGGGTGAGCCCCTTCGCGCAGATCGCCCAAAACGTCCAACAGGCGGTCGCGAACCACATCGGGATGCTGACGTGTCAGGTGATCGAAATGGGAGCGCAGCTTCAGGCGCTTCAGGCGGAGAACCACCGACTGAACGGTCTCGTCGCCGCCGCAAATCACGTGCCCGGCCCGACGGACGTGTCCGATACGCCGTCGTCTCCGACGCTGACGCCGCCTACGCCTTCATAAGCACCTTCTACGACCCGGGCCGGACCGAGGACTGGAAGGGGATCGTGCAGCTGCGGGACGACAAGGTCATCGCAGCCATCGGCTACGACCAGTACAACGGCCAGAACGTGTTCATGCACGTGGCCTCGGACGGCACCGGGAAGTGGAGCACGCGGCACATCCTCCACGAGGCGTTCAAATTCCCCTTCGTGACCATGGGTGTCGCCCGCGTCTCGGCCTGGGTCGAGGACAGCAACTACCGCAGCCGCCGCTTCGTCACCAACCTCGGGTTCACGCCCGAGGCCCGGCTTACGCACGCCGCGCGTGACGGCGGCGACGTGTTGATCTATCGAATGTTCCGACAGGAGTGTCGCTATGCGTGACCGGTGGTACTGCAAAGCCTCCAAAAATAAGTACGACCCCCAGATCGGCGAGGCCGCGAAGGCCAACGTCGCCCTGGCCGAGCGGTCGGAAGCCTGGAACCGCGACTACTTTGACAAGTACGTCGCCCCGGCGATGTCGCAACTCATCAAGGAGAGCGACACCAACATCGAGCGGCAGGGTCAGCTGTTCGATCTGACCTACGACCAAGCCAAGCTGGCGGACGAACGCTATCGCACCCTCGGGGTGCCGGCCGAAGACCGCTACTACAAGATGGTCGACGAGTATTCGGCCCCCGAGGAGCAGGAGAAGCAGGCGCGCAGCGCGATTGGCGACGTGCGCACGGCGGCCCAGTCCCAGGCCGGGACCCTGGCTCGCAAGCTGGGCAGCCTCGGTATCGACCCCACCAGCCCGGCGGCCCTGGCGGCGCGCAGCGACGCGTCGGTCATGAACACCGCCACCGAAGCGGGCGCGGCGACCCGGGCGCGCGAGGGCGCCAAGGCGCTGGGGATGCAGCTGACCTCCGACGCCGCCAACTTCGGGCGCGGCGGCTTCGCCAGCATCCTCCAGGCCGGCGGTGCTGCGGGCGGCGCGTCCGGCGCGGGCCTGAGCGGCGCAGCGGCGGCGGCCGGCACGACCCCCGGCGGCGCAGCCAACGTCAACACCGGCTACGGCATCGCCCAGAAGGGCTACGGCGCCAACCTCGACGCCTACACTTCGCTCGGCAACACCTCGATGAACACCTCGTCCAGCCCCCTGGCCGGGATCGGGATGCTGGCCGGGCAGATGGGCAGCGCCGCGCTCGGCAACACCTCGCTCTTCAAGTCCGACCGCCGCCTCAAGAAGGACGCCAACCGGCTCGCCACCATGGCGCACGGCGTCGTGCTGTGGGCGTTCCGCTACATCTGGGAGCCGGCCAGCGCGCCGCTGCGGTTCGGCTACATGGCCGACGAGGTTGAGCTCCTGTTCCCTGACGCGGTCATGGTGGGCCCTGACGGGTACAAGATGGTCGACTACAGCAAGGTCCCGATCTGATGGCTGGGTTTCTGGAAGGCCTTGGCGACTTCGCCGGCGGCGTAGCCAAAGGCATCGAGAGCGACACGGCCAACCGGGCGCGGCGCGCACAAGCCAGGGCCGCCGAGGAGGCAGCCACGCGCGCCCGAGAGGCCGACGAGCGCGAGGGCAAGCTCGCGTGGGCGGTCGGCGGCGCACCGTTGATCGACCAGCCCATCGGCAGCGTCGAGGACATCTACGCCGCACGCACCGCTGCGCGCCCGGTCGCCGCCGATCCTCAGGAAGCCGGACTGGTCGGCAAGCTGGCCGGGCTGTTCTCCAGGCGGAGCATCCGTCAGACCTCCGACGGCGCTGGCCTGACGACGCCTGCGCCCCAGGTCGGTCTCGGCTTGGCCGCCCCGGCCGCCGCGCCTGCCGCAACCCCTGCCGCCGAGACGCCAGCGACGCGTCCCCTGGATCAGGTGAACATGCCGGGTCTCATGGGGGCTGCCGCGAGCGCGCCGCCCGCCCCGGCCGCTGCTCCTGCGGCCGGGCCCGAGCCCGCGACCCCCGACACTGTGCCCGTTGCAGGCAGCGGCGGTCAGAAGATGCGTCCGGCCACGGAAATCGATCGGCAGCTGTATCTGGCCAAGGCCTACGCTGAGGCGCGTCAGCCCGACAAGGCCAACGAGCACTACAAGCAGTACGGCGACTTGGTGATCGATCGGAAGCTCCGGGCGTTCGACACCGCCAGCCCCGCCAATCTCAGCTACATGGCGTCGCAGACCACCGGCGTTCCGACCAAGATCACTGAGAACAGCAACGGCACGTGGAGCATGTCCGTCACCGAGAAGGACGCGAACGGCAAGGACACCGAGGTCACGGTCCTGCGCAACGTGCCGAAGGGTGAACTGAAGGCGAATATCGCCGGCGAGCTTCTGCGGCCTGAGGTCCGCGAGAAGCTGATCGCCGACAGCCGCGAAGAGTTCACCAAGATGATGGAGAGCCAAGCCAAGATCGCTGGCTATGCGTCCACTCGGGGACTGGCTGAAGCACAGACCGCGCAGATCAGGCAGAAGACGTCAGGCGAGCGGGTCGAGGCTGACCGCGAGACCCAGTTTCGCGACAGCGTGAAGAAGTTCTCAGCCCCCGGGGCGTCGCTGCTCGACCCTGTCGGCTACACGTCGTGGGCGGAAGAGAACGCGATCCTGAGCCCGAAGGGTTTCATCACCACCGAAACGGCCAGCGATCCCGAGACCCTGACCCAGATCAAGACCCAGGTGAACGACCGCCTGCAACACCAGCAGGCTGAGCGCGACGAGTGGGAAGGCAACCCGCTGGTGAAGCATGGCCTCGTGCAGATTGTGAACGCCCCCGGCGGCGGCAAAACGTTCGGCGTGCTCGACAACCAGGGCAACGTCGGTGCGATGTTCCCGACGCAGGGTCAGGCCTACGGTTACGCCCAGATCGCCTACCCCGATCCGGTCGCCGCCGGCACCGCTATCCGCAGGGTGCAGGACGCCAGGAAGGTCAAGCCGGGTACAGCGGGGGCCGCCGCGCCTGCCGCGAAGCCGGGGACCGCCCCGGCGGCGAAGCCTACCGCCGCGCCTGCCGCGCCGAGGGCGCCTGTGCAGCGGCCCGCCACCGAGGCTGGCCGTCAGTCCGCGACCGCCAAGCTGTTCACTGACGATCCCAAACGCATCAAGCAGTACAACGAGGACAAAGAGGCGCTTCGCGTGTTCGACGCCCGCCGCAACAAAGGCCAGACGCCGGCACTGAAGTCCATCCAGATGGGCGCGACGCGTTCTCGTGTAGAAGAGTTCGAACGGCAACTGCGGCGGCTTCAACCAGCGAGCAAGTAAATGGCGCGCGAACCCCGCCGCAGCAATCTGCCGGACCCCGCCGACTTCGGAGGATCGTGGGCGCCCGCTGGCACCACGACCGCTGCGCCCTACGTGCTGCCCGATCTGTCTGGTCGCCGCAGGACCGCCGGCGCTGAGGAAGAGGCCGCTAAAGACAAGCCCTCGACCATCATCCAGGGCGTCAAGCGTGGGGCTGGCGGCGCGCTCGCGTCCTTCGCCCGCGCTGCGCAGGACGTCGGCCTGCCGACTGAGGGCATCCAGGCCTACGGCGAGAAGGTGGTCGCCGATAACCCTGCCGATGTCATGACCCTGGGCGATATCGGCCGGCACCCGGTTCAGTTCGTCAAGGAGACCCTGGCTGAACTGGCTCCGCAGCTAGGGATCAGCGGCGCTGGCGCTATGGCCGGCGCGCGGCTCGGCGCGATGGCCGGTGCACCGTTCGAAGGGATCGGCGCAATCCCGGGCGCGGCTATTGGCGCCGGCATCGGGGCGTTCGCGCCCAGCTGGATACAGAGCTACGGCGGACAGCGGTCTGGTCAGGACGAGGCGGGGACTGAGAACCGTGGTCGCGCCGCCCTGGCGGCCAGCGGCTCTGCCGCCCTGGACCTGATCGGTCCCGAGGCCGGCGTGGTTCGTAGGTTCGCCACCGGCGGCCTGAAGAAGAGCGGCCTCGGCATCGTCAAGCGTCCGGTCGTGGCGGGGCTCGTCGAAGGCGGCGTCGAGACAGGCCAGGACGTCGTTGAGGACTACGGAACGCGTGGCGAGATCGGGGGCGAAGGCTCGCTCGAACGCTACGGCATGTCCGGCATCAAGGGCCTAGTCGGCGGTACGGTGGCCGGCGCGGCCGAGCAGACGTTTGGCAACGAGCATCTGCGCGCCAAGCCGCAGACCCTGCCCGAAGATGAGACCCGCGCCCGGCCTGTGGATGAAACCCCCGGCGCGTCGACCGACATGCTGGCGCTGCCGGCCCCAGAGCCTAAGCGCCTGACGGCCCCGGTCGATGGGCCGATCCGTGGCGAGGCCCCGGTCGAACATCTGCGCCTGACCGATCAGCGGAAGGGACGTCCGAGCCAAGTCTACGGCCCGGCCATCGCGGACATCGAGAGCCGGGGCAGCGGCGACTATCAGGCTGTCGGCCCGGTGACGAAGCGAGGCGACAGGGCCTACGGCAAGTACCAGATGATGGGCCGCAACCTGCCGCAGTGGACGCGTGAAGCCCTGGGCCGTGAGATGGCGCCTCAGGAATTCCTGGCTGATCCCGAGGCGCAGGACCGCGTGTTCGACCACGTGTTCGGTGGTCTGGTCGAGCGGTTCGGCAACGCCGAGGACGCCGCGAGCGCGTGGTTCACCGGCCGTCCCCGCCGCACCGGAAGCAAGGCCCGGGATGTGCTGGGCACGTCGGGCGAGGAGTACGTCCAGAAGTTCGCCGCAGCCATGGCGCGTCGCGGCGACTACGAGATCACGGAAGGTCCGGCCGCAGGGACCCCCGGCCGCGCCGGCGATGAGGTCAGCTTCACGGCTGACGAACTGCGCGCCCGCATCGATGAGCTCGCTGGCGACGACGTCGACGAAACGACCGCTGACAGTCTGGCGCCGGAAATCGCCAAGGGAGGCGAGCAGGCTGCGGCGGCTATCGGCCGCGAGCGCGAACGCCTGCAAGCAGACTTCGACAGCCTCGCCGAGATCGAGGACCGGCTGCTGCCTGAGGATGTGTCCGATCAGCAGCGCAGGCTGGCGTCGCGCGAACGCACCATCATGGCCGCCGTCGAGACGGCCGAGCGGCTGGCCAAGGCACGTGGCCCAGAGATCGTTACTGAGGCTCCCCCGCTGCGCGCAGACCGTCTGCCGGCTGGCCCTCAGGTCAACCCGGAACTGGCGCAGCTGGGCGAGCAGTTGGCCACTGAAGGCGCGCAGGCTAGGGCCAACGACCTGTCGGCCCGTTCGCAGATGGAGCAGGCGCAACTCGCCCAGGTGCAGCCCCGCGTCGACGCCGCCGCCGAGGCGGCCGAGCGCGGCAAGGTGCTGGCCCGGGTGATCGCCTCCAAGAGCGCCAACCCTCGCGCCGACTTCGCCGAGACCCTGCGCGACATGGGCCTGCCCGAAGCTCTGGGCCCGTCCGAAGAACGCACCCTGCGGATGGAAGAGAGCTTCCGTCGCCGCGAGGCCTTGGCTGAGGCTCAGGCCCAGCAAGCGGCCCTTCCGGCACAGGACACCAGCCTGGGCGTCAGAGAGCGCCCAGCGCCCGCTCCTGAGCCCGTACAGCCCACCGAGCCGACAGCGCAGACCAAGCCTACCGAGACGCCCGCGCCCGCTCCCACTCCGCAAGAGCGAGCGGCTGCGAGCACGTCGGCCCGTGCAGACGCTCACATCGCCACCCAGAGCCTTGGCCCCGTGCAGGCCAAGTGGTTCCGCGAGGGGATGAAGGCCGAGCTCGGCCAGGACCATGAGACCCCGACCGCCACCAAGGGCGCGACCCTCTACAATTTCGAGCGAGGTAAGAAATTCGCCGCCGCCGAGCGCGAGCAGCAAGCCCGCGAGGCCGAAGCCAGCACGCCGCCAGCGCGTCCGGCCGGTCCCCGTGAGACGCGTCGTAAGCTCAAGTCCGCCAGCGTAGAGCGCCAGCGGGAGACCCAGGAGCGCGCCGCTCAGAAGCGTGCCGGCCTGCCTGTCGCCGCGCGCAAGGCGGTCGAGGCGAAGAAGCCTGAGCCCGTAGCCCCGCCCGCCAAGAAGGCCCCAGCGCCAGCGGCGAAGGCCGCGCCGAAGCCTGCCCCTAAGCCCGTCGAGAAGGCCAAGGCCCCCACGCCTAAGGCCCCAACCAAGCCGGCGTCTGCCGATGCGCTGATGAAGCTGCGCGCCAAGAAGGCTGAGGCCGAAGCGAAGGCCCAGACCGACGAGGACGTGGACGAAGAGCGTCAGGCCCTGATGAAGGACATCGCCAAGGCGCGCAACGCCGGCGAGATTACGCCCCTCCAGGCCAAGTCCCTGACCGACAAGGTGACGGCCGAGACCGTGCGCGGCGGCGTCGTGCAGCGCGTGCCGACCGACAACATCGCCGCCGAACTGGCGCTGCTGAGCGGCGAGACCAAGCAACAAGCCGTCACCCGTCGAGGGCTGGCCGGACTGGCCGCCGGCGCTATGGGCAGCGCGGCCTTCCAAGCCCAGGCCCGCACCAATGTCGACGGCGTGGCCGTTGTCGACGAAGCGCTCAAGACCGGCAAGCTGGACAACGTCGTCCGCGCCGTCATGAAGACCACGAAGAACCCTCAGTATCGCGAACTGGCGCGGCTGATGCTGCTGGGCGGCTTCGCCAAAGGGACGACGATCCAAGTCTCAGACGAGGGCAACGCCAGCCTGAACACGCTCGGCGTCACCAACACCAAGACCGGCAACGTGCTGCTCTACAAGACCACCAACGGGCCGTCGGGCGTGTCCGAGGAGACCATCCTCCACGAGGCCCTGCACTCGTGGGTCGCTGGCCGCTACAACACCCTCGACATCGGAGGGGTCCCCACAAACCTCGATCTGATCGGGGCCAAGCGGCAGTCGGGTGACAAGTTCAACGAGGCCTTCCGCAATCTGTGGTTCGACTTCCACACGATGATGCAGGACAAGCACCCCAACCTGCTGAAGGAGATCGACGAGAACATCTGGGCCATCGAGGCGGCCGCCGACCCTGACGAACTGTTCGTCCGCGTGTTCACCGACGACGCCCTCCAGAACTTCCTGCGCACCCACGACATCAAGGGCAACAAGATCGCCCCGGCGAACCCGACGTCGATCTGGGCCAAGATCATGGGGATGATCCGCAGCCTGTTCGGTGTGAAGCCGCCGATCAGCGCGCTGTCCGAGATCGCTGATGCAGGGTGGTCGGTGCTCAAGGCCGGCGCCCTCGACACGCCCGACTTCGACACGGCCGCACGCGTCACCGCCTACGACCGGGGAGAGAAGCTGGATCGCGCAGCGTTCGGCGACAAGTTCCAGCGCGTGAAGGCTGAGAAGAAGACCCCCGAGGCCTACGCCCGCCGCACCGCCGTCAACAAGGCGAAGGTGGCCGTCGACGTGTCCGGCCGCGAACTGCTGAAGAAGATGCAGATGTGGTTGTCCGGCACCGAGGACATCGCCAACCGCCTGGGCGCGGTGGTCCCGTCGGCGCGCAAGTTGATCGATCTGGTCTCCAACGGCCACGCCGAAGCCCGCGAGTTTGAAGAGCGGCTGGCCAACATCAAGTCCGTCTACCAGTCCCTGCCGGCGAAGCTGAAGGGGACCAAGCCGGGCTCGATCTCCGACTACCTGCTGGCGAGCACCACCAGCGGGAAGTGGGGCTACGACCCTGGCTACGTCGAAGGTGGAGTGACGATCGATCCTGAGATGGCCAAGATGTTCAAGGCCATTGAGGCGCAGTCCAAGAAGGCTGCCGACGTCATCAGGGACGTCTTCCTCTTCAACCACGAGGGCCGTCAGAAGCTATACCGTGAGGTCGTGAAGACCATCGACGCCGAGTACAAGCCGCTGCTGGACGTGGCCACGACCGAGGAGCAGACGAAGCGCATCAAAGACGACTGGGAGCGGGCGCTGAAGAACTTCTCGCGGGTCTTCGACACCCAGGCCGGTACGCCCTACACCCCCATCGCCCGCGAGGGCGCCTGGGCGGTGGTCGGCAAGAGCGACACCTACAAGGCGGCCGAGAAGGCCAAGGATCAGAAGGCCCTCGACAAGATGGCCGACGATCCTGAGCACCACTACGTCGACTTCCGTGACACCTTGGCCGAGGCCGAGGCGCTGGCCTCCCACGTCGCCACCAAGTTCGGGCCGAAAAACGTCTACCAGTTCGAGCGCGGCAAGGTTGAGGACGGAGCCATCGTCGGCGAGGAACTGTTCCTGGCCTTCGATCAGGTCAAGAAGGCCATCAACGCCGCCACCAAGGCGAAGCCCGGCGAGGGCAAGCTGGGGAAGAGCGCGGCCCAGCGGATGGACCGTCTGGTCACGGACCTCTACCTGTCCTCGCTGTCGGAGGCTTCGGCCCGCAAGGCTGAACTGGGCCGGAAGAACGTGCCGCTCAGGGACCCCGTCACCGGCGAGGTCGTGGACATGATGCACGCCTTCGTCACGCGTGGCTCGGCCATGGCCAACTACATCGCCTCGATCTCCAACGGGCCGCAGATCACCAGCGCGATCTACGCCATGAAGGACGAGACCTCGAACGCCGACTACGACAAGCGCCAGGACGCCCAGCGCGGCGTCAACGAGGTGATGTTCCGCTACTCCTCGACGGTGGGCGCCAAGCCCAGCCGCGTGATCGATCGCGCGGTGCGCGCGGTGTCGATCTGGACCCTGCTGACGTCGCCCTTCTACTACCTCCAGAACGCCACCCAGCACTCGCTGATCGCCGTGCCGCTCATGGCGTCGAAGTACGGCTACGGGGCTGCGAACCGGGAGACCTGGGCCGCCTACTCGATGTTCGGCAAGATGACCAAGGGCACCAAGCTGAACGAGCGGATCGACTTCAAGAACGCCCCCAAGGAACTGCACGGCGTGTTGGAATATCTCGCCAAGCGCGGCCGCCTCGACGCCGGCTTCGCCGCTGAGAACGGCCACTGGGAAGTGAACGGCGACGGCGTCCTGCCGCAGACGTGGAACAAGGTGGACGCGTTTCTGCGCATGATGCCGCAGCGCGTCGAGGTGGCGAACCGCGTCGTCACCGGCATCGCGACCTACAAGCTGGCCATCGCTGACGGCAAGACCGAGACCGAGGCGCGCGAGATCGCCTCGCAGATGATCTACGAGGCGCACGGAGACTACTCAGGCATCAACTCCCCGACGCCTTTCCACGTGGCCGGGAACTTCGGCAAGGTCGCCCTTCAGTTCCGCAAGTTCCAGCTGATCATGGGCCAGCTGGTGGCGCGGCAGTTCCGCATGGCCTTCGCCGGCGCGACACGTGAGGAGAAGGTGCAGGGCTTCAAGGCCCTCGCCTTCCTCAGCGCCCACATGGCGGCCATCGGTGGGATCGTCGGCCAGCCGGGCGCGGCGCTGCTGGGCCCGGTCATCGGCGCGCTGTTGAACATGCTCGACGATGACGACGACAAGGACTGGAACAACTGGCAGGAGGACCTGAAGGAAGCCCTGGGCGCTGGCGGCGAAGGCGAGAAGCGCGATTGGCTGGCCGACCTGCTCTACAAGGGTGCGCCCTACGCCCTGCTGAGCATGGACACCAGCGACCGCCTGGGCATGGGCAACATCCTCTCCCTGGCGCCCTACAGCGATCTGCCGGCGGCCGTGACCAACAAGGAGAAGTTCTACGAGACGATGGGCCAGCTGATGTTGGGCCCGTCCGGCGGCATGATGACCAAGGCCATCGACGGCTGGGGCTTCGCCGAGAAGGGCGACTGGGGCCGCGTGGCCGAGAGCCTGATGCCCGGCGTGTTCGCCAACAGCGCCAAGGCCTTCCGCCTGGAGACCGAAGGCCTGACGGACAAGAAGGGCGACGTGCTCATGCCGCCCGAGGACATCTCAGGTCTGGACGGCTTCTACACCGCGATGGGTGTCCGGCCGCGCTCGCTGACCAACCAAGCCGAGCGCCGGTCGAAGGACTACGCCATCGGCGAGTATTACGACGCCCAGACCTCCAAGCTGAAGAGCAAGTACATCAAGGCCGTGGAGAGCAAGGACCCCGCCAAGGTCCGTGCGGTACGCGAGGAATTCGAGGCCGTCCAAGACGCCCGCGCCCGGGACGGGATCAAGCGCCAGCCGCTGTCGACCCTGCTCAAGGCCCCGAGCGCCCAGGCGAAGCGGGAGCGGAACGTGATCGGCGGCGTGCCGACCACGGCGGCCAACCGGACCCTGGCCTTGCAGATGCTCTACGCCGACACTCCGCAGGACGCATTGGACGCCACGCCTTAGGGCTTGCCGCCCGTCAGCCCATGGTTCAGCGACACCACGTTGCTGCCAGGGGTGGTCAGGGTCGCGACCGCCGCCGGCATCTGGTCAGGCCGGAACCGCCAGCACATGACGTGCGTGCCGGTGACGAGGCCGACCGTGCCGACCCCGAGGTTGAACCGGTGGTCGTCCCTCGGGAACGCCCAGCCCAGGTTGACGGCGCCCTGGAGCAAGTCGTTGTAGTTGACCGACCGCTTGGCGGCCCACTCGCGGATGGACGGGCGGCTGATCCACAGTTCCTCGGGGCCGCTGGCGTCGGCGATGATCCCGCGCCCGATGATGGTGCCCCGGTTGAGCGGCTTGTCGATCACCGGCTGGGACGGGCTGTTGCGCGTGCCCCGGCCGACAGTGACCAGCACGTCCGGCCACAGGTCCCGCAGCATCTGGTCCAGCTTCTCCTCGTCGCTGAGCACCAGGGCCGTCTTCTGGTTCCGGTTCTCGGCAAGGCGGTCGTGCATCCACGCCTTGATCGGCGCGACCTCGAAGGCCACCAGCCGCAGGGCGCGGCAGACGTAGAGCGCCACCAGCACCGAGGCGAACAGGGCTGACCAGTGCCGGTCAACCTGCTCCATCTGAAACTCGGCCACGACCTGCTTCTGCACCTTGCGCAGGTAGTCCGTCACCTTGGCCTTGTTCGCCACGATGTAGCGGGCGAAGGCCAGACCAGCGTGGCCGTAATGGCGGTCGAACTGAGGGAACAGATCGTTGGCGTCGACGACGCTCAGGTGGGGGTCGGCGTTCAGGGTGAACTCGAACAGGCGGCTCATCTCGGCCGAGGCGTTGTCGCGGTGGGCGGCCAGCTTCTCCGACAGCAGGGTGTTCCCGCTGGCCATCAGGATGGTCGACCAGTTGGAGTTGTTGTCTTGAAGCTGACCGGTGTTGCGCAGCCGTTCCTTGGCGCGGCCGGACGACATCGAGAAGACGAGTTCTGACACCTCGTCGTTCTTCACGTTGGTCAACTCGTCGTAGACGATGGGTAGGGAGTTGTAGGCCCCGAGCAGGCCCCACAGCGCGTTATGCGTGACCTTGTTCTGGGCCAGCATCATCATGTCCGGGTCGCCCCAGGCGCTGAGCGCCACCTTCTGCACGGTGGACTTGCCGACGCCGGACCCGGCCGAGTGGGCGTAGACCGTGACCCCTCGGACCTGATCCATCAGGCTGAGCAGGGGCGCGGCGAACCCGCACGCCAGCTGGAACTGGAAGGCTTCCTGGCCGGGGGCGTTGTAGGCCTTATCGACCAGCTGCACCCAGGTCTCCAGATCGCCTTTGAGCGTGACGGCGTCCTTGCGCTGCTTGGCCACGCCAGCCATGACCGCCGGCGTGTCCGCGCCGTCCGGGTTGACCACGACGCCGCCGGTGACGAACACATCGCCAGCCCAGCCGAAGCTGCTGTAGGCCTTCACCAGCGCGGTGGTGCGGGTGAGGTGGGCCATCCACCGGTTCATGTAGCTGTCCATGACCCGCCCCTTGCCAGGGATGATCATGATGCCGCGCTCTCCGAGCGCCTTGGCCAGGGGTGCGCCGCCGGCTCCGATTGTTCCGCCCTCCATCGTGAAGGTCCTCTCTTTGCCGTCTCGGCCGAGCGCCACCCAGTCGTTGAAGTGGGCGCCGTCGACCTCGTAGTTGAACAGCGGCCTGAAGAACGTCTCGCAGAATACGTCCCAGCGCTTGGGCTTGTCACCGTCGGCGGGGACGAAGTGGGTCAGCACCGGATGGCCGTGCTCCACCCGCTGCCCGAAGCCGTTCGGCATGTCGTCGCTCTGGACGTCGCCGCCGGCCGTCGCACCGCCGCCGAACAGCTTGGACGTGATCTCCTTGGCCTCGGCCTCGCCCGGGTCGCTCTGGCGCGGACGCCCCAGCTGGACCGGGCTCTTGATCTTCCCCCAGAACGGGCAGGCCGCGCACGCCTCGGACTGATACTCGGACAGCTTGGCGCAAGTGGTCGCGCCGTGGTTGGCCACCTGGGCCAGCTTCTCGTCGGTCTCGGCGGCAGTGTAGCGGTCGTCCCCCTTCGACCACTCGTGGCAGATTTCAGGGGCCTCGACCGTGTGAACCAGCACGCCGAGCGAGTGATACCAAGTGGGCTGATCGACGAGGCCACGCGTGTCCCGCATCATCCCGATGACGGCGCAGTTGTCGGCGATCATCAGGGCCGACGACGGGTCAGGCCCCATGCCCCCGCCGAGCGCCGAGTTCTGGGCCGACAGCTTGCCGGGCAGGATAGGCGAGGCCGACGAGACGGCGGCAGCCTGGACCATCGGGGCCAGCTTGGCGGCCATGTTGTCGAAACTGGTCTGGCCTCGGTCGAGGACCACGGTCACGGCGCGATCCTTGCCCTTGCGGTTCGTCGTCCCAGGAGGCCGCAGGACGCTCGCCTCGTCAGCCGTGCGGGTTGGGTCGAAGAGAACGCCAGCGGCCGTCAGCGCCCGCTTGAGGGCCTGCGCCAGGGGCTTCCACTCGGCGACCGTCATGTCCCGGTCCATCGGCCAGTAGGCGTGGACCCCGCCCCCGCTCGACACCAGCATGGGGGTCGGGAGGCCAGTGTTCGCGGCGAAGGCCACGATGGCGTCGGCCGCTTCGCGCTGGGTGGCGTACTTTGGCGGCTTGTTCGGCAAGGACTTGCCGACATCGAGGTCAACCCAGAACGATCGCACCAGCAGGACGTACTCCTGGCGCCGGTGATATTTCCCTAGATGATGTGGTCCGGGCTGGAAGGACGAGCACCCGTAGTAGACATGGGCGTTAGGCAGCGCATCTAGGTCATGGGTTTTTTTGACCAACCACGCATTGTCAGGACCCCAGGAATGTCGAAAACCCCTGTTCTCGTGGGGGATCGCGGCGACCCTCAGGCCTTGCGATGGGAGGACGGTGTTGAAGAACGTGAGATCGTCCACGTAGCCCTCGTGAATTTCGACTGGGGTCAGCTGGCGGCTTTGGCGACCGCCTGCCGGATGTAGTGAGCTCGCTCACGGCGCATCGTATTGATCGGCACCGGCAGCAGGCCACTCTGTGTGGCCTTGGCGATAGCGTCAACGATCCGCCGGACCTTCGCATGGTGGAGGGTGTGGGGCTGCTTGTGCCCGTTGAGCCAGTATGAACAGGACACGCGTCCCACACCCACCAGCATGGCCAGATCAGACGGCTTCAGGTCCGCCGCTTTCACGGGGGCGAAGTCGATAGTTTCCATCGGGTTGTCTCCTTAAGCGGGGCGGGTCCGGCCGAAGCCGGACCCTAAGGCGTGCGACTACTCGTCGTCGTCGCCGTCGTCGAACCCCTTGAGCACGTCGTCCAACTCCTGCAAGGCGGCGTCGCCCAGCGACGGGTCGGAGGCCTCCTCAGCCGGCGCGGCCTGAGCGGTGGCGGCCTTGGCCTTCTTGGCGCCGAAGCCCTTACGGACGGTGGCGGGCGGGGTGTCCGGCTGGGCTTCCTCGGCCACAGGCTGCTCGGGCTCACCGACCGCAGCGGCGATCTCGTCCGCCGACGCGGTGGCCTTGCGCTTGCGGGTCTTCTTCACCGGCTCGGGCTCAGGCGTCGGGGTGACTTCGACCTCGTCCTCATCTTCCGGCTCGGCAGGCTTGGCCTGACGCTCCATGCGGGCGAACGCCGGGTCTTCCTTC
>Ga0164306_10000179_pt1 | contig 23711 bp, 20 predicted proteins | sample Whisoiple_242_MG_FD_110213 | JGI IMG/M metagenome (GOLD analysis project Ga0164306, IMG submission 110213) | Soil microbial communities amended with fresh organic matter from upstate New York, USA - Whitman soil sample_242_MG | ecosystem: Environmental > Terrestrial > Soil > Unclassified >... | reverse complement strand
TGATGTATTCCCGCGGTGCGCTTGGGTTTCTCGACTATACCGAAGAGGAAAAACAGATGTTCAAGCCGGTATTGCAGCGCCTCGTGCGCAAGCATCCGGTTCACGGCCGCAAATCGCTTTATTTGTCCTCGCATGCCGGCGGAATTCTCGGCATGAGCGTACCAGAAGCGCGGCTGCTATTGCGCGATCTCACGGAGCACGCGACGCAGCCGGAGTTCGTTTACGTCCACAAGTGGAGGCTGCACGATCTCGTGATGTGGGACAATCGCCAAACCATGCACCGCGTCCGCCGTTACGACCAGTCGCAACCCCGCGATATGCGCCGCGCTACGGTGGCAGGCACCGCGCCGACCGTGGCGGCGCAGGCAGCCGAATAGGCCGAGCTAAGGCTTACGCATCGAACCTAGTTCGCCAGCACGCGATCGGGTCCGGTAACCGGCGTCCGCATAGCATCGCGCCGCTGGCGGAATCCTTCCCCAGGACGCGTTTTATGCGCTTTGTTGACGATTTCTGGGCTTCCTCTTGAGCCAGGTTCTCAAGGTCATTGAACGGGGCAGGTCCCATGGCGCGATCGGCATGCGTATCTTGTCACCCTGCTGCCAATATACCCTTCGGTCCCGCCAAATACCGTATCTGCCCCTGTTGCGCTTCATGGATGGCGTCCGGATAACCGGCGTCGGCGTAGCGCATGATACCCAGCGAAGTGTCGTTAGTCAGGGACAATGAGAGACGCGACGCCGACGCCTCCGATCCGTCGGCGACCAGCGTGACACCGGCGCTCGTCATATAGCCGGAATACCCCCCCCCGCCCGAGTGGATAGCGACGAGATCGGCTTTCGATGAGCACAGCATCATGGCGTCGAGAAGCGGCCAATCGGAGATGACGTCCGATCCGTCGCGCATGTTCTCCGTCATGATTTTCGGATGCGTCATTGCGCCGGCATCGAGATGATCGCGCGTGAATGCAATGGGCCCGTTGAGTTCGCCGCGAGCGACGAGCGCATTCACAGCGAGCGCCAAGTCGGTGCGCTCGCGATGGCCAAGCCAGGCGATGCGCGCCGGCAAGCCCTCGAAAGGCACATGCTTGCGAGCAAGGGGAATCCAGTTCGCCAGAATCTTGTTGTCGGTAAACATCGAGAGAAGCAGGTCATCGATTCGGGCGATATCCGTCGGACTATTCGACAGCGAGATCCAGCGGAACGGGCCGATACCGCGGCAAAACAGCGGACGCAGGAAGGCCTCCGTAAAAATTGGAATTTTGAACGGGTTTTCAACTCCGCCGTCCAGGGCCTGGCTGCGGATCAGATTGCCGTTGTCGAAGACGATCGCGCCCTTCTCCTGAAAGCCCAGCATCGCCTCGACATGCCGGCAGATTGAGGCGCGGCTTTCGGCCATCAGCCTTACGGGATCGCTTTCGCGCATCGCGCGCGCTTCTTTGAGCGTGCGCGTGGCCGGTACGTAGCCGTAGACGAGATCGTGCGCGGAAGTCTGGTCAGTGACGACGTCGGGAACAATGCCTCGGCAGAGGATTTCCGGAAAGATCTCCGCCGCGTTTCCGGTAATGCCGACGGACACCGCGCGCTTTTGCCCACGCGCGGCGTTTATCTCGGCAAGCGCCTCCTCAAGGGTTGCGGCGGCAATATCGAGGTAGCCGATCGCCTTTCGCTTGGCGATCCGCTCTGGATCGACATCGACGCACAGGATCGCCGCTCCTGCGAGGCGTCCGGCAAGCGGCTGCGCACCGCCCATTCCGCCGAGCCCGGCGGTCAAGATGAAGCGTCCGGCGAGACTTCCCTCAAAATATTGTGCGGCAATGCGCATAAAAATTTCGTAGGTGCCCTGAATGACGCCCTGCGAGCCGATATATTGCCAGTCGCCCGCGGTGAGCCCGCCCCAGCAGATCAGACCCTTCGATTGCAGCTCATAGAAAACCTCGGGCGTCGCCCAACGGCCGACAATGTTGCAATTCGCCATGATAACAATCGGCGCATCGGCATGCGTGCGCACGAGGCCAATCGGTTTGCCCGACTGGACAACCAGCGTGTCTTCCTCGTCCATATTCATCAACGCGTCGACGATCGTGTCATGCGCTTGCCAATTTCGCGCGGCCTTACCAAGCGCGGCATAGACGACCAGGTTGTCGGGATCCTCGCCGACCGCGAGCACGTTCTCTAAAAGCCGTAGCAACCCCTCCTGGCGCCAGCCGCGGCAGCGCAGCGTGTTCCTCGAAGTTACTTTAAAGGTGCGTTTCACGCCGCTTCACTCAATGCATATTGGGCGACGGGAATTCCCAGCGCCTTCTCGACGATGGCATACACGCTTGGGTCCTTCACGCTCGAGCTCAGCGGGATCACATTCTTCGAAATGTGCAGAACTGAGAGCTTGTCGCCTTCGCGAATATGTCCAACGGAAACCGGCCGCCCATCATCATCTAATGTCGTGATCACATCGGGAAATGTGCTGATGCGCGCGCCGTCGCCATCTTCGATGGCGATATACTCGTTCATCACATAAAGCCGGCAGGAGCGCGTGCCATTGGCGAGCGTGATCGTGCCAACGTCGAATGCCTCGTTCGTGTAAGTCACTGCCTTTTTCGAGACGCGCCCGCCGAACAGGATCGTGCCTTTCATCGTCGTGCATATCGCGTCGATTACGGCGGTACCGCCTTTCGGCTCGGCGGCGATGATTGCTTCACCGAGCGACAGCGCGAGCGAAATCCCGCCGAGGGCGGCATGCTCGCGCACATAGGAGGCGCGCAGCGGATTGCGGCAGGAGGCGATGAATCCACCGGACATGTCCGCCGCCGTGCGCAGCACCGGCGAAACTTTCGCCGTCGCGCCGCGCACGACAAGCTCGATGTATTGGTTCTTGACGCGGTTGCCGCCGACCGCGGTCTGGATCATGCTCGCGGGCGAATTGGCCATGCCGAGGGAGCCCATGTCGCCCGTCGGATGCGCGCGCACATCGCCGACCGCGTCGACAACCTTCGTGCCAAGGACAGCGCCGGGCAGCCAGGCATTGAGGGTGCTCGACATGCCGTTCTGGCCGATGATCAGGCCGTAGATTGGTTCGCGGAGCGCATCCTGCAGCAATTTCACCGCGTTGACGTAATCGACGCCGAGCATCTGCCAATCGGTGGTGCCCGCCGGCGCGCCGATCGCGGCGGCGGTGGCAATCCAGGCATCGTCAGGCACTTCGTCGATCGACACCAGCTCGGGCTCGCCGGCATTCGTTGCGGCGGTGCCAAGCATCCGCCCGTGGTCCGCCCAGCCGCCGCCCCCCGCCGCGAAAATTGAGCCGCCTTTCACCGCAGCTTCGACGTCTTGCGCTCTTAATATTCGGCCCATTCGTTTATTTCCTCACGGCGTAGCTTCATGCCGATCGATGGCCAGAACCGCACGCAAAATGGTCGCGGCGCCAGCGGCGATCTCGCCTGGCTCGGCCCATTCTTCCGGACAATGGCTGCGTCCGTCGCGGCACGGCGTGAATACCATGGCGACAGGTGCGATGCGCGAGAAGTGCGCGGCGTCGTGCCCTGCGCCGCTCGTCATTCGCCGATGCGTCAAACCGAGTTTTTCCGCCGCATCGATGAGCGCGGCGCAAAGACCGGAATCCCCGTGCGCCGGGGCCGCGTCAGAGAGCGTGGCAATCGAAGAGAGCTCCGCGCCGCTTGCCGCGACCACTGCGGGAATCTCGCCTTTGATGCGGCTGACAAACCGCTGCATCGTCGGGTGTCGTTCCGCGCGGGCATCGAGGATGAGCCGCACGCGGCCCGGCACCACGTTCGCGGCGTTCGGCTCAGCATGAATTTCGCCGGTGGTCGCGACGAAATAGCCTTCGCCGGTCTCAGCCATTTCGCGCGCGATGGCCTGAATCGCGAGGATCGCGCGCGCGGCAGCGACAAGCGCGTCGCGGCGCAGATTGAACGGCGTGGTGCCCGCATGATCGGCGCGGCCGGTGATCGTCACCTCCAGGCGTGTGATCCCGGCGATCGTCTCGACGATGCCCACATCAATGTGCTCTGCCTCGAGCACTGGGCCTTGCTCAATATGCAGCTCAAGAAAAGCCGTTATATCGGAACGCTTGGCCTCGGATAGGCGCTGCGGATCGCCGCCCATTCGCGCGATCGCCTGTGCCAGGCGCTCGCCGCCAGGCCCTTCATAAGCGAGCATCTCTTCCGTCAGAATGCCGGCGATTGCGCGCGAGCCGACGCAAGATATGCCGAAAGCGCTTACCTCCTCGGCAAGACAATCGATGATTTCGAGGTCGTGATCGAGATCGTGTCCCGCTTCTTGCAAAGCGCGAGCCACCTCAAGCCCAGCAAGCACGCCAGCCGCCCCATCGAACCGTCCTCCGGATGGTACGGTGTCCGAGTGCGATCCGACCACGATCGCGCCCGCTCCCCGCTTCGCACCAGCGCGACGGCCGATCAGATTACCGCCAGCATCTATCCGCGTATCGAGTCCCGCCGCTTCAAAGCGCGCTTTGAGCCAGTCACGGCCTTGCAAAAACGTCGGCGTGAACGAGCGGCGCGTATAAGGCTTGTCTTTCTCGGTGATCTCGGCGAGCACCATCAAATCGTCCCACAGGCGATCCTGGTTGATCGGAAGGTTTGAGGTTCTCACGCCGCCATTCCGGCGATCTCACGTCGCGCGGCCGGCCCGCTCGGTGGCGTCGTGAACCGGCCGGTACCGGGCTCGGCCAGCACGTTGCGGCCATCGAACACCTTCTGCCCACGAACATACGTCGACTCCACCCGCCACGGCAGGACCATTCCATCGTATGGACTCCAATCGACGACATTGTGCCCGCTCGCCGCCGCCTCATAAGTGTAGGGTTCGCGCTTCATCACCGTGATGTCGGCATCGCGTCCGACATCCAGCGCGCCCTTCTCGAATAGCCGGAAGTGACGTGCCGGATTGCGCGCAAGGAGTTTTGCCGCATGCGTGAAGGAAAGACCGCGCTCTTCGAGCCCTTTAAGCAAAAGCGGATACAGCGCCTCGAGACCCGGCACGCCCGACGCGTTGTTGAGCATTTTTGGGTCCGACTTGCGGTCGCGTGACCAGCTGACATGATCGGTCGAGACGATCGTCACGTTGCCTGCGGCCAAATGCTTCCACAGAAGCTCCACTTCGGCGCGCGAGCGGATCGGCGGATTGATCTTAGCTAAGCCGCCGAGCCGCGCCACGTCGTTGTCTTCATTGAGCACGAGGTAATGGATGCAGGCCTCGACCGTCGCATCCGCGCCTTGCATGCGATAGGCCGCGCAAAGTTCATAGCCGCGCCCGATCGAGCAGTGCACGACGTGCGCCGGGCAGCCGGTCGCGATGCCGATCTCATACACTTCGGCCATCGCCAACGTCTCGGCTATCGGCGGCCGGCTTGCCGAATGTGCGCGATAATCGGTGATCCCCGCCGCTTCGACTGCAGCTATCGCCGCGCGCACGACTTCATCATTCTCATTGTGAACGCCGGCCGTAAGGCCCGTAGGCGCAATCGCGGTGAAAAAGCGATGCAGCTGTTGTGGTGGGATACGCGGAAAGCGCTCGGGATGCGTCCCGAACGTAGAAAATTTGAAAGCACACGCGCCTTCCCTGACCAACTCTTCCACCTCCGAGCCGTCTGACTGCGGATGCAGGGTTGCATAAAGCCCAAAGTCGACGCGGGCCTGTTGCGCCGCGGTGCGCGCTTTGTGCGCCAGGCGCTCGCCGGTGCAAATCAGCTCGCCATCATCATACGGCATGTCGACGACCGTAGTGACACCACCCGCCGCGGCCGAGCGGGTCGACCAGATGAAGTCCTCCTGGCCTTTTTGGCTGCGGCTATGAACCTGCCCGTCGATGGCCCCGGGAAGCACCAGATGGTGGCGATTATTTTCAATGACCTTACCGGACGGTCCGTCACCATGCCCGACTTGCGCGATTTTTCCGTTCGCAATGGCGACAAAACCATCATCGATGATCTCACCAGGAAGAACAATCCGGCCCCGCACGACACGATCGATCGCGTTCATTCTTCGCACTCCAGAATAGCGTCTTCTGGAAAAAGAAGACGTGCCGCACTCGCGATCAGCCCCATGAGCCGGCTTGCGCGTATCGAAGAACTTCTTTCAGAACTTTTTCGGCCAGGATGCAAGGGGCCGCGCTTGCTCTGGCCGGCTGATGCCCGTCGGCCTCCCAAACCTGTTGTTCTCTTAAACAACAAAGGTTGTGAGGCGGGATCTTCCATCCCATAGGCTGTTTCGCCCCTCGTCTATGTCGCGCTCCCCTTTCATCCCATCAGAAATGTGCCTATGCTCGCGCTCGAGATTGCCCGCACTCTGCTGCTGGGCCCTAAAGCCCCGCCATCGGCACAAATGAAGGAACAATAAGATGCTCAGCTTTGCTCGCGGCCTTTTGGGGGCGTTTGCTTTCTTTGTCAGTCAGGCTGCGCTTGCCGACGTGAAGATCGGCTTTCAAGCGCCCTTGACGGGGCTCGCCGCGACTGACGGTAAGTCGGCAAAAGCTGCCGCAGAGATTGCGATCGATGATCTCAACGCTGGCGGCGGCGTACTCGGCCAAAAACTCGAACTAATCACGTACGACGACCAGGCGAAGTCTGACCAGGCGATTTTCACGGCAAACAAGCTGATCGGCGACGATGACGTCAAATTCGCTATTTCGGGCAGCTATTCCGCGGCAGGGCGCGCTGCAGCGCCCATCTTTCAAAATGCCGGTGTCGTCTTCATCTCGGCTTACGGCGTGCATCCCGACATCACCAAAGCTGGCGATTATTGCTTCCGGCTCGTCCGGCTGGGTCCGCCGCAGGGGCGGGCCGCCGCCTTCTTCATTGCAGAGAGTTTGAAGCTCAAGAAGGCGTCCGTGATCAGCATGGACAATGACTACGGCGAGGCGACGCTGCAGGGCTTTCTCGGTGACGTCGATAAGTATGGGATCAAAGTCGTCAACAAATACAATTATTCGCTGCAAGACCGGCAGTTCGGTCCCATTGTCGCCGGCGTGAAGCGCGATGAACCTGAGGTTATCTACGCGACCGGCTATTTCTTCACGGCAGGGCCGCTTGTGGCGCAATTGCGCGCGGGCGGCGTGAAGGCGCCAATCGTCGGCTCGCAGGCCTTCGATTCCGGCAAGTTCATCGACATAGCCGGTGCCGCGGCCGAAGGCGTCTATATCGTCGATGGGTTCGATCGTTATCGTAAGGACCCGAAGCTCGAGCACTTCACCGCCGAGTTCCAGAAGCGGGCCGGATATCCGCCCGAAGGCGTTGCGGCGGAGGTTTATTCCTCGTTCGATATTCTGGTTGATGCGATGAAGCGTGCGGGTAGTCTGGAGCCGGCGAAAGTGCGTGATGCGCTTGCCGCGACCAAGGACTTCCCGATGTTGAACGAGACGCTCATCGGCTTCAACAAGCTGCACGAAGTCATCATGCCGGCGAGCGTTGACGTGGTGAAGGACGGCAAGTTCGTGCATTTCTCCACCATCGAGGACAAGAAGGTTCTAGCCCCGCCAGAGCAATAACGCGGCGGCGAAGGGGCGCGGTGGTTCCTTGTTCTATGTCGACCTCGCGGTAAGCGGTGTTGTCTTCGGGTGCATGTATGCGCTGATGGCCGTCGGACTGACGTTGGTCTACGGCCTGTTGCGCATTTTGCATATCGCGCATGCCGCGGTTTTTGCGCTCGGCGCTTACGTCACCGTGCTGGTAGCGAACGTCTCCGGAAGCATTCTGCTCGGCTTTGTCGCGGCAATTGCGGTGACGCCGCTCTGCGGCATTGCGATCTACCGCATTCTCTATCAGCCGCTACTGCACTATCGGCCTGATGTGCCGATGATCGCCTCGATCGGGCTGCTCGTCTTCATGCAGGACGGGTTCCGCATTCTCTTCGGCGAGCAGGGCGTAACGTTCGTCAAGAATCCGCTGGCGATCGAGAGTGTGGACGTGGCGGGGATAACGCTAACCTTCGCGCAACTCGCGGTGCTCGTCGTCACGCTGCTCATTTTCGTGGCGCTGCATCTGTTTACGACGCGGACGCGCATCGGCGTGGCGTGGCGCGCTACAGTCTCCAATCCGAGCATGGCCGCGAGCTTCGGCGTCGACGCGATCCGCGTGCGATATTTGAATTTCGGCATCGGTTCGGCGCTTGCCGGGGTCGCAGGCGGCCTCATAGCACTGTTGAACAATTTTGTCGATCCAACGATCGGGTACGTGGTGAGCTACAAGGCGCTGGCAATCATCGTGCTCGGCGGACTCGGCAGCGTGCGCGGCACGCTCGTCGCGAGCCTCTTCCTCGCGCTCGTCGAATCCTACGGCACGATTTTTATCGGTTCGTACCTGAACCGCGATGCGATCGCGTTTTTGGCGCTGATCCTCGTTCTTATGGCGCGCCCCCAGGGCTTTACCGGAGTCCGCACGGCATGAGCGCCTACACGATCAGCCTGTTGTCGATCGTTGGTATCAACGTGATGCTGGCGGTCAGCCTCAATATTATCAGCGGTTTTTGCGGGCAGATTAGCCTCGGCCATGGCGCTTTTTATGGCGCCGGTGCCTATAGCGCGGCGCTGGTCGCGGTTACCACGCGCAACCTGCCCCTGGCGCTCATTGCCGGAGCGCTTGTCGGCAGCATGCTCGGCCTCATCGTCGGCTTCGCTTCGCTGCGGGTGCGCAGCGACTTCCTCGCAGTGACGACGATCGGCATCAATTTTCTGTTCACAGGCTTCGTTCGCAAGCAGGGCTGGCTCGGCGGCGAGATGGGCATCAGCAGTATCCCTCCGTCCGGCCTCGGCGGCACCGGCAATATGGTGATGATTGAGCTTTTCGCCGCCGGCACTATCGCATTCAGCCTTTACGTGAATGCGAGCTGGATGGGGTTTGCCTTCCGCGCGGTCGCGGAGGATGAGGACGCTGCCGCGACGCTCGCCGTTAACGCCGTCTCCTACAAGCTCGTCGCTTTCGCATTGGGGACGGCGTTTGCGGGCTTGGCCGGCGCGCTCTACGCATATTTTACCCAATTCATCAATGTCGATGCCTTCGATTTCATCACCTCGGTGATGCTGATGGCAATGGTTGTAATCGGCGGCATCGGGTCGACCTTCGGCGTCGCCATCGCCGCTGTTGCCTTGACTTTACTGCCGGAGACCTTCCGTTTCATCAACGAATATCGGCTGCTCGTCTTCGGCGGGCTTCTGGTGCTGTTCATTTCACTCGCGCCGGGTGGACTCGCGTCCCTCTTTCACGGCACGCGCGCGCGGTTGCGGAGATGAACGTGCCCGCCCTCGCGCTCTACGATCTCGCAATCCGCTTCGGCGGTGTTGCCGCTGTCGATCATGTGTCATTCTCGATCAGCGAAGGTGACTTTGTCGGTCTTATTGGTCCGAACGGCGCCGGCAAGACGACGCTGATCCGGCTGATCAGCGGCATCCTCGCTCCCGACAGTGGACGCGTCGATCTGCTCGGCGCGGACGTGACGCGCCGCTCGACCGCCACGCGGGTGCGCCGCGGCCTCGCGCTGACGCATCAGGTCGTCCGCCCGTTCCGCACGATGAGCGTCCTCGACAATATCGTGCTCGCCGCCGGCCACAGGCGCACCGTCGATCCGCTGCGTGCGCTGTTGCAAACCGATCGGCAGCCGGAGCGCGAGCGCGCCGAGTCCATTCTGCGCCAGGTCGGTCTCGCCGGCGTCGAAAGTAAGCTCGCCGGCTCGCTCCCGCTTGGCCAGTTAAAGCGCCTCGAGATCGCCCGCGCGCTCGCCCTCGATCCGACGATCGTGCTGCTCGACGAGCCGCTCGCCGGCCTCAACAACGCGGAAGCTGCCGAGCAGATCGACATGATCGGTGCTGTGAACGCGAGCGGCGTCACGATCCTTCTCGTCGAGCATAATCTTGAGGAAGTCATCCGGGCCTGCCGCCGGCTGATCGTGCTGGCGAACGGCCGGGTTATCGGCGACGGACTGCCGCGCGACGTGATGCGGCAAGACGACGTGCGCGCCGCCTATCTCGGTCAGAGCGTCGACGTCCATGCTTAGGGTTGAAGGCCTCAGCTGTGGATATGGGGCGATCCGTGCCGTCTCCGACGTGAGCTTCGTCGTCCCGGAGCGGTCGATCCTCGCCTTGCTCGGACCGAATGGCGCCGGCAAGACCTCGACGATCATGGCGATCATGGGCCATGTCGACGTGCATGCCGGCCGTGTGCTCTTCGATGGCGCGGAGGTGACGCGCCGCCGGGCCGTCGAGCGTGCCCGGCTCGGCGTCGCGCTGGTGCCCGAGGGACGGCAAATCTTTGCCGATTTGAGCGTCGACGAAAACCTGACGATCGGCGGCTATTCTTTTCCGGCTGATCGCGACCGCGCCAAACGCGATCGCGTCTTCGCGCTGTTCCCGCGTTTGCACGAGCGGCGCTCGCAAGTCGCGGGCTCGATGTCGGGGGGCGAGCAGCAGATGCTGGCGATCGGCCGCGCCCTAATGGCCGAGCCGCGCCTGCTGTTGGTCGACGAATTGTCGCTTGGCCTGATGCCGAAGATGGTCGATACCTGCATCGATTCGTTGCTGAAGCTTCGCGACGAGGGCATGGCGATCCTGCTTGTCGAGCAGAACACGTCACGAGCACTCGCAATCGCCGATACGGTGTGCGTCCTCTCATCGGGCAGCGTCGTATTCGCGGGATCGGCACGCGAGGCACGCGATGATCGCGAATTGCTGATGCGCTTTCTCGGCATGACGGAGCGGCGGCAAGCCTGATTTAGAAGGGGTAGATGTGGGACGACGGTTGAATCGCGATGATGTCGAGGCTGCGCTGGTTGCAGGCCTGTTTCTTTCGGCCGGCGGCAGCGGCAAGAACGCCGTCGAGCGAAATCGCGCGCAGGGACGCGCCGCGCTCGATTATGGCGGCTTCGAATTTATTGCGCTCGACGAGCTCGATCCCTCCGAACTGATCATCACCGCGACGGCTGTCGGCGCGCCGGGTTTCGCGAAACCCACCGTCTCCTGGCGCGACAGCGTGGACGCCGCCCGATTGCTCATCGAGAGAATCGGCCGCCCGATTGCGGGTGTGATCTGCGGGCATGTGCCTGGATTCAACGCGTGGCTAGTCGCATCGGCGCTCGGTCTGAAATACGTCGACGCGGCGTCGAACGGACGCGGCCACCCGACCGTCAAAATGGGCGGCATGGGACTCGCATCGCAGCCGAAGATCAGCATCCATCAGGTCGGGATGGGCGGATTAGACGAAGACGGTTCACAGCTCATCGTGACAGCCGAGGGCAACATCGTGCGGACCTCGAACGTTATGCGCCAAGCGGCCGTTGTGAACGGCGGGCTCATCTACGCTGCACGCGGTCCACTCTCGGCCGCTTTCGTCAAAGCGAACGGCGCGCCAGGTGCCATCTCGTTCCAGCTCGATCTCGGACGGGCAATGCTCGATTCAAACGGCACAGAGCGCATTCCCGCCACGGTCGCGTTTCTCAAAGGCGAGCATCTGATGACGGGGAAGGTCACGGAGAATACCGTCACATATTCCGGCGGTTTCGATCTCGGTTACATGACCGTCACTGATGGGCAGCGGCAGGTGCGCCTGGGCGTCTACAACGAATACATGACCGCCGATGTTGACGGCGCACGTGTGGCGACGTTCCCCGACATGATCGGCACGCTCGATCCGCGGAGCGCCGAGCCCATCGCAATTTCCGAGCTTTCGGTCGGGGCGGATGTTGCGATCATCATCGCCCATCGCAGCAAATTCCCCGTCGGACAAGGCGCGCGGGATCCCGCCGTGTTCCCCGAGGTGGAGGATGCGATGGGCGTCGATCTGCGTTCATATCTCTAAAGGACTCAAGTCATGCTTCGGCTTTACGACAGCCGTCTCTCCGGCAATGCCTGGAAAGTTCGCATTCTGTTAAACCAGCTCCAAATTGCATTCGAGCGCGTGACGCTCGATCTCGCCAAGGGAGAGTTGAATCGGCCGGAAGTTGCGCAGAAAGCTCGCTTCAAACGAATACCCATCCTGGAACTCGATGATGGCCGCACGCTGGTCGAATCTTCCGCCATTCTGCTTTATCTAGCCGAAGCATCACCGCTCCTGCCAAGCGACTCATATTTGCGCGCGGACATCACGAGCTGGCTCTTTTTCGAGCAATTCGATCTGACACGCGCCCTCGGCTTTCCACGCTTCTTCAAACTGCGGGGCGTATATGAAGAGCAGAAGGATAAGGTGCGTTTCTTCCAAGAGATCGGCTATGCCGGCCTTAACAAACTGGAAGACTGGCTGAACCGCCACGCCTTTCTCGTCGATGAACGCTACACGCTCGCCGACCTTGGCGTGTTTCCCTATGTATCGCTCGCGCATGAGGGCGGTTACGAGATGGAGCGCTTTCCCGCCACCAAGGCCTGGCTCGCGCGCATCGCCTCTCAGCCCCGCTTCATTCCGATGCTCGAAGGGGCGAAGGGATGACCATTCCGGTTCGCCGCGGGCGAGAAGTCACTGCCGGTCGCGGGCTCGACCTGCGCTGCCGCGGCTGGCGGCAGGAGACGATCCTTCGACTTCTCGAAAATAATCTGGAAAACGCCGAGGACCCGGAAAACCTTGTCATCTATATGTCGATCGCGCGTGCCGCGCGAGATTGGCAGAGCTTTGACCGCATCGTTGCGACGCTGACGAACTTGCGTGAAGACCAAACGCTGGTCATGCAGTCGGGCAAGCCAATCGGCGTGTTTCCCGGCCAGATGACGACACCCCTCGTCATCATGGCGAACGGCAACATCGTCGGTGAGTGGAGCAACGAGGAAAATCGCCGCCGACTTGACGATACCGGGCTCACTATCATGCCCGGCATGACCGCCGGCGCCTGGCAGTACATCGGCAGCCAGGGAATTTTGCAGGGCACATACGAGACGTTCTCGGCCGTGGCGCGCAAACATTTCGGCGGTACCCTTGCCGGACGTCTTCTGCTGACCGCCGGCTGCGGCGGCATGAGCGGCGCGCAGCCGCTGGCGGGCAAGCTCGCCGGCGCGTCCACCCTTGTTGTCGAGATCGATCCCGCGCGGATCGACCGGCGCATCGCGACCGGTTATTGCGATCAGCGTACCGACAGTATCGACGAGGCGATCGCGACGTGGCTCGAGGCGCGCGAGGCGCGCCGGCCCTCGGCATTGGCTTTGTGCGCGAATGCCGCGGATGTGCTGCCGGCGATTCTCGCCCGTGGCATCGTGCCGGATATTGTTACCGACCAGACCTTTCCCGACCCCGTACGCGGCTACGTGCCGAGCCAACTTTCGCTCGAGGAAACCCGCGCCATGCGCAAAAGCGATCCGGCGTGCGTCGCCACCCTCGCCCGCGATTCAATTGCCGCGCATGTGCGGGCGCTGCTCGCGTTTCAGAAAAAGGGCGCAATCGTTTTCGAATATGGAAACGGATTACGCGCCGAGGCGCGGAGCGCCGGTGTAGACAACGCGTTCGACATCGGTTCCTTCGTCGATCTCTATATCCGGCCCCTGTTCTGCGAAGGAATGGGACCGTTCCGCTGGATTGCGGTGTCCGGGGATCCCAAGGACATTCACACAATCGACGACATTATTCTTAAGAATTTTTCGCAAAACCATCCCATCGTGCCGTGGATCGAAAAAGCGCGCAAGTATGTGCAATTCACCGGGCTGCCAGCGCGTATCGGCTGGCTCGGTTACGGCGAGCGCAGCCGACTGGGATTACTTGTTAACGAAGCGATCGCCGACGGACGTATCTCGGCGCCGATCGCGTTCACGCGCGATCATCTCGATTCTGGCTCGGCCGCCATGCCCCATCGCGAGACCGAGAATATGCGCGACGGCTCCGATGCGATCGCCGACTGGCCGATGTTGAACGCGCTGTTGAATTGCGCGTCCGGCGCCGATCTCGTCGCCATCCACGGCCTCGGCAGCAGGGGCGTCAGTGCCGGCGTGACGATCGTTGCCGATGGGACGGCCTCTGCGGCGGAACGGCTGAAGCGCGTTCTCGATAATGATCCGGGTATCGGCGTATTACGCCACGCCGATGCGGGGTATGAGACCGCGATCGAGCAGGCTGGCAAGACCGGTTACGCACCGGCAGTCGGACTGGAAGAGCAGCACACGACCTGAACCGCTTACACGCGGGTCGAGAGGAAGGATCTTGGACCAGAGCTTTCGCGGCTTTCTCGCAGCCTTGGAGCAGCGGGGCGAAGTTCAGCGCATCAAGCGCAAGGTCGATCCGCGCTTCGAGCTCGCCTCGGTGCTGATGCTGCGCGATAACGGCCCCGCGCAGATATTTGAGAATGTCGCCGGCTATAACATGCCTCTCGTCGCGCATGTGCTGAATTCACGCGCGCGTTTTGCCGATGCGCTGGGCGTGCCGTATGCCGAACTTGAACAGCGGCTGCAGAGCGCGCTGCAAAATCCGATTCCGCCAATTCTGGTGAGGGAGGCGCCGGTGCAGCAATGCGTGCATGAGGCGCCGCTCGACATCGGTGCGCTCCTCCCTGTGCCGCACTGGTTCGAGCGCGAGAGCGCGCCTTACATCACCGCCGGCGTGATAATTGCCAAAGATCCGGAGTCGGGGCGCCGCAACGTGTCGATCGCGCGGCTGCGGCTCGAGGGCGGCACGCGGTTGATGGCGGGCATTGCTCCGAATCATCATCTCGCGATCCTCGCCAACAGAGCGCGGGAACGCGGGCGAAAGCTTGAAATCGCCATCGCGATCGCCAACCATCCGGCCGTTCTTCTGGCATCGCAAATGTATGTTGGTCTCGGCGAGGACGAGTTCGACATTGCAGGCGGCCTCCTTGCCGAGCCGGTCGAATTGGTGAAATGCCGGAAGGTGGATGTCGAAGTGCCAGCGCATGCGGAAATCGTGCTCGAAGCCTTGCTCGATGCCGGCGACCTGATCGACGAAGGTCCTGTTTCGGAATTTCACGGCTTCTACGTCGATTACGGCAACGGCATCGCCGCCGGCGTGCAGTGCATCACGCATCGCGAGCAGCCGATGTTTCAGGCGGTTCTGCCGGGCTTTGCAGCCGAACATTGTCTCCTCGGCGGCGTCGCCATCGGCGCGACGCTGACACGCGATCTCCGTCGCGCCATTCCCGCCGTGCGTCGCGTGTTTATCACCGATGGAGGCATGGGCCGCATGCATGCGGTGATCAGCATGCATCGCCCACGAATCGGGGAGGGCAAGCGCGCCATCATTCTGGCAATGGGACAGGTCAATCTTTTGAAGCAGGTCATCGTCGTCGAAGATGATATCGACCCGGAAAATCCCCGCATGGTGGAGTGGTCGCTGGCCGCGCGCTTTCGCGGCGAAGAAGACCTCCTCGTGTTAGCCGACATGCGCGCCGACCGCTGCGATCCTGTCGCGGATCATCAGCTCATCACCAAGATCGGTATGGTCGCGACAACTCGGCCGGGCGATGGCGCTCCGGGCAGCCGGTCCGAATTCACGCGCCCTCCGGATGCCGTGCTCGAAATTGTGCGGCGAAATCTCAACACCTATTGAGTATCGGATATGAGCGGCCCGGTGCTCTCCTTCGATCACGTACAGCGAACTTTCGCTGGGATCGGAGGCGGCGCGCCGACGCGTGTGCTCGACTCGATCAGCTTCGATGTCGCGGCGGGCCATTTCACCGCAGTCATTGGACCGAGCGGCTGCGGCAAGAGCACGCTGCTTCATATGGGCGCCGGCTTGCTTTCGCCGAGCGCCGGGAGCGTGCGCCACCGCGGCGCGGCGGTAAGCGGCGTCAATCGCGAAGTTGGCTTCGTACCGCAGCAGGCGCAGCTCTTTCCCTGGAAGACGCTGTGGCAGAATGTCGAACTGCCGCTCGTCCTGCGCGGCGTGGGGGCCGCGGAGCGCCGCCGCCGCGTGGCGGAGGCGCTGAATGCCGTTGGCCTCAATGGCTTCGAGCAGCACTTTCCCGGCCAGCTCTCCGGCGGCATGCAGAAGCGCGGCTCGATCGCCCGCACGATGGTCTACCGGCCCGATGTCATCCTCATGGATGAGCCGTTCGGCGCGCTCGATGCGCAGACCCGCATGGTCATGCAGGACGATCTGCAGACGCTGTCGCTTGACGCCAGCGCGACCATTCTGTTCGTCACGCACGACATCACCGAAGCCGTGCTGCTCGCCGATAATGTCGTTGTCTTGAGCCAGCGGCCGGCGCGCATTCTGGCCGAGATCGCGATCACGCTGGCGCGGCCGCGCGACGTGTTCCAGCCCTTCCGCAATAGCGGCTTCGATCTGGCTTACGAAGCTGTATGGTCGGCGTTCCGCTCGCAGGTGGATCTCGGCCGGCGGGCGCATTGAGCGCGGAGACCGGCAGGATGGCCGAGACTGCCTCGGAACTGGCTCGCACGGGCGCTGCTGATCGGCCGCAGACGAGGCCGCCTCGATTCCGGCGGCTTTCACACCGCTTGCTGACGCTGTTGCCTGGCCTCGTGCTCATCGGCTTCTGGCAATGGGCGTCGGGCCGGCTCATTCGCGAAATCTACGTCAGCAAACCGAGCGCCATCGCCGCCCGGCTCTACGAAATTTTCGCGTCCGGCGAAATCTATCCGCATTTATGGACGACGGGGCAGGAACTTGTGCTCGGCTACGTGATCGGCGTCGGTAGCGGCATTATCGGTGGCTACGCGCTCGGTCGCGCGCCGCGCCTCGCCAATATTTTCGAGCCATATGTGATGGCGTTCTACGGCATCCCGAAGATCGCGCTGGCGCCGCTGTTCATCATCTGGTTCGGCATTGGCATGTGGTCGAAAGTGGCGCTCGCGGCGATCATGGTGTTCTTTCTGGTGTTCTACAACGTCTTCTCCGGCGTGCGCTCGGTGGATCGCGAGCTTGTGAACCTGACGCGAGTGATGGGCGCCAATGAGCGGCAGCTCACCTGGCACGTTTATCTGCCCGCCGCCGCGCCGTTCGTGATCCTCGGCATGCGCATGGCCATTCCCTACAGCGTCATCGGCGTCATCGTCGGCGAATTCACCTCGTCAATCCAGGGGCTCGGTCTGTTCATCCATGAAGCGTCGGCGACCTACGATCCCGCCGGCGTCTTTGCTGGAATCGCCATCCTGCTCGGCTTTGTCATTGTTGCGAACTTTCTCGCCGCGCGTCTGGAGCGCCGGCTCCTGCGCTGGCGAACGCCGGCATTCGTTGCCCCTGTCGACGTCTGACTCCCGCTCATCCGGAGAAGAGCATGCGCGTAACCCAAATCATTGCAGCCGCGGTGCTCGCGGCCGCACTCAGTCTCACGCCATCTCTCGGGAGCGCGCAGCAGACGGTGCGCGTCGGACAGGGTGTTCCCACGCTGAGCTTTCTGCCGGTCTGGGCGTCGCGCGCGCTCAACACGTTCGCGCCGCAGGGCCTCACCATCAGCGCTGCACTGATGCCCGGCGGGGACGCCTCGGCGCTCGCCGCGCTCGATGCCGGTGATGTCGATCTTGCCGCGGTCGGCTCGGAGACGGCCCTGCGCGCCGCCGCCAAAGGACAGCCCTTCGAGATCTTCTATTCGCTCATGTCGAAAGTGACGCTGCAGCTCGTTGCGTCGACATCCTTTCTCGAAAGCAAGGGCGTGAAACCGGGCGATCCGCTGGACAAGCGGCTCGCCGCCCTCAAGGGGGCCGTGATCGGCGTCAGCGGCATCGGCGGCGCCCAGGAGGCGGCGGCGCGCTGGGTTGCCGCGAAGGGAGGTCTCGATCCGAGAGCCGACATCAAGGTCGCACAGGTCGGCAACCCCGCCGCTCTCCAGGCGGCGCTGGAAAACAAGCGGATCGACGCGTTCGTCCTGTCGCCGCCGGAAGGCTATTTGGCCGAGAAGGCGAAGACGGGTGCCGTGCTCGTCTCGCTGGGCGATGATTTCCCGCTACTTGCAAAGCAGCCGTTTCTCGTGCTCGTCGCGAAGAAGCCGATCGATGACAAAGCGTCCGACCTTATTCTTCGCACCACCAAAGCCATGCAGGCTGCGAGTGCCGCCGTCGTCGCGAAGCCGGAAGAGACGGCGTTGGCGATCCAGAAGCAGTTCTTTGTCAGAGCCGACCCCGATGCCATAATTGCCGCGATCAAAGGCATGACCAACGGCGTGACGGATGGCGGCCGGCTGGATGCGCAGAGCATCGAAAACCTGCTGACTTTCTCGAGGGAAGTCGGCGTCAATTTCGGCAAGGACTTCGATGCGAAGAGTTCGGAAAACGATTTTTGGACGAACCAGTTCGTCGAACGCGCCGGAGCTAAGTGATCAGCGTCGCTAAACTGCGGCGAAACCGCTTGGCGACCACCTCCGCTTGGTGATGGCGGCCGTTGCTCACGACCTTTCTGCCGCGCGTCCAGACGCAATCGACTAGCGAGCGGCCGCCGCAGAATATCCACGCGTCGAGGATCGCATCGCCGGAGCGGCCCGCTAGCGCGATGTGATTGGCGTCGAGGCTTACGATGTCAGCCGCTGCACCTTCGACTAGACCGCCAGTGCCGGTCCCAAGGGCGCGCGAGCCTCCCCGCAGGGCAGCCTCGAACAATGCCCGCCCCGTCGAAGTCGCTCTCCTGTTTGTCAAAACGTTGCGCGCGTGTTTCGTCAAGCGCTGCGCATATTCCAGCTGTCGCAGCTCCTCGGCCGCGCCCACGCAGATATTGGAGTCGGTGCCGATGCCGAAGGCACCGCCGGCAGTGACAAAACCGGCCGCGTCAAAAATGCCGTCGCCGAGATTTGCCTCGGTAATGGGGCACAAACCGGCGGTAGCGCCGCTTTCCGCCATGCGTCGCGTTTCGTCCGCGGTCGTATGCGTCGCATGAATGAGGCACCACCGCTCGTTCACGTCGACATGGTCGAGAAGCCATTCGACCGGTCGCTGCCCGCTCCAGGCGACGCAGTCCTGGACCTCTCTGGTTTGCTCCGCGACGTGAATATGGATTGGCAGCTCATCGGCGAGAGCCGAAATGCCATTGAGCTCCTCCGGTGTGACGGCACGCAACGAATGCGGTGCGACACCGATGCCAGCGCCCGGCAATTGCGCGAGCGGGCGGCGGCTCGCTTCGAGCAGCCGCGCGAAGCCGTCCACGTCGTTGATGAAGCGTTGCTGGCCCGGCGCGGGCGCCTCTCCGCCGAAATTGGCGTGCGCATAGAAAACGGGAAGCAGCGTGAGGTTGATGCCGGTGCCGGTTGCCGCCGCTGCAATACGTTCGCCGAGCTCGGCCGGATTGGCGTAGGGCGCACCGGAAACGTCATGGTGGAGATAATGAAACTCGCCGACGCGCGTGTATCCCGTTTCGAGCATCTCGACATAGGCTTGCGCGGTGGTCGCCTCGACGTCTTCCGGGCGCAGGCGGTCGAGGAAGCGATACATCAGCTCGCGCCATGTCCAGAAATTATCCGCGGCCGGCCCGCGCGTCTCGGCGAGGCCCGCCATGCCGCGCTGGAAGCCGTGGCTGTGCAGATTGGAAAGGCCCGGCAACGCGATGGCGCCGCGTTCGTCTTCGGCATGCATCTGCGTGCCTGTCTCGAGCGCAGTGATTTTTCCGTCGGCAACGGCAATTCTGATATCGCGCGCCCAGCCCTGCGGCAGCAGAGCGGTGTCGAAGAAAAGATGCGGCATCGTCCTCCGTGCTTCCAGCTCTGGACATGTTCGAGACGGGCTATGTATGTGACAACCGGAATGAATGCCAAATTGCACAAGCAAGTCCGCGGCAATGCCGGTCCTTGATCGGCTTTGGCATCGCTGCCGCCTCGCAACGCTCTCGTCATCGCGTCCGGGACTCGGCATTATCGAGGACGGCATCATCGCTTCCCGAGGGGGCCGCATCGTTTACGCGGGAGCTGCGGCTGACGCCTCGTCTTTGCTCGACGCGCAAGAACGGATCGATTGCGACGGCCGCTGGATCACGCCGGGCCTGATCGATTGCCATACACATCTCGTCTATGGCGGCGATCGCGCAGGCGAATTCGAGCAGCGCCTCGCCGGCGTCAGCTATGAAGAGATCGCGCGCGCCGGCGGCGGCATTCTGTCGACCGTACGGGCGACGCGGCAAGCCAGCGAGGACGAGCTCGTCGCGTCCGCCCGTCCGCGGCTTGCCGCCCTCATGGCAGAAGGCATGACCACGATCGAGATCAAGTCCGGCTATGGACTGGAGCTAGAGACCGAACGCCGGCAATTGCGCGCGGCGCGGCGGCTCGGGCGCGAATGCCCGATCAATGTGCGTACGACTTTTCTCGGCGCGCATGCTCTTCCGCCTGAGGCGAAGGGCGATACGGCCGAATATATCGAGACGCTCTGCCGCGATATGCTGCCAACACTCGCCGCAGAGCATCTCGCCGATGCGGTCGATGCGTTCTGCGAGAGCATCGCCTTTTCGCCGGAAGAGACGGCGCAGGTTTTCTCGGCTGCCCGTGCGCTCGGACTTCCCGTGCGCCTGCATGCTGACCAGCTTTCCAATCTCGGCGGCGCCACGCTCGCCGCACGTTTCGGTGCGCTTTCTGCGGATCACCTCGAATATGCGAGCGACGAGGGGGTCGCTGCGATGGCCGGCGCCGGAACGGTTGCCGTGCTCTTACCCGGTGCCTTCTACTTCATTCGTGAGAAGCAAGTCCCGCCGGTGGATTCATTTCGTCGCCATGGCGTGCCGATGGCGCTCGCGACTGATTCCAATCCGGGCTCGTCGCCGCTGACCTCTCTGCTACTTGCAATGAATATGGGCGCGACGCTGTTCCGGTTGACGGTCGACGAATGCATCGCCGGTGTGACGCGCGAAGCCGCTCGGGCGCTTGGGATGATGACCGAGGTCGGCAGTCTCGAAGCCGGCAAGTGGTGCGATCTCGCCATCTGGGACATCGAACGGCCGGCGGAACTCGTCTATCGCATGGGCTTCAATCCACTACACGCGCGCGTCTGGCGCGGTGAGATTCAGGACCGACAATGACTCGCATCGACAACATCCGTGTCGTCCGCGCCCCGCGCGGGCCGGAACTCTCGGCGAAGAGCTGGCTTACCGAAGCGCCGATGCGCATGCTGATGAACAATCTCGATCCGGATGTCGCCGAGAAGCCTGGCGAGCTTGTCGTTTATGGCGGCATCGGCCGTGCGGCGCGCGACTGGGAAAGCTTTGATCGCATTGTCGCGACGTTGAAGCGTCTCGAAGGCGACGAGACGCTGCTCGTCCAGTCAGGCAAGCCTGTAGGCGTTTTTCGCACGCATGGCGATGCACCGCGCGTCCTCATCGCCAATTCGAATCTTGTACCGCATTGGGCGACGTGGGAGCATTTCAATGCGCTCGATCGCAAGGGCCTCATGATGTACGGTCAGATGACGGCAGGCTCGTGGATTTATATCGGTAGCCAAGGCATCGTGCAGGGCACGTATGAGACCTTTGCCGAACTCGGGCGGCAGCATTTCGGCGGCTATTTATCGGGTAAATGGATTCTCACCGCCGGCCTTGGAGGCATGGGCGGCGCGCAGCCGCTCGCGGCAATCATGGCGGGCGCATCGTTGCTGGCAATCGAATGCCAGCCGTCGCGCATCGAGATGCGCCTGCGCACGCGCTATCTGGACCGGCAGGCGGGCAGTCTCGATGAAGCGCTGGTGATCATCGATCAGGCTTGCCGCGATAAGAAGCCGGTTTCGGTAGGGCTTCTCGGCAATGCAGCCGAGGTTTTTCCGGAACTGGTGCGCCGCGGCGTGCGTCCTGATGCCGTCACCGATCAGACCTCCGCACACGATCCGGGCAACGGTTATCTGCCGAAGGGCTGGTCGCTCGTCGAGTGGGAATCACGCCGCGAGACCGATCCGAAAAGCGTCGCGAGCGCCGCGCGAAATTCCATGGCAGAGCATGTGCGCGCGATGCTCGACTTCCATCGCATGGGCATTCCCGTAGTCGACTACGGCAACAACATCCGCCAGATGGCATTCGAGGAAGGCGTGGCCGACGCCTTCGATTTTCCCGGCTTCGTGCCGGCCTATATCAGGCCGCTCTTCTGCCGCGGCATCGGTCCGTTCCGCTGGGCGGCATTATCCGGCGACCCGCAAGACATTTACCGCACGGATGCAAAAGTGAAGGAATTGCTGCCCGGCAATGCACATCTGCACAAATGGCTCGACATGGCGAAAGAGCGGATTTCTTTCCAGGGTCTGCCGGCGCGCATCTGCTGGGTTGGGCTCGGCGACCGCCACCGGCTCGGCCTCGCCTTCAACGACATGGTCGCCCGCGGCGAATTGAAAGCGCCGATCGTCATCGGCCGCGATCATCTCGATGCCGGCTCCGTCGCCTCGCCCAACCGCGAGACGGAGGCGATGCGCGACGGCTCGGATGCGATATCCGACTGGCCGATGCTCAACGCGCTTCTGAATTGCGCGAGCGGCGCAACCTGGGTCTCGCTGCATCATGGCGGCGGCGTCGGCATGGGTTTTTCCCAACATGCCGGGATGGTGATCGTGTGCGACGGTACGCCGGAAGCGGCGAGGCGGATCGAGCGTGTGTTATGGAACGATCCGGCGAGCGGTGTGATGCGCCACGCTGATGCGGGTTACGAGGCAGCGATTGAATGTGCGCGCGAGCATAAGCTCGATTTGCCGAGTCTCAGCTGAGGACGCGGCTCGAACTGGCTCAGCCGGGGCGGTCATAGCCTGCGGCTTTTGCCTCGTCCTCCCAGCGCGCGACGATCTCGTAGTCGGCGAGATTGACCGGTGCGAAGCGCTCGAGGCAGAGCTGCTCGCGCAGCTCCGCGGCTTTCGGCGCTCCGCCCAAAGCGAGAAACGCTTCGCGCAGGCGCGTAACAATCATGTCGGGGCATCCGGCACTCGCGACTAAAAACGGGATCGGTGCGGCCTCGGTCGTCGCGACGATCCTGATGCGTTCTCGCAAATCCGGCTCGTGCCGCAGCATCAGATCGAGCGCGTAGCTGTCGAGCGGACCGATATCGATCGTATCGCTGAGCAGCGCCTCGATGACCCGGCGGGGCGTGTAGAGCGGGCCGACGCTTTCGCGATAGAGGTTCGAACCACGAGCCAGCCAATACGGCAGCAGGTGGTGACGCAACGCGTTCCAGCCTGAATGCGAATCTTCGACCGTATATCCGACGCGTCCGCCGAAAGTGTCTTCGATCGTTTGGAACGGTGAACCGGCCTTGACGACAAGGCGGGTGGCATAAACCGGCTGGCCGGCAACCGGTGCATGACGCGGCACGGGTGCGGCGATGGGTTTCGGCGGATTGCCTGTGCGAATGTAAGGCAGCCCGCACATGAAGGCAGCGGCAAGGTCGGGGCGCGACCACAATTCGGCGAGCGGCGCCGGAAAAGCATGGTCGACGACATCAAGATCGACGCCGCTTTCGCGAGAAACAAGAGAGAACAACTCAGCCCACGCCACGCGCGCCGGCGCGTTGACCGAATACATGCGGGCGTTGGCGATGAACTGCACGGCCGTGTCGCTCATGCGAAGCGAAGCCGCTGGCCGATGCCGAGCCGCGCGGCCTTCTCCAGCATCGCATGGCCGAGTGCAATGTCCGACAGCGACAGGCCGCGATGCCAGAACAGGATCGTCTCGTCGTCACTCTCGCGGCCGGGCTTCTTGCCGGCGACGATTTCCCCGAGCTCGGCATGCAATGTGTGCTCGGAGAGTTTCCCCGCCTGGACATGGGCACGCAAGCTGCCGAACTTCCCAGCCTTGCACTGCCCCCAATGGTCGACCACGAGCTTGTCCATAATGTCGGTTAGCGTGAGCTCGACCGCGCTCATCGTGCCATAAGG
>Ga0164306_10000177_pt1 | contig 23767 bp, 22 predicted proteins | sample Whisoiple_242_MG_FD_110213 | JGI IMG/M metagenome (GOLD analysis project Ga0164306, IMG submission 110213) | Soil microbial communities amended with fresh organic matter from upstate New York, USA - Whitman soil sample_242_MG | ecosystem: Environmental > Terrestrial > Soil > Unclassified >... | reverse complement strand
GGTCGTCCGTCGGCTGCAGCAGCTCGAAACCCTCGAAGCCGTCCTGGTCGTCGATCGCGCCGGCCCGGGCCGCGAACCGCTTGGCGAGCTCGCTTCCGCTGTCCGCGGCCACGGTGATCGCGTTGATCTTGATGATGGTCATGCCCACCATCGTGCCAAGCGCGCAGGAGTGGGGCCGCGCAGGCCTTGCTCCACCCCGGCTCGACCAGCGTCCACGGGCAAGTTGGGTGTCCGGTTGATACCCGAATGGCGATATCGCGGAAACGTTCTTCTGGTCGCGGCCCGGCAGGTGCCCATTCTGCGATGGGCAGCATTGGCCCGACCGGGGGATGCACACTCCTGGATGCCGGCGACCCTTCGATACCGGCGACCCTTGATACCGGGTGACTCTCGATGCCGGTGACGCCATTCCTGGCGGACACGCCCGATGGTCCGGTGCTTCTGGGGCATACTTCCCGCTACAGGGCCCTCGCAGCACCCGATGAGCGCCAGTTCGACCCCATCAGCAACTTCACATCGGGCGTGTCCTGTCCGGTTGATGCCCGAATGGCGATATCGCGGAAACACTTCGTGGCGGCTCCGGCCTGGCGTAGTGGATCTAGCGTGGCTACGCGTGTCCGGTTTGTGCCGAATGGCGATATCGCGGAAACACTCAGGCTCTCAGACGGAGTCGGATGCTTCGCCGAGCCTGGCGGCCCGGCTGTGCAGGTAGCGCTGTTGCTGCAGGCTGCTGGTGAGCCCGGCGGCGGTGCGGTAGGAGTCACGGGCCGCTGGGGCGTCGCCCGCCATCTCCAGCAGGTGCCCCCGCACCGCGTACAGCCGGTGGTCATTGGCCATCCTGGCGTCACTCATCAGAGCGGCGAGCAGTTCGAGGCCGACCTCCGGACCGCGCGACATGGCCATCGCGACGGCGTGATTCAGTGCCACCACCGGGTTGTCCTCGAGCCCGAGCAGCACCTCGTACAGCGCCGCGATCTGCGGCCAGTCGGTGTCGTCAGCGGTCGGCGCTTCGTCGTGGATGGCCGCGATCGCCGCCTGCAGTTGGTACGGCCCGGCGGACCCGCGGGGGAGCACCCGGCTGATCATGGCAACGCCTTCGCTGATCTGGTCGGCGTTCCAGCGACTGCGGTCCTGATCGGCCATCGGGACGAGCGAGCCGTCCGGGCCGGTCCTTGCCGGCCGCCGCGCGTCGGTGAGCAGCATGAGCGCCAGCAACCCGGCGACCTCCCCGTTGTCGGGCAGGATCGCCAGCACCATGCGGCACAGGCGGATGGCTTCGGCCGAGAGTTCACTGCGGTGCAGGTCGGGCCCGGAGGTGCTGACGTAGCCCTCGTTGAAGATCAGATAGAGCACGTGCAACACGGCGGCGAGCCGTGCCGCCCGCTCGGTGACCGGCGGCAGGCCGAAGGGGAGCCCGCTGTCCTTGATCCGCTGCTTGGCCCGGGTGATCCGCCGGGTCATGGTGGCTTCCGGAACCAGGAACGCGCGGGCGATCTCGGCCGTGGTGAGGCCGCCGACCGCGCGCAGGGTGAGGGCGATCTGCGACGCGGGCGACAGCGCGGGATGGCAACACAGGAACAGCAGGATCAGCGAGTCGTCCTGCTCGGTCGTCCCCGTCCCGATCCGCCGGTCGGCCGCCGGTGCCAGCCATTGATCGGGAAGGGTCCAGGTGGCGACGTCGTTCTCCCGGCGCCGTCTGGCCTGGTCGCTGCGCAGCAGATCGGTCAACCGGCGCGCGGCGACGGTGATCAGCCAGGCCCGCGGGTTGTCGGGCAGGCCCTTGGTCGGCCACTGCGCGGCGCCGGCGATCATCGCCTCCTGGACCGCGTCCTCGGCTTCGTCGAAATGCCCGTACCGGCGAACGAGCGCGCCGAGGACCTGCGGCGCCAACTGGCGGAGCAGGCCCTCGACGGTGTCGGCCGGCATGACGGTGCTACGCGGCCGGCTCGCCCTGGTCCTCCTGAATGGGCCGGACGTCGACGTACTGACCCTCCGCGCCGCTCGGCCCCGGCGGGCAGTGCGCCAGCCGGGCGGCGATTTCGGTTGCCCGGTCGAAGCTCTCGCACTCGACGATGGTGTAACCGGCGAGCACCTCCTGCGCCTCGGCGTACGGTCCGTCGGTGACCACCGGAACCCCGCCCTGCATGGTCACCCGGCGGGAGTGCAGCGGCTCGAGGAGACCCTTGGCATCGACGAACTCCCCGGACTCCACCAGTTCGTTGTTCCATTGCGCCATGAAGGAGCCCATCGCGGCGAAGTCCTCGCCGGTCCAGGCGGGCTTGTCGGTGGCCTTGCCGACCATCGCGTCGTAGTCCTGCTGCGAGCCGTACAACATGATCATGTACTTCATGATTGCCCCTTCCTGCTGACACCCCAGCGGTATCACGCATTGAAGACGTCGTTGCCGACGCGATCATCCGGACACCGAACAGCGGTCATTCGCCAAGAACTTTGTTCAGCCGAAGACCAGCGTTGTCCGCTTCGCGGCCCGGATCTGCCCGACCAGCTGGGCCTCGTCCTTCAACATCGCCTGCTCGGCTGGGCGAAGTGTGCGCCACGGGTTCACGGTGATCGTCAGCGCACCAGAACTCGCGCGGGTGCGCCACGTCCCGGCGATCCCGCCATCGGCCAGTACGGCGCCCGGCGAACCGATCACCGGCCACAGTTCCTTGCGCTGCCCGGCGTCAGTGGTCAGCACGGCCCGGTCCCGTGGCTGCAACAGCGGATCGGACGGCGGCAGCAGTCGGGTGATGCCGGCCGCTGCCTCCTCATCGATGTCGACGATGGAGCCGAGAAGAGATGCAGGAACCCGGCTCTTCATGCCGTCCACGGTGACCGGGACGAGGTCGTCCGGCAGCGCCGGGCGGATGCCGGCGGCCGACGTGCCGAGATGCGCGCCGACGTCTGACGGTGTGCCGACCCCGAACTGGCGGTAGCACTGCGACGCGACGTCAGCCAGTCCCTGCTGCTCGTCAGGTCGCGTCGACGAACCCGACAAGGGGGCTAGCACAACGGGTTTGGTGTCCGGCACCAAGCCGAGTCCGGCAGGCAGCGCGGCCAATCGGAAGAGCAATTCTCGGACGTGGACGGTGTCGCAGCCTGGGCAGAATCCGGAGAACTCCGCCGGGAGCGCGGCCGTCACGGCGGCGCTGGCCTCGCCCTTCACCATCGGCTCGGTGATCACCTCCCGCATCCCGTCCGCGACGACGGCGAAGGCCTCGAGTGGATCCGCCCCGTCGCCCAGCAGCCGGCCGGCGTCACCGGACAGCCGGGCCTTGGCGTCGGCCGGGCCGGCGGGCCAGAGTGCCGCGCTGATCCGGCCCAGGTCGGCGCGCCGGTGCAGATGTGGCGATCCCCGCAGCGACCAGACCAACGCGGACCAGCTTCGGCTGCCCGGGTCGGGGAGGTCGGGAACCGCTGTCGGGTCGGCCAATCGCGCGGCGAGGGCGAGCCGGGTCGAACCGTCGCGGTCCTGAATGCCCAAGTCCCACAACGGGAGTTTCCTCGGATGGGAAGCCGCCCGGTCGAGACCGGAGACCAGGATGCGATACGCCCGGACCTGGTTGCCGGTGACCGCCGGAACAGCGGTCATCGCTCAGCCGGCTCCGCCGGAACTCACCGTCGCGGTCGGCTCGACGGCGGGGGATTCGACGGCGGGGGACTCCACTGCGGTGGGAGCGACCGCCGTGGCATCGACACCGTCGGTGGGCAGCAGTTCGTCACTCGGGGTCGCCGTGACGTAGGTGCCGGTGCCCTCGAGCGCGCCATCGGGCACCGTCACCCGGGCGATGGTGGTGACTGCGACCGGTGGGCCGTCCTGGGCACCGTTCTGCACTCCCTGCGCGGCGATCTCGTCGACGATCTTCATGCCTTCGCCGGTCACCGTCCCGAGAATGGTGTACGACGCCGGCAGCGTGGTGGCGCCGTAGACGATGAAGAACTGCGACCCACTGGTGTTAGCGCCGGCATTGGCCAGGGCGACGGTGCCGACCGGATAGGTGGCGTCCGTTGCGGCCTCTGTAGCGAACGTGTAGCCGGGTCCGCCGTTGCCCTGCCCGGTCGGATCGCCGCACTGCAGGATGTTGAGCTGCTCGCTGACCGTCAGCCGGCTGCAGTCGGTGTTGTCGTAGAAGCCCTGCGAGGCCAGCGACAGGAACGAGTTCACCCCGCACGGAGCCAGTTCCCGGTTCAGCGACACCGGAACGTCCTGGCCGTTCAGCACGATGGTGGAATCCACCGTTCCGGAATTCAGCGGCTCCAGGTTGCTGGGCGGACTGACTTCTTTCGCCGCCGTCCCGTAAGCGGGGTACGAGCAGGGTGTCTCGGGTGCGGCCGGTTCGGAGGATGCGGTATCCGTCGACGACGCGTCCGAAGCGGTGTCGGAGCCGGAATCACGCGTGACGAACAGCCACACACCACCCGAGATCACCAGCACCGCGGCCACCACGCCGATGATCACCAGGCGCTGTCGGCGGGCGCGATCCTGTGCCTCACGACGCTGCAGTTGTCGCTCGAGCTTGCGCTTGGCCGCGTCGCGACGCTGTTGGTTGGTGGGCACGCCTGGTCCTCCTGCAATCAGATCGGGTGCCGCGCGGAAGGCGGACCCGGGCCGGAGTCTAGGTGACCGGCCGGACCGGCCCTTCAGGATCGGGTGTGAACGCGCTGTGCGACGTCTGCGCGCGAGGGGGCCGGATAGGCTGCACAGGTGCTGATCGCGGGGTTTCCGGCTGGGTCGTTCCAGGCCAACTGCTATGTGCTGGCCGTCGAGCCAGGCGGTCCGTGTGTGGTGGTCGACCCGGGTCAGGACGCCCTCGCCCGGTTGGAACCGCTACTGGCCGAGCATCGGTTGCGCCCGGTCGCTGCGCTGCTGACCCATGGTCATCTCGATCACACCGCCTCGGTCGGTGAGTTCTGCCGGGGGTTGGACGTCCCGGCCTACATCCATCCCGATGACGAATACATGCTGGACGACCCGCTGGCCGCGTTGTCCCCCGAACTGCGGGCGGCGCTGGCCGGAATGCCGATCGGCGGGCTGCGTCCCCCGACCGTGCTCGCGCTGTCCGACCGGTTGACCCCCGATCTGGCCGGCCTGGCGTTGACGGTCGACCACACTCCCGGGCACACCGGTGGCTCTGTGGTGTTCCGGTTGGCCGGCGATGGGGAGCGCCCCGAGGTGCTGCTCACCGGCGACACGTTGTTTCCCGGTTCCATCGGCCGCACCGACCTGCCGGGCGGTTCGGCGGCCCAGGAACTGGACTCGATCCACGACCGGTTGCTCAGTCGTCCGGACGAGGCGGTCGTGCTTGCCGGACACGGACCGTCGAGCACGATCGGCGCGGAGCGGGCCGGCAATCCGTTCCTCACCCGGTCGGCCTGGGACCAGGCCAGGCATGCCGAGGGCAGGTCTGCCCGCACCTGACGTCCCTCCGCCCACAGCAAGTTCTTGAAGGATTGATCCCACGATGTCAGCGACCACCGAAAATTCCTCGCCGGCCAGGCCGGCCGATCCCGGCAAGGCGGTCAAGCCGTCGGCTCTTGCCGCGCCCAAGGGCGTGCCCGACTACTTTCCGCCGGATTCCCGGGTCTTCACCGCGGTCCGGGACACGTTGATCCGAGCCGCCGACCGTGCCGGTTACTCACCGATCGAACTACCCGTGTTCGAGGACACCACCCTGTTCGCCCGCGGAGTCGGCGAGTCGACCGACGTGGTGTCCAAGGAGATGTACACCTTCGCCGACCGCGGCGGCCGCTCGGTGACGCTGCGCCCCGAGGGCACCGCCGGGGTGATGCGGGCGGTGATCGAGCACGGGCTGGACCGCGGTCCGCTACCGGTGAAACTGGTCTACTCGGGCCCGTTCTTCCGCTATGAGCGCCCGCAGGCAGGCCGCTACCGGCAGCTGCAGCAGGTCGGCATCGAGGCCATCGGCAGCGACGATCCCGCCCTGGATGCTGAGGTGATCGCGGTGGCCGACGAAGGCTTCCGGGACGTCGGCCTCACCGGGTACCGGCTGGATCTGACATCGCTCGGCGACGCGACCTGCCGACCGGCCTATCGGGACCGGCTCACCGCCTTCCTCGCCGGCCTCGACCTGGACGACGCGACCCGGTTGCGCGCCGAGGTGAACCCGCTCCGGGTGCTGGATGACAAGCGTCCAGCGATGCAAGCCCTTCTGGCCGACGCGCCGCTGATGCTCGATCACCTCTGCGATTCCTGCCGGGAACACTTCGATCAGGTGCGGGTGGTGCTGGACGCCCTCGGTGTGCGGTACGAGCTGAACCCGCGGATGGTGCGCGGCCTTGACTACTACACCCGAACGACTTTCGAGTTCGTGCACACTGGGCTCGGCGCGCAGTCGGGCATGGGCGGCGGCGGCCGGTACGACGGTCTGATGGCCGAGTTGGGCGGACAGTCGTTGTCCGGCATCGGGTTCGGCCTCGGCGTCGATCGGACGATGATGGCAGCGCACGCAGAGGGGGTCGCCGTCGGCGATCAGCGTCGTTGCGAGGTCTACGGCGTGCCGATGGGTCAAGCGGCATCCCTTCGGCTGGCGGTGATCTCGGGTGAGCTGCGCCGGGCCGGGGTGCGTACCGACATGGCCTATGGCGGCCGGGCGCTGAAAACGGCCATGAAGGCGGCCGATGCCTCCGGCGCGAGAATCGCGCTGGTGCTGGGCGATCGCGAACTGCAGGACGGCACCGTGATGATCCGAAACCTGACCACCGGCGAACAGCAGCCGACCGCGCAGTCCGACGTGCTGCCCGCTGTCCGGGCCATCCTGACCTGACCGGCGGCGGTGCGACCGGCTCGACGGGCCGGTCCGGGCTCAGCGGTTGGCGGCAGTGTCTCCCGGGGTGGCGATCAGCAGCATCTGACCGGCGAGCGGCTTGACCGGCGACCGCAGGTACCAGGGCACCAGGAAGGTCAGTGCCGAGCCCCTGCTGTTCATCGTCAACGGCAGGAACCGGGCGTACTTCTGCGTCACCGTCCAGCCCCTGGACGTCAGGTAGTCGGCCAACGACCGGTCGGTGTAGATCGCGACGTGGGTGTAGTCGTCGAAGTATCCACCGGGGTTCAACCGGAAGTTGGGCTGCAACAGGATCAATGTGCCGCCCTTCCTGAGCACCCTGGCGGACTCGGCGAGCAACAGGTCGGTGACCGGGCGATCGAGGTGTTCGAGCAGGTTCGAGGCGAAGACCACGTCGAACTGGCCGTCGTCGAAGCGCGACAGGTCGGTGCAGTCGCCCAGCTCGGCCTGGACGTGCGCCGCGGCCGCCCGCCGCACGGTGGGATCGATGTCCATCGCGACCGCTCGCCGTGCGGTGACGTTGTTGGAGAAATCACACCAACCGGCGCCGAGTTCCAGGACGGCGGAATCGGTCGGAATCCAGCGCTCCAGGTACCGGCAGATGTGTTGCCACACGGCGGTGCGGTGCGGGTTCGGCGCGAGTCGCGTCTGGAAATAGCCGGAAACCTCGTCGTCGACGCCGATCGGGGTACCGGGCATCGTGCCGTCCGTCACTGACCACTCCTGGCAACTCGTCGGATACAGGTCTGGAAACTAGCACCGTCGGCCCGCTGCTCCCAGCAGCCTCTCGGGGGCTGGCCCGGTCGATATCCTGGTGCGTCGGACGCCAGCTCGGGGAGGAACTGCAGGATGCCGCTGATCGACGACCCCGAGGCCCCCAGTTCGCCGGGCGACGGGGAAGGGCGATCGGTGCTCACCCGGGAACGGGCGAGCCGACGTCCGACGCGGATGCTATTGCTGGCCTGCCTGCCGGCAGTAGCGGTCGGCCTGCTGATCAGGGTGTGGGTGATGCACACCTCGTTGCTCTCGCTCAATTCCGACGAGGGCATCACGGGGCTGCAGGCATTCGAGGTGCTGGACGGCCGGTTCCGGCTGGTGGTGGCCGGCAACGAGTACGGGGCGACCACCGAGTCGTACCTGATGGCGCCGATCCTGCACTTCTGGACCGGCGTCTGGCCGTTGCGGGTGATGGCCACCGCGCTTTCCGCGCTGGCGGCGTACGCGCTGTACCGGCTGGCCAGGCCGTTCCTGGAACGGACGATCGCGGTGACCCTGGCGTTGATCGGTTGGACGACGTCGGGCGCCTTCGTCCTGCTGTGGTCGCGGGCCTACATGGGCTACAACACCGGCTTCATCGCGCAGGTGATCGCGATCGCCCTGGCCTGCCATGCCATCCGGAACCCGGACAAGCTGGCCCGAACGGCGGTGCTGGCGGGCTTCGCAGCAGGGTTCGCGACCTGGAGTCACCCGATGTTCGGCGTGGTCGCCGTGCTCGCGCTGATCGCACCGTCGGTGTACCACTGGCGACGCCTGCTGACCTGGTGGCTGCCGGCGGCGGCCGGCGGTGTGCTCGGCGTTCTGCCATGGCTGCTGTTCATCGCGCAGCACGGCTGGCCCACGTCGGCTCTGGCCACCGTTCCCAGCACCTACGAGCAGCGCGTGGTCAACTTCTTCACCGAACTGCTGCCCAGGATGTTCGGGTTGTTGGCGCCGGACGGCGACTACTGGCTCCCGTCCTGGCTCGCGGTCGCGGTCGCGACGGTGCTGATCGCCGGGTCGTTGACCGGGTTGGTGCTACTCGTCGTCCGCCGGGGCGCACCGGCAGTACCCCTGCTGGTTGCCGGGGTGCTGGCCTTTCCGTTCCTCGCGGTGTTCAAGCCGTTGGGATTCGTCGCCGACGGGCGGTACGCATTGCCGTTGCTGCCCATGGTGCTGATGGGGCTCGGCGCCTGGTTCCTGCTGCTGCCGGAGGCGGTTCGCCGCTCGCCATGGCTGATCGTCACCGTGCCGACGATCTGGGCATTGGTGCTGTGCGTGCCGGTGATCCACCAGCAGGTCGGCTGGCGCACCGAGAATCCGGACCAGGATGCCCAACTCGTCGTCGGTGAGCTGGCCGCCCGCGACATCCACTACCTGGCGGGGGATTACTGGGGGACGTACCTGGCCGATTATCTGGCTGATGGTCAACTCACGGTGGCACCCGACGTGTCGGTGCGGCTCTCCGACGAGGCCGCCGAGGTGAACGCGGCCGATCCGACCCAGGTCGCGCTGGTCTATACAACGGGGGTCAACCCCACGCTGCGGCTACCGGCGCAGGACTACCAGTTGGTCCGGATCGGTGTCTACGACCTCTATCTGCCCTAGCTCCCACGTTGCCCGGTCAGTGGTCGAGATTGATGTGTTCGTCGTAGTGGTTGTCGTGTTCGGCGTGCCAGTGCCCGTTGTGCAGGTAATCGGTGTGGTCGTCGTGCAGCACCGTGCGATGGCCGCAGCCGGCACCGTGGATGTGGTCGTGGTCGGTCGGATCATGCGGTCGGTGGGATCCGTGATCGCTCATGGAAAGTGCGCGCTCCTGTCTCGAAAGTAGGCGCCGGGTAGGCAATCTCCAGGAATGGCGAGCGACCCGGCGTACAGGGGTCCGATGACCTTACCGGTTCAGCACACAGTGCGGCCAGGGGTAATTCGCCGACCGATTCAGCCTTGCTCTGCCGCCGCGCTGAGCGTGGAACTGCGCCGCGCGGGACGACGGCGCCACTGGATGATCATCGTGATGGCACCGAGGGCAACCACGACCGATCCGTACACCAGCGCAGTCGCAAGCAGCCCGACGCTGGTGGCCGCCAGACCGGCCACCACGGCCGGCAGGCTGAAGGCAAGGTAGGAGATGACCAGGACGACGGCGAACAACTCGCCGCGCTCCTGCGGTGCGGCCAATCGGGCCAGCGTCCCGAAGCAGCCCAGCGCCGATGCGCCGAAGCCGATCCCGGCGACAACCGTTCCCGCTGCAGCGATCCCGATCGATCCGAGCTGGACGCCGAGCAGGGTGACCGCGGTTCCACCGGTCAGCAGGGAGGCGGCCATCGCCAACACCCTCGCGGTCGGCCAGGAGCGGACGGCGAAGGCGGTGATGGCACCGGTCCCGCAGAGCAGGGTCACCACCAGTCCGCCGACGAGATGGTTCGAAAGGCCGAAAATGGAGGCGGCGACCGACGGCCCCAGGGAGAGGTAGAGCCCACCGAGCGCCCAACTGGCGATCAGGATCGGCACCAGCGCCAACACGTCCGGCCGCAGCCGCGGCGGTACGCCCAACCGGGGTCGCAGGGACGACCGGCCGCCGGGCCGGCGGACGCCGGTCTCCGGCATCAGCGCGACGAAGACCGCGGCCACCAGCATTCCGGCGAGCAACAGTTCGAAGACGAAATGCGTTGGCGCGGGACCGAACTGGACCAGGGCGCCGCATCCCAGCGCGCCGACGGCGAGGCCACCCAATGGCGCGACCCCATTGACCAGGCCGGCCCGGCCAGGAGCGTGCGGCGGGTTCAGGTCCACCAGCGTGGCGCCGAGAGTGGTCATCGCGGCGCCGGTGGCGATGCCCTGCAGCAGCCGGGCCAACACCAGCACGGGAACGTTGCCGGCGCTGATGAACAGGATCAACGCGACCGCTTCCAGCGCGATCGCCGCCGCCAGCACCGGGCGCCGCCCGATGTAGTCCGACAGCGCGCCGAGCACCAGCAGTGAGCCGATGAGGCCCAACACGTACACCGCGAAGACCACGGTCAACGTCATCGCCGAGAAGCCCCACAGCTGCTGGTACACCACGTACAGCGGCGACGGCGCGCTGGAGGCGGCCATGAACACCACGAAGATGACGCTGATCGCGGCGAAGGCGGTGCGGCGCGACAACCGGCCGGCGTAGCCGGGGCGACCTGCCGGATCGGCGGCGACGAGCTCAGGCATGATGCTCCTCTTGCAATGATCAGTGCGTTAGGCGACTGTAACAGCAAACGCAACGATCAGTGCAATAATGTCGGATGTGCCCACTGTCACCCCTCTCCGACCCGGCGGTCGCTCCGCGCGGGTGCGGGCCGCCGTCCACCACGCCGTCGAGGAACTCTTGGCGGAGGGTCCCTCCGAAGCGCTGACCATGCCGGTGATCGCGGCAAGGGCCGGGGTGCATCCGACGACCGTGTACCGCAGGTGGGGATCGCTGGCCGATCTGCTCGCCGACGTGGCGACCAGTCGTTTCAGCGGCGACATCGTGGTGCCGGACACCGGGACCCTGCGCGGCGATCTCGAACGGTGGGCCGCGGCGGTGGCCACCGACCTGGCCGATCCCGATGTGCTGGCCCTGATGCGGGCGACCATCGGCTCCGGGCCTGATGGTGGCTGCGCCTGTGTCGCCGATCGGCAGGATCAGCTGGCCGCGATGCTCGATCGGGAGGCCGCCCGGGGTGGTCAACCGCCGTCGGTCAATGCCACCGCGGACCTGATCCTGGGGCCGCTGTACTACCGGGCGTTGTTCCTCGGCGAACCGGCCGACGCCACCTGGGCCCGCGGCCTGGTGTCGACACTGTTGCCCTGACCTGGTCCGCGCTTATCGGAGATGGCGCTGGGCTCCGACGTCGTAGGCCCGCGAAATCGGTCGAACGTGGCTCGGACCTCCGGTGACGACCGGCCGAAGTGGCCGTCGAGATCGCCGAGCGGGGCACAGGTGTGGCTTTGGCGGGGGTTGGCAAACGACCTCCCGCAGGACGGGCAGACCCAGAGTGGTCGGTTGGTGGGGCTGACGGTCACCGATCGGTCTCGCGAGCTTCCGCTCGGCGCGGTTGCGGGTACCGATCGTTCGGCGGATAGCCGGGCACGGGGTGTGCCCGATCGAGATCCTGCAGCCGGAATTCGTGACGGTTGATCCCGTGCAGCGTGATGCTCTTGTCGTGCACCACGAAGGCGATCGAATAGGTCGTGCAGAAATAAGCGGGGGCACGGACGATTTCGCCCGGTGTCCCCGTCGCTACCAGAGTCTTGTTGTGGGTCCCGGCGGGCAGATCACAGACCGCGACGACCTGGTGACCTGGACGAGGGCGCTCGTCGACGCTCGATCCGTGACCGTCCTGACCGGGTTCGGGACTCATCGTCCGATGTTAGCGAGGCAGGTCGGTGTCGGCACCTGCCGTTCGGATGGCAAGATCGGCCGGTGCTCAGCGCCGCCGTTCCCGCGGACGACGCAGCGACCCCACCCGAGATCCCCTCGGTGCACAACAGGCGAGTGTCGCCCAGGATGGTGTTCTGGGCCTTTCTCGCGATTTACCTGTTGATCGCGGGTCTGTGGGCGATCGGAACTCCGCCGATGTCGTCGGTGGACGAGCCGTCGCACGCGATCAAGGCAGCTGCCGTGGTGCGTGGCCAACTGTCCGGCGATCAGGCGGGTCTGCGGGTCGGCACGGGGGTGGTGCAGGTTCCGCGGTTGTTCCTGGAGAGCCAAAGCCTGGTGTGCACGGCCGGCCAGCCGGAGATCACCGCGACCTACTGCCCGCCGAATCTGGGGCAGGACCTGTCCGAGACGGTGGACGTCACCACCTCGGCGGTGCGGTACAACCCGCTCTACTACGCCTTTGCCGGACTGCCGAGTCTGTTTGGGAACTCGATCTCCACGTTCTACTGGATGCGGCTGGTCGGCGGGCTGCTGGCCGCCTGGATGCTGGCCCTCGCCGCCCGCTCCCTTGCCGAACTCACCGGCGCCTACTGGCCGTTCGCCGCCCTATTGGTCTCGATCACCCCGATGACGGTCTTCATGTCGGCCTCGATCAACCCGCAGAGCGTGGAACTGGCAGGCGCGATCCTGCTCTGGGTGGCGGTGCTGGCCCTGCTGCGCTCGCCGGATCCGGACCTGCTGCACCGCAGGCTGTTCCGGCTCACGCTTGCGACGGTGTTCGTCGCGAATGTCCGGGGGCTCGGCCCGCTACTGGTGGTGGTCATCGTGCTGACCGGGCTCGCGATCAGCCGCTGGGCCGACATCGTTGCACTGCTCCGCTCGCGGTTGAGCTGGATCTATGGAGCGGTGTGCGGATTGTCGGTGGTCGCCGGGTACGCCTGGACCGTCGGCGCGGACACGCTGACCATGCCGACCACCGAGGACTACCCGGCCCTGACCGGCGAGACCATCCTGCGGCTGACCACCGCATCGACGGGCTGGTACACCGAGCAGAGCATCGGTGTCTTCGGCTGGCTCGAGGTACCGATGCCGGACTGGGTCTACCTTGGCTACGCCGGTTTGGTGCTGGTCATCGTGATCGCGGGCCTGGCGTTCGGTCGATGGCGCGAGCAAGTGGCCATCGTGGCGCTGGCCTGCCTGGTCGTTGTGCTGCCGATCTACGCGGAGTTCGGCCAGGCCCATTTCATCGGGCAGTTCTGGCAGGGCCGCTACGGCCTGCCGATCGCCGTCGGGGTCCCCCTGGTCGCGGCCTTCGCCCTGCAACAGGCGCGGCCACCGCTGCCGGGCTGGATCGGCCGTCGGGTGATGATCACCGTAGCGATACCGTTTGCGCTGCTCCAGGCGCACGCGCTGGCGGTGGACATCCGCCGTCAGGTGAACGGGCTGTCCGCCGACAGCCCGTGGTTCGGCTGGGCCGACGACGCCTGGTTGCCACCCCTGAATCCGTACTTGATGGTCGGCGCGTGCCTGATCTGCTGGCTGGTGCTGGCGGCATTGCTGGTCCGCGCCGCGGACGACTCCGCCCCACCGGGCACTCCGGCCGACAGCGACGCGGTCCCGATCACCCGGCGCCCGTAGGCCCGGTGAATGCCGTCAGGCACTGCTGATGTCGGTCGGAGTGGTGATCACGTCCACCATGGCGCCCCTGCGCCACACGGTGATCGGCAACGGCCGGCCGATGGCGTCGTCGAACAACAGGCGTTGCAGGCTCTGTGCGTCGACGACCGGCACCCGTCCGGCGGTGATCAGCAGATCGCCGGCGGTCAGTCCGGCATGGTCGGCCGGCGACCCGGTGACCACCTCGACGACCCGTAACCCGTTGCGCCTGCCGGTCTTCGTGACCAACTCGGCAGGCAACGGAGACGGTCTGCTGACCAGGCCCAGGTAGGCCCGGCGGACCCGTCCGTCGCGCAGCAACGCGGTGATGATCCGCCGGGTGGTGCCATTGATCGGCACGGCCAGTCCGAGTCCGACGCCGGCGACCGCGGTGTTGATGCCGATCACGGTCGCGGTGGAATCGGCGAGTGCGCCACCGGAGTTCCCGGGATTGAGCGCGGCGTCGGTCTGGATGACATCCTCGATCACCCGGCCGGCCCGGCCCGCACGCGTCGGCAACGATCGACCGAGCCCGCTGACCACCCCGGCCGTCACCGAACCCGCCAGCCCCAACGGGTTTCCGATCGCCACCACCAATTGTCCGACCCGCAGGTCGTCGGCGTTGCCGAGCTCGACGAAACCCTTTGGGACCCCATCCGTTGCCCGCACGACGGCGAGATCGGACAACGGATCGGAGCCGACGATGTCGATCGACGTCTGGGTGCCGTCCGCGAACTCGGCAGTGCCGGACACAGCATCTGCGACGACATGTGCGTTGGTGAGCAGATAGCCGCCGTCGGCGAACAGCACGGCCGACCCGGAGCCCTGGGATCGAGGACCCCAGCCCTGGCCCCGGACGCTGATCGCCGCGACGTGTGGACTGACTGTTGCGGCGACGTCGACCACCACCTGCGAATAGGCGTCGAGCGCCGAAGCGGTCCGATCTGGCTGCATGATTCATTCTGGCGCCGCGAACCGCTCGACACGGTTGCCGAGGATTGCGCCTACGGCAGATCGGGCGATCCCTTGAATTTCGTCCGAACATCTGTTCGAATGACGTCATGAGATGGGAAGGGAGAATGCTGGCGGTCGAGGACGAGTCAGCACTGCCCGGAATGGGTCGGCTGGCCGGCTTCGTGCGGACGGTCCGAACGCCCGAGTTCGCCGGGGTCAGTTTCCACGAGGTGCACAGCAAGTCGGCGCTGAACAAGGTGCCGGGCAATTCGCCGATGCCGTTCCGGTGGACGGTGAATCCCTACCGCGGCTGCACCCATGGCTGCGTGTACTGCTTCGCCCGGAACACGCACTCCTACCTCGAGCTCGACACCGGCCATGATTTCGACACCCAGATCGTGGTCAAGATCAACGTCGGAGAGGTGCTGCGCAAGGAGGTCTCGGCCCCTCGCTGGCAGCGCGAGCACGTTGCCATGGGCACCAACACCGACCCGTACCAACGCGCCGAGGGCCGCTACCGGCTGATGCCCGACGTGATCTCGGCGCTGGCCGACAGCGGGACGCCGTTCTCCATCCTGACCAAGGGCACCGTGCTGGCCCGTGATCTGCCGGTGCTGGCGACTGCGGCAGAATCGGTCCCCGTCGGGTTGGGCGTCTCATTGGCCCTATTGGATGACGACCTGCAGGCGACCCTGGAACCGGGAACGCCGAGCCCGCGAGCCCGGTTGGAACTGATCCGGCGGATCAGGGCCGCCGGGCTGCCATGCGGGGTCTTCATGGCGCCCCTGCTGCCGTATCTGACCGACACCGACGAGCAGATCACCGAGTTGGTGGCCGACCTGGCCGAGGCGGGCGTGACCGGGGTGAGCGGGATCGGCCTGCACCTGCGACCGGGCGCAAGGGAATGGTTCTTCGGTTGGCTGTCCCGGACCCACCCGGATCTCGTCGATCCCTATCAGCGGCTGTACTCCAGGGGTGCCAACCTGCCGGTCGACTACCGGCGGGAGCTGTCCGCCCGGATCAAGCGGATCGCCGCCGGATTCGGTCTCGGCCCGTCGGCCGACCAGGAGTTGGCGGGACGGGACAACCCGGTCCGCGGGGTGCCGGGCGCTCGCGACGCAACTTTCCCGCGGGGGAGTCTGCCGGCGGCGTCGTCGGATCGCCCTTCCGGCGGGGTCGCCGAGCCGAGCCTGTTCTGATTCGTTGGGCGACCGCCGTCATTTCGCCCGGGCGAGGTCGCGTTTCTCCAGCCGGCCGAGCAGCGGGTAGAGGAACAACAAGCTGATCCACGATCGCTGTGCGGCCAGGGGTCCGTACAGGTAGGCCAACGGAATGGAGCCGAGGAAGACGATCGGCAGCAGGGCGCCCGAGATGTAGGACCAGAGCGTCTCTCGCGGGCTGAGTTTGGTGGTCGTCAGGCCCTTGCGGTTGGCGACGATCAGCACGATGGACTGCATCACGTAGGTCGCCGACAGGATGACGGCGTACACGGCCACCGGCAGTGGCAGGTCGCCCTGCTTGCCCATCGCCTCGGTGCCGAACGGGATCAGCACGATGCCGAACATCACCGCGCAGTTCAGCGTGATCAGCTGGTGGTCCAGGGCCATGAACCCGGTGACCTGCCGGTGGTTCTCCCGCCAGAACGACACGACGACGACGAAGCTGATCGCAAAGGCGGTCAGCGAATCGCCGTTCTTCTCCCACAACGCGGGCAGGCTGGACCACGCCTCTGTGGAGAAGTCGTCGATGGTGGTGATCAGCAGGGTGACGGCAAACGCGAAGATCGCGTCGAAAAACGTGACCGCCCGGGCGAATTCCAGCTGGTCGTGCTCGAATCGTTGGGCCACCGGGAGATTGTGGCAGGGCCACCGGGAGATGGTGGCAGACCCGCCCCGGTGCGGAGCGGGCCTGCCACCATCAGGTCATCGGGCGTAGCTGCGACGCTCGCGCGCCGGACGATGCTCGTTGTCGCGACCCGGACCCGACCGACGCGGACCGTGCGACCCGCGAGGGGCGCCGGGCCGACGGCCGTCGTAGTCACCGGAATCGAGTTCGATCCGCAGCGATTGACCGCTCACCTTGGCTGCGGAGATCCGGCCGAAGGCGGCAGGGGAGAGCTGACCGGCGATCTCGACGGTAGAGAACGTGTCGTAGATGTCGATCCGGCCGAGATCCTTGCCGTTCAAGCCGCCTTCCGCGGTGATCGCGCCGACGATGCCGCCCGGCCGAACGCCGTGGGAGTGACCGACGGCCACCCGGTAGCGCTGGCCGATCGGATCGCGACGACGCCCGCCACGCTCGGCCGACGACCGGTCGTTGTCGTAACGGCCGCCGGACCGGGAATCGTCCCGCTCCGGTGCGAACGAGGCGGTCCGGACGTGCTCGGCCGGCTTGCCGTCGTCGCCGGCGGCCAGCGCGAGCAGGGTGGCCGCGAGCTCGCCCGCGGTCAGGTCCTGCTCGGCCAGGAAGGTGGCAACAGCCTGGCGGTAATGGGCCAGCGACCCACCACCGAGGCGCTCGACGGCCTGCTGCAGCACCCGGGTCGCCTTGTGCGCGGCCACGTCGGCGGCCGTCGGCGGGGTGATCTGCTCAAGCTTGTTGCGGGTGGCCCGCTCGATCGCCCGCAGCCGGCCGATTTCCCGCGGCGTGAAGAAGGTCAACGCCTCGCCCTCGCGCCCGGCCCGGCCGGTGCGGCCGATGCGGTGCACGTAGGACTCCGGTTCGCCCGGTGCGTCGAAGTTGACGACCAGGTCGACGCGTTCCACGTCCAGCCCGCGGGCAGCGACATCGGTGGCGACCAGGACGTCGAGTCGACCGTCACGCAGCCGTTCGATGATCCGTTCGCGTTCCTTCTGCGGGACGTCACCGTTCATCGCCGCCGCCGAGACGCCGCGGGCGATGAGGTCGGCACCGACCTGGTCGCAGGCGTCCTTGGTGCGGACGAACACGATGGTGGCGTCACCCTCGGAGACCTGCAGGATGCGGGTCAGCGCGTCGACCTTCTCGCGGAACGGCACGATGGCGTAGGTCTGCCGGACCGCGTCCACGGTGGACGACTGACGGGAGACAGCGATGTCGACCGGATCGGTCAGGTGCTTGCGCGCGATCGACCGGATGGCCGGCGGCATGGTCGCCGAGAACAGCGCCGTCTGCCGCTCGCCCGGGGCGTCGGTGAGGATGCGCTCGACGTCCTCGGCGAATCCCATCCGGAGCATTTCGTCGGCCTCGTCCAGCACCAGGAACTTCAGTCCGGACAGGTCGAGAGTTCCGCGCTCCAGGTGATCGATGATCCGGCCAGGAGTGCCGACCACGACCTGAGCGCCCGCCTTGAGGGCAGCGCGCTGCGGCAGGAAGCTGGCCCCGCCGTAGATCGGTACGACGGTGATGGCCGGCAGGTGTGCGGCGAACGAGCCGATCGCCTCGGCGACCTGCACGGCCAGCTCCCGGGTGGGGGTCAGCACGAGTGCCTGAACACCGCGGTTGCCGTTGATCGAGGCGAGCAGGGGCATGCCGAAGGCAGCCGTCTTCCCGGTGCCGGTCTGCGCGACACCGGTGATGTCGCGACCGTCGAGCAGGGCCGGGATGGCGGCGGCCTGGATGGCCGTGGGGATGTCGAAGCCGAGATCTGCTGCCGCCCGGAGCAACTGCTTGGGCAGATCGAGGTCGGCGAAACGGGGGGTGGAATCGTTGTCGGCGTCGACGGACTCGAGGTGCGCGTCGGCGTCGATCAGAATGGTCTCGACCGCGATGTTTTCGCTGGCCGGCGCGAACTCTGAGTCCGTCGATTCCGGCGTATTGATCGATTCAGTAGGCATGGTGGGGTCAATGAGGGCAGCGCTGGAGGACATCAAAACCAATCATCGTGAGTCAGGAGCGTCGGGAACCCGCCCGGTTGGCTGGGTTCCTGTCGCAGTCCCGAATGATGAGAAATCCGTCGTCGAGAGCGGCGCGACACACTCCAAGAACGACTCATCGTAACCGACGAAGGTGATCTTGCGGAAGTGAGTTCGCCCACGCCAGTCCCGGCCCACCCGCTGCACTCAGCCGCCGCGCTCCATGCCGAGCGTGGCCAACAGATCCTCGTGCAGTTCGAACCACACGGTGTGGCAGGAGTCGATCTTCGGCTGGTCGACGAAACTGCGTTCGCCCTTGTCGACCCGGCCGAGGGCCTTGTCGAACCGGTCGGAGTAGCCGGCGAAGCGGGCCAGCGCGGCGGAGAGAGCGTCGCCCACCGGACGCAGCCGGCGGGAGATGTTCGTCAGGCTTTTCAGGACGTCCTCGTCCCACGCCCAGTCCTGGTGGTCGTTGGCCGCCCACGCATCCCGCGGGGTCGGCCGGATCTGCCACTTGGTGACCAGCGTCAGGAACCGCCCATTGAGCTGCACGAAGTCGGTGTGCGACGCGGTGACCTGGTCGCGTGCTCCCGCCAGGTCGAGTTCGGCCGCGAGCCTGCGCTGCCCCTCCTGTTTGCCGGACTCGCTGAGCGTCCAGCCGCTGAGGTCCGCGAACGCGACGCGGTACACCCAGCCGTAGGCCTCGAAGTCCAGCAGCAGCTCCTGCACGGCGGTCGCATCCAGCGAGAAGCGCCCGGCGATGGCCGCTGTCGGCGCCATGCCCTGGATGCGGATGCTGTGCAGGACGAGCAGTTCGGGCTCGGAATCGAACGGCATGGCGCCCAGGCTATCGGCGCCGCAGAGCCCGCCCGTGCGGGCACGGTGAACCGGGAGGAATATCGACGGAGTTGTCGATTTCGCCGGTGCCCGTCCGTCTTCACCGGACGGGGCCGCATCGGGCGGCTCGGTGGGCTGCCCGCCAGGGGCGAAGTGGGAGAAAGCACATGCCGAAGTACATGATGGTGATCGTCGAATCCGAGGCCGCGTACGCGGAGGCCGGCGAGGCGGCGTTCGCCTCGGTGATGGCCGAGCACAACGCCTTCGTCGACGAGGTGGCAAAGGCGGGCGGCACCATCCTCGATGGTGAGGCGCTGCAGCCGTCCGCCACCGCCACCTATCTCCGGGGCACCCGGACGCCGGAGGTGCACACCACCGACAACCCGCTGCCCGAGCTCAAGGAGACGGTCGGCGGCTACTACGTGGTCGAGGCCGCGGACGACGCGGCTGCATTGGAGCTCGCCAAGCTCTGCCCTGCGGCCTACGGCTACGTCGAGCTGCGTCCGGTCTGGGAATTCGGCGGCTAGATGGCCCGCCGATGATCTCGGTCATCGTGGCCGAGGCTGCGGCCAGGGCCCAGCGGGAACTGTCCGGCCGGGTCTTGGCGGTGACCCTGCGGTCGGTCCGCGATCTTGACATCGCCGAGGAGGCGACGGCCGACGCATTTCTGCTGGCCCTGCAGACCTGGCCGGAGCGTGGGGTTCCGGCCTCGGTGGAGGCCTGGTTGATCACCGCCGCCCGGCGGCGGGCGATCGATCGGATCCGGTCGGCGCAGGCGGCCAGGCGGGCGTTGATCCGGCAGACCGGCGACCTCCGATCGGCCATCGCAGCGGCGGACAACGGCCACGAGATCGGCATCATCGGCGACGAGGACCTGCGGATGGTCGTGCTGTGCTGCGATCCGCGGATCGCCGTCACCGATCAGGTCGCGTTGACCCTGCGGCTGGCCTGCGGTGTGCCGACCGCTGCGATCGCGGCTGCGTTTCTGACCGCCGAGCCCACGATGGCCGCCAGGCTGACCAGGGCCAAGAAACGATTGGCGGCGGCCGGCCCGGCGCTCGATCTTCCCGACGACGCGACCGTCGATGCCCGGCTGCCGGCCGTTCGGGAGGTCGTGTACTTGGCTTTCACGCTCGGCCACACGGCGGCGGCCGGCAGCAACCTGACCGATGAGGAATTGGCCGACCGCGCCCAGTACCTCGCCCTCGCGCTTTCCCTGCTCCGGCCGGCGGACCCCGAGTTCCGGGGTTTGCTCGCGCTCATCCTGCTGACCAGGGCGCGGGCGGGGGGACGGACCGACGACGACGGCTCTCAGGTACTGCTCGCCGAGGTCGACCGGAGTCGCTGGGATCGGGTGATGATCGAGCAGGGCATGACCTCGCTCCGGGCGGCACTGGCGCTTCCCCAGGTGCGGCCGCGCGGGCCGATGGTGCTGCAGGCCGCGATCGCTGCCGAGCACGCGTTGGCGCCCGACTTCGCCGCGACCGACTGGTCGGCGGTGGTCGACCTGTATTCCGAGCTGTTGACCGTGCAGCCGTCGTCGACCCTGGCCATCGGTCGGTGCGTCGCCATCGCGAACCTGGTTGGACCGGGCGCCGGATTGGCTGACCTGGATGAGGTGATCGAGGTCGGCGGTCTCGACCGATACCCCTACGCCTTCGGAGCGCGCGCCCAGATGTTGTCCGCTCTGGGCCGCTCGGGTGATGCGGCGGCTGCCTGGTCAGCCGCAGCCGCTCGGGCACGCACCGCTGCGGAACGGGAATTCTTCGCGGCCCGGGCCGCCACCGCGGCTGAATTGTCCGATGCCGACCGGGTGATCGGTCAATGATGCGGCCGGAACCGGCGTGCCCGATCGGCGGGCGACCCCGACGATGTCGATCTTGCCGACAGTGCGGCGAACCACCGCCGCGTGCTGCTGGCAGTCCCGCCCCGCAACGGGCAGACTGGGCAAAGTTGTTCGTACACAAGGTTCGAGCACAGCGTTGAACAGCAGAAGGAGGAGTCGGAAGGATGATCACGGACAAGGGCGTCGCAGTTCCTGACGACATGGCGGGGGCACTTCAGGCCGACGAAGCGGGATTGACGGCCTTCGAGGCACTCCGTCCCGACGACCAGCGGATCTATGTCGAGTGGGTGAAGACCTCGGCGAACCCCGCCGAGCGGTCGGAGCGCCTCTCCGGACTCGCCGAGCACGTCCGCGCCTACCAGCGTCGGCCTGCGCAGGACGATTCGCCGCACCCGCTCAGCTACACCTGACGTGCGGGGAACAGCCCGAGGCGTTCCCCGGTTGGACCCGATGACGGTCTGACGAGAGGCGCAACAGGGTGACGACGGTACGAGAAGCAACATCAGCACGTGACACAACAGCAACAAGCCGGCGGCCACTGCGACTGTCGGTGCTGGACCTGGCCGGCGTGGGTGTGGGCAGCAGCGTGGGCGAGGCACTGGCCGACACCACCAGGCTCGCGATCAGGGCCGACGACCTGGGTTACCACCGGTTCTGGGTGGCCGAACATCACGGGATGCCCGCGGTGGCGTCGTCGGCACCGGCAGTGCTGCTGGCGCACCTCGCCGCCAACACGAGGAAGATCAGGGTCGGATCGGGTGGCGTGATGCTGCCCAACCACGCACCGATCGTGGTGGCCGAACAATTCGGCACGCTGGCCGCATTGCACCCCGGTCGGATCGATCTGGGCCTCGGCCGGGCGCCGGGCAGTGACCAGCTGGCCGCCCACGCGTTGCGCCGGCGGATGGCCGGCCAGGGTCCGGATGACTTCGGCGACCAGCTCGAAGAGCTGCAGCACTTCATGAACGGCGACTTCCCGGCGGACCATCCGTACTCACAGATCCGGACCACCCCGGCCGTCCCGGTTCCGGTGTTCATCCTCGGCTCGTCCGACTACGGCGCCAGGCTCGCGGCCCGTGAGGGTCTGCCGTTCGCGTTTGCGCACCACTTCGCCGGGGCCGGCGGCAACACCGACGCCGCCCTTGATCTCTACCGCTCGTTGTTCGAGCCGTCCGAGGTACTGGACGAGCCGTATCCGATGATCGGCGTCACCGCTCTGGCGGCCGACACCGAGGACGAGGCGCGGTACCAGTCGCGGGCCGGCGCGCTGTCCATGGTCTTGCTGCGATCCGGTCGGCTGCAGGAGATTCCGACGCCGGAGCAGGCTGCGTCCTACCCCTACAGCCCGGCCGAACTGGAGTTGATCCGGGCGATGGGCACCACCGAGGTGGTCGGCACCGCCGATCAGGTTGCCGAGGGCCTGGACGAGCTGGTCGACCGGTTCGGGGTCAAGGAGATGCTGATCTCGACCAGGGCGCACGGCTTGGGTGCCAAGCTCCGGTCGATGGAACTGATCGCCGATGCCTACGCGCTGCGGGGCCGGGTCGCCGCCTGACAGCGGCCCGCACCGTGCGGACCGGAATCGGCAGCTGCGTTTGCCGGACGGTTGATGCGGGTACCTGCCGATCCATGGCAAAGGATCTGAGCAGCACCAAGGAGCGCAAGAAGCTGAGCAAGTCCTCGTTCGCGCTGCCGGGCAAACGCAAGTACCCGATCCCGGACAAGGCCCACGCCCGCAACGCACTTGCCAGGGTGGCCCAGTTCGGCAGCAAGGACGAGAAGCGGAAGGTCAGGGCCGCGGTGAAGAAGCGGTTCCCGAGCATCGGCAGGAAGAAAAAGGGCAAGAAGTCGAAGAAGAAGTAGCCCGGGAGCCGCTGACCCGGCGGGGTCCGCTACTCACCGTAGGATCGTCGGGTCCCGTGCCACCGACGAAGCTCCTGAGGATCACCTGTGCTCCGCGACCGAACCGCCGGCTCCCTCCGTCCCTCCGACGACGGCGCGACCGTCACCCTCGCCGGGTGGGTTGCCCGCCGCCGCGATCACGGCGGGGTGATCTTCATCGACCTGCGGGATGCCTCCGGCGTCGCCCAGGTGGTCTTCCACACCGGCGCCGCCGCACAGGCCTCGCACCAGCTGCGCAGCGAGTTCTGCATCCGGGTGACCGGAACCGTCGCGATCCGGCCCGAGGGCAATGCCAACCCCGATCTGCCCACCGGTGAGATCGAGGTCGAGGCGACCGAGCTGGAGGTGCTGTCGGAATCGGCGGCGTTGCCGTTCCAGATCGACGACACCATCACCGTCGGTGAGGAAACCCGGCTCAAGTACCGCTATCTCGACCTCCGCCGCACCGGCCCGGCCGCCGCGCTGCGGTTGCGGGCCGCGGTGAACCGGGCCGCCCGCACCGTGTTGGACGACCAGGATTTCGTCGAGATCGAGACGCCCACGCTGACCCGGTCCACCCCGGAGGGTGCCCGCGACTTCCTGGTACCGGCCCGGCTCAGGCCGGGCTCCTGGTACGCATTGCCGCAGTCGCCGCAGCTGTTCAAGCAGCTGCTGATGGTCGCCGGGATGGAGCGGTACTACCAGATCGCCCGCTGTTACCGGGACGAGGATTTCCGCGCCGACCGGCAGCCGGAGTTCACCCAGCTCGACGTGGAAATGTCGTTCGTCGACCAGGACGATG
>Ga0164306_10000176_pt1 | contig 23778 bp, 15 predicted proteins | sample Whisoiple_242_MG_FD_110213 | JGI IMG/M metagenome (GOLD analysis project Ga0164306, IMG submission 110213) | Soil microbial communities amended with fresh organic matter from upstate New York, USA - Whitman soil sample_242_MG | ecosystem: Environmental > Terrestrial > Soil > Unclassified >... | reverse complement strand
GGGAAATTCCATGTGGAATAGAGTGAGGCCCTCTGAAGGGCCTGCATCGAAAACACAGGTTCTCGCCATACCGAACGCCGTGAAGTCTTGAAGTCCCGCTGCGGCGTGTGCCGTGTTTCTCGCACCGGGAGCGCCCAGCGCGCGGCGATCCACGTGGCGAATGCATTCTGCCGCAACGAGCGCACCGCAGCCTGCCAGCTATGGGAGCGCAAGCCGCGGACGATGCCGATAGTGCTCATAGCGTCGTTATCCCATGATGCGCGAACTCGACACTTTCAATGACGACCGCATTTCCTGTACCGCTCAGATCTGTAGCATTCCATCTCACTGGAAATGCATCGCGAAATACCCAGCGCCATTTCTCGTTGCGTAGAGAGTCCAGCAAGAGAACGGAAATGGTTTTGCGCTCGACGCGGCCGGTTCGCACAGAGTTGCACCAGTCCCACATCAACTTGTCGTCGGTGATTCCGCGTTTCAGAGTGAGGTTCGAATAGCGCGTCTCCTTGGCGATCTTGTGCACGAATTCGTTTATGCCGCCTTCGCGGTAGTCTTCGGTTTCTGTGCGAGCTTCCAAGCCTGTCACCTCGGAGAATCCGGCGGTTTGCGTGCCGTTGATCTCAACGACGAAGTTGAAGGCACGATAGGGATCGGGGAGCCTCATGACGCGTCTCCGGCGGCGAAGATGTTCGGCGGCGTGTCACTGAGGCGGCGGTTGATCTTCGAAATCTCCTCGCACCAGCGGCGGCGTTCCTGATGTTCGACGTTCATAAGTTCGGCATGCGGCCAATGCAAGTGATAAGCGATGAATGCCATCTCCTCGTAAAGCTGGTCTAGAGGATAGGCGCTTATAGCTCCCCCAGGCCGTTTCCCTCCGGTTCGAAGTCATGCTTGCAGTTGGGGCAGACGATTTTGTGCGCCGCCTTCCCGTCCGTGTTGAGCTTTTGATAGAGCGACTGCAGATAAGACACATCAGCGGCGTAGAGATTTTCAATCACCTTGGGATTGACATCCATCACGCCCTCCAGCTTGCTGATCACACGCGACAGCACGATCACTGTGAGGTAGGCGGGATTCGACTGCACGCGCGGATCCTTCAGCGGAAGGATCTCATCGGCGGCGGTCGCAAGCCGCATTACGCCGTTCTTGTGCAGCGTGCCGTCGCCGTCCATGTATCCGCACGGAAGAGTAAAGTCGACCTCAGTCCGGAATGCCATGTTTACTTCTCCTTTGTCTAAATCAATTGCGCAAAAGCCCAAATTACGGCTTCTTGCGAACGATTCCTTCGTTGCTGAGTTCCAGCGTCTCGATGCCGACGTCGTTGCCTTTGGCATTCATGTCCGCGCCGTGGTACTTGCTCGGCCAAGCTGCCTGCACTTCCCAACGTGCGCCGTCCTTCCCGTCTTCATTCACGAGAGTGATGGCAACGTTTTTGCGGGTTATGGTTCCCTGCACGATCTGTTCGTGCCAATCGTGCAGTGCGCTTGAATCGGTGACGCCCCACTTGAGCGTAATCGCGGAGTACTTTGTCATGCCCGGCAGCTTCCGCGCATGCGTCGGATCTGTGCCCACACGGTATTCGATCGGCTCGACCGTGGACTCGATGCCGGTGCATTCGCTGAAGCCCGCTTCCTGAATTCCTTCGATCTCAACGTGGAACCGAAAATTGCGGAATGGATCTTTTCGCTGTGGCATGTGGTCTCCTTAAAGTTCCGTGATCTCGGTACCGCCTTGGAATTGTGCCAGCCGGAAGATGACGAATTCTGCCGGCTTCACCGGCGCGACACCGATGATGCAGATGAGTCGGCCATTGTCGATGTCGTCCTGTGTCATCGTGGTGCGGTCCACTTTCACGAAGAAAGCCTCCTCTGGCCGTGTTCCCATCAGCGCCCCGTTGCGGAATTGCGTCATAAGGAATTGAACGATGGTCTGCCTTACACGCGCCCACAACCGTTCGCTATTTCCTTCGAAGACAACCCACTGAGTTCCCTCATCAATGGATTCCGCCAGGAACAGGAAAAAGCGCCGGACGTTGATGTATTTCCAAAGTGAGTTGGTGGAGCAGGTTCGGGCACCCCAAACCCGTATGCCTCGCGAGGGAAAGATCCGAATGCAATTCACACCGCGAGGGTTCAGAGTGTCCTGATCGCGCTTGGTGATCTGAAACTGCAGCGATGTGGCGCCCACCACCACTTCATTCGCCGGGGCCTTGAATACACCCTTCTCGATATCGGTGCTCGCGTAGATTCCGGCGATATGCCCCGAAGGCGCGATTAGACTGTCCTGTTTAATCAAAGGGTTGAAGACCTTGATCCATGGGAGGTAGAAAGCCGCAAACGTCGTGTCTTGAGGCGGTAAGATTTTGCCGATATTGGAGGCCGAGTCCGTTGCTGGATTGGAATGAAGAATCGCGAAGCGGTCCTTCAACTTCGTGCAATGAGTAATGAGCTCTTGGGTGAGCGTCGGAACGGCATGGTGCGCCGGCGCGACCAGAATCGCGATCTCGTCTACCTGCTCAAACCCCGCCAGACCAGTTTTATAAATCGTCCCATCAGGCAAGGCTAGCTCACTCCCCTGATAGTCGGTGATCGCAGGCGGCATCGTTCCTTTGGTGCCATTGGTGGCAAGCAATCCGAAAGCACGATTTGCTGGAGCTCCTGGCGCCGTCCGCTGTGCCCGGACGAGGCTGGAATTCGAGTTGATCTTTGTCTCGTAGAAATCGATGGAGGCCGGATCGTCCGTCAGATTGTCGTAGACCTCCACCTGCGTTCCTTCGCGCCGGTTTTTTTCCATGATCTGCGTGGGATCGGTCGGGTCCACCAATGGAGTTGGTGGAAGATCGTCCCAATAGACCAGCACGAGCTTGAACCGTCGCGGAGTATTCGGGAATTGCAGGCTGGCATCCGTAATCTTGGCTGCGATCCGATTGCCGAATGTTCCCCGCCCGATCGCTGTTAATTGCATTCCGCCCAAAGCCGGGGGTGTAGTTACGGCGGCATCAGCGGGAGTGATGCGCCCGATATAGCATCGTTGGCCGCCGTTCGCGAAGAATCCTTGAACAGCGAAGGGAAGATCCGCATTGGTGATCCCGTTTTCCTTGCCGCTCTCTGCATCTGTGCGAACAAATCCGCCATACAAGCGTTTGAACTCCTCGAAGCCCGTGATGAGCCGTGGCTCAAGCGGACCACGCAAAGTTTCTCCAAGGAAGCCGGCCGTCGAGGTCGACACACCCTCAATCGGTCGCGGACCTAGCTCAATCTCTTCGACGTATACGCCAGGCGATAAGTATTCGGGCATGGTTTACGCTCCCTTGTGCTGTTTGCCGCAACCGCAGTCGCCGTTGTGAGTGGGGGATGGGCAGTCTCTCGCCTCTTCTGCCTCGGCAAGGAACCGAGCCTGTCGATTCTTGGCGGTGTTCTCGCAGTCCGCCTTGAGTTTGTCGAGCTCGGCCTTCTGCTTCAGCGTGTAGATGGCCCACAAGTAGCGGTTATATTTCGCAGCGATCAGTGCTTTGAGCGCCTTCTGCAGCTCACAGCGATATCGATCCGCCGTCCAACAGTTCAACGTGTCGGGCAGAAGGTCGCATTTTGGGCAGCAAACGCAACAGTTCTTGCGCTGGTAGCAGGTGGTTTCGACAGTGAATAATCGGACCCACAATCCGCGGAATTCCAAATTGAGGGCACAAACAGTTTTGTATTGCCGGTTGTCGGCGGCAGTCACAGCATTCTTAAAGAGTTGCTCCAGATCCCCCAGTCTCTTGGTGAACGTGTCTTTCAGCCCCTTGAGAAGTGTGAAGTCGGCTAGGGCGTCGGCTTCGCGCGAGGCGGCTTGGTCAGCGCAATTGTAGGAGTGATAGGTCTTGGACTGCTTCCGGATGTACGCGCAACAGGCGTCGCGCTCCTTCTGCCTTCCGTGATCGTAGGCTTCCTGAATGTCCTGGCGCGTTATGTCGCAGTGTAGGTTGTTCTCGCAGAGGTCTTCCAGTTTGTCGAGCCACTTGCGGGTCTTTCCAAAATCACAATCGATTGTGTTTGTGCGGGCCGTCTCAAAGTCGGTGACCAGGGCAGTCAGTCCAGTATATTCCGTCTCCAGGGCAGTCAAGTCCTTCTTGAGCTGCTCGGTGGCTGCATCGGGAGTTCCCGGGGGAGGGGTGTTGACTAACTCTTCGATGGCCGTTAGCTGCTGGCGAATCGTCCCGGTAATGGGCCCCCAATCACACGGACGCTCCGGGCACTTGCACGGTCCTTCACATTCTGAACAATCGTGTGTCTCATAGTATTCCGCGCACGGATCTACCGGAGTGCAGTCCTGATCACTGGGCTTGCACCCTGGATCTTCTGGTGGAGCAATGCCCTTGCAAGGATCCGGAGGTTTGGGTCCAGGCGGCTTGGGCCGATAGCAAGGGTCATCTGGATCATCCGACGAATGTTCCCCATGGTGATGCTCAGGCGGGTACTGGCCTTCCGCAGGATACTGAGCCTGCGGCTGCTGTGGTGGCGGATTTTGCGCCGGATTACCTTGTGTGCCTTGATAACCGGCGTTACCGGGCTCTTTCCTCTGTTGTTCCATGTTGACTCCTGTCTGTGTTGCTCCTGCTGGCCGACTCCTGTTCTGGTTGTCTCTTCACGGAAACTGAATTTGCATTGGACCGACGGACTCTCGCTCCTTAATTTGGACAGCCTGGTTCTTCACCCGAACCCCATCTCTTGCCGTCACCGAAATGTTCGTGGGGCTGGAACTTAACGAGCGAAAGAAGAGAGTGAAATAACCTTGCCGGTCCGTCCGCGTTTCAGCGGTTAGCGTGACAACATGTTGCGGATCGGCCACCGTGGGCTGCGGATGCGTGTAATCAGCAGAAACAGATGTGCGGTTCACGGGCACGCCGGAAGCACCCAGCACCCTGCCACGAAGCAGCGTCGTTCCTGCAGGAAAGGGGTAGCCCGGCTTCGGCGCCATCGTGACTACCAGACCCGGGCCGCCCGCAATAGGAAGCACTACATCGCGCCGAAAAGTATCGAGCCACGGCTGCGATGGTTCAGGATGTAGAAAAAAGTAGTCGCTGACCGGATCCGGCTCTACCAGCAACGAGTAGTTGCCATTGGGCTGTCCTTCAAAACAAAAATCGCCGGACTGATTGCGGAATGGAGTCCGCTCCTCGAATTTCCGGTTCGCAGCTTGCTTTTGTGCAAGTGTCACACGTACCGGCGTTATCACGGCCTCTTGTGTGAATTCGTCCAAGACTCGGACTGCGAGCGATACAGCGTGTGAGCGCGGATCGTCGATTCCATAAACGGTGAACGATGCTGTGCGGAAGGGCAGTGTCAGGCTCATACAGGCGTGGCCTCCTGCTGCATCGGTGAGAATTCGGAACGTCGCGAAGTCACCTTTTTCGCTATCGGTCCGCGGATTGACTGGATCCGGACGGGAGTCACCAGATAGCTCACCGACGTTTGCAGCGCGATATTCGGCAGCGCTCCCCACAGCCGCGTCACGTCTTCAACGGTGATGGGTTGATGTGTGATGCGGATCTCCTCATCGCGAGGCAATTGCCCTTTGAGCACTGACCCCGTGAGGGTGGCGTTGTCGAAAAAGATCTGCATCACTTGGCCGAGGAACAAATGGGCATCGAGAACCGGACCTGTAGGATCGCCCCCCGAACGCCGGTAGCAGGTGAGCAGGTAATAAAGGTCAAGCGGTTGTTCCGCAACCTGCATTGGACCTTGGTCGTGTGGAATCTCAAGCTGGTTGCGGTAGTCGGCTGCGGGAGTGATGGAGTAGAGGAATACTCCAACCCGGATGTTGCCGTTCGCCTGAGCATCTGTGGGCGAGCACAAGGACACCAAGTCGCTAGGAGAAAGCCCTTGCAGCGTGGCCTTCAGCAACTCCACGAGCGTCTCGCCCACGTCGCGAATGGCAGAAATCATGCTGTTCTCTCCACCATTTGCCAGCCTTCAAATTCCGCAGGCAGAAATGCGGTGCCCAGTTTGTCGTGCTCGCGCTTGGCTGCCTCGATGATCGCGTTCATATCGATGACTCGCTCAGCGGGCAAGGTCCGATCTGCTGCCATAAATGCAGCCCGAATCGCGATGTTCTTGATGTTCCCGCCGGCGACCTTAAGCCTCCGAGCCAGCCATGGCAGATTGAGATTCGCATCAATGGGCGCATCCGTCGGGAAGATGTCCTTCCAAATCGCCAGTCGAATGTTTTCATCGGGGAAGGGGAAATGGACGATGAACCGCATACGGCGCAGGAAAGCTTCGTCCATGTTCTGCTTCATGTTCGTTGCCAGGATCACGGTACCGCTAAACTCTTCGATCTGCTGAAGCAGAAACGCCACTTCGCTATTGGCATAGCGATCGTGCGAATCCTTTACTTCGGAACGCTTCCCAAACAAAGCATCGGCTTCGTCGATAAACAGGATAGCGTTAGCCCTTTGTACTTCCTCGAACAACCGCTTCAAGTGCTTATTGGTTTCGCCGATATATTTGCTTTGGATGGCGGACAGATCCGTGGTGATCAGGTCCAGGCCGACCTCCGCGGCCAGAATCCCGGCAGCCATTGTTTTACCGGTGCCGCTGACTCCTTCAAAACATGCGGCCAGTCCCAATCCATACTGGAATTCACGCGCGAAGCCCCAGGTACCGAACACTTCCGTCGAGTGCTTCAAATGAGCAGCTATTTCGTGGAGTTGTTTGAGCTGAGGCTCCGGAAGCTTGAGGGCGCTCCAACTCTGGTTTCGCTCAGTGCGACGCGCAAGATTGCCCAAGTTCGGTAGCGCCAGCTTGCGGCATGCTGCACGCACAGTCGTCTCATCGAGAAGATTCGCTTGTCCTTCCCAAAACGCCATCGATCGCGCGGACTCAATCGCCTCACGAATTTGGCCGTCGGTAAAATCGAAATTGCCTGCTAAGGCTGCGATCTCATCTTCTTTGAGAACATGTTGCAGAGACCCGAGGTGCTCATTCCACAGAGCAGTTCGTTCACGCGAGGTCGGTGGTGGGATCGAGATGCTTACGAATGGTCGCTCCGGTGACAGGGCGGGCGGACGCCACTCCTGTGTCCCTGAGAGGAACACCATCGGCGAGCCGAAGTCTTCAACGGTGTGAAGAAATGCCGCTAGGGCCGGCTCAGATTCTTGTTGAAGGAGGTGATCGAAATTCTCAACCAGGACGGCTGCGTTTTGAAGCAAACTCTCCCGACCCAGGCGCCACATCGATTCGGCCTTATCGCAGGCTCGACCTGCAGAGCGCATATCGGCCACCAGCAGCGGGATCCCAGCTTCACGGCAGGCAACTTCAGCTAACGCTCCGCGTCCGGATCCTTTGCGTCCTAGTAGATGGAAAATGGGACGCTGCTTCGCTTCGCCTTCCCCGTAGCATTCGTTTGCCATTTTCGTGGTCTTATCGAGGATTTCGCGACAGACCGGCGCCCGAGGGGGATTTTTTGGTAGCGGAAGAAGCGTTACCCAGGTTTCGATCTCGTAGTCGATGTTTGGCGACTCAAGCAGAAACCCCAACACGCGATCGTCGAGGCTCAACGTGCGTTGTGACATCGGCAAATCGCTTTCGTGGGGGGCGTGTTCCAAAAGAAGCCGGGCCCGTGTCAATGGCGACCCGGCACTGAATGCGATGCGATCCTCAGAGTGCGTTGAGAAGAGCTGCAGAGCCAAGTCGATTGTCGGTCGAACCCGCATCACGCTGTCTTGTAAGTAGGCGTAGATTTCCGAATACTTCGCGTCTAGCTCCGGAGCGAGCGCGAGTACGATCGTGCGTTCTTCGAATCGCTGCAGCCCGAGCGTCGCAGTAAGATATCCGAGTCTGGAACTGCCCAACGGCTCCTGCTCAATTTCCTCTTCATTGCCGCGGATTTTGTCTGTAAGACGACGGTCCATACCTGGCGATTGTTGTGGGCTGGTGAGCCGCTCGAGCAGATCGTCCGACTCAAGCACGACGCTCTGCAGCGGATTAACAGATTTCTTCTCGGGATTGGCGGCTTTGCTCCGGATCGCATGGTCCAATACGACATCGAGAATAGACAGTTCTGTGCGGATGCGCGTCCAGTTCGGCCCCATCCGGATGTCGTGCTCGTCGAATGAATTCATCAACTACATGTAAGTGCACGAGGAACTCCATCGCTAAAGTGCAGATTTCAAATGACGCAGCTTTGACATCTAGGATTTTGGAGCAGCCTGCGAAATCGTGGTGTTCGTGGAGCAACGCATTGAATCAGCATCGTAGGCGGTAGGACTTTTTTGTCCATAATCGGTTCTCGTTTGTCCACCCCAGTGGGACTCGCAGCAGTGTACTGACGTTGTTGGCTGGCCGGCGATCTGTTTGACTGACTTCCGAGACAAAAATCGTCCTTAAACCATTGCGTAAGTATGATGAACTTGTCCGGAAGAATATTGGGACGTTAACGAAAATGGTTTCCGAAGGGCAGATACAAGAACGGATGATTACCATGTTCTCGTCAGAGGGACGTCGAATTACCTCGCGCTCAGCAGAATCGGTGTTTCGTTCCGTGGATGAATTTATCGGGTTCGACAACATTTTCGTCGATGTTAGTTCGTTACCGCGCAGCGTGTACTTCCTGTCGTAGCAAAAATCCTGCACTTGCTCGATGCGGTGAAAGATGCGTGCCACCCAATCTGTTTGTTCTGGTGAGCGAAAGCGCGGAATTGGATCGTCGCATCATGGACGAAGGCATTGATGAGGACGCGGACTACATTCATCCATTTCGAGGCGCAGTCGAAAGAGAGTCGGCTGCCGGGAGGCCCAAGGTTTGGTTCCCACTGTTGGGAGAAAATCAGCGCATTCATCTGACACGCATCAATGATTTGATCAATCCAGCGGAGATCTGTCCGCTGTTGCCGTCTCCAGCTGTAGATCCCCGGAGGGGAGACAACTTGGTCGTCGAATATCGGGAGCTTCTGTTTGATCAGCTGAGGGTCGAAACCAGAAATTTTGTTTATGCCTCTGAGACGAATGCGTTTGAGGCGTATCGGCAATTCGTGTGGCGTCATCTTACCGCTTAGACTTTCTCTTGGCTGTCACGTCCACGCGGCCATGGCAATTGACGCGCGCGTGAATTATGGCTTCTAGTTGCATCCGATTTGTGGTCGGAGCCAGCGTGAAGACAGCGGCTTAGCGACCAAAGGTCTCGCGTATGTTTTCTTCGATCCAAAAAGGCTGCTTTCACGATAAGGGTCAGGCCCGCAGCATTGGGCCGGGTCCGTTTTGGCAAAAATCAAGGCGGCCGCAGCTGTCCGTAAGCATTAGGATGATCGACTCTGGAGTTGTATTGTGATCGAAAGTCATTGGCACCGCAGGCAATAGTGGACATCAATTTGGCCGACGCGAAGGCCCATTGGAAGCCTGTTCTAGTCCGCCTCTAAACGGCCTACCCGGTGTTCTCCTGCGGGATGATTCGAAGTTTCTGAAGCCTCTGCTCGAGATTTGCTGCAGCCACATACTCTTCCAGCCTTTGTCTGGACTCTTCGGCATCAGTTTCGTGCCAGCACCTGCGCTTTTGCCGACCAAAGCATAATCGTGAGATCCCGCGTGGTGGCTTCCTCGTCCTTTGGTGCGAAATCCCATTCTTGCTCGGCGATTCTCGTCCGGACTAAACCGGGATTCGTGACAAGAGAGTCAAAAATAGAGGTCTGCTCAAAAATCCGCTGCATTTTCCAGTAGTCGCTGACAAAGAAAAACGCAAATTCGCCTCGTTTATCAGAGTCTCGGCGCACAAAACAGTTCGTGCTGCATGGCCGAGGCGTAGCCGTTCGTGTCGGAAGTGAGTCCGCCAGTGTGTGCACGAGTTGGCTCGCGAGTCAAACCTCTGCATTTTTTACTCCGCCGTACAATAGCTTGCAGACTCTGGAGTCATGTCCTTGAGCGTTACTTTAATTTTTACCATGCTGCCCTTTTGTGTCGAGACCTCGTTGTCGGTACCTGCTCGCGAAACTGTCAGCGGCGCAAAACTAGGATGTCCTGCAATCCTGACCTCCGCAGTATAGGCATAGACTAGGTTGACTTGATCGGCGCCAGGAGACGGCTGCGGGTCTCGCCAACTGAGCTTGTAGTCGTTCCCATCAACATCCTTTGCTGTTATCGCGATCTCGAGTGGTATCGCCACATCCCACCACAAGGTAGCAGCCTTCGGACGCTTAGCTACCTTGTAGACCAAGTGCTGATTTGCCGCAGTTCCTGTTGTCGGAGTAATCTTCGGGTCCAAGAGCGAAAACTCAATTTCTAGGTTGTCGTCGGGAACATCGTAAATCGTGAATGCACCGTTAGAACCTGAGATTGTGACATCAAATGGAAACGCTGTATCTTGCGGATCCCGTCGTAACGCGAATGCTCATCCGTGGCGCCGGCGTACCAGCAATGCTGACTGTTCCAGCCAGAATCCTCACCCGATGTCTAATTGCCGCCCAAGTCCATGCGCCTGCACCAACGATGGCCCCGCCGAAGCACAGGACTGGCACAAGTGGAAGTCCGAGAACGCGCAATGTTGCCTTCTTAATGGCTTCCGCGACTCGCTCTTTGAGCGGCGGCGCTGGAGAAGAGTTTTGAGGGATTGAAACAGGGTTCTGGTTATTGAAACTACTTTGCGCTGCAAGGAGTGGGGCGAGCGGCGCAAGAAGAATCCATACTAGCAGTACGATGTGAGTCTGACGTTTCAATGATATCCATTGTGTGACGTGCATACCTGTCCGAAGTCGGCGAAATCATAACATGGCTTTACTAGCAATGGACCGAAATCTCGGACCCAGCGGCATGAATCGATCGGAAGGCAACCTCCGGTACCTAAGCGTTTTCTTAAAAACGGCGGCCCGTCCTTCTGCTTATCGATGATTTGATCAATCAAATTATGTCTTGACTCTAGGAATCGCGAAACATTGGGAATTATGTGCCAAGTTCTTTTTCAGTGCATGTTTTTTGACTAAGAATTGCTGGGAGGCAAAATAGATCCTAGAATCTTAGAAATATCTAATATGAAGACTTTATAGGTTGGTGAGATGAGCATAATGGCGAAATCATGAAAAAAGCAGGTAACTGTTCAAAATTGAACAGAATTAGTTTTTATAAGTGGCTTAAGCTGTCCGGCAATGTGAGTATGTAGTTGTGATTCTTAGGTCGCTGTGTTAAGGGCGGGCAAAAGTAAGGTGTTAACGCTCCGATTTGCTATATCATGCCTGGCAAGGAGTCGGTTTCACCAAAATGTTTTTATGTCAATTCTGTTTAAGTATGTAAACGTCTTCTCTTGCATGGTCATTAACTCTGCTTAGGATGAAAGCTAGCCAGCACATCCAACGCTGATTGGTCATTGTTCTCATTCTAAATACACGTTCTGTTCATCTGGGACTCACGATGGCGGCAGCCCGCCCATTTCGGATGTCGGCCAGGTTGTCGAGCCGTTGTCGCCAGCGCAGTGAACGAGGGAAAGGACGACATTGGCTATAGTTCATCAAAGCTCATGGTTTGCCTTACAAGTTGCTCCGAAGATGGAAATGCGAGTCGCAATCATACTGCAAGCCAAAAAATATGAAGTGTTTCTGCCCGTTTATAAAGAATGTAGAAGATGGTCGGATCGAACGAAGGTGGTCGAACGGCCATTATTTCCAGGATATGTGTTTTGCCGCTTGGCAGAGGATTCCCAAGGCCTGGCGATTAGAACGCTGGGCGTACGCCGAATTGTAGGGTTCGGAGGCAAACCTTGTCCAATCGAAGAACATGAGATTGCCGCATTACGTAAAGTCATTAATTCGCAGTTGACGGTAATGCCATGGCCATTCACGCGTATCGGACAAAGAGTTACGATCAACGCAGGATCGTTAGCTGGAGTAACCGGATTGCTGAGCAAAGTTAAAAGCGGTCAGCGCTTAGTTGTTTCCGTTGACATTCTGATGCGGTCGGTCGCAGTCGATATTGATGCCAAGTTCCTCACGTCGGTCGCCGATGAACCTGGTCCGCACACTTTACCTATTACACGAGTACACCCCCAGTCAAATTTGAATGGGTGAGATTTGGTTTTAGCGAACTCCTAGGCGCTTCTAATCAGTACCCGGCGAGGCCCCGCCGGATTACTTCATGCGAGCCGCGAGCTTTTGATCGTCGGTACGTGGATAAGGGCAAGTCCATTACAAATCAGGAGAACTGCAATGCCGGAAGACAAGGATGACAAAACGATTTATAAAGTCGTGGTAAACCACGAAGAGCAATATTCGATTTGGCCCGCTCATCGAGAGAATGCCTTGGGTTGGAAAGATGCGGGAAAGACGGGTTTGAAGGAAGAGTGCCTGTCACATATAAAAGAAGTATGGACAGACATGCGCCCACTTAGCCTCAGGAAAAAAATGCAGGAGCAAGGATTGACCTAATTTGGCTCGCGGAGTAGCTGACTAGGTCCCGATTGAAATGGACGACCCTTTGGGGTTCTTGCATCAGGGCCAATAAACTATGAGAACTCTCACAGGCTGGATCGTATTTGGTCTCTGAATTGAGGCCAGTCCACCATCAGTCAAAACGCTCATTTAATCAAGCGAATACACGAAGGAATTTATGGATGGAAATGCTCTCTATTTGCGGCAGAACGTGCAAGTGGAGCCACTCAGCGACGGTTGGTATGCGTGGCCACATTTAATTCCGCCTGCCACCAATGCGCGCAACATCGTGGAAAGGCACTTGCGCATTATGGATTCATACGTGCAAGCGCCTCAGATACATGCGAAGGCAGTTGCGAATCCGAAGATGATGGGTGGGCCGTTCATTGATTATGGCGGAAAGCGTGTGGATGAAATCCGTGCGCTGCGAAATTTCACCGCTCAGAAGAGATCTGACATGTTGCAGCTTGCCGCGGCATTCGACCAGTTGGACAAGCTCTTGCGCACCAACGCCAAGGGATATTCCTTGCAGCCACTGTATGGTCAGGTACCAGAGATTCTTCGGGGATACGTAGAACTCAACTATGATCTTTACAATCAGCCTTCATACCGCATCATCGAGCCGTTGATCTATAAGAGCCGGCTTTATGACAGGTCGGCACAGACCATCATGCTCTCGAAGATCACAGGCGATGACCGGCCATTTGTGCTTAGCACGCCGCGCCTAAGCAGCCCGGATACCCTTCACTTGCAATGGGATTTTGCCGATGAACGGCTTGATAAACTCTTTCGCTTGAAGCAGACTCCGCTGCCTTGGCCTGAGATCAAGTCAGAATTGGCGGTCTCTGACGACATGGAAGAGCAGTTCCGCCAGTATTTTACCGAGGAGGCGCCGACGAAGTACGTTCCATATACAGGCAACGGAGTTCGGTGGAGGTATTTTGGGCACGCTTGCATTCTTATAGAAAGCTGCGGCATCAGCATCCTAGCCGATCCGGTGCTGAGTTACACGTACGAGAGTTCGATTTCCCGTTATACCTATTCAGACTTGCCCGATATGCTGGATTTTGTAGTAATTACCCACAACCACCAAGATCACGTTTTGCTGGAGACCCTGTTACAGTTGAGGCACAAAATAAAACACATAGTTGTGCCACGCAACGGTAGCGGACAGATACAGGACCCATCACTGAAACTCACGCTGGAAAATATAGGGTTCCAGAACGTCATTGAACTCTCTGAGATGGGGACGCTGCCCTTTGAAGGCGGGAGCCTGCTTGGACTCCCCTTTCTGGGTGAGCACGCTGATCTGGCCATCGCTACCAAGCTCAGCTATCTAGTGAGAATTGGGACATACTCCCTGGCATTTGCCGCAGATTCATGCAATCTGGAACCGAAAATGTATGAGCACCTACATCGTGATATTGGAGACGTTGACATCCTGTTTCTGGGAATGGAGTGCGACGGCGCTCCGCTGAGTTGGCTCTATGGGCCACTCATGAGCAGCCGGCCGGAGCGGGCCATCGACGAATCGAGACGATTAAACGGTTCTAATTATGACCAGGCGGTTGCCATTGTGAATGCCTTGCGGTGCGGTGAAGTTTACGTTTATGCAATGGGCCAGGAACCGTGGCTTAACCATGTAATGAGCATCAAATACACTGCCGAGTCGCGCCCCATCACGCACTCGAACCGATTGATCCAGGACTGCAAGGCGCGAAACCTTCCCGCCGAAAGACTTTTCGGCGAGAAAGAAATTCTTCTCGAGTCGCCGCGCCACCTTGCTGAGACCGTTCCGGCCTAAGGAGACATCAGATGCCTGAATTGAGGCCTTATTCAACGCTACCCATGGCAGCTTTCGAGCAGTTCGCAACGTGGAAGCAACATGCCAAAACTCCGATCAGAGGAGAAGCGAAACCTCCAGAGTACTCTTAAATGTGAGATTCCTGCCAGCGACACGAATGCGGTTCGAGCTTTTGCGAGTAATCCTAAGATCGTAAGCGCTTCGGGCATCAGCTGCGGATGACAAATCATTTCACCCCGGCATGGATTCAGCAACCAGTAAAACTCTGCTCATTGTTTCCGTTCTAAGACCGTCTCAAAGCGGCTCAACGGGTTCCCCACGTTATGCGGCCATATTCCTCCCGCACCAGATTGAACTGAAAAGACAGCAACACTTGGAAACGCACCTGGCGTTTTGGTGAAAACAACTGGCCGCGAGTGAGTCGCTGCCAACGGATTCCGTCCTGCGCAGCGCGCGCCGGCAGAAGTGGAATGGTGGTTGTGCGCACCAATCCAGCCAACTTTTTTAATTGCCTCACGTTAATCGGAAGCTATTGCCCGCTACTGGATCGAAAAGTTCAAACAAGTGTAGGCCCTCAACATGTTTATGACTAGCTCGCGACAGGCAAACCATTCCAATTTGAACGAGCTTCTTGCTTGGCAGTTGGACTCCAAAGCTGATCAAACCGCATTCATATTTCTTCACGATGGCGAACGGGAGGAGTTGAACTGGACTTATGGCAAGCTGGCGACAAAGTCGCGCGCAATTGCTTCCTATTTGCAGTCATTGGATGCCAGTGGCGGACGTGCGCTCCTGCTCTATCCTGCAGGGCTGGAATTTATTGCCGCCTTTTGGGGTTGTCTGCAATCCGCCGTGATTGCGGTTCCGGCCTATCCGCCTCGGCTTACCCCCAATGTGCACCGATTGAACGCAATCATTAAGGACTCGAACGCAGGCATCGTTCTTACAAATTCCTCCACATTTCGTAAAATGCAGGCGTTCATAAAGAGCGACGCACGTCTGGCCGCCTTGAAATATATCTGCACAGATAAGCTGCCTGAAGAAGCTGGTCTTGACTGGTTTTTGCCTAATATCGACAGTGACTCTATTGCTTTCATCCAATATACATCCGGATCCACACAAGAGCCGAAGGGCGTAATCGTAAGTCACTCAAATGTGCTGGAAAACGAATCTTTGATCCAGAAAGCGTTTCGCCAGAGTAAAGATTCGGTTATCGTGAGCTGGCTCCCTCTCCATCACGACATGGGGCTGATCGGAGGCATGCTTCAGCCTGTCTATTTAGGCGCTCGTTGCATTCTTATGTCTCCGAATTCGTTCTTGCAACGTCCTTGTCGATGGTTGAACGCGATTACGCGATACCATGCGACCACCAGTGGCGGCCCGAACTTCGCGTATGAGCAATGTATCCGGAAGATCTCCGTGGACGAGAGCGAGGGCCTCGATCTCGGGAGTTGGGAAGTCGCTTTTAATGGAGCAGAGACGGTACGCGAGACAACACTTGACAGGTTCTCAGAGCGGTTTGCGAGAGCAGGCTTTCAACGGAGCTCGTTTGTTCCGTGCTACGGCCTCGCCGAGGCCACGTTATTTGTGTCCGGGCATGCTTCAAAGACGGCGCCAATAGTACTTGATTTGGATGCCGAGGCGCTCTCACAAGGTCTGGCTGCGGCGTCGGATGCGAAGTCCGGCCGGCGCATCGTTAGTTGTGGTCAATTAGGACAGGACAGCAGGCTTGCAATTGTCAATCCGGAATCGTCGCTCCCGTGTTCAAGACATGAAATCGGAGAGATATGGCTTGCCGGACCCAGTATTGCTTTGGCTTACTGGAATCGGCCAGAGGAGTCTGCGCGCGTGTTTCAGGCCCGAATGGCTGATGGCGATGGTCCCTACCTCAGAACAGGCGACTTAGGGTTCGTCCAAAACGCTGAGCTGTTTGTCACCGGACGTCTCAAGGATTTAGTCATAATTCGGGGCCGCAATCACTATCCGCAAGACATCGAAGCAACGGTTGAAGGAGCGCACCCGGGCCTTCGACCCGGCTGTGGAGCTGCGTTCTCAATTGAGGTCGACGGCGAGGAACGCCTAGTAATCGTTCAGGAAGTGGAACGAGCACGGCCACAGGGAATTGACAGCGCGGTGGAGGCGATCTGTTCCGCATTGCTCCGCGATCATGAGATACAGCCTTTTGCAATACAACTGGTAGGGGCGGGTTCCATTAGCAAGACTTCGAGTGGCAAGATCCAGCGCTCTGCCTGTCGTAGCCAGTTTCTGAATGGCAATCTGCATACGATCATCGCCTGGGGTGGAACGACTGCATCAGGTGCTCATCCTGAGAGAAAATCCTCAACCACGGAACTGACATCTGAAGACAAAGTAGAACAATGGCTCATTGATAAACTCGCACTAAAACTCGGAGTTAAGCCAGAGACGGTCCACCCGTCCGATTCGCTCGCGAAATATGGTCTGGACTCGTTAGCAGCCGTCGAGTTGGCTCATGCGATCGACTGTAAACTGGGAGTCGCAGTTTCACTGTCGGACCTGCTGCGAAGCGATTCGATCCGCAATTTGTCAAAAAGATTGGCGTGTTCCCCGACAGGCATTTCGATCGATAAAGACGATCATTATGTTGACCAGTCACTTTCCGAATTCACAATCGGGGAATATGAGCTTTCGGCCGGCCAAAGATCTCTGTGGACCTTGCACCAACTTAATCCCGACAGTACCGCCTACAATCTGGCCTTTGCGGCCGAGGCCCCGGCCAATATCAATGAAGAGGCTTTGCGGAACGCTTTTGAGTTCATGATAGCGCGACATGGGTCCTTGAGGACCACCTTTCATGCTCACAATGGCGAACCATTCCAGAAGGTCCACTGTTTCACGAACGAGAGTGTTCGTGTAGTTGACGCTACAAAATGGGACCTGAAAATACTGACTCAGCAGCTCAGAGAAGAGGCGAAACATACATTTGATTTGGAACAAGGCCCATTAATGCGGGTCGCCATATTTAAAGGAGCGGCGAAATCATATATTGCTTTAACCTTGCACCACATTATTGCGGATATGTGGTCTCTGGCCGTCTTAATGGAAGAAGTTACTTTGCTATACAGAGCTGAGATCAATGGAGATGAAATCTATTTGCCAAGGCTCGCATCCAGCTATCGCGATTATGTTGAATGGCAAAAAGGAGTGCTGGCCAATATCGAAGGTGAGCAACATTTGGCGTATTGGAAAGGCAAACTGGCCGGGAGCATGCCGGTTCTGGAATTACCCACAGACTTGGCGAGGGCTAATTTCCAGACGTATCAAGGGTCCTCGATATCATTCGAACTCGATATTGAATTAAGTCAGAAGCTGAACTTGCTCTCGCGCGAATACAGAACAACTGTCTACACGACCCTGTTGGCTGCATTTCAAGTGCTTTTACAGCAATATAGCGGGCAGTCCGATATTTTGGTTGGTTCTCCGAGCGCCGCCCGCAGTCGGACGGAATGGAGCCATATTTGCGGATATTTTGTAAACCCAATTGTGCTGCGAGGGGAGTTGTTTGGCGATCCCCGATTCTCGGAATTTGTCTCTGCAACCCGCAGCACCGTTTTGGAAGCATTGGAGCATCAGGACTATCCATTTTTCACACTTGTCCAAGAGCTGCAGGCCAACCGTGATCCAAGCCGTTCGCCGTTGTTTCAGGTCATGTTCGTTTTCGATAAGACGCTGTTTCTTGAGAAAGAAGGAATCAGCAGATTTGCTCTGGGATCTGTTCTTACCCCAGCGGAATTCAATGGACTGTTGCTGAAGCCGTTGATTATGGAGAAAGGCGTATCACTTTTCGATCTGACGCTCACGATGGGGGCGGTACAGGATTCATTATGCGGCTCATTTGAGTACAACACGAATCTGTTTAAAACAACGACGATAGAACGGATGACGCGACATTGGAAAGAGCTGCTGCAGGCGATTGTGGCCAATCCGGAGAGGGCGATTGGAGATTTGCCTCTTTTGAACAGGGCCGAATGGCAGCAGATCGTGGAGGAATGGAATGAGACTCAACGGGAGCGTTCTGACGATTGTGATCTGATCTCAGTTTTTGAGCGGCAGGTACAGCGGACGCCAGATGCGTTTGCGGTGGTCTTCGAGGAAGAACAAGTCAGCTATGGAGAGTTGAACCAGCGATCAAATCGACTGGCGCATTATATGCGCGCTCGGGGGGTGCGTCCCGAGATATTGGTAGCCATCTGCCTGGAGCGATCTGTGGAGATGGTGGTAAGTATCCTGGCAGTTTTGAAAGCGGGCGGAGTCTATGTTCCGCTGGATCCTGCTTACCCGCGGGAGCGTTTAGCGTTGTTACTGCAAAAAGCAGAGCCAGGGTTGCTCTTGACGGAAGACTGGTATCTATCGGTGCTGCCGGGCCATTCGTTCGAAACGGTTTGTTTGACAGCGGTGGCAGAGAAATTAGCACACGAAAGCGGAGCTAATCCGCGCCATCTGGCCGGTCTGGATAATCTGGCTTACGTGATCTATACCTCAGGATCGACTGGAAAACCCAAAGGAGCGATGAACACACGCCGCGGAATACAGAATCGGTTGCGCTGGATGCAGGAAGAATATCAGCTACAGCCAGGCGAGGGGGTTTTACAAAAGACCTCCTTCAGCTTTGACGTATCTGTATGGGAGTTGTTCTGGCCATTGTTGACGGGTGGGAGGCTGGTGGTGGCCAGGCCCGGAGGACAAAGAGACAGTGAGTATTTGATTTCATTGATCATGAATCATCGGATCACTACAGTTCATTTTGTACCGTCGATGCTGGGGCCATTTCTGCGGGAGCCGGATCTCAAAAAGTGCATTAGCCTGAAACGAGTGATCTGCAGCGGCGAGGCGCTCACGTCAGAACTAGCCAAAGAATTCTTTTCGAAAACTAATGCAGATCTGTTCAATCTCTATGGCCCAACGGAAGCATCGGTGGAGGTCACCTATTGGGAATGCAGGAAGGATGAGTGGCGTGGAAGTACTCCAATAGGTCGGCCAATTTCTAATACGCAGATGTATATTCTGAATGAGCGGATGCAACCGGTGCTGGCAGGGAGCGCCGGTGAATTGTTCATTGGTGGCGTGAGCCTGGCAAGGGGATATCTGCGCCAGTCGGCGTTGACGGCAGAAAAGTTCATACCTGACCGCTTCAGCAAAGAGAGAGGTGCGAGGCTTTATCGCACCGGGGACCGGGCAAGATATTTGTCGGAGGGGGAGATTGAGTTTTTGGGCCGACTTGATCAGCAAGTCAAGATCCGCGGCTACCGGATAGAGCTGGGTGAAATTGAAGCCACACTAACAGAATTTTCGGGGATTCACGAGGCGGTAGTTGTGACCCGGGAGGAGTCGTCCGGGGACAAGAAGCTGGTGGCCTATGTGGTCCCCAGGAACCTATGTGCTGTACCCGCTCCCGGCACTTATCAGATTCCCAATGGAATGTATGTTTTCCAGCAGAATAAGAATGAGACAAACTATCTATATGAAGAGATTTTTGCACGGCGATCCTATTTGCCACAAAACGTTCGATTAAGAGAAGATGCGTGCATAGTTGATGTTGGCGCCAATATTGGAATGTTTGTTCTTTGTGCCGCCGAGATGTGTCCCCAATCACGGATTTATGCTTTTGAGCCAATCCCTGCCATCTTTGAAACTCTGTCTGCAAACAGCGCGCGTTGTTCCGCTGAAGTAAAACTATTTAACTTCGGGCTGGGAAAGGAAGAGAAGATCGAAGAGTTCGTCTATTATCCGCGTTGTTCGATGATGTCTCGCGTGAGTGTTTATGCTGCCAACAGGCAGGAGATCACGAACCTCGAAAGACTCGTGGAGAACATTGAGGAGAGGACCGGAGAAACCGGGTTACTGAGGGGAGTCGACGGACTGCTTCGAGGCGGTTCCGAAAGCCAGAGCAATGCTTGCCGGATACGACGGCTCTCGGAAGTGCTTGCCGAAGAGAAAATCGAGCACATTCATCTATTGAAGATCAGTGTCGAAGGTGCAGAACTGGATGTTCTTCACGGGATAGACGACGAAGACTGGAGGAAGATAGAACAGATTGTCATTCAGGCCCATGAAAGTGCAGAGCCATATAAGAGTGGACGAATACGACGGATTGTCGAATTGCTGGAGAGCCACGGTTTTGCGGCGATCGTTGAAGAAGTTGAACCCTTAAAAGGAACAGGATTACACAGTATCTTTTCAGTGCGACGGGACCTTCAGTGGATGGATTGGGGCGCAACGCATGGAGACCGGTCCAACGGATTCGGAAATAAGCTTCCGACAGCCGACAGCCTGCGTTTGTTTCTACGGGATAAGTTACCGGATTACATGGTCCCGTCTCATTTTGTAATGCTGCGGCAGTTGCCCTTAATGCCCAATGGCAAGCTGGATCGCGGAGCCTTGCCTGCCCCCGATCGACGTGTGCTGGGACGCAGCACTCCATATAGGCCCCCCACCACCGAGATCGAGAAAGAGTTGACGCGGATATGGGGCGAATTACTGCGACTGGAAGAAGTGGGTGTCTGTGACAACTTCTTTCAGTTGGGCGGCGATTCCATCATCGCGATTCAGGTGGCTGGACGAGCATCTCAGAAGGGCTTTCGCATACAAGTTCGTCAGCTTTTTGAGCACCCAACGATCCTTGAGTTGGCCGCCCATGCGGAGTTCACAAAAGAAACAGTGCCCGAGCGAATAGAAGCGGACAGGTCTGGACAGGATTTGCGCCTGGCACCAGCACAGGAGTGGTTTTTTGATCAACAATTTATTGAACCGGAGCATTGGAACCAATCGGTGTTGTTGCGCGTCGAGCCGGGTCTGGGCGCACGGGAATGGGATGCGGCTTTGGCGGCTGTGGTGCACCACCACGATCAACTGCGCGCTACTTTCCGGCGGGATGTCGAAGGGCGGTGGCGACAGCGGATCGAAAGCAATTTCGCCAGCGGTACGAGGATCAATGAATTCGATGGGCGCGCTCTAAGTGAAATTGGGTGGCAGGAACTGCTTAGGACCGAGGGAACAAAGCTACAGCGAAGCTTTGATCTGAATGTGGCTCCACAAATAAGAGCTGCTTACTTCGACGGCGGGATAGAGCATGGCTGTCGTTTATTGCTGATAGCCCATCATCTCGTTGTAGATGCGGTGTCGTGGCGAGTCATAGTTGAAGACCTGGAAGAATTTGGCCGGCAATTGGGCCGTGCACAAGAGATTGTGCCGGAGAAGAAGCAAAGCTCGTATCAGCAATGGGCTGACGAGATCGCCCGCCGGACTGAGGCGGAAGAATGGAATGCAGAGAAGGAGTATTGGCTGCTGCAGGCTTTGACGTCAGCAGAAGACATTCCGCTGGATTTTGCCGCAGGAGAAAACACGGTTGATAGCGCCGATCAGGTCATGCTGCAACTGGACGAATACGAGACTAAGGGAATCTTTCAGGACCTTGCTTCAACGTGGCGGACTCAGGTCCAGGAGGTGCTACTTGCCGGTTTGAGCATGGCATGGAAGCGCTGGAGTGGGCAGGACCGCCTGCGCTTGCTCATGGAAGGTCATGGGCGTGAAGAATTTCCAGGTATAGATATTTCGCGTACTGTGGGTTGGTTCACTTCGCTGTATCCCTTGATTCTGGAATGTTTAACGGCCAGCGCCAGCGAGGTTATCAAGAAAGTCAAGCAGACGTGGAGAAGCGTGCCCGGTGGCGGAGTGGGGTTTGGGGCCTTGCGGTATCAGTGCCCGGGCAATCAATTGACAGACATGCTGGCACAGTCATCGGTACTTGATTTTAGTTTCAATTATCTGGGCCAGATTGATGCCGGCATTGCGGGTGGCAACGGCCGGCGGTTAAGCCTTGCGACTGAGGCGGCAGGAGCGGACCGTAGCGGAATTGCGGTTCGCCCGCAGGTATTGGAGTTAACTGCCGCGGTGTTCAGGGAGCGGTTACAAATAAACGTGATCTACAGTCGAAACCGCCATCGGCGTGAGAGTGTGGAAGAGCTGTTGCGATTGTTTGCCGAGAGTCTCCGGGCGTTGCGGGCCGAATGCCGCAGTGCGGAAACGATGGCCCTGGTTCCAAATGACTTTTCAGCGGTGATGCTCACTCAAAAGGAAGTGGATTCCATTGAGTCCTGTTTTCAAAATACCGGGGCATGCACACCGGAAGATTTTGAGGATGCGTATGGTTTAACACCCTTGCAAGAAGGAATTTTATTCCATGCCGTTTATGAACCGGAGAATCAATATTACTTTGAGCAGTTAAGTTCCACAATGGAAGGGGACCTGGAGGTTGAATCGTTTCGCAGGGCGTGGCAGCTAGCATGTGAACGCCAATCCGTGCTTCGGACATTGTTCGTGTGGGAAGGACTTCTTCATCCGGTGCAGGTTGTGAAGCGCAATGTGGAGTTGCCCTGGGAGTACTTTGACTGGGAAGGTGTCGCTTCGGAAGTCCAGTGTGAACGTTGGAAAGCTTTGCGAGAAAGTGACCGCGCCAAGGGTTTCAATTGCCAGCGTGCGCCGCTGATACGAATAAAGCTGGCGAATTTGGGAGAAGGACGCTGGAAGTTCATGATGAGCTATCATCATGCGATTTTGGATGGCTGGAGCCTCCCTTTGCTTTTTGAGGAAATATTCAGCATTTATAGAGCGCTGCAGGAACGCCTGGCCCCAGTCATTCAACCTGCATATATCTACAAGAACTATGTGATGTGGCAAAGGAAACAAGACCATGTGGAAGCGCAGGAATATTGGCTTGGCCAGATGGCGGGGCTGCAAGAGCAAACATTCTTAAAAAGCGTGGGAAAATTCGCAAATGGTGGCAAAGCAACCAGCGCACAGTACAGACAATTGTTGAGCGAGACCCAGACTGAGGAACTGCAGGAGTGGGTGAAACGGTTTCAATTGACTCTAAATACTCTTGTGCAGGGAGTGTGGGCCCTGTTATTGAGTCGTTACAGTCGAATGCGCGACATAATGTTCGGAGTGACCCTTTCGGGACGTTCAACCGGTCCTGCCGGAGTGGAGTCCATGATAGGCATGTGCATCAATACCTTGCCTTTGCGGGTCATGGTAGAAGAAAGTAATTCAGTTCTGGACTGGATGCGGACTCTGCAGGGCCGCAATGTTGAATTACGCCAGCATGAGGCAACCCCTTTAATCGAAATCCAGGGATGGAGCGGTCTACAGCGCAACCGTCAGTTATTTGAAACCGTTGTGGTGTTTGAGAACTATCCCTTTCAGGAACAAAAGACATCAGCACCGGGACTCAGGATTACTGCGGTCGAATTCGCCGAGCATACCAACATACCCCTCACGCTCTTAGTAGTTCCGGGAAGCAGGGTGTCGCTGGATTTTATCTACAATGCTGACCTGTTTGGCGCGGAAATGATGGAGCGATTGGGGAGGCATTTTGTAACGCTTTTGAGGGGAGTGGTGGAACGGCCGGAGGCCCGGTTGTGGGAGATTCCGCTGTTGGACGAGGCGGAACGGCGTCAGTTGCTGGAGGAGTGGAACAGGAAGGAAGAAGAGGGTCCGTCGGTATGCGTGCAGCAGTTATTTGAAGCGCAGGTGGAGCGGACTCCGAGGGCGGTAG
>Ga0164306_10000175_pt1 | contig 23921 bp, 35 predicted proteins | sample Whisoiple_242_MG_FD_110213 | JGI IMG/M metagenome (GOLD analysis project Ga0164306, IMG submission 110213) | Soil microbial communities amended with fresh organic matter from upstate New York, USA - Whitman soil sample_242_MG | ecosystem: Environmental > Terrestrial > Soil > Unclassified >... | reverse complement strand
TCAATGCCATGGCCAGGTGTGCAATTCACCCGAACGATCCACGATAAGGTTCACCAGTTTTAGTTGATGATGCCCGTGTCGAGTTATAGTTGTGCGGTGGTGAAAGCCATAAAGAAGCATGACAGTTACATTAACTTGATCACATACCCTGAATTCATCAACGTTGTATTATGCCCCTCAAGCGTTAAAGTGACGCACCTGCCTTGTAAGTAGGAGAACACGGACCATTACCGTGGTGGGGCACCAGTTTGGGATGAGAGCAAACAGATGTTTGCGGGACAGTGCTTAAGAAGCACATACCTTGGATCGAGGCATCGATCCAGTGTCGTCGTTGATACCTTCCCGATTTAATTGTTGAGTAAGATGTCTAAGAGTGAAAGCTCGCGAGATGAGGCGAAATCGTTGTGAAACGAGTAACTGTAGCCAAGGGTATCCGGCATCTGGAAGACAACACGACTTGAAAGCCTAACCCAACGATCTGGGTCAGTAGAGTCGCTGTGGAAGTCAGCCGTTCGGGAGTTCTACGATATACTCCCAGCAAATTCTTTTCCTTCTTCGCCATGCGAAGACTGGTGATTTTGAAGGAGTCACTAGACCTTGTGGGTTGTATTACCGACCACGACAGGGAATTATTATGCCCTTGTAGCTTAACGAATAGAGCAATGAGCTTCTACCTCATTCAGTGTAGGTTTGATTCCTATCAAGGGTGCCAATTTCAATTCCAGTCCCGGACCGATGGTGGTGTCCTCTTCGCTGTTAACGAAGCTTTGTCAGGTTCGACTCCTGAGCCTGGAGCCAAATTCAATTTCCGATTTAGTTAAAGTCGGCGAGCAAATGAGCAGATCTGCGAAAGTGATTTGTTCACCAATGGTACTATGTTTGAAATTGCGCATCATGGATGCCTGATTAGCGTCCGTTCCAGGTTCGAATCCTGGTAGTACCACCAATTAAAGAGATGGAGAAAGACGCGGGTTCGAATCCCGCTAGTGGGCTGATCACCTATTATGGTCTAGTGGGATGACATTCTCCGGTTATTTACGCCTCGGTGACGGAACTGGCATACGTGTTTGATTCAAAACCAAAATTTTGAGGGTTCGACTCCCTCCTGAGGCACCAAAACAAGCAGTCAGTGTTATGCTGATGTAGCAACCACATACCAATGAAGGTGGGACAATCAAGTCCATTGGTGCCAATTTGGGCTGTTAGTATACTAGGTATTATTCCTGCCTTGCACGTAGGAGAAGAGGGGGCGGAACCCTCACGGTCCACCAAACCCAAGTCTGCATGTTATGGGTCATGTAGCGTATGAAGAAACGAAAGCTGATGAAATGTAGGCTTCTTCACAATTTATGCATTATCGGTGAAGTTGGAGAGTCACAGCTGTCTGTAAAACAGCCGCCTTCGGGCGCAGTAGGTTCGAATCCTACATAATGCACCAGTTTATGTACCAGTAGTTTAACAGGAAAGAATACTAGACTTTCACTCTGGATGATGTGGGTTCGAGTCCCATCTGGTACGCCAATTTGTTGTAAGAGGAATGTCTGTCTTTGGGAAAGGATGGACCTTGGTGTTTCCCACCATGCTTCGCGATCTCCGAAAGGTTAAACGTGGCAATGAGCCATGGCAACTGAGTAAAGGGACCAACAGAACTTTGAGGTTTCGGCCACATGAACCAGCGTAGCAAATCAGTGACCACATTTTCAATGCACCTATAACTCAATTAGATAGAGCTCTGCCTCTTAAGCAGCTGGATCTCGGGGCAGTTCCGAGTAGGTGTACCAAATTTGAGTGATGATGAAGTTCACGGTAAATCGTGAGAAGACATATGAAAGGACATAGGACCCACTCAAGTCGATAGCATCAACAACAGACCCACACCGCAAGGTGATGTAATCATAGATGCTCCGGTAAAATCCGGCGAGCGGCAATCAACCGCATCATCCAGCGATAATGGATATATTTTCAATAGCGGGTGAGTGAAACGGAATGGTAACTGTAAAAGGTTCCTAGATCATATTTGGCTCATAACCAAATGATAGCAGTGTTCGACTCCTGCCCCCGCTACCAATTATAGATGGTTAATTACTGTGGCCAGTGACCTCGTCTTGAAAACGAGTGGAGTGTAAAAGCTAGGGGATCGATACCTCAGCCATCTGCCAATTTGTGTTGTTGTTCAGGAACTATGGTGCACCAGATGTGGGTTCGAATCCCATAAACGGCACAATTCAACGTTAGAGGCCAGAATCTACTGTACTTGATACAGTGACCCTCAAAACTCGGAGGGTCTGATAAATGTCTGGACCAATTTTCGGGCGATTAGCTCAGCTGGGAGAGCAGATGCATGGCATGTATCAGGTCGCAGGTTCAATCCCTGTATCGTCCACCATATTGACAAGTGTCGGGCAACTTTCCCGATCGCTCCTAATCTGAGTGTTGGGGTTCTTTGATGACTATGAGTCAATTCATATGCCTACATCAAACCGAATCCATGATTCGTCGTTCTGGACAACGTTACCGGAACAGCTTTTCAATGGCCAGTTAACATAGTCTGTTTTAATGTACCTCCCTGTCACGGAGGAGATCACGGGTTAAAATCCCGTACTGGTCGCCAAATTCTATACTCTTGTAGCTCAGAGAAAGAGCAGTCCTCAAAACATTGGCCAACGCTGATAAGTTGCAGGAAAGGTCGGTGGTTAAATTCCATCCGAGAGTGCCATCTTAAACCTTATGACCATCACGTCATGGGGTTATATCCGGAACATACTAATGCGGTGGTGTGATGACCACTTAAAATGTATGACCTCGTCGTCTAATGGAAGGACAGCCCCGTTCAGGGGTTAATGTTGGTTCGATTCCAACCGTTGGTGTTGTCCGGTAGTTCTTTTGTTCGTGTCGTAATTAATGGAGAAAATCATGACTGTTATGCCAAAGATCTAGCTTACTAAACCAACTCTGAAGTTGTTTCGTTGGGGTGAAGACAAGTTTTCCAAAACTGGCTACAGGTTATTGACCTTAGCATTTTGTCGATACTTTGATTGCTATCTGTTCCACTACAGGAGCGGATCATACATCCCAAGGCACAAGGATCCTTCCTTTGGATTGAAACGTCATTGGCGTCTCAATTTCTTGTTGAAGAGACCAGAGTCTGGTGGGGACTTCATATGTCCCAAGTATTATAGCTGGTTCAATGGACGCATCATGCTTTTCGAAGCAAACAAGCACTTTCACTTTACCTCCGTGTGTAAGGGTGAACGTTGGTTGTTGTCATTCGGTTTTAGATTCTAAGGCTTTCTAGTTCAATGACCAGAACAGCGGCTTCTAACACCGCGTGCTGTGGGTTTGATTCCCACGAAAGCCACCAATTCATGCACTCCCATAGTGTAAAAGTAACTCATTGCATTGACATTGCAAAGTCGCAGGAGCGTTACCTGCTGGGAGTACCACTTTCAATGGCCGGGACAGAGTATCCTCGGAGGGCCCATGCGGCCATCATTCTGGGGACTTGCGAAGGCCACCAAATTAGCAGTCGATGTGGTGAGAATCCACACTGGAAGCAAGTTGCGTATCAACTGTCCAGTTAGTTCAATAGAGCAGTGATTTGAGGTAGCTCCAACATAATCCCGCCTCGCTAGAGAACAACTGCACCTTATTATGGCTCATTAGTTTAATAGTAAGACACCTCCCTCATAAGGAGAAGTCGGTGGAGCGTAACCACCATGAGCTACCACTGCGATAACGGTAACATCATAGTTGCCTTCGGTAAAAGTCCGGCGCTGCGAGGAGGCGATAACCCGCACAATTTTGCCCCTGTGACGGAACTGGCATACGTGTTAGTCTTAGAAGCTAAATTTTGTGGGTTCAACTCCCACCGGGGGCACCAATTTGTTGATATGGGATTAAGAAACCCATTGGAAAAAAGACACCTGAGAATTGTGTTTGATTCGGTGTGTCGTTCCTCTCAAACACTATCAACAATGTTTTCTAGGTCAGGGTGACTCCTGACGACAAAGTAGGTCGCTTGGGTAATGGTTCAAATTCTCCCAGCAAGACAATAGCACCCGGCAAGGTGAAAGGCCAAATGAGGTGTGGCGGCTGAAAGATTTATTCGGTTCTATGGTGTAACGATTAGCACAGCACGCTTATACCGTGTATTAGCTCCAGATTAGAGCATAGTCTAGGTTTGAATCCTAGTAGAACCACCAATCATGCAGGTATAGTATAACGGCTCATTATGAGTGCCTTCCAAGCACATGACGCGGGTTCGACTCCCGCTACCTGCTCCAATCTTTTGTGAACGCACTGGCGTACAAGCTTGTGCGGTCTGCGTCAACAGGCGAGTGTGGCATTTGACGATGCACCATAATTTGCAATCGTAATTCGTTTTAGCTGATGAGTAACATCATCAGCAAGCATGTGGGAAGTTGACTTGAATAGGTCAGGAACACGGGAGTGCAAATCTCCCCAGATCCACCAATATACGCTTATCAGTATAAAATCAAAATATACTGGAAAGCGTATATTAATGGGTCTGAATAGGTTCGACTCTTGGTTGAAAAAGATAATGACATGCCGTCAGGCGATCGACGTTAAAGAAGCAAACGTCTAAATGCAAATGAAGACAACTACCATCAGGCACTTGCTGCCTAATGCTGGGTTCGGTGCCGCCTTGTTACCCAATGGCACCACTGAATTATGGGGTCTGGCAACTCACGGATTGTGTAGATGTGAAAATCATCAAGACCCATCTCTTTACTCCTATAGCTCAATGTCAGAGCACCACCCATTTGAGGGTGGAGACTGAGGTTCGATTCCTTGTGGGAGTGCCAATTTGTCTCTATCGTCTACCAGCTAGGACCGATGATTCTCAATCATCAAAACAGGGGGCAGCACCCTGTAGAGACGCCAATATTATTGCCCTTTCGTCTAATAGCAAGACTCTCGCCTTTGAAGCGATCAACCATGGTGCAAATCCATGAAGGGTATCCAGTTGTGACCTATAATATAGGATGGACGCATCCTCACCGAAAGGTTGAAGGGTCTTGAACACGTTTGCCGCCTGAGCGATCAACCTAGTCACTGGCCAGTGTAGCTAGATCAGGCACATTTTATGCATCTTTAGCTGAGATAGATTAGCATGGGTCTGAAAAGCCCGATAGGTTGGAGCGTTACCAACAGGATGCACCAGTTGTTGAGAAGCTTGTTTCATCCCGTCCTTCGGGGAGCAGGCACGTGACTTCAATCACGGTGAGAGTAGGTCCAGGAAGACCATGAAGATTGTGGCACAACGAAAGCCGATGCAGCAAATTGAAGCAGGGTCGGTGAGTGCTATGTAGGAATGGGTAAGAATATAATTCAGAAGGCCATTCCATGTTGGTGAAAACCCAACCTACCTGATGAAGCGGAGTCACTATGCATAAGTGGCTTTGCAGAGGGTGGACGCCACTAATAAATCGCATGTACCGAAATTATGTCGGCTGAAAACCGGCACTCAGCATTCAAATTCGTATACAGCCTATTAAGCCAAGGTACGGTTCCCGGTCGTGTTGGGTTACAGACACGTACAGTTGGGGAAGAGACCCAAGGATTGGCAGCCTAACTGCCCGCGAATTCATGATCGTAAATCCTATGGTGGAAGAATATCAGTTCTGAACAAATTGAGAAACCCACTAGACCAAGTTCAATGGTTGCAATGCCGACACGGTGTTGAGGATTCGTTATATGTGGTGGAAGCCGAAGTAGATATGGCCCTGCTCTGTGAAAGCAGTTTTATAGAGGTTGCAAATACCTCCCATCACCCCAAATCCACTCCTCCGCCTTGAAGGGTGAAACGCACTGGTGGACAACAGTGTTGTGGTCAAGCCGCAAATCACTTGCGTTATTCTAGTTGTGCAAAAGCTACCTCCTAACAGGTGGATCAGAACTTGGCCTACGAAATAGTGAATCTCACGGTGAAGAATAAAGGATCCGGTCGCTGTATCAGATGCGATAAAAAGACTGACGATGCTAGGATATCGAAACCCTAGCAGCTACAACACACTCACCACGCCTCTCGAAGAAGCGCATATCTGGTGGGTCTTTATATTGGGGAATGGTGTAATTGGTAACATAATTGTCTCTGAAACAATTGTCCTAGGATCGTACCCTAGTTCCCCAGCCAATTTTGAGGAACGTCTGCAAGGCTACCGTGGCGCAAATCCACCTTCCTCGCTTATTATGATCTGGCACTTGCAGCGTTAAGCGTTAAACTCCTGCTCCTCAAGATCAGGAACAAGAGCAAGCATCGCTTATGACCAGATCGCCAATTTGCTTCCATAGCTCAAAAGAAGAGCAAACGACTGATAATCGTTAGACATTGGAGCGTTACCAATTGGGAGTACCAAATATAGAAAGTTAACCACACAAGGTGTGGCCATTGCTGGAAACAATGTGGACGGCGCAAGCTGTTACGGAGCGTGACCGTAACTTTCTGCCAAGTTTTATGGACCATTAACTCAATTAGATAGAGACCCGCCTTTTAAGCGGAGTGATGTGGGGGCAGTTCCTACATGGTTCACCAATTTGACGACCGTGGCTAGCAACATATGAGCATAGCTCTTTGAACAGCTGACAATCAGAACTATAGATAACTGATTGCTAGAGTTAGCAGGACGACCTAATCAAAGGAAGGTTAACCAGACAGGCGTGCTGGAAGACTTTGCTAAAGTCATTGTGGGCCGATTGGTCCATGGGTTTCGACTACTCAGCCTTCCGCCAATTTGAGGACAAATCTGATGAGTGCGCACTTGAGCAGCCAGAGTAATCTCGCTGTAACCACTTAGGAGTTGGCTGAGTCCTCATTTCATTCGCCTCATAAGTGTTAAAATTGACACGACTGTTTCGTAAACAGTAATACACAGGGAAGTACTGTGATGAGGCTCCAGAACAGTTTGCTGTGATAGTGGGAGTAACCATACTCTAAACCAGCCGCGTGGTGCGTCACCCACATTGAATTTATCGTTATACCACAACGATGACTGCAGCAAGCCAAACAGAACTTGATGACTTTGCTCGACGAGGGTTCGGGTTGGTGCGCTGGCTTATCGGAGCCAGATCAGCGAAAGCTGGTAGTCAAATGACAGGGTAAAACCAGAAGGGCAGCTATGAGGATGGTTCATTTCAATCAACCATCACCGACCTGTCGCGGCGAAAGCTGAGGTAAGTATGCCCCTGCACAGAGCAAGACGCATCGCAACTGTGGAAGATAAATACATCAATAGGTCGTAAGTGTTACGGTAGCACAGGAATCTCCAAAATTCTTAGCTGGGGTTCGACTCCCTAACGACCTGCCAATTTTAGAATCAGAGGGAGCGCCATATAGCAGGCGACTCGGCCTGGAACCGAGAATATCGTGCGGGTGCGAACCCCGCTCCTCTGACCAATTTTATGCAGGCATAGTATAGTGGTAATATTGAACCTTGCCAAGGTTTAGTCGCGAGTTCGACCCTCGCTGCCTGCTCCAATTTATTATGGTTCGAACCCAGTATACAGGGTGACTGCTGAGTGTCCTTTACAGTTCATATAAGGGCATGCTCCTGGTAGTAGAACCGCCAATTATGTCAAAGTGGCCGAGCGTCTAGGCAGCTGTCTGCAAAACAGTTCTACATGGGTTAAAATCCCTTCTTTGACTCCAATTTATTATGGCCCTTTAGCTCAACTGGATAGAGCACTTGTCTACGAAACAAGAGGTTGGGGATTCGACTTCCTCAAGGGTCACCATTTTTGGCTCCGTAGCTCAGTGAATAGAGCAGTGATCTCCTACATCACAGGTCGTCAGTTTGAGTCTGACCGGGGTCACCCTGAGGTAACTAAATAGATGCATGCATTACATCATCTACAAAGTTACCAACAAGCTGTCTGGCAAATCCTACATAGGATCACATAAGACCAAGAAGCTTGACGATGGTTATATGGGTTCAGGTACATACCTGAAACGAGCCATCAACAAATATGGACTGGAGAACTTCGAGAAGGAGATTCTCAATGTCTTTGACAATTCAGCTGATATGTATTCAAAGGAAGCTGAGATCGTCACTAAAGATTACCTAATGAACGAAAACACCTACAACATGAAAGTGGGTGGATTCGGTGGGTTTGACTATATCAATGACAATGGATTGGTTGATTCCAATAGCGAAGAGTCAAACCTTAAGAGGTCAGAAACCTTGAAGAAGAAAGGAATAAAGCCTCCTCCGGCGTTTGGCAATTCCTTTGCTAAAGGAAATAAAACTTTCTTTGGTAAGAAACATTCTGATGAAACCAAACAAAAATTGAGATCAAAGGCCCAATCAAGAGTTGGGAGTCAGAATAACCAATATGGTTCTATGTGGATCACCAATGGGGTTCTCAATAGAAAGATCAAATTAGATTCTAATATCCCTGATGGATATAAGAAAGGCAGAACTTTGCGCTTGTGACGGAACTGGCATACGTGTCACCTCGAGAGGGTGAATTTTGTGGGTTCAACTCCCACCTTGCGCACCAAACTCCAGTGGATGTGGGTTCGATTCCCACCGTGATGAACAGTCGACTAATTTGGAAAGTCAGCTGGAATGATTTGCCCCTGTAGCAGAACGTGGCATATGCGGGACACTTAAAACGTCCGTCATTTGTGGGTTCAAATCCCACTGGGGGCACCAATTAAGAAACATCAGGGTATGATGTTTCCCTACACCGTGAAAACCTACATGATGAGGATTCAACATGCTACCTTATGATTCAGTGCCTTTCAAGAACAAGATTGATCAGGTGATACAACCAAATGATCCAATTGTCATTGTGACGAAGTCAACTGGCAATGTACACGTTGGCGTTGGTCGCTATCTTGGTTCAAGAGGAACTGACAAGAATCTGAGAGTTGTCGTTGTTGAAGAAAGAACACGCAATGTTTGGCGCAGCAATGCTGACAACAGTCAGTATGAATGGGACTTGTATGACAAGATTGAGACAGCGCCAAAATACACGTATCCAGAATCACGCACAACGTATTATGGAAACTACAGGACCAAGACTCCTGAAGATCTTGCTCATGAGGAAAAGCTGCGCACTGAACAGCGAAACACTTATGAGGAATACAGGAAGGCACATTCTGCTTACGCTGAGCGCAAGACAGCATGGCTTCATGCAAACTACACATTAGTCACTGAAGGATTTGAGACCAAGTCAACTCTTCAGTTGAATCGAATTTTCAAGATTGACACCAGCGTGAGAGACATCTCCAAGGTGCCACTCTAACACAGAGTTACGTCAAGTGACGATAAAGGATGATGAGGGTGCCACCCATCAGTTCCCTAAGTCCTGGCACGGGAGCCGCGACTATTTGATGGGAAATTGAAATCCCCATTAAATGCGGTGAGCTTGACACTTATTATGCCCGGTTAGTATAACGGTAATACACCTTCCTTACAAGTGGGAATCGGCAGATCGACACTGCCACTGGGTACCAATTTTCAATGCGCTGGTGGTGAAACTATCAGACACGGCATCGTACAAGATGCCGCAAGCTTGAGTAATCATTTTGTTGATGAAAGAGCTTCAAACTGTAGGTGAAAATCCTACCTAGCGCACCAATTTCAATGGCGTGGGTCTGAGGCTGCAGATACTCGGTTCACGGTTTATACTGACCATGCCTCCATTATATCATGCCCCTGTAAGCTAATAGTAAACTGCATTCTTGGTAAGAATGAGTCAGAGGAGCGTAACCTCTCTGGGGCACCAAATTCAAATCCAACATTCCATTTCGCCCAAGTAGCACAAATTGGCAGTGCACGGCACTCCGAGAGCCGTTGATGAGGGTTCGAATCCCTTCTTGGGCACCATACTATTAAGAATCCTCAAGCTATCATAGCCATATGATTGAACGTGACCTCAATAAGAGATGGGAACAAGGTATTCCACACCACCCAAAGAGTCTTGCCATCATGGAGACCATCCAACAACTGGATGATGGGGATGAATTCCAATTTGGTGGAGATGGAGACAACGGCGAAAGTCTGTTGTACTTCCTAGATGTCCACTTTGAAGAAGAGGAAGAAAATGCCAAGCTCTGATACTTGGCCATTGGGCTCTGAAAGAAGGTTACACACTAGACATCGTGCTAGAACTAAGATGACCGTGCGCCGCACTTCAGGTGCTCGCCAAACCACATCAATCGTAAATTTGTCAGTCATGGGTTGTTGCGCAAGAACAACTGACATGCAACTGCGGGTTCATGAAGAAGTTGAATTGAATTTCTTCATCAATCTTGGAACAATGATCAAGATCCATAAAAGAAAGGCTCGTGTCGCTTGGGTACGCAATGGCATGAGTGGGTTTGCGATGTATGCGTACGAATTGCCAAAGATACCAGTTCAGGAGTGATCATGTCGACGTTAACATTTGCTGTTTTGTTTGTTGCAGTAATCCTACCATTCGTTGTGATGTTGGTTGGATGGGGAAAGAAGCATTGGTTCTCGGCATAGTAGGTTCTGAGGGTGCTAAGTTCACCCCAGAAACTGAACTCAAGGCAAGAAAGCTCATAAGGCTCTTGATCAAAGATCTTGGGCCTCTGGATGCTGTTTGTTCAGGAGCCTGCCACTTAGGTGGTGTTGATGTGTTCGCAGTCGAGGAAGCCCGAAAGTTTGATATAGACACTATAGAGTATCCACCAAAGGTTCACCGATGGGAAGGTGGGTACAAGCAGCGCAATCTGCAAATCGCTCAAATGAGTGATGAGGTCATCTGCATCGTTCCTTTGTATCTGCCTGAATCATACACAGGTATGAAGTTCGGTGTATGTTACCACCATGATAGTCATGAAACCAACATTCCAAATCATGTCAAGTCAGGTGGTGAATGGACTGGCCTTCAGGCAGCAAAGCTTGGCAAGAATTACAGTTTGATCATCATTGATCCAGACTCACCAGTGGCTCGTTGCTACTTCAAGAACAGCAGAGGCGAATGGAAGTTGTCCGCTGAGTATCCAGTTGATTAGACAGGAAATTTAACCCTTCCCTTCTATTCATTTTAGGGTATGATTCTAACCATGAGCCATTATCAGGATCTAGAGAAATATGGGCCCAAGTTCTTCCAGAGCTTGGGTCTCAAGATTTATGGATCTGAATTTGATCTCTCAGCGATTCGTTCCTTGAACTCCGCTGAGGGCGACAAGTGTTATGGATACCGCAGTGATTGGGAAGCTGCTGGCATCCCATTTTGGCATGGTGTGGCAATCTACTACCTGACCAAGATGAAACCGTATTCTGATGAGTGCCGTGATGTCAGGGACCTTGGTTGGGTTCCGCCGGGCGAATGGGTCAAGAAGAACTATGAGCGATTCAAGGAGCACTTTGGTGAATCACCGTCTGTCTGAGTATGAACTGGGGCAGTATCTGAGGCAGAACTATAGTGAGTTCTTCCATGAGAAAATCTGTGATGGCATCAAGGCCAAAGGCTTTGATACATACTTCGCAGATATCCTTCATGATGTGCGAGTTGCGAAGGACAAGAAAGCCGCAATCAAGAGTGCTGCTTCTCAGAAATCAGCACACAAACTCAAGCTTCTGCGTTTGAAGAAGTCACGTGAACTTCTGAAACCTGGGATGGTTGTTCGCCTCACTGGTGGAAAGATCAGGTACATTGAAAGCATACTTGATTGTGGTGATCTGGTTTGTCGCCAGCTGCGTCCCCTCTTTGGGAATCGAAATGGCATGCAAACGATCAAGCTCAACAAGCTTGATTATGTCCTTGACCAGATGACTGTCAATGGAATGGACAAGGTCATGGGATATTATCCGCTGGCTGATAACATTGACAAGCCATTCAATGGTAGAACGTTCAGCAATACTTTGGTCAGATTTGTGAGTGGTAAATAATGAAAGACTTTCTTGGTCAGGAAATCAAGATTGGTGACACGCTGTTCTATGCATCCACCGGTCGCTACGCATACCATGTGCAGTGTGTGGTAACTCGTATGACTGAAAAGACCATGTGGGTTGATGTCATTAAGAGTGCCAGGCAAGTGTATGGTAATGGCTTGGATAAGAATTGGAAGATCACAACCCCAAATCATTGCGTCATAATCAACAAACTTTTGGAAACTACAGTATGAAGCAGCCGATGCTTGCCGATGATGCCAAGATGGATTTGGTGAGATGGCCGATTCTGGCCAGTGCCAAGTTGGATGGTATCCGTGGAGTTGTGGTTGTTGGTAAGGATGGCCCTGGTATCTACTCCAGAACTGGCAAGCTTATCCCAAATCGTTTCACACAAGCATACTTCCAAAGCCACTTTAAGCTGTTGGAAGGACTGGATGGTGAGTTGATCGTTGGTGAACCCAATGATCCACTTGTATACAACACTACAAGCTCAGGTATCATGCGCCAATCTGGTGAACCGGATTTCTCTTTCTACATCTTTGATGATATCAGTGAGCCTGATTCAACATATGACAAGAGGAAGGTCATTGTAGAAGATAAGGTGCGCAAGGCTTGTGCGGCAAAGGTTGCTGCCCATCTTGAGATCCTTGATCAGCATCTTGTCAACAACCTTGAAGAGCTCGATGAGATCGAGAAGATGTATGTTGACACGCTGGGTTATGAAGGACTCATTCTGCGTGACCCCAAGGGATTGTATAAGTTCGGCAGATCTACAGCGAAACAAGGTCTCCTTTTGAAATTGAAGCGTTTCGAGGACTCAGAGGCGATCATTGTTGGAGTCAAGGAATTGCTCATGAATGGCAATGATGCCAAAGAGGATGAATTTGGCCACACTGAGCGTTCAAGCCACAAGGACAACATGGTACCGATGGAAACCCTCGGTGCATTCATTCTAAAGGATGTCCATGGCAAGTGGGAAGGTCGTGAATTTGGTTCAGGCTCTGGCCCAATCTTGACAAAGGAAGGCCGCAAGAGGCTCTGGAATGCCCGTGATGAACTCAAGGGTAAGATTGTCTCATACAAATACTTCAGTGTTGGTTGCAAGGACCTGCCAAGGTTCCCAATTGTGAAGGGATTCCGTGACAAGATGGACTTTGACATCAAGCAGCCAAAGAAGCAAGAATCCTCTGACCCTAATTACAGCGGTCCTTGGGGTGTGTAATGGGAATGGACAGCGAAATTGTTGCTGACTTTATTGACTATGAAGCCAAGTACAAGAGGCTTGAAGCAATTGTCAAGGCTTGGGTTGAAAAGCACAAGTCACACTGCGCTGAAGACCTGTACCAGAATGATGACTGTATAATTGATGCTCCTGACCTCACTTATGAGGTTATCAAGGAGATGAATCTTTGGCACAAATTAGACGATTGCTAGAAGATTGATTCTGTTGAACTTTTCTACTTTACTTCCTTGACTGGATAGAGTAGAATTATCGTAATTGGAATGGAGTGATGAATGAAGGTTTTGATTGGTAGGCACCCAAAGTGGATGCCAAAAAAGAAGAAGTATGACATCAAGCGCAAGATTGTTGTCAAGGTTGATAGCTTCGATCTTTGGGGTCTTGACAGCACACTCGCATACATCATTGAGCCAGCGCTGAAGGCATTCATCAAGCAGGGCATCCGTGGTGCTGCCATGGTTGATGTGGAAGATGTTCCTCGTGAACTCCGCTTCAACAGCATTGCTGAGAAGAAGGCTTGGGATGAAGAAGGCAAGACTGACAAGAACTTCTTCAAGCGTTGGGAATGGGTTCTGAAGGAAATGCACTGGGCATTCAAGCAGATCAATAGTGATGGTGAGGACAAGTTCTACGGAAAGAGTAAGAAGAAAGTCGTCATCAGCAAGAGTGGGAAGAAGGGAAACACTTTTGAGTTTCCTGATTGGGATAAAAAGGGACTTGAGGAATATCGAGCAAGAATCAAGAATGGCTTGAGGTTGTTTGGTAAGTATTACCAGGGACTTTGGGACTAAGAATTAGATTTCAACCACGAGGTTGGGATGTATGATCCTGTCACAATAGGTTTTGTGATAAAGGAAAATGAAGTTGAGCACAGACTCAATGTGTTGTTTGTTTTGAATGATTGATTAACAATAGAGGATGTTTTTAATATGAGAAAGAGTAATATGTTCGTGGTAGCTGCGCTGCTTGCACTTTCAGTGCCTGCGTTTGCTACACCCACCCAGGACCATTCCTGTCAGACGCCGGGCAGTTGTTCAACAACGACTACGGCAAGTGATCCTTCTGCAACAGCAGTTGCTGGAGCCGCTGCCGGTGCCGTCGCAGGTGCCGCTGTAGTTGGTTCTGGTAATTCTTCTTCAGTTGCTAATGGTGGAAACTCCAATGCAACGGGTGGAACTGCTGTGGCCAATGGTGGTACGGTGCTGGGTTCCGGTAACGTCAACGGTGACGTGAAGGCAACTGTTGGTAACGTTTCTGCAACTGGTGGTGCTGGTGGAAAGGCTGAGTCTAACGTCTCAAACCTGAACACTGACATCAACACTGTGAAGACTGACGTCAACACTTCAGATGTGAATCTGAACAGCAACAAGCAGGGTCAGCTTCAGGGTCAGGGTCAGGATCAGGGACAGTCACAGGCTGTTGTTGGTTCAGGTAATTCCAAGCAGGGTCAGGACCAGTCTCAGACTAGTTCCAACGTCAATGCTGGTAACAACAACTCCAACTCCGCTGCTGGTAACAAGACTGATGTGACTGTCGAAGGCGACACGTTCAATGAGGCACGCAATGCTCCTTCAGTTGGTCAGGGTAGCATCATGATTGCGGGTTGCGCTGTCGGTGGAAACGCTGGTGGTTCAAACGTTCATGGTTCAGCATTCCTTGGATTTGGTTGGACGCCTGCTCAGTGCTATGACTTCATGTTGGCACAGGCTTACCAGTCAGTCAAGCAGGATTGCGCTGCAATTGAAGTTCTGAATCACACCAAGGCTGCTCGTCGTGCTGCAAAGAACGGTGTCAAGCTGCCAACTTGTGTGCCAGAAGTCAAGACCGTGACTGTGGAAGTTGAGAAGGTTGTCGAGAAGACCGTAGAAGTGCCAGTCGAGAAGATTGTGTACGTCGAAGTCGCTGCGAAGACCGTTAGCGAGTAATTGCTAATCTGAGTTGAGTTAAACATTGCCTCTGGTTAGTAAATCAACCAGAGGCTTTTTTAAGGTGATAAAATGGTGATTGTGGACTTAGCGTTGGCGGTAATCTGTTTTGGAAGTAATATGGAATGTCATCCGGTTTTGTTTGGTGATGACACGCCCAAAGGTGAGTTCAGAATGAACCTCCGTATGACTTCCAAAGTTGGTTATGGTGGTGACGTGATCCAGTTCAAGGAAACAGAATCTAGAATCTACGCGATTCATAGAATCTGGACAAGAAACCCTGAACAGGAAAGAACAAAGAGAATCACAGAAGGTGATTTGGTTAGAAGGAAGATTACAAAGGGTTGTATCAATGTACAACCAGAAGTTTACGAAGAGTTGAAGAATTGTTGTTCTAATGAACCGTTAGTGATCAAATAGGACTTATATGAAGAAGTTGGTGCTAATACTTGACAAGGCTGGATCCCCAAGAGATTGGGTTGATCTTGAGGAAGCTGTTGCCTATGAAGTTCGGGCCAAGGTCATGTTTCGTTTGGGTGAAGTGATCAAGTCATACACCGGTGGAAAGAACCAGTATGGCATCACATCCATTGTTGATGTTCACTCCATCTTGGGAGTTTCTGGTCCAATCTATGGTGAGGACTTCAAGGAACGTGCGTCAGTAAATCCTGAGCGCAAGGTTCTTTATGGTCGCGACCGTTACATGTGTTGCTACTGTGGTCAGGGGTTTGCACCACATCAGTTGACTATTGAGCACATTGTGCCAAAGTCACGTGGTGGTAAGAACACCTACATGAACACAATCACTGCTTGCCGTCGTTGTAACCATCGAAAGGCTGACAGGTCTTTGGAAGAGGCAAACATGACTCTTCTTTACAAGCCATATGTTCCAAACAGAGCAGAGAAGTTCATTCACAAGAATCACAGCATTCTTGATGATCAGTTGGAATATTTGATGTCAATGATTGATACAAGCTCAAGGTTGAACTAATATGCAAGAAGTATTCAATGGGATTCTACAACCAGACTTCATCTATAAATCGGTGATGGTATTCTTTGCTATGGCTTTGGCTGACCTGTTTTGGACCCTCTACTATTTTGGGGTTGAAAAACGACAAGCATTTATTGCTTCCTTTTGGTCAGTCATGATCTTGATGTGTGGTATGATTACAACGTTTTCATACATCCAAGACAGAAGGCTGATGGTGCCTGCAATATTTGGGGCATTCCTTGGAACGTATGGTGCCGTCAAGTGGAAGATTTGGAAGGAAAACAAGCAATGAGTATTGTGTGGGTGCTGATCATTGTTAGCTCAAACATATATGAAGGTGGAGTTGCTATCACGAAAGTGAACACCCTCAGCCGTGCCGATTGTGTTGAGCAGGCTAAGTTCATCAACACTGGAGTGCTCAATCACTCCAGATCAATCCACACTAACCCTACTCTGATCACCAAGGCCAGCTGCGTCAAAGGAATAGCTGGATCGTAAGTTATTGATAATACACAGCTTTTAGGCTTTACTTTCGCACCGAAGACCATTAAGATTACTCTAAATATCAGATCGGTAGCTTGAGGTGTATGATGATTTTCAAGTACGAGCGTTTCTTCAAGGGTAATCAGGAAGTTGTTCTGCTTCCTACTGTGAAGCTGGTCGATGATAAGACTGAGCGTGACCTTCGCCTGAAGTTGGCTGCGGCCAAGGAAGATCGCAAGACCAACAACCCATATCATGTTGGTTGGGCTGGTTAATGTCAGAAGTCTTTGACTTCAAAGACATCAAGAAGATGTCAAAGGCTGAGTTGATTGATGAACTCAGTGTTTGGCGCAAGGAAGTTTCTGCCCATTTGATGAGTGTTGCCAAGGAACTTGATCGTTACAAGGAACTTGGCACATATGAGGAGATAACTGAGGTCATCAGTTCCCTCTATGGGATGTATGAACTACAATTAAGAGATCTGGAGGATTTGACTGCAGCTTACGATGAGTTGGCTTCTGACCCATTAGGGGTGGATCACTTTGACTCCAAGACGAAAACAACACCTAGTACGACGCACTGAAATCTTTATTATGCCAACACTTTATCTAGTCCGTGGATTGCCAGGATCCGGCAAGAGCACCCTCGCTGGGAAACTCGCCAAGATGCACTCCATTGAACATGTTGAGTCTGATATGTTCTTCATCGATGAAGAGTCAGGTGAATACAAGTTCATTGCTTCCAAGATCGGTGATGCCCATGAGTGGTGCTTCAATGTCGTTGACAATGAACTCACTCAGGGTCGTTCAGTTGTTGTCTCCAATACTTTCACTGTTCCTTGGGAATTTGCGAAGTATTTGGAGCGTGCCTATGAAATCAAGGCCACCATCCAGATCATTGAGTGTGATGGTGATTATGGGAACCTTCATAACGTCCCTGAGGAAGCCTTGCGCCGCATGAAGCAGCGCTGGGTTCCGAATGAGAAGTTGAAGGTCGGTTCAAACGTCATTATGAAGAATGTGAAAGATGTTTTTGTGCAAAGCTGAAATTGAGCGTGTTCTAACCTCTACAAACCTAATCACCAAGAAGCAGTCAACTCGCTATCCTGGTCTTTATGTATTGAAGTACAAGAACAAGGTGTTCTATGATGCCCTTTGGGATGATGAACTCATAGAATTCCGTGGCCTCGTTGTTGACGAGGATAACAACATTGTTGCCTACCCATTCACCAAGATTTTTAACTTTGGTGAAAGAGGCACAACTTTGCCTTTGGATGAGCAGGTTGAAATTGTCCGCAAGGTCAATGGATTCATGGCTTGTGCAACGTTCTATGTTCCAAAGGGAATGAAGAGTGGAAAGAACCTAATTTCCACAACTGGATCATTGGATTCTCCATACGTTGAGTTGGCTGAGAAGTATCTCAGAGCATTACACTTGCCTGAGCGTTACACATTCATCTTTGAAATCTGTGATCCATCTGATGAGCACATCGTCAAGGAACATCCAGGTGCATATTTGATTGGTATTCGTGACTTGCGCACCAATGAAATGATGAATGAGAACATGCTTGATATGTGGGCAGCTGAGATTGGTGTGTATAGACCTGCGCACCAGACCGTAAGCTTTGCTTGGGTTCTTGATAACATCAAGTCAGTGGTTCATGAAGGCTACGTGATCCATGCCAAGAGCATGTCTTTGAAGATCAAGTCTCCATATTACTTGACAACCAAGTTCTTGGCTCGTAAGAACCCAGAAAGGTTGCTTGAGATGTTTGACAACCCATATGAGATGAAGAAGACAGTTGAGGAAGAATACCACAACCTGATTGACCATATCACTGGTGATGAGAACACCAAGTTGGCATTCGTTTGTATGGATGAAAGAGCAAGAATCAACTACATCAGCAACTACTTGTCCACCAACCTAACTGCAAGAGGTTAACATGGAACCGCATTTCTTTATCAACAACTTCACCACCTTCAAGTTCAACATCCCTGTGGTGTTGGTGCTTGCACTTCTGTTCATCCATTTTGTGATGGACTTCATGTGTCAGGCTGATGCTTGGGCCAAGGGTAAGAGCTCTGATAATTGGATTCTCACGTTGCATGTTAGCGTGTACATTCTTCCGTTCCTGTTGTTCTTTGGATGGAAGTATGCAGTGTTCAACTTTTCAGCGCACTGGATCACTGATTATTTCAGTTCCAGAGCCTCCAAGAAGCTCTTTGCCAAGGGTGATGTACACAATGGATTCGTTGTGATTGGTGCTGATCAGTTGATCCACTACACCTGCCTGCTCGTTAGCATTCCTCTGATGGCGGTAAGTCCTTGATCCTATTGTAGTTTTCAGGGTTTACTTTCTACAAGAAACCGCATATAATTCTACTATGGGTGACAGATTCTACACGCAACGTGGTGACAATGTATCTGAATTGAGGTACGCTGCATACAAAGCACGTCAGGACAAGAAGCAGGATATTGAATTCCTGTTGTTTGGTGATGAACCTGACGTGAAAGAAACCCTGAAGGGATTCAAGGCTGGTGAAGTTCATCTGGTCACCGGTGGAAATGAAACTGGCAAGACAATTGCTGATTGTATGATTGGGGTTCTTGGAAAATGAAAATTCTATTTCTGGACTTTGATGGCGTGATGAATTCCGCCGCATGGTTCAAAAAGCTCACTGAGTCACGCAAGAAGGGTGAGTCTTTTCTCACGCGTCATAGCGATGAACTTGATCCTGATTGTGTTGATCGAGTCAAGTACATTGTGGATCAGACTAGTGCCAAAGTGGTCATCAGTTCCAGTTGGCGCATTCTACACACTGATGCTGAATTGAAGGATATCCTGCGCCTGCATGAATGGGATTGTCCAATCATTGGTCACACTCCAAAGCGTCTCCCCGGTGGTTCAAGCTTCCGTGGTGATGAAGTTGACTTCTGGTTGACAACCACAGACGCTGAAGGTGTCACCAAGTTCATTTGCTTGGATGACAACAGTGACTTTCATCCACACAACAACTTGCTCCAGACGTCATGGGACACTGGAATCACTGATGAGGATGCATTCAATGCCATCGCCTTTTTGAAGGGTGACATTGAAAAGCCTGTCAGCAACCCAAACGCAAAGGCAGAATGGTATGAGGAATGAAGCAAGGCTTATGAAAAGTGAGTTGGTTGAGGCTCGCAATTACATGCAGCTGTATCGTGTGTTCATGAATGCATACACTGACATTCGCCGCAAGTGTGAAGACAACAAGATCAAGTTCCTGTTGAAGCCTGGTAAGTCCAAGGAAAAGGATGGAGAAGCCAATGGTTACTTTGATGGGGAAAGTCTTGTTGTGTTCTATGGTGACAAGCTTTGCACCGTGGATAACATCCTGACTCTACTTCATGAGTCTTGCCATCTGGATCAGATGCTGGAAAATTCCCAGTATTGGACTGACTGCTTCATTGAAGGCAATGATGTGGCCAACCTCCTTGAGTTGATGGAGAATGGCATCGTTGACTTGTCTGAAGACAAGAAAATCAACTATGTGAAGAGGATCGTCAACTGTGAAGTCGATGCCGATCGCAGGACAGTTAAAAAGATTTTGAAATATGGCTTTCATCGCTTTACTTCTGTGAAGGAATACGTTAGAATCGCTAATGCTTATCAGATGGAATATTGGTTCTATGCACATTATGAGCGTTGGCTGCCAGCTGATGACAGACCATATGAAGACCCGCAGGTATTGAAGTACATGCCTGCATCACCATTCCTGACTGCCAATGAGTCATTGGTATTCTTCAACAAGATGGGGAATGATGGTCTTAGAAGGATTTTGTATTTGAAGGTGTTCGGTGATTGATCATATCAGGCACAGGTTCATGTCGAACTTGGCGAATGACTTGGTCAACGTACAACCAATGCCTAGCGCAGCAGGATTGATATTCATGGTGTATTTGAGAACACCATACATGCATAATGGCGAAACAGTAATTGACATCAGAGGAACTGGTGTTGAAGATAGGGATTGGTGATATGATATATTTTACGAGTGACAACCATTTCTTTCATCACAACATATTGAAGAAGTTCTGTGTTGGGACACGTCAGGGTAAGGACGTGAATGAAATGAATGAGTTGATGATCAGACGCTGGAACGAAGTTGTCCAGCCAACTGACCATGTCTATTCATTGGGTGACTTCAGTTTTGGTCGCCTTGAGGAAACTGTGAACGTCGTTCGCAGATTGAATGGCCACAAGCATTTGATCTGGGGCAACCATGATCAGGTGATCAAGAACAACATCCATCGCTTCAATGGAGCAAATGATGGGATGTTTGAGTCTTTCCATGACTATTTGGAAATGACCATTGAGGGTCACCACGTTGTGTTGTTCCACTTCCCAATCTATGAGTGGAACAAGATGCATCGTGGGGCATTCCACTTGTATGGTCACATCCATTCACCATATGGTTACTTGGAGAACCCAGCAGTGACTGGTCGTGCCATGGACGTTGGAATTGACTCACGTCCACAGGGTGACATGACTTTGTGGCCATGGTATGATGTCAGGAAGATCTTGGAAAAGAGAGACATCAGACAGCACCATGAAAAGAAGGGTGATCTGTGAAGTATCTTTGGTGCCTGTTATTCGGTCATGATAGGGATTGGATTTGCACTCCCTATTGTAATCGTTGTAACAGGCATTTGGTCACTAACAGGAAGCCATGACAAAGAGCATTAGGAAAGGTCAGAAGAAGTTGAGGCGAAGAGCCAAACAACAATCACCTTGGGCACAATCAACAAGCTACTGGCCCAAGAAAATGAAACAGAATGATAAAGTGAATTTGGATATGAAAGAGGTGAAAATTGGACACTAAGCCAGAACCGAAGGAAACACAGAACTACAACTTGCTAAAGGCGATGGAGAGTGGGGAACCAGTCACCAAGGAAGAATTGGCAAAGGTTTTGGGTGTTGAAGAGCAATCTGTTGCTGTCTATATCTTTGAACTCCGCAACCGATACCGTGCTAAGATTGAGTCGGTTAGGGAAGGCCGCAAGGTTACAGCTTACAAGCTCCTAAACGTTCAGAGCGTGAGATCGCGTGTGTCTAAGTACAGGACTAACAATGCCCGTTACTATGAGCCAGAACGTCAGAAGGCGAAGAGGCTTGCTCGTGAACATGCTGTGGCTGAAGGTATCCTTGTACATGATCCTGACAGCAACATCCTGAACTATGGTGAGCGTGAGATGGCTGACATTCGTGACAACCTTGGATTTGGTAATATGGGGTGGGCCAACCTCTAATGTTCATCTTGGAGCGTGAGATGCTCATGATGAATCGTGCTCAAGCTCATCATGAATCACCTGAGGCTAATAGAGTCAGTGGTGATTGCATATGTCCTGAGTGTGGCCATCTATACTATGAACACCCACAAGGTGTTCCATGGTACGATCTGACTCTTTTGTGCAACGGTAAATACGTCAAGCTCTGATTAAGAATACAAGTTATAGAATAGGAACGACCATGCCAACATATTGCTTCAAAGTCCTTGAGAAAATTGTAACAGAAACTCAAACCTATGAGAAGGATGATCTCGTAGAAGTTGAGATGAAGATTACTGAGTATGATGACTTCAAGGAAGCGCATCCTGAATTGGAGCGTTACTATGACACACCACCAAACTTCACGTTTGATGGTACTGGACGTTGCAATGTTCTACCAAATGGCTTCAAGGATCGAATGAAGCAGATTGAGAAGAACTTCCCAGGTGCCAAGGGTATGCTTGACAAGAGCCGCTACAACTTTCAAGGCGAACATTAATTGATTGATGTAAGATTCAATCACCTGAACCAAGAAATACCAAAACTTGAGAGGGTTGTAAAAGATGGAAAGAGATTCTATCAGACTCCAAAGGGTGACCACTATCCCTCCATCACAACCATTTTGGGTGAGATCCCCAACAAAGAATTGGTTAAATGGGAAAAGAGGCTTGGTTCAGAAGAAGCCAATAAGCAGGCCACAAGAGCAGCTGATCGCGGAACTCTCATGCATGGCTTGGCTGAAGCATATCTCAACAACCAAAAGCCTGAAGCAGATCATCCTATAGCCAAAAGGCTCTTCATGAGCATCAAGCCACTTTTGAACCAGATTCAAAACGTGCGCATGATCGAAAAGCCTCTGTACAGCGATCGCTTGAGGATGGCCGGAACACCTGACATCATCGCTGACTATGCCAAGGTGCTTTCTGTAATTGACTTCAAGACTTCAAATAGACTGAAAGATGAATCATGGATTGGTCACTACTTTATGCAGGTCGGCGCATATGCTGTCATGTATGAAGAACACTTTGGAGTTTGGCCTGAGCGTGGTGTCATCATCATTGCCAATGAAGAATCCAACTGGCCACAGATATTCATCAAAGACACCAATGAGTGCTTTGCTATGTTCAAGGGTTATGTGAGAGAACTGATTGAGTATCGTAAGACTCAAGGTGTCAAATGAGACCAAAAGACGTAAAGTATGTCCATGAAACTATTGACAATGAAGGCTTTGACTATGCTTTCGTGAATTATAGTGACTATGAAGACATCAAAGACGAAGAATTTCACAAACACAGGTTAGAATTCCTCGCTGCCCGTAAAAAGTTTGTTGAATTTCTAGGATTGGATTCAGAAAGCGTTTAATCATGTACATGTTTGACTTGGAAACCCTTGGAGTTGAGAGCACATCAGTTGTGCTCTCAGCTGCCATCATTGCTTTCGATCTAGCAGAAACTGAGTATGAAGTTGATGTCAATGAAGAATACCAGCACCTCCTTGAAAAAGCAAGATTTGTAAAGTTCGACGTCAAAGAGCAGATGAAGCACTACAACAGAGGTTCTGATAAGGGAACTATGCAGTGGTGGGCTGATCAGCCAGAACTTTCAAGACTCAAGAGCTTCAAGCCATATGCTGATGACTTGGCCGCTGCAGTTGGTATTGAAGAGATCTATAAGTATTGCAGCTTCTTACATGGTGACTCTGAAAAGACCATTGAGCAAAAGAGAACTGTCCTAGACAAGAGCACTATATTCTGGCAGCGTGGTAGCTTGGACCAGCTTGTGTTTGACAGCCTTTGCCGTGTGGTGTTCCCTGACCGTCCACCAATTGTCCAGTGGAATAACTGGATGGATGTCAGAACTGCAATCGCCTTGTCAAAGAATTCAGCCAAGAATGGTTACTGCAGAATCAAGGACTTTGACTTCAGTAAAGTTGTGAAGCATGATCCAGTTCATGATTGTGCCTATGATATCATGCAGTTGAAACACGGATACTAAAATATGAAACTGTTGACCAAACTCCTGTTCAATTATGATGTTGCATACAGGAATCTAGTTGAACGTGATGACATCGATCCTGATTTGATG
>Ga0164306_10000173_pt1 | contig 23931 bp, 24 predicted proteins | sample Whisoiple_242_MG_FD_110213 | JGI IMG/M metagenome (GOLD analysis project Ga0164306, IMG submission 110213) | Soil microbial communities amended with fresh organic matter from upstate New York, USA - Whitman soil sample_242_MG | ecosystem: Environmental > Terrestrial > Soil > Unclassified >... | reverse complement strand
CCCGCGGGGTCGGCGACGAGCGCGGCGAGCCGGCCGGTGGCGCGGCGCTCGGCGGGGGTCTCGTCGGCGGCGGTCGCGGCCATCCAGCGGTGGGCGAGGTCCACCGCGTCCCGGGTCAGGTGCTCCGGGGCGTGCGGCGCGGCGGCGGCGTCGGCGGCGTCGCGCGCGGCGGCCGGGTCGTGGGTCGTCGTCATGGCGGGATCCTCCCCGAGCGCCCCGCGCCCCGTCTTGCACGGATCGGCCGGGCCACCGGGCCCGATCCGTGACACGTGCCCGTCACGCGCAGCACCTACGCTGCCCCCGACATGGAACGCCGTCCACCCCACCTCGCCGCGGCCCCCGGGACCGCCGGCCCCGCCGCGCCCGCCGCCACGCCCGCCGCCGCGCCCGCGCCCGCCGACGCCCCCGCGCGCGCCCTGCTCCGCGCCCTCACCCCCGCCCTGCTCCGGCTGTGCGACGACCTCACCGGCACCATGTTCTGCGCGAAGGACCTCACGGGCCGGTACGTGGTGGTCAACGACGCGTTCGTCCGCCGCACCCCCGAGCGGTCCCGCCGCGCGGTCGTCGGCCGCACCGCCGCTGAGCTGTTCCTCCCGCACCTGGCCGAGCGGTACGACGCCCAGGACCGCGACGTGCTGGCGACGGGCCGGGCGCTGCACCGCGAGCTCGAGCTGATCCGGCGGCCCGGCGGCCCGCCCGGCTGGTACCTCACGTCGAAGGAGCCGGTGCGCGACGACGCGGGCGCCGTCGTGGGGCTGGTGAGCATCTCGCAGGCGCTGCGCGCGGGCGACGCCGACGCGGCGACCGTCGAGGCCCTGTCCCGGGTCGCGGCGTTCGTGCAGGGGCGGCTCGCGGACCCGCCGACGGTGGCCGAGCTCGCCGAGGCGGCGGGCTGCTCGCCGTCGACGCTCGACCGCCGGGTGCGCCGGGTGTACGCGCTGTCCCCGCAGCAGTACGTGCTCCGGGCGCGGGTCGACCACGCGGCCGCGCTGCTCGGCGGGACGGACCTGCCGCTCGCCGAGGTGGCCGCGGCCGCCGGGTTCTACGACCAGGCCTCGTTCACCCGGACGTTCGGCCGGCTGACGGGCGAGACGCCGGCGCAGTTCCGCCGGGCCGTCGCCCCGCTGGTCCCGCCGCTGGTCGCGCCGCTGCCGTGGCCCCGGGCCGCGGGCTGAGCCACGATGGACGCATGACACCCGCTCCGCAGATCCCCACCGTCACGCTCAAGGGCGGCGAGATGCCGCTGCTCGGCCTCGGCACCTGGCAGTCCGAGGGCGGCGACGCCGAGCGCGCCGTGGTCGCCGCGCTCGAGCTCGGCTACACGCACGTCGACACCGCCACCGGGTACGGCAACGAGGCCGAGGTCGGCCGCGCCCTGTCCCTGGTCGACGTCGACCGGGACGCCGTGTTCGTCACCACCAAGCTGCCGCCGGACCACGCCGGCCGCGAGCGCCAGACGCTGCACGAGTCGCTGGCGGCGCTGGGCACCGACCACCTCGACCTGTGGCTGATCCACTGGCCGCCGAACAAGCAGGCCACCCCGGCCACCTGGGAGCAGTTCATCGCCGCGCGCGACGAGGGACTGGTCCGGTCGATCGGCGTGTCCAACTACTCGATCGCGCAGATCGACGAGCTCATCGCCGCCACCGGCGAGGCGCCCGCGGTGAACCAGATCCCGTGGAGCCCGGGCGACTTCGACGCCGACCTGCTCGCGGCGCACGCCGAGCGCGGCGTGGTCGTCGAGGGCTACAGCCCGTTCAAGCGGACCGACCTGGACGACCCGGTGCTCACCGCGATCGCCGAGGCGCACGGCGTCAGCACCCGCCAGGTCGTGCTCCGCTGGCACGTGGACCACGGGATCGTCGTCATCCCGAAGTCCACGAACAAGGACCGCATCGCGCACAACCTCGAGGCGCTGCAGTTCACGCTGTCCGCCGACGAGCTCGCGCAGATCGACGGCCTGGGCGGCAGGTGACGGAGCCCGACGCCACGCGCGACCCCGGGACGCCCGCCGTCCCGGGGCCGCCGTCGGTCCCCCCGCCGGCGACCCGCCGCGAGGCCCGGGCCCGGGCCGCCGCCCCGGCAGCGGCCGCGGCAGCGGCCGCGGCCCGCGCGGACGACCGGGCGGACGGCCGGGCGGACGGACGGGCGGACGGCCGGGCGGACGACCGGGCGGACGGCCGGGCCGACGACGGCGCCCCCGACGCGGACGCCGTCGTGACGACCGGCCCCACCCCCGCGCGCCGGTACGGCCGGGGCCGGGCCGCGGTCGCCGCCGCGACCAGCGCGGTGCTCGTCGCGGCCGTCGCCATCGCCGGCGTGCAGCTGCACCAGGCCCGCGAGCGCGCCGCCGACGCCGAGCAGCGCGCCGAGGCGATCGGCCTGACCGCCGAGCTGTCCGCGGCCGAGGACGACTTCCTGGCCGAACAGCGCCGCAGCGCGGGAACCGAGGCGTCCCGGCAGGCGGCCGAGACGGTGCGCGCCGCCCAGGAGCGGGCCGCGGCCGAGGAGGCCGCCCGGGTCGCCGCGGAGCAGGCCGCCGCCGAGGCCGCCGCGGCGGAGGCCGCGCGCGCCGCGCAGGAGCAGGCCGACGCGGAGGCCGCGGCCGCCGCGCGGGCGGGCGCGGGCTCGGGGTCGGGTTCCGCCTCGGGCGGGGCCCCCGCGGGCGCGCCGAGCAACCCCGGGATCGCGGGCTGGGTCGACGGCCGCCCGGTCGACGCGAACGGCAACGTGCTCTGGGTGACCTCCGTGCCGACCGCCGACGGCGACGGGTCGAACGGCCACATGCCGGCCTCCGCCATGTGCCAGGTGCCGTGGGGCACCGACCAGCTCGGGTTCGCCCAGTACCTCCGCTGCGACGCCGCGGACGCGCTCACCGCCCTGAACGAGGCGTTCCGCGCGCAGTTCGGCGCGTCGATCGACCTGGACCTCACCTACCGGTCCTACGAGGACCAGGTGGCGATGAAGGCGGCGTTCGGCGGCCTCGCCGCGGCGCCGGGCACGTCGTCGCACGGCCTCGGGACCGCGCTCGACGTGCAGGAGTGGGTCGGCACGTACGGGTTCGGCACGGCGCGGTACGACTGGCTGGTCGCGAACGGGCCCACCTACGGCTGGTACGCGCCGGCCCGGGTCCGCCAGGGCCAGCCCTACGCCGAGTACTGGCACTTCGAGTACGGACCCGGCCGGACCTCCTGACCGCGCGGGGCCCGACCGGTCGGGCCCCGCCGCGTGTGGCACAGTGACGAGGTACCCGGCCGCCGCCGGCGGGTGCGGCGACGAGGCCGCGCCCGGGCTGCCGGACGCGATGCCCAGGAGGCCTCTGCATGACCGCGACCGCACCCGCCGGGACGTCGTCGTCGCCCACCCCCGCGACGCCCGCCCCGCGCACCTCCCCCCTGACGACGGCGCTCGCGCAGCTGTCGTCGGCCGTCGGGCTGCTCGGCTACGACGACGGCCTGCACCAGATGCTCGCGAACCCGCGCCGGGAGCTGCACGTCGCCGTGCCGCTGCGCCGGGACGACGGCCGGATCGAGCTGCTGTCCGGCTACCGGGTGCAGCACAACATCTCCCGCGGGCCCGGCAAGGGCGGCCTCCGGTACGCGCCGGGCGTGGACATCGACGAGGTCCGCGCGCTGGCGATGTGGATGACCTGGAAGTGCGCCGTCGTCGACCTGCCGTACGGCGGCGCGAAGGGCGGCGTGGCGATCGACCCGCGCGGCTACTCCCCCGCCGAGCTCGAGCGGGTGACCCGGCGGTACACCTCCGAGGTGATGCCGATCATCGGGCCGGAGCGGGACATCATGGCGCCCGACGTCGGCACCACCGAGCAGACGATGAGCTGGGTCATGGACACGTACTCGGTGAACTCCGGGTACACGATCCCGGCGGTGGTCACCGGGAAGCCGATCGCGATCGGCGGCTCGCTCGGCCGGGCCACGGCCACGTCCCGCGGCGTCGTGCACGCCACCGCCGCGGCGCTGGCCGACGCCGGCACCGAGCTGTCCGAGGTCACCGCCGCCGTGCAGGGCTTCGGCAAGGTCGGCTCGCACGCGGCGCGGTTCCTGGCCGAGGGCGGCGCGCGGGTCGTCGCGGTGAGCGACCAGTACGGCGGCGTGCACGCGCCGGGCGGCCTGGACGTCGCCGCGCTGCTGAGCCACGTCGCCGAGACCGGTTCGGTCGTCGACCTCCCCGGCGCCGACCCGCTGACCAACGCGGAGCTGCTGGCGCTCGACGTCGACGTGCTGATCCCCGCCGCGACCGAGGACGTGCTGGACGAGGACACCGCCGCCGCGGTCAAGGCGCGCTGGGTGGTCGAGGGCGCGAACGGCCCGACCACCAGCGAGGGCGACCGGGTGCTGGCCGACCGCGGGATCACCGTCGTCCCGGACATCCTGGCGAACGCCGGCGGCGTGGTCGTGTCGTACTTCGAGTGGGTGCAGGCCCAGCAGGCGTACTGGTGGACCGAGCGCGAGATCGAGGACCGGCTGGAGCAGCGGATGCGCTCCGCGTACGCCGCCGTGGCGCAGCGGGCCCGGGCCGACGGGATCACGCTGCGGGACGCGGCGCTGGTCATCGGCGTGCGCCGGGTGGCCGAGGCGCACCAGCTGCGGGGGCTGTACCCCTGATCGGCGCGGCGCCGCGCGTGTGACGCGGGACGCGGCCGGCCCCGGGAAGCCCCCGCGGGCCGGCCGCGTTGCCCCTGGTGTGAGCACCCCCGACGCCGCCCGCGCGCACCAGCCCGTCGTCCGCCCCGAGGTCCCGCTGTCCGTCCTCGACCTGTCCCCGGTGGGGACGGGCGCGACCAGCGCCGACGCGCTCGCCGACTCCACCGCCCTGGCCCGGCGCGCCGACGCGCTCGGCTACCGCCGGTTCTGGGTCGCCGAGCACCACAGCATGCCCGCGGTCGCGTCCACCTCCCCCGGCGTGCTGCTCGCGCACCTCGCCGCCTCGACCGAGCGGATCCGGGTCGGCTCCGGCGGCGTCATGCTGCCGAACCACCCGCCGCTGGTCGTCGCCGAGCAGTTCGCGATGCTCGAGGCGCTGCACCCGGGCCGCGTCGACCTGGGCATCGGCCGCGCGCCGGGCGCCGACCCGATGACCGCCGCCGCGCTGCGCCGCACGGTCGAGGGCCTGGGCGCCGAGGACTTCCCCGCCGAGCTGCTCGACGTGCTGCACCTGCTCGGCCAGCTGCCCGCGGGCCGCGCCGCGTCGGCCGTCACGCAGCGGCTGCGCGCCACCCCGGTGCCGTCGGGGACGCCCGAGGTCTGGCTGCTGGGGTCGTCGACGTTCAGCGCGCAGCTCGCCGGCGAGCTCGGCCTGCCGTTCTCCTACGCGCACCACTTCGGCACCGGCATCACGACGACGGCCGCCGAGGTGTACCGGTCGGCGTTCCGCCCGTCCGCGGTGCTGGACGCCCCGCACCTCATGGTGTCGGCCTCGGTGATCGTCGCCGAGTCCGAGGAGCGGGCGCAGTGGCTCGCCGGGCCGTCGAAGGTCATGGCGCTGCGGCTGCGGAGCCGAGGGGCGCTGGCGCCGATCGAGACCCCGGAGGACGCCTCGACGCTGCTGGCGGACCTCGACCCGGTGCAGGCGGCGGAGTTCTTCGCGAAGGTGGCGGGCACGCAGATCGCGACCACGGCGGAGCCCGCGGCGGCGGCCCTGCGCGAGCTGGTCGAGCGCACCGGCGCGGACGAGCTGATCGTGACGGCGACGACCCACGACGTCGCGGACCGGATCGCGACGCTGGAGGCCCTGGCCGCCGCCTGGTGACCCGGGGCGCGCGGGCCGGTGCACGGTGGCAGGATCGGCGCCATGGACGAGGTCGTCGGGGGTGCGTGGCGGTTCACCGAGGTCGCGGGCGTGCCGCTCGACGACGGGCCGGAGCGGGCGCACCCGGCGCTGACGTTCTCCGGCGACGGCCAGGTCTACGGCACCGGCGGCGTGAACCGGCTGCGCGGCACCTGGTCGTTCGACCGCGACCCGGACGGGCCGGCCTCCGGCACGCTGACGTTCGGCCCCGTGGTCACCACGCTGATGGCCGGCACCCCCGAGCACATGGCCCGCGAGCGCGCGGTGCTCGACCTGCTGGCCCGCCCGGTGCGCGCCGCGGTCGCCGACGGGGCGCTCGTGCTCGTCGACGACGAGGGGCGGGTCAGCCGCCTGCTGCCCGCCCCCGCCGAGGAGTCCGTCTAGCGGACGCGCGCACCCGGGCGCGCGCCGCCGCTCAGGCGCGCGGCTGCCGCTCTGCCCACTCCGCGAGCTCGACGCGCGGGCCGGTGTAGAACGGGATCTCCTCGCGCACGTGCCGGCGGGCGCCGGTGGCGCGCAGGTCGCGCATGAGGTCGACGATGCGGTGCAGCTCGTCCGCCTCGAAGCCGAGGACCCACTCGTAGTCGCCGAGCGCGAACGACGACAGCGTGTTGGCGCGGACGTCCGCGTAGTCGCGGGCGGCGTGGCCGTGCTCGCGGAGCAGCTCGCGGCGCTCCTCGTCGGACAGCAGGTACCACTCGTAGGACCGCACGAACGGGTACACGCACAGGTAGTCCCGCGGCTCCTCGCCGGCCAGGAACGCCGGGACGTGCCCGCGGTTGAACTCCGCCGGGCGGTGCATCGCCGCGACGGACCACACCGGCAGCAGGTGGGCGCCGAGGTCGCTCGCGCGCAGCCGGTGGAACGCCTCCTGCACGGCCTCGATCGTCGGGGCCCACCACCAGACCATGAGGTCCGCGTCGGCGCGCAGGCCGGCGACGTCGTACCAGCCGCGGACGACCAGGCCCGCGGGGGCGTCCGGGCCGGTCAGCGCGGCGAGCGCGTCCTCGACGTACCGCTTCCGCTCGGTCTCGTCGGCGGGCAGCGGCTCCGTGGTCTCGAACACCGCGTACATCGCGTACCGGATCGAGGCGTTGATCTCGTCGGCGGTCTCGGTGCTGTGGCCGCCGGCCGGCGGGGTCGTGGTGCTCATCGTGCTGCTGCTCCCTCGGGGGTGTCGTGCGCTCGCTGCTGGTTGATCGTGGGCAGGCCCGTGTCGACGCCCGCGCGCTGGAAGCAGCAGCCGACGGCGCACCGGTCGGGCCAGGCGCCGAGCACGCCGACCGTCGTCCGGTCCGGGTCCTCGCCGCGCTCGGCGGCGGCGCGCTCGAGCACCAGGTCGACCAGGCCCGCGACGAACGGGGCCCGGGTGGACGCGGACCCGGCGCGCACCGCGGCGACGCCCAGGCCCTCGGCGGTGGCCATCGCCTCGGTGTCGAGGTCGTACGCGACCTCCATGTGGTCGGACACGAACCCGATGGGCGACATGACGACCGCGGTGGTGCCGGCCTCGGCCCGCTCGGCGAGCACGTCGTTGATGTCCGGCTCGAGCCACGGCTGCGACGGGGGGCCGGACCGCGAGCAGAACGCCAGGCTCCAGTCCGGCGACACCCCGAGGTCGGCGGCCACGAGCTGCGCGACCTCCCGGCAGGCGTCCTGGTGCTGGGCCAGGTAGCCCGGGCGCGCGGCGGCCGACCCGGCCTCCATCGCGAGCGGGATCGAGTGCGTGACGAACAGCAGCGGCGCCTCGGCGGCGACCTCCGCGACCGGGCGGCCGACCCGGCCGGCGAGCTCGGTGAACGCCTCGACGACCGCGTCGGCGTTGGCGCGCACGAAGCCCGGGTGGTTGAAGTAGTGCCGGAGCTTGTCGACCTGGACGCCCGCGGCGGCCTCGGCGTCGGCGCAGCCGTCGGCCTCGCCCGCGACGCCCGCGAGCGCCGCGGCGACGTGCTCGCGGTACTGCCGGCAGCCCGAGTAGGACCCGTAGGCGCTGGTCACGATCGCGAGCACGCGGTTCGCGCCGCGCTCGCGCAGGTCCGCCAGGGCGCCGTCGGTGTACGGCTCCCAGTTGCGGTTGCCCCACGCGAGCGGGGTGTCGATGCCCCGGGCGTCGAGCTCGGCGCGCAGGGCGGCGAGCAGCTCGCGGTTCTGGTCGTTGATCGGGCTGCGGCCGCCGAACAGCGCGTAGTGCTGGCTGACCTCGACGAGGCGCTCCTCGGGGATGCCCTTGCCGCGGGTCACGTTCCGCATGAACGGCAGGACGTCCTCGGGCTTCTCCGGGCCGCCGAACGAGAGGAGGAGGAGGGCGTCGTACGGTGCGAGCGACGACGCCGTCACGGTGGAGGAAGACACCGCCTCATCATCCCATCGGGGCCCGGGCCCGCCCGCCTGGAGCCGGGGCGCCCCGGCGTGATCTTGATACGACGGGGCGTCAGATCACCGCCGCCGGGGCGGCCCCGCCGATCACCCCTTGACCGCCCCGCCGAGCCCCGCGCCGCGGAGGAACAGCCGCTGGAACACCAGGAACAGCAGCACCGGGATCAGCGTCGAGATCGCCAGCGCCGCCATCAGCACCCCGAGGTCGGTGGTGGCCTGCAGCGACGGCAGCCGCACGGACAGCGGCTGGATGTCCGGGTCCCGCAGCACGAGCAGCGGCCACAGGAAGTCCTTCCACGACGCGATGACGGCGAACACCGACACCACGCCGAGGATCGGCCGGCTCATCGGGAGCACGATCGACCAGAACAGCCGGAACGGGCCCGCCCCGTCCACCCGCGCGGCCTCGAACACCTCGCGCGGCAGGCTGTCGAAGAACCGCTGCATGAGCAGCACGTTGAACGCGCTCGCCCCCGCGGGCAGCCACACGGCCCAGTACGAGTTCATCAGCGACCGGCCGAGCAGGGGCGGGTCGAGGATCACCAGGTACAGCGGCACCAGCAGCACGACGGCCGGCACGAACAGCGTCGCCAGCACCGCGGCCTGCACCACCTTCGCGTACCGCGGCCGGAGCACCGACAGCAGGTAGCCGCCGGTGGTCGCGACCAGGATCTGGCTGGCCCACGCCCCGGCCGCCAGCACGACCGTGTTGAGGAAGTACCGGCTGACCTGCACGTCGTTCCACGCCGCCGACAGGTTGTCCCACGCGACGCCGTTCGGGAACACGGCCAGCGGCGTGCGCAGGATGTCCTGGGTAGGGGTGACCGCGAACTTGGCGAGCAGCACCAGCGGGCCCAGGCCGCACAGCACGAGCAGCGCGAGCAGCACCCCGTGGGACAGCCGCATCGAGCGACGGACGAGCGGGCGACGCCAGTCCGCGGGCGACAGGGCGCCGCGGTCGGCCTCGTCGGGGCGGGGGCCGGGACGCCGGCCGCGGCGCGGACCCCGGCGGGGCCGGCCGCGACCCGGGGCGGCCGGGGAGGCCGCCGCACCGGCCGCGACCCCCGCAGCGGCGAGGTCGGCCGCCGTGGTCGGGCCCGCGGGACTCGTCGACGTCGTCATGTCTGGCTCCAGGACCGGGTGAGGCGGAAGTACACGACCGAGAGCACGGCCAGCACGGCGGCGAGCATCAGGCTGAGCGCGGTCGCCGCCCCGTAGTCGCCGCCCAGGCTCTGCCCGAACGCGTACCGGTAGACGAGCAGCAGCACCGTGATCGTCGCGTTGGCCGGGCCGCCGTCGGTGAACAGGTACGGCTCCAGGAAGACCTGCGCGGTCCCGATGATCTGCAGGATGAAGGTGATGAACAGGACGCCGCGCAGCTGCGGCATCGTCACGTGCCAGACCTTGCGCCACACCGACGCCCCGTCGACCTCGGCGGCGTCGTACAGCTCGCCCGGCACCGAGGTCAGCGCGGCCAGGTAGATGATGATCGTCCCGCCCGCCGCGGCCCAGGTGGCCTCCAGCACCAGCGACGGCATCGCCCAGTCCGCGTCCTGCAGCCAGGGCACCGGCCCGGCGCCGACCCAGCCGAGCATCGTGTTGAACACGCCCTCGGGCCGCGCGTCGAAGAAGAACTTCCACAGCAGGACGGCGACGACCGGCGGGACCACCACGGGCAGGTACGCCAGCGCGCTGTACAGCCCCTTGGCCCGGCGCACCTCGCTCATGAGCACCGCGGCCAGCAGCGGCACCGGGTAGCCGAACAGCAGGGCGAGCGCCGCGAACCAGAGCGTGTTGCCGACCGCGGTGGCCAGCAGCGGGTCCGCGAGCACCGTGCGGAAGTTGTCCAGGCCGACCCACGCGGTGGTGACCAGGTTCGTCTCCTGCAGGCTCATCACCACGGCCCTGCCGATCGGCAGCCAGGAGAACAGCCCGAACACCACCAGCAGCGGCAGCGCGAAGACCAGCGTGCTCAGCCCGCCGCGGCGGACCCAGGTGACCGGGGTCCGCCGCGGACGAGCCTCACGAGCGTCGTGGGTCAGGGCCACGTCAGCCCGCGTTCTTGTCGAGGATCGCCTGCACGTTCGCGTCCGCCTGCTCCAGCAGCGCGTCGATGTCGGCGTCCTCGTCCGTCAGCACCGCCTGGACCACCGTGTCCAGCGCGCCGTACAGCTCCTGCGTCGAGCCGGCCGGCTCCGGGACCAGCGGCTGGTCGAAGATCACGTCGGTGAAGCCGGTCATCTGGTCGAGCGGCACGTTCACCAGGTCGGCGATCCACGTCTGCGACTCGTCGTACTGCTCCTGGCTGAAGATCGGCAGCACCGGGGTGCCGACCGGCTGGTCCGAGGCGACCAGCGTCTCGGCGTCCTTCACCGCGGCGTCCTGGTCCGTGAGCTTGCGCAGGTAGTAGAAGTCGATCCACTTCACGGCGGCCTCCTTCTGCGCCTCGGAGGCCGAGGTGCTGACCGCGGCGAGCGTCCCGCCGCCGAGCACGCCCGCGTCGTCGCCCTCGAGCGGCACGGCGGTCAGGCCGTAGTCGTCGGGGTCGATCGCGTCGGTCTGCACCAGCGAGGTGTAGACGTCCGAGCCCGAGGTGTACATGCCGACCTGGCCCGCGGCGAACGCCTGGTTGATCGACGACCAGTCGAGCAGGAAGTTCGCGCCCATGGAGTTGTCCTCCCAGCGCAGGTCGTGCAGGTACTCCAGGGCCTCCTTCGTGCCTGCGTCGTCGAGCGTCGCCGTGTACGTGCCGTCGTCGTTCGTCGTCTCCACCCGGCCGCCGCGCGCGTAGCTCGCGACGGTCAGCTGCCAGCCGCCCGTGTTGTTCTGCGTCATCGTGGCGTAGCCCGCCTGGCCGGTGGCGTCGGCGATCGCCTTGGCGTCCGCGCGCACCTCGTCCCAGGTGGTCGGCGGGTCGTCCGGGTCGAGGCCGGCCTGCTCGAACAGCGCCCGGTTGTAGTGCAGGCCGATGCCGTAGACCGACTTGGCCGGGATCGCGTACACCTTGCCGTCGGCGCCGGTGCCGGCCTCGAGGACGTTCGGGTTGAAGTCGTCCGCGTAGGGCAGCGCCTGGAACTGGGCGTCGATGTCGGCGAGCTGGCCGTTCTCGATCAGCGTCTTGCCGTCGGTGAACGGGATCTCGAACACGTCGGGCAGGGTGCCGCCGGCGAGCTGGGCGGCGAACGTCGTCGCCTTCCACTCGTACTCCTCGGGCTGCACGTCGATGTCGGGGTTGGCGGCCTCGAACTGGGCGACCTGCTCGTCGAAGGCGTCGAACGCCTCCTGCTCCGAGCCGGGCAGCAGGGACACGACGCGCAGCACGGTCGTGCCGCCGGACGTGCCGTCGCCCTCGCCGGCGTCGTCGGAGCCGCTGCTGCACGCGGCGAGCAGGGTGAAGGACAGCGCGCCGGTCAGGGCGAGCGCCGTCGTGCGTGAGGACCTCATCGTCACTCCTCGGGTCGGGTGGTGCGGTGGGTGGGTGGGGTGGTCGGTGCCGCGCCGGGGCGCGGTCAGGCCGGGACGGCGCGCAGCCAGGCGGCCGTGTCGGGGTCGAGCGCGGCGCCGTCGACGGGGCCGCTGGCCAGCAGCACCCCGGCGTGCGGCGGCAGCGCGACCGGGCCGGCGGACAGGTTGACGACGCACAGCACGTCGCCGCGGGCGAACGCCAGCATGCCGGGGCCGGCGTCGAGCCAGCGCAGGTCGCCGTCGCCGAGGCCCGGCTCCGCGCGGCGCAGCGCGAGCGCGGCGCGGTACAGCCGGAGCATCGAGCCGGGGTCCGCCTCCTGGGCCGCGACCGTGCGCCCGGCCCAGTCGGCGGGCTGCGGGAGCCAGGGGGCGGGGGGCTCGGTGCCGGGGCCGGCGGGTCCGGCGGCCGAGAAGCCGTACGGCGGCCGGTCACCCGACCACGGCAGGGGCACCCGGCAGCCGTCCCGCCCGGGGTCGACGCCGCCGGACCGCTCGTGCATCGGGTCCTGCACCGCCTCAGGCGGCAGGTCCTCGACCTCCGGCAGGCCGAGCTCGTCGCCCTGGTACAGGTACAGCGACCCGGGCAGCGCGGCGGTGAGCAGCGCGGCCGCCCGGGCCCGGCGGGTGCCGAGGTCGAGGTCCGTCGGGGTGCCCGCGCGCTTCGCGGCGAACGCGAACGACGAGTCCGCCCGGCCGTACCGGGTGACCGGGCGGGTGACGTCGTGGTTCGACAGCACCCAGGTGGCCGGCGCGCCGACGCCCCGGTGCGCGGCGAGCGTGCGGTCGACCGACGCCCGGAGCGCGGCGGCGTCCCAGGGCTGGGCCATGACGTCGAAGTTGAACGCGGTGTGCATCTCGTCCGGCCGCAGGTAGGCGGCGAACCGCTCGGCGTCGTCCAGCCACACCTCCCCGACCAGCACCCGGGTGCCTGCGTAGGAGTCGGCGACCTTGCGCCAGGCGCGGTAGACGTCGTGCAGCTCGTCGCGGTCGAGGTGCGGGTGCCCGCCGGGGACCGGGCTGCTGCCCGCGGCCGGGAGCTCCGGCAGCGCCGGGTCCTTGACCAGCAGCGCGGCCGAGTCGATCCGGACGCCGGCGACGCCGCGGTCGAACCAGAACCGCAGCACGTCCTCGTGCTCGGCCCAGACGTCCGGGTGCGTCCAGTTCAGGTCGGGCTGCTGCGCGGTGAACAGGTGGAGGTACCACTCCCCCGGCGTGCCGTCGGGGTTCGTCGTCCGGGTCCAGGTCTCGCCCCCGAAGCTCGACTCCCAGTGCGTGGGGATGCCCGCGCCGTCCGGCCCGGCCCCCGGGTGGAACCAGAACCGCTCGCGCTCCGGGGAGCCCGGGCCCGCGGCCAGCGCGGCGCGGAACCACGGGTGCTGGTCCGAGACGTGGTTGGGGACGACGTCGACGATCGTCCGGATGCCGAGGTCCAGGGCCTCCGCGATCAGCGCCTCCGCCTCGGCGAGGGTGCCGAACGCGGGGTCGATCGCGCGGTAGTCGGCGACGTCGTAGCCGCCGTCGGCCATCGGCGACGCGTACCACGGGGTGAACCAGAGGGCGTCGACGCCGAGGTCCCGGAGGTACGGGAGCCGGCTGCGCACGCCCGCGAGGTCGCCGGTGCCGTCGCCGTCGCCGTCCGCGAACGAACGAACGTAGACCTCGTAGATCACGGCGTCCCGCCACCAGGTGGGGTCGTCGTTCGGGGGATGCACCACGGCGTGCCTCTGCTCTCGGCCGATCCGCGGTCGTCGGTGACCGCGTAGCAGGGACACTAAATCCGGCGACGGCTTGCGCGCAAGAACTCGACAGCAGCGTTATCGAAACGCGACCGTGAGGCGTGTGGGCGCGCGGCGGCGGCGCGGCGAGTTCGCCGGTTGCGCGCCCAGCGGGCACGCGGAACCGGCGAACTCGCGCCCGGCGGGGTCCCGGGTGCGTCAGGCGCCGGGCGCCGGCGCGGTGCTGCCGCGCACGACGAGCTCCGGCTCGAACAGCAGCTCGTCCGTCGACACCGGGTGCCCGCCGATCAGCCCGACCAGCAGGTCGATCGCCGCGCGCCCCATCGGCTCGATCGGCTGCCGCACAGTGGTCAGCGGCGGCTCGGTGCAGTTCATGAACAGGGAGTCGTCGTAGCCGACGACCGACACGTCCTCCGGCACCCGCAGCCCGGCCCGGCGCGCGGCGCGGATCGCCCCGAGGGCCAGCGGGTCGCTCGCGCAGACCAGCCCGGTCAGCCCCTGCCGCAGCAGCCGGGTCGCGGCGGCCTGCCCGCTCTCCAGCGAGTAGGCGCTGCGGGCGATCGCCTCGTCGGCCAGCTCCACGCCCAGCCGGGCGGCGGCGGCGCGGGCGGCGTGCAGCTTGCGCTCGGACGGCACGTGGTCGACCGGGCCGAGGACCAGCCCGATGCGGGTGTGCCCGAGGGACGCGAGGTGGCCGACGGCCTGCTCGACCGCCACCTCGTCGTCGCAGGACACCCGCGGGAACGGCAGCTCCTCGATCGAGGCGTTGATCAGCACGACGGGCAGGCCGCGGTCGGCGAGCAGCGCGTAGTGGTCGTGGTCGGCCCCGCGCTGGGCGAAGTTGCCGCCGGCGAACACGATCCCCGACACCTGCTGGGTGAGCAGCAGATCGACGTAGTCGGCCTCGGACACCCCGCCCGCGGTCTGGGTGCACAGCACCGGCGTGTAGCCCTGCTGGGCGAGCGCGCCGCCGACCACCTCCGCGAACGCCGGGAAGATCGGGTTCTGCAGCTCGGGCAGCACCAGGCCGACGAGCCGGGCGCGCTCGCCGCGCAGCTTGGTGGGCCGCTCGTAGCCGAGCACGTCGAGCGCGGTCAGCACCGCCTGGCGCGTCTGCTCCGAGACGCCGCTGCGGCCGTTGAGCACGCGGCTCACCGTCGCCTCGGACACCCCGACCTTCTGCGCGACCTCCGCGAGCCGTCCAGCCATGCCCGCAAGCCTACGACGCGATCACGCAAGCGGCTTGCAACGCGCCGCACCCGTGGGTCACGCGGACCGGCGCACGGCGGTCAGGCGCTCGCCGCCGCGCGGGGCGCGACCGCCCGCAGGTGCTCCGCGATGTCCCGGCCCCACGCGCGGACCGCGTCGAAGTCCCGGTGGTCGCCCTCCTTGGCGCGGGCGCCGGCGATGATCGCCCGCTCCGCGAACGCGAGCTCGCTGCGCAGCAGCCGCCCGGCGAACGCCCGGTGCCCGATCGCGCCGACGTCCTGCATGAGCGCCAGCAGCTCGTGCGGGCTGTTCGCGCGCGCCGCCGGCTGCGTCGCCAGGCCCGACGAGAACACCCAGATGTGCCGCTGGCGCAGGTCCGCCGCGAGCCGCGCGGCCAGGTCGCGCGCCGCCGGGATCCAGTGCGCGGTGTACACCGCCGAGCCGAGCACGACCGCGTCGTACCCGTCCACGTCGGCGACGTCCTCCGGCGCGGCCTCGTCGACGACGTGCCCGTCGGCCCGCAGCACGTCCGCGACGGCCGAGCCGATCTCCGCGGTGGCACCGTGGCGCGAGGCCACCGTCACCAGGACGTTCATCGCTCTGCCCTCCAGCGGCTGGGTCGTGGCGGTCGTCTCCGGCCCCCTCCCGGCCCGGACCCGCCGACATCCATGGTCCGTCGCGGACCGGCCCCCGTCGTGGGCCGGAGGTCCCTCCGGCCGCCGGGGCGGGGTGCGCGGGACCGGGTCAGGGGGTGCCCTCGGCCGCGGCGTGACCAGCGGCGTCGCCCCGGCGGTCGAGGTCGGGGATCGCCGGCTGCGCCGCCCGGAGCGCCCCTGCCACGTCCGTGAGCGCCGCGAGCTGCTCCGCGTCCAGGGCCCCGCCGACGTAGTGCGCGATCGCCTGCACGTGCCGCCGGCCGACCTCCTTCTGCAGCGCCGCGCCGGCCGCCGTGAGCCCGACCACCACGCCGCGGCCGTCGCCCGCCGCCGGGGCGCGGCGGACCCAGCCGGCCTCCTCGAGCCGCTCGACCATCCGGCTCAGGCTCGGCTGGCTGAGCAGGCTCGACTCGCCCAGGTCGCGCAGCCGCAGGCCCTCCGGCGCGCGGGACAGGGTGAACAGCACGTCGTACTCGCGCAGCGTGAGGCGGTCCCAGATCGGGTCGCGCTGCAGCCGGCGCATGATCGCGACCTGGGCGCGGAACAGCTCCTCCCAGGCGACGGCCGCGGCCCGCACGTCCACCGCCGGGGCGGTCCCGTCCGCGCCGGGGGCCGGGTCCGTGGCCGCGCCCGCCGTGCCCTGCACCGTCATGACCGCTCCGTCCGTCGTTCCATGCGTTCGCATCTACCTCCCCAACCCCGCGGGGCTCCGGCCTGTTCCTCCCCCGCCCCTCCAGCCGCCCCGACCGCCGCCCCACCCCCGCGCCCCGACAGCCGCCCCGACAGTGGAAGGTGGTGACGGACACGCCGTCGGCGTGTCCGTCACCACCTTCCACTGTCAGCGGTGTGGCGCGGTGGCTGGGGTGCGGGTCGGGGTGGTGCGGTGCGGCTCGGGCGGGGAGTCGGCGCGGGTGCCGGTGCGTGGCTCCGGGGCCCGGCTACGCTGGCCCGATGCAGAACGACGGCGTCCGCTCGACGTACGTGCTGGTCGACGGCGAGAACATCGACGCGACCCTCGGCTCCTCCATCCTCAACGGCCGGCCCACCCCGGAGCAGCGCCCCCGCTGGGAGCGCGTGCTGGAGTTCGCGCACCGCACGTGGGGGCAGCAGCCGAGGGGGCTGTTCTTCCTCAACGCGACGAGCGGCACGCTGCCGATGTCGTTCGTGCAGGCGCTGCTGGCGATCGGGTACCAGCCGATCCCGCTCGCCGGCGAGGGCAAGGTCGTCGACATCGGCATCAAGCGCACCCTGGAGGCGCTGGCCGACCGGCAGGGCGACGTGCTGCTCGCCTCGCACGACGGCGACTTCGCCCCCGAGATCGAGGCGCTGCTCGGCGGCGACCGCCGGGTGGGGCTGCTGGCGTTCCGCGAGTTCACCAGCACCGCGCTGAGCCACCTCGCCGACCGCGGGCTGCAGGCGTTCGACCTGGAGACCGACGTCAAGGCCTTCAACGTCACGCTGCCGCGGCTGCGGATCATCCCGCTCGACGAGTTCGACCCGCTGCGCTACCTCTGACGCCCCCGGGCGGGCAGAGTGGGGGGATGGCGACCGCCGACCCCGACCCCGTCCCGCCCGGCGAGCGGGTGCTGGTGCTGCTGCGCGCGGTGAACGTCGGCGGCACCTCCGCGCTGCCGATGGCCGACCTGCGCGCGGCCGCGACCGACCTCGGGCACGGCGACGTCGCGACGCACCTGACGACCGGCAACCTGCTGCTCGTGCCCGCCGCGGGCTCCCCCGGCGACGCCGCGGGGCTGGCCGCGGCGCTCACCGCCGACCTGCGGGACCGGCTCGGGCGCCCGCTGGCGCTCACCGTCCGCACCCGGGCGCAGCTCGACGACCTCGTGGCGGCCAACCCGTACCCGGGCCCGGCGGCGAGCGACCCGGCGCACCTCGTCGTCGTGTTCCTGGACGGGCCGGCGGCGCACGAGGGCCGGATGGACCTGTCCGGGTACGGCCGGGAGCGCGGCACCTGGCGCGGCAGCGAGGGGTACGTGCACTACCCGGACGGCATCGGGCGCTCGAAGGTCACCGCCGGGGTGCTCGACCGGATGTCGGGCCGGACGGGCACCGCCCGGAACTGGCGGACGGTGCTGGCGCTGCAGGAGAAGCTGGCGGCCTGACGCCGGGGGCCGGGCGGCGCGGTGCCCGCCGGCGCGGCCCGGCGGCGCGGCGCGCGGCCGGCCTCGCTACCGTGGGCCGCATGACCACCCTGTTCACGCGCATCATCGACGGCGACATCCCCGGCCGGTTCGTCTGGGCCGACGACCGCGCCGTGGCGTTCGGCACCATCGCCCCGATCACGGACGGCCACGTGCTGGTCGTGCCGCGCGCCGAGGTGGCGTCGTTCACCGAGGCCGACGACGACCTGCTGGCGCACCTGACCGTGGTCGCGAAGGCGATCGGCCGGGCGCAGCAGGCCGCGTGGGACGCGCCGCGCGCCGCGCTGCTGGTCGCCGGGTTCGAGGTGCCGCACCTGCACCTGCACGTGCTGCCCGCGTGGGGCGAGGCCGAGCTGAGCTTCGCGAACGCCCGGCACGACCTCCCGGCCGAGCAGCTCGACGCGGCCGCCGAGCGCCTGCGGGACGCCCTGCGGTCGGCGGGCGAGGGCGCGCACGTCCCGGCTCGCCTGGACTCCCCGGCCCTCTGACGCCAGGCCCCTCGAGTGGAGCGTTCTGCCCGACACGCGCCGGCGTGTCGGGCAGAACGCTCCACTCGTCTCCACCCCGGGGGTGGTGAGGGGGCCGGGATCGGCGGCGTCAGGCGACCGGGTCGTCCTCGCCGTAGGGGGCCAGCCGCAGCGTCCGGGCGTCGGCCGCCACGATCCGGTCCGCCAGCGCCGCCAGGCTCTCCGGGGTGTCCGTGCCCGCGCGCACGAACCGCCCGTGCAGGGCGTCCAGCCGCCCCGAGCCGAACGCGTCCACGAGCTCCACCGTCGCCTCGACCGGCGTCCACTCGGTGCGGTCGTCGTGCAGCGGCATCGCCTGGGTCATGTCGGTGACCACCACGCCCGGCGCGACGTCGAGCACCGTGACGCCCCGGTCGGCGTACTGCGCGTCGAGCATCGTCGTGAGCCGCGCGAGCGCGCCCTTGCTGATCCCGTAGCCGGTGTAGACCCCCGAGGGCCGGTGCCCCGAGCCGGAGTTGATGTTCACCACGTGGCCGGACCCGCGCGCCAGCATGCCCGGCAGCACCGCGTGCGCGAGCAGCAGCGGGCCGCGCACGTTCGTCTCGATCACCCGCCACACGTCCTCGACGTCGTCGGCGACCAGGTCGACCTCGGCCCGCTCGATGACGCCGGCGTTGTTGACCAGCAGGCCCAGCCCGCCGAGGTCGGCGAACGCCTCCTCGACCCGGGCGACCGCAGCGGCGACGGCCGCCCGGTCCACCACGTCCACCGCCTCGACCAGGACCCGCGCACCGGGCCGGGCGGCCCGGGCCTCCTCGGCGACGGCGTCGAGGTGCGCGCGGGTGCGGCCGGCCAGTGCGACGTCCCAGCCCGCGCGGACCAGGCCGAGCGCGAGGCCGCGGCCGATGCCGCGGCCGGCCCCGGTGACGAGCGCGGTGCGCGGGGCGGTGCCGGCGGTGGCGGGGGCGGGCGTGGCGGCGGCGTCGGGGGTCGTCATGCCCCCATCGTCGCGCATCGCCCCCGCCCCCTCCCGCCCGGCGACCGGGACTCGGCATACTGACGCTGCCCACCGCGTTGTCCGACGTCGGGGCCGGATCCGGCCCCGGAGTCAGCCGCCCGTCACCGACCGCGAGGGGAGCCGCCCGTGGCCACGGACGCCGCCGAGCCCACCCGTGCCGTTCCCGGCCCGCCGCTGCGGGTCCGCCTGCCCTCCGTCAGCCCGTCGGTGCGGGACTTCCTCGCCACCGAGGCCGGCAGCGCCGTCTTCCTGCTCGGCGCGACCGTGCTCGCGCTGGTGTGGGCGAACTCGCCGCTGTCGGACGCGTACGACGCCCTGTGGTCGACGTCGGCGGGCTTCCACCTGGGCCCGTTCGGGATCGACCTGAGCCTGCACCACTGGGTGAACGACGCCGCGATGGCGGTGTTCTTCTGCGTGGTCGGGCTCGAGATCAACCGGGAGATCACCAGCGGCGAGCTGCGGGACCGCCGGATGGTCGCCGTGCCCGCGCTCGGCGCGCTGGGCGGCCTGGCGGTCCCGGCGCTCATCTACCTGCTGTTCAACGCGGGCACCGAGGCCGCGCACGGCTGGGGCGTCGTCATGTCGACGGACACGGCGTTCCTGGTCGGCATCCTCGCGCTGTTCGGCCCGGCCTGCCCGGACCGGCTGCGGCTGTTCCTGCTGACGCTCGCGATCGTCGACGACATCGGCGCGATCACGGTGATGGCGGTGTTCTACAACGACGGCGTCGACGTGGCGGCGCTGGCCGTGGCCGGGGCGCTGGTGCTCGGGCTGCTGGTGCTGCGCTGGCTGGGCGTGTGGCGGCTGACGCCGTACGCGCTCATCGGCGTCGCCCTGTGGTTCGCGGTGAACGCCTCCGGCGTGCACGCCACGCTCGCGGGCGTGCTGGTCGGGCTGCTGCTGCCGTCGCGGCCGATGGCCCGGGACCACGTCGAGCAGGTGCCGCGGTGGACGGACGGGCTGGTCGCCGAGCCGACGGCCGACCGGGAGCACCTGGCCGAGCTCGCGGCCCGCGCCACCGTCCCCGCCGGCGAGCGGCTGCAGCGGCTGCTGCACCCCTGGTCGGCGTTCGTGATCGTGCCGGTGTTCGGCCTGGCCAACGCCGGCGTGCGGCTCGACCCCGAGGCGCTGCGCGCGGCCGCGACGTCGACGGTGACGATCGGCGTGGCGGTGGCGCTGGTGGCGGGGAACACGATCGGCATCACCGGGGCCGCGACGCTCGCGATCCGCACCGGGCTCGGCCGGCTGCCGGGCCGGGTGCGCTGGGGGCACCTGCTGGGCGGCGCGGTGCTCGCCGGGATCGGGTTCACGATCTCGCTGTTCATCGCCGAGCTGGCGTTCGAGGGCGAGCTCGTCGAGCAGGCCAAGATCGGCATCCTCGCCGGCTCGCTGATCGCGGCGGTGCTGGGCACGGTGCTGCTGCGGGTCCTCGGCGACCGGCTGCCGCTGTGCTCGCCCGGCGACGAGCTGCCGGCCGGCCTGCCGCCGCGGCCCTGGGTCGCGGGGTCCTGAGAACCGCCCCCGGGCGTCAGCGCGTCGGGACCGCCGCCGCGACCGCCTCGCGCAGCACGGCCAGCTCGACGGGACCGCGGTACCGCTCGCCCTGGACGAGCAGCGTCGGCGTGCCGCGCACCCCGAGCCCCAGGCCGTCGACGTAGTCCGCCTCGACCAGGTCGGCGAACCGCTGTGCGCCCTCGCCCGCGACGGCCGCCGGGTCGAGGCCCAGGCGCGCGCCGACGGCCCGGAGGTCGGGCTCCGTGAGCCGGTCCTGCTGCGCGAACAGCGCCCGCTGCATCTCCCAGAACAGCCCCTGCTCCGCGGCGGCCTCGGCCGCGAGCGCCGCGATCAGCGCGTGCGGGTGCACCTGGAACAGCGGGAAGTGCCGCCAGACCAGCCGCACCCCGCCGCCCGACTGCTCGACCAGCCGCCGGAGCACCGGCTCGGCGTCGCGGCAGTACGGGCACTCGAGGTCGCCGTACTCGGTGATCGTGACGGGCGCGGCGGGGTCGCCGAGGACGAGCCGGGGGGCCTGGGCGTCGGGCATGCCCCCAGCATGCCCGACGCCCGCGGCCCGGCCTCAGCGCGGCCGCATCGGCGGGCTCGCGGTGCCCGCCCCGCGCGCGATGCCCGCGACCAGCTGCCGCATCGCCTGCACCCCGGTGTACCGGGGGTGGAACCCGAGCTGCCGCTCGGCCCGCGTCGTGTCCAGCACCGGCGCGGACGCCCCCATGTCGAACCACCCGGGCCCGACCGGCGCCAGCCGCGCGTGCCACGCCAGCTGCAGCGCCGTGCGCACGGGGGCGTGCGGCACCTCCCGCCACCGCCCGCGCGACACCACGTCCGCGACGTCGGCGGCCCGGATGATCCCCGGCCCGGCGACGTTGTACGGCCCGCGCGCCTGCCGGACGACCGCCTCCCGGTACGCGTCGGCCAGGTCGTCGGCGTGCACCGCCTGCAGGCGGAAGCCCGCGGGCCACGGCAGCACCGGGAGCCGGCCGTCGAGCAGCCCCGCGGGCACGAACGGCCCGAGGAAGTACCGCTTGATCTCGTGGCCCGCGGCGTGCTGGAAGACCAGGGCCGGCCGGAGCCGCGCGATCGTCAGCGCCGGGTAGCGCAGCTCGGCCTCGTCCAGCAGCCGCTCGACCGCGACCTTGTCCACGCTGTAGTCGGACGACCGCACGCCGCCGGTGTCCCACTCCTCGTCGCGCGGCTCGTCCGAGTACGACGGGCTGTACGCCCCGACCGACGACGCGACGACGAGGTGCGGCACGCTCGCCTCGACCACGGCGCCGAGCACGCGGCGCATCCCGTCGACGTTGACCCGCCGGAGCTGGTCGCGGTCGTGGCTCGGCTGGATCAGCCAGGCGAGGTTCACGACGGCGTCCGCGCCGGCGAACACCCGGCGGAGGGCCTCGACGACCGGGCCGTCCGGGCCTGGCGCGCCGATGTCGACCGCGTGCCAGTCGGTGGTGTCGTACGGCGGCGGAGGCGTCCGGCGCGGCGCGCGCCGGGCGACGCCGACCAGGGCCGTCACCGTCGGGTCGTCGCGCAGCCGGCGGAGCACGGCCGTGCCGACGTTGCCGCTGGCCCCGATGACGACGACCCTCATCGCGCGTCCCCGGACCCGTCCGGCTGCCCCGGCTCGCCGTCCGCGGCGAACGCCTGCTCGCGGGCGACCTGGCCGAGCCGGGTGAGCGTCGCGATCTGGTCGTCCGCCTGGTCGAGCAGCCGCTGCAGCCGGGCCGGGTCGAGCCCGAGGTCGTCGGCCCAGATGTGCAGCGTCTCCCAAAGGCCGCGCTTGGCGATGACCGCGCCGCGCATGAGGTCCAGCTCAAGCACCGCCGTGAGCGGCGACTGGTCGGACAGCCGGCCGTTGGGCTTCAGCCGGCCGGCGCGCTCGACGACCGCGAGCCCGACGCGCTTGACCACCGAAGGCCGCACGTCGAGCTGGTAGGCGGTGTCGCGGAGCCACTCGCGCTCGTCCGTGACCTCCTGCGCGATCCGCGCGAGCGCCGGGCCCAGGGGCGTGTCCGCGTACGCCTCCGCCATCCGGCCGAACCGCGCGCTGCCGCCCTGCGCCCCGGCGAGGTGGTCGCCGAGGTAGGAGTCGAGCAGCGTGCGGTCGAGCCGCCTCACGGGGTGCCGGCGCCGCCGCCGTCCGCGCCGTCCGTGCGCGGGTTCAGGTTGTCCGGGTCGGCGTCGGGGTCGCCGCCCTCGTCGCCGCCGGAGGCCTGCGTCCCGGTGCGCGGGTTGAGCATCTCCGGGTCGGTGTCCGGGTCCTCGGCGGGGTCGTAGCCGTTCTGCGTGGTGTCGTCGGTGCTCATGGGCCCACGCTGGCACCAGGCCCCGGACCTCGCACCCCGAACGGGGGGCCGCGGCCCGCCGGGACGATCGTCCCTGGTGCCCGCTGCGTGGATCTGGTGCACGGAGCACCGCACGCGCTGGTTACCATCGAGTCGTGCCCTCAACTGTCGAGCCGGTCGATGTCGTCCTGGTCGGTGGCGGGATCATGTCCGCCACGCTCGCCACCCTGCTCTCCGAGCTCGAGCCGTCCTGGCGGATCGAGATCGTCGAGCGGCTGGACGGGATCGCCCTGGAGAGCACGGACGCCTGGAACAACGCCGGCACCGGCCACGCCGCGCTCTGCGAGCTGAACTACACGCCCGAGCGCGCCGACGGCTCCATCGACATCGCCAAGGCGGTGACGATCAACGAGCAGTTCGCCCTGTCCTGCCAGCTGTGGGACCACCTGCGCGACGAGGGCCGGCTGCCGGACGACTCGTTCCGCTCCGCCGTGCCGCACCTCACGTTCGTGCGCGGCGCCGCCGACGTCGACTACCTGCGCCGCCGGCACGCCGCGCTGACGGCGCACCCCCGGTTCGCGCACCTCGAGTACTCCGAGGACCCGGAGACCATCGCGTCCTGGGCCCCGCTGGTCATGGCCGACCGCGACCCCGACGAGCCCGTGGCGGCCACCCGCGCCCTCGACGGGCTCGACGTCGACTTCGGCACCCTGGCCCGGCGCATGGTCGACGACCTGGTCGCCCGCGGCGCGACGGTCCGGCTGCAGCACGAGGTCCGGCGGATCAGCCGGCGGCGCGGCGGCGGCTGGCGGCTGCACCTCGTCGACCGCACCTGGAACGCGAGCCCGAAGCGGTCCACGCTCGACGCGCGGTTCGTGTTCATCGGCGCGGGCGGCGGCGCGCTGCGGCTGCTGCAGGACGCGGGCATCCCCGAGATCAAGGGCTACGGCGGCTTCCCGATCAGCGGCCAGTTCCTGCGCACCACCGACCCGGCGCTCGTCGAGCGGCACCGCGGCAAGGTCTACGGCAAGGCCGCCGTCGGCTCGCCGCCCATGTCCGTGCCGCACCTGGACACCCGCGTGGTCGAGGGCAGCCCGGCGCTGCTGTTCGGCCCGTACGCCGGCTGGAGCATGAAGTTCCTCAAGGCCGGCTCGTGGACCGACCTGGTCCGCACCGTCCGGCCGGGCAACCTCGTCCCGCTGGTCGCGGTCGGCCTGCACAACCTCGACCTGCT
>Ga0164306_10000172_pt1 | contig 23943 bp, 23 predicted proteins | sample Whisoiple_242_MG_FD_110213 | JGI IMG/M metagenome (GOLD analysis project Ga0164306, IMG submission 110213) | Soil microbial communities amended with fresh organic matter from upstate New York, USA - Whitman soil sample_242_MG | ecosystem: Environmental > Terrestrial > Soil > Unclassified >... | reverse complement strand
CCTTCTCCGGCTTGTCGGCGACGACCGCCTCGGTGGTGAGGAACAGCGCCGCGATGGACGACGCGTTCTGCAGCGCGGAGCGCGTGACCTTGACCGGGTCGTTGACGCCCGCGGCCAGCAGGTCCTCGTACACGCCGGTCGCGGCGTTGAGGCCCTGGCCGGCGGGGAGGTTGCGCACCTTCTCCGCCACGACGCCGCCCTCGAGGCCCGCGTTCACGGCGATCTGCTTGAGCGGGGCGTCGATCGCGACCTTCACGATGTTCGCGCCGGTCGCCTCGTCGCCGACGAGCTCGAGCTTCTCGAACGCCACGGCACCGGCCTGGATGAGCGCCACGCCACCACCGGCGACGATGCCCTCCTCGACGGCCGCCTTCGCGTTGCGCACGGCGTCCTCGATGCGGTGCTTGCGCTCCTTGAGCTCGACCTCGGTCGCCGCGCCGGCCTTGATGACGGCCACGCCGCCGGCCAGCTTGGCGAGGCGCTCCTGGAGCTTCTCGCGGTCGTAGTCCGAGTCCGAGTTCTCGATCTCGGCACGGATCTGGTTCACGCGGCCCTGGATCTGCGCCGCGTCGCCCGCACCCTCGACGATCGTGGTCTCGTCCTTGGTGATGACGACCTTGCGCGCCTGGCCGAGGACCTCGAGGCCCACGGTGTCGAGCTTGAGGCCGACGGTCTCGGACACGACCTGGCCACCCGTGAGGATCGCCATGTCCTGCAGCATCGCCTTGCGGCGGTCGCCGAAGCCCGGGGCCTTGACGGCGACGGACTTGAAGGTGCCGCGGATCTTGTTGACGACGAGCGTGGCCAGGGCCTCGCCCTCGACGTCCTCGGCGACGATGAACAGCGGCTTGCCGGACTGGATGACCTTCTCCAGCAGCGGCAGCAGGTCCTTGACGTTCGAGATCTTCGACTCGACGAGCAGCACGTAGGCGTCCTCGAGGACGGCCTCCTGGCGCTCCGGGTCGGTCACGAAGTACGCCGACAGGAAGCCCTTGTCGAAGCGCATGCCCTCCGTGAGCTCGAGCTCCAGGCCGAGGGCGTTGGACTCCTCGACCGTGATGACGCCCTCCTTGCCCACCTTGTCGAGGGCCTCGGCGATGAGCTCGCCGATGGCGGTGTCGCCGGCGGAGATGGACGCGGTGGCGGCGATCTCCTCCTTGGTCTCGATCTCCTTCGCCTGCTCCAGCAGGGCGGAGGTCACGGCCTCGACGGCCTGCTCGATGCCGCGCTTGAGGGCGATCGGGTTGGCGCCGGCCGCGACGTTGCGCAGGCCCTCGCGCACGAGCGCCTGGGCGAGCACGGTGGCGGTGGTGGTGCCGTCGCCCGCGACGTCGTCCGTCTTCTTGGCGACCTCCTTGACGAGCTCGGCACCGATCTTCTCGTACGGGTCCTCGAGCTCGATCTCCTTGGCGATGGAGACACCGTCGTTGGTGATCGTGGGGGCGCCCCACTTCTTGTCCAGGACGACGTTGCGGCCCTTGGGGCCGAGGGTGACCTTGACGGTGTCGGCGAGGGTGTTGAGACCCCGCTCGATGCCGCGACGGGCCTCCTCGTTGAAGGCAATGATCTTGGCCATGGGGCTATCGATCCTTCACTCTGGCTCGTGGTTCGGCCGGTCGGTGCCCGCGACGGACGGCCGCGCCGGCCCGGCGGTCATGTCCCGTCGGGCGGCGGACCTCACCGGGTCGGCCTGGGTTGTCATTCTGTCACTCTCGACCCGAGAGTGCTAAGCACATGGTTAGCACTCGACCCCATCGAGTGCAAGGCGCTCCGCCCTCGGCGGACAGCCACCCACCGGACCCGCGGCGGCCCGCACCGCGCGGCCGGATAGCCTGCCGGGCATGCACCGCCGCCCCGCCGTCGCCGCCGTCGTGCTGGCCACGCTCGCGGCGGGCCTGATCGCCTGGGGCGGGACCGGCCCGCGGACCCGCACGATCGACCTGTACAGCGAGGGCGTCGTGGCGACGCCCTCGGGCCCGGAGCTGGTCCCGGCGGGCGCGGAGCCGCTGCTGCACGAGGGCACCCGCGTCGAGATCGACCCCGCGACCACCGCCGACGACGACCTCGCCGCCGAGCAGCGCGCCTGGCTCGCCGCGGGCACGGTCCCCGGGGCGGACGGCCCGTACGCCGACATGGTCACCGACGCGCTGCTCGACCTGCACACGCTCGTGCAGGACGGCGGCGCCGCCGTCGCGGCGTGGACGCCCTACTGGCGGTACGTGTGGCCGCGGGACGCGTCGTTCGTCGCCGTGGCGCTGGCCCGCACGGGCCACCCCGCGGACGCCCGCGAGGTGCTGGGCTTCCTCACCCGGGTGCAGGCGGCGGACGGGTCGTTCGAGGCCCGGTACCTGCCGGACGGCTCGGGCGGCGTGCCGGACGACCGGGCGCCCCAGACGGACGGCACCGGCTGGTCGCTGTGGGCGGCCGGCCAGGTGGTGGCCGCCACCCCCGCCGAGGAGCGGGCGGCCGTCGCGGCCGAGCTCGCGCCGCTGGTGCGCCGGGGCGCCGCGCACGCCGTGTCGCTGGTCGCGGGCGACGGGCTGCCGCCGGCGTCGCCGGACTACTGGGAGGTCGACGAGGACGAGCTCACCCTCGGCACCGTCGCGCCGCTGCTGGCGGGCCTCGAGGCCGCGGGCCCGGTGCTCGACCTGCTGGGGGACGCGGAGGCGGCGGCGGACGCCCGGGAGGCCGCCGCCCGCACCCGGGCCGCGGTGGAGCGGGAGTTCGGCGACGACTCGGACTACGGGCGGTACGCGAGCGGCAGCCTGGCGGACGCGGCGAGCGCGTTCGCGCTGCCGCCGTTCCAGCCGACGGCGCTGGCCGGGGCGGCGGACGACTGGCGCGCGTCGGCCGAGGCCATGGCGCGGCCCGCGGGCGGCCTGGCGCCGGGCGCGGGCTGGCGGCAGGACGGCATCTCCTGGACGCCGCAGACGTCGCTGTACGCGCTCACGGCCGCCGCGAACGGCGACGACGCCCAGGCGCACGCGCGCCTCGCGTGGCTCGACGCGCACCGCACCACGATGGGGGCGCTGCCCGAGAAGGTGCTGGCGGACGGCTCGCCCGCGGCCGTCGCGCCGCTCGCGTGGACCGCGGCGTGCGTGGTCCTCGCGGTGGCGGCGCTCGACGGCTGACGCCGCGGGGCGGGGCGCCGTGCCCCGGCCCCGCGGCGGGGTCTCAGCGCGGGTGGCGGCTCAGAGCGGGCGGACCTGCTCGGCCTGCGGGCCCTTGGTGCCCTGCCCGACCTCGAACTCCACCGACTGCCCCTCCTCGAGGCTGCGGTACCCGTTGGACTGGATGGCGCTGAAGTGGACGAACAGGTCCTGGCCGCCGTCGGCCGGGGTGATGAACCCGTAGCCCTTCTCGGCGTTGAACCACTTGACGGTTCCCTGCGGCATGCGGTGCTCCTGAAGAAGGCGTGATCGGTGCGACGCAGGGGCCGTGGCCTCTCCCGGTCCTGGAGAGCGGTCACCGCGACGCGGCCGAGACTAGCCCCGCCCTCCGGCCTGCGGAAGGGGTCAGCGCCCGAAGTCCGCCAGCAGGAGGACGACGACGCCCTCGGGCGCCGTCCCCGCGTCCTCGACGACGTTCGCGATGCCGAGCGCGTCCGCGACCTGCTGCGCCGTCGGCGCGAGGTCGGCGCTGCCGTAGAACACGGTGGTCTGCTGCAGCCCGCCGGCGTTGCCGTTGCCCGGCGTGACGGAGGTGAAGCCGGCGTCCTCCAGGTCGCTCGCCGCGCTCGCGGCGAGGCCCGACCGGTTGGACGCGTTGAGCACCCGCACGTCGGCAGCGAGGTCCGCGGTGGGGGCCGGCTCCTCCTCCTGGGCCGGGGGCGCCTCGGTCTCGACCGGGGGCTCCTCGGTGCCCGGGTCCTCGGTGCCCGCGGCGCCGTCGGCGGGCGCGGAGGTCTCCGGCTCGCTCGGCGCCGCGGCGGCCGGCTCGGTCGAGTCGCCGAACCCGGGCAGGCGGCCGTCCCAGGACGACGCCCAGGCGACCAGGCCCACGGTGACGGCCGGCACGAGCACGACGACCGCGACGAACGGCCACCACCGGCTCCACCAGCTGCGGGGTGCGCGGTGCACGCCGATCGGCGCGTCGGGCGCCGGCTCGGCGTCGAACTCGTCCTCCGGGAACCGGTCGCTCGCCTTGGTCACGGCGGACAGGCTAACGGCTCGGCCTGTCCACCCCCGCACCGACGGCGCGCCGCGTGGGGGCCGGGCGTGCCGGCCGGGCGCGGGTCAGGCGTCGGTGCCGAGCCGGCGGGCGCTGCGCGCGCGCTGCCGGGTGGACCGCATCCGGCGCAGCCGCTTGACCAGCATCGGGTCGTGCGCGAGCGCGGCGGGCGAGTCGATGAGGGCGTTCAGCACCTGGTAGTAGCGGGTCGCCGACATGTCGAACAGCTCGCGGATCGCCTGCTCCTTGGCGCCGGCGTACTTCCACCACTGCCGCTCGAACGCGAGCACCTCGCGGTCCCGCTCGGACAGCTCGGCCGCCGCGTCGTCCGCGCCGCCCTCGACCGCCACCAGGGCGGGCCGGTCGGCCGCACGCTCCGCCGTCGCGTCCATCGGTGCCCGTTCCTCCCGCTCGCCCGTCGTCCGGCGCCATCGTACGGCGCGAATCACAGGCGTGTCATTCCTCCGGGGCGCCGCGCCGGGCCGGCCCCGGGCGGCCCGGCGGGGTCCGCTAGCCTCGGGCCCCGTGACCCCCGCACCCCTGTCCGAGCTGGTGGCCCCCGACTGGGCGGCGGCCCTCGCGCCGGTCGAGCCCCTGGTGCACGCCGCCGGCGAGTTCCTGCGCGCGGAGGTCGCCGCGGGCCGCGACTACCTGCCCGCGGGCGAGGACGTGCTCCGCGCGTTCACCCGGCCGCTGGCCGACGTGCGCGTGCTGGTGGTCGGCCAGGACCCGTACCCGACTCCCGGGCACCCCATGGGCCTGTCGTTCTCGGTCCAGCCCGACGTGCGGCCGGTGCCGCGCTCGCTCGCCAACATCTTCACCGAGCTGCGCGCCGACCTGGGCGTGCCGCAGCCGAGCACCGGCGACCTGTCGCCCTGGGCGGACCGCGGCGTCATGCTGCTCAACCGCGTGCTGACCGTCCGACCCGGCGAGCCCGCGTCGCACCGCGGCCGCGGCTGGGAGGCCGTCACCGAGCGCGCCATCGCCGCCCTGGTCGAGCGCGGCGGGCCGCTCGTGGCCGTGCTGTGGGGCCGCGACGCGCAGTCGCTGGCCCCGTCGCTCGGCGACGTCCCCGTGGTGGCGAGCGCGCACCCCAGCCCGCTGTCGGCGAGCCGCGGGTTCTTCGGCTCGCGGCCGTTCTCCCGCGTGAACGCGCTGCTCGCCGAGCAGGGCGCGGACCCCGTCGACTGGTCGCTGCCCTGACCCGTCGCGCGGATCTCCCTGGAACCGCGGCCCGCCCCGGGGGCACACTGCGGGGGTGACGACGCACGAGGGGGCCGGGGCGACGGCCCCGACGCAGGACAGCACGCAGGACAGCACGCAGGGCGGCACCCGGGACGGCGGCACGACGCCGGACCCGGCCGGCGCGCCGCCGTGGCGCCGGTACGTCGCGGTGGGCGACTCGTTCACCGAGGGCCTGTGGGACACCCCGCACGGCGAGGACGGGCCGGTGCGCGGCTGGGCCGACGTGCTCGCGGGCCTGCTGTCCGAGCGCAGGCGCGCCGCGGGGGCGGAGCCGCTGCAGTACGCGAACCTGGCGATCCGCGGCCGGCTGCTGCGCCCGATCGTCGTCGACCAGGTGCCCGAGGCGCTCGCCCTGGGGCCGGACCTGGTCTCGCTGGTCGGCGGCGGCAACGACATCCTGCGCCCGACGGCCGACCCCGACCGGCTCGCGCACGGCCTGGAGCAGGCGGTGGCCCGGATCCGCGCGACCGGCGCCGACGTGCTGCTCGCGACGGGGTTCGACGCCTCGGGATCGCCCATCGTGTCCACCACCCGGCCGCGGGTCGGCGTCTACAACGCGCACATCTGGTCGATCGCCCGGCGGCACGGCGCGCACGTGCTCGACCTGTGGGGCATGCGGCACCTGCACGACATCCGGATGTGGGCGCCGGACCGGATCCACCTCACCACCGAGGCGCACGCCCGGGTGGCCCAGGGGGCGCTGGTCGCGCTCGGGCTCGCGCCGGACGACCCCGACTGGGACTCCCCGCTCGCGCCGATGCCGCGGCCGTCGCGGGCCGAGCAGGCGCGCCAGGACGCCCGATGGCTGCGGCTGTACGCCTACCCGTGGGCCACCCGGCGGCTGCGGGGGACCTCGTCGGGCGACGCCCGGCGGGCCAAGCTGCCGACGCTGACCGAGCTCTGACCCCGGGCCGGGTCAGCCGGCGGGCAGCGCACCGGGACCGGGGTCGCCGGCGCCGTCGGTGACCAGCGCGAGCGACACCCCGCCCAGCTGCTCGACGGGCACGGGGTCGCCCTCGACGCGAACGGTGGTGGTCGGGGAGGTCACGGGCGCGCGGGTCTCGGCGAGCGCCGCGTCGTCGGGCCCGTGCAGGGTGACGGCGACCTCCCGGCCGGCGCAGTCGTCGGGCACGTCCGACAGCGAGGTCGCGATGACGCCGTAGCCGCCGAGGCCGGGGACGTAGTCGACGTCGTAGTCCACGGAGATCCGGCTGACGACGCAGGCGCCCGCGGGGGCGTCGTCGCCGCCCTCCCAGGTCATCGCGCGCGCCATCGAGACGGCGAGGCCGGCGCAGCCCAGCCACGCCAGCGTGACCCCCGCCGCGCGGCGGGCCCGGACGTGCTCGTGCGCCATCGGCGCCCCCTCCGTGGACGTGCCCCGGTCGATCCGTCGACCTGGCGCCCCCATCGTCGGGCGCCGCCCCCGGTTGAGCATCCGGAGCGGCACGCCACCCGTCCGGGCGAACCCCCGCCGGCTCGCTCACCCGCCCGCGCCGGGCGCGTGCCGTTCCGCGAGCGCCTACCAGACGGGTCGAGTGCCTATCCGCCGGATAGGCACTCGACCCGTTCGATAGGCACTCGCCGAAGTGGGGGGGGCGGAGGCGGGGGCGCGGGTCGGGGCGGGGGGTCAGGTGCGGGCGCAGAGCTCGAAGGTGCGCGGGGTGTCGTCGCGCACGCCCCAGGTGTCCCAGGCCGTCGGCGTGACCCGGTACGTGGTGCCGCCCTGCGCGGCGAGCGCGTAGTTGCCCTGCGCCGTCAGCGTCGTGAGGTCGGCCCGCATGCCCCGCACGGCGAACCAGGCGACCAGGGGCGCCACGTCCACGTCCGCGCGCCACCCGGCGTAGAACTGCGGCGTCCCGGCGACCCGGACCGTGGTGCTCTGGCAGGCCCACGCGCCCGTGCCCGTGACGGTGCCCGCGGTCTGGGCGTAGGTCAGCGCGGTGTCGTACGCGGGCGCGGGCAGGCCGTAGTGGCAGATCGTCACGGTGGCGGACGCGGTGGCGAAGGCGGCCTGGCCGGGGCGGGCGCCGATGGAGACCACGCCGTCGGCCGGCTGCGGGTCGAGCACCCCGGCCCACCAGGGGCTCACCGAGAACCCGGAGCCCGAGGCGACGCCGTTGAACGGGCGCTGCTGCAGGTGCAGGTCGATGCGCCAGGACGTGCCCGACGCGCCCGAGACGTCCACCGTGACGCACGCCTGGGTGCCCGAGGCCGCGAGCTGGGACCAGGTCAGCGTGCCGAACGTGGTGCCGGCGCCCGGGGTCACGGGGCCGCTCGGGGCCCCGGTCGGCGCGGTCCAGGTCACCGGCAGCGACCAGGTGCCCACGGTGAGGGCGACCCCGGCGACCCGGGCGGCCGGGTACGACGGGACGGTGACGGCGGTGCTGGCGGACGCGGCGAGCGTCGCGGACGCGTCGGCGGTCGCCAGCGCGGTGCCGTCCGCGGCGTAGAGGCGCAGGGTCGCGACCTGCCCGCGGCACGCCGCCGGGACGCCGGACAGCACCACCTGGGTCGCGGTCCCGGACGCCGACGCGGTGCCGGCGGCGGCGCCGAGCGCGGCGGGGGCGCACGGGGCCGCGCTGCCGGTCGTGACCGAGGGGCCGCGGACGACGAGGCGGGCGGCGCTCGCTGGGGCGAGGGCGAGGGCGGCCAGCACGGCGACGACCGCGACGAGGAGCGCGGCCGGGGCGGCGGCACGCCGGGCCGCGCTGCGGGCGGCGGGGGTCACGGGGCGACCGCCACGGGCACGGGAGCGGGAGCGGCGCCGGGGGCGGGCTCGCGCGGGGCACCGGCGGGCTCGCGCGGGGCACCGGCGGGCTCGCGGGCGGGCGGGTGGTCGTCCCCGCCCGCGGCGTCTCCGGCGGACGGCGCGTCGTCCCCGCCCGCGGCGCCCTCCCCGCCCGCGGCGCCCTCCCCGCCCGGGGCGCTCACGTCACCCGCCCCGTCCTCCCCCGCCGCTGCCGGCTCCGGCGGCGACGGCCACAGCAGCACCCCCGCGGCCACCACGAGCAGCGACGCCCACGCCCACGGGTCCAGCAGGATCGACGCCACCCGGCCGAGCCCCGGCACGTGCAGCCGGGCGATGCCCAGCACGTCGCCGGCGTGCGGGCGCCAGGGGTCGAGGAAGTCGTTGTTGTCACCCTGGATCACCCAGCCGTCGCCGGCGTCGCCGCCGACCACCCGGTGGATGATCCGCCCGCGCTCGAGGCTCGGCGGGGTGTAGACGACGACGTCGCCGACCGCGGGGGTGCCGCAGCGCGAGACCACGAGGTCGCCCGTGTAGTAGGTGGGCTCCATCGAGTGGCCGGAGACGATCGTCAGGGTCGTGCAGCCGCCCAGGGTGCTGGGCCAGCCGAACCAGACCAGCACGCCCACGAGGGCCGCCGTGGCGGCCCAGCCCAGGGCGCCGCGCACCCGGTCGCGCCGGGTCCGCGGGGCGCGCGGACCCGGGGGCGATCCCCGCCGCGCGCGCCCGGGGACGCGCAGCAGCCCGGCGACGCGCAGGCGCCCGGGCGCGCCGAGGCGCCGGCGCGGGACAGACGTGCTGCCCGCGCCGGCGGCCTCGACGGTCCGGGCGCCGATGGTGCGCTCGCGTCAGCTCGCGATGACGACCGCGACGCCCTTGACGTCGGCCGCCTTCACGGCGCCGGTGACGGCGAGGGTCACGCTGCCGCCGCCCTGGGGGACGGTGCCGGTGAGGTGGCTGATCGAGGCGCCGGTGGAGCCGTCGGCCGGGTCGGTGTTCAGCAGGTCGATCGCGATCGTCTGGCCCTGGCAGCCCGCGGCGACGTCGTTCAGGGTGACCTGGCTGACCGTGTAGCCCTTCACGGACGCGGTGAACGCGTTGGTGAACGCGACGGCCACGCCGTTCGAGTCGCAGGACGCCACGACGGTGGTGCCCGCGCCGAGCGCGCCGGCGGTCAGGTTGAGCTGGGCGGCGGACGCGAGGCCCAGGCCCGCGATGCCGAGGCCGGCGACGGTCAGGGCGACGACCTTGCGGCGCAGGGTGCGGCGCGGGGCGGCCGGGGCGGCCGCTGCGGCGGCGGGGGCGGTGGCGACGGACATGGCACTCCAGGGCGGGTGCGGCTCGGCGGGTGCGGCGCGGCCCGCGGAGCCGGGGGGCGGGGGCGCTCGTCCGCGTCGTCGGAGCAGGGGGTCCCGGCGGTCGCGGCTCGCGCACACTAGGGCCGCGCCGCACCCCCTCGGAACGCGCTTCCTGGGTGGCAGCACCCCCGTGACTGCACGTCAACACCGACCTTGCAACATTTAGCAGGACGATTCGGACAAATCGGGTGGGTGAAAAAGCGAAGACCGCAGGTCAGAGCGCCGCGCCGCGGAGCGATTCCACCGGAAGGTGCGCGACCACCTGGGTGCCGTCGCCGGGCACGGAGGTGACGCGGAGGTCCCCGCCGGCCAGGCGGAGCCGGTCCGTCAGCCGGGCCGTCCCGGAGGGCGCGCCGGCGTCGTCGCCGAACCCGCGGCCGTCGTCGGACACCCGCACCTCGAGCGCGTCGCCGACCAGCGAGACCCGGACGTCGACCACCTCGGCCTGGCCGTGGCGCAGCGCGTTGCTGATCGCCTCCTCGACCACCCGGACGGCCAGCAGCCGCTCGCTGCGCGTGAGCCGCGGGTCCGCCGGGTCGTCGACCACCCGCACCTCGTCCGAGACGCCGAGCCGGGTGTTGACGGTGCGCGGGATCCGGCCGAGCAGCGCGCGGATCGCCGGGACCATGCCCACCTCCAGCTGCTCGGGGTAGAGCATCCGGCTCGTGGTGCGCACGTCCGCCTCGCGCACCGTCTCGATCTGCTCGCGCACGTCCCGGAGCAGCTCGACGTCGTCCGCGGTGACCGCCCGCCGCTCCCCCGCGCCGCCGAGCTCGGCGAGCAGCCCGTCCAGCCGGGCGACGATCAGCACCAGCCGCTGCTGCATGCTGCCGTGCAGGCCCTCCGCGACCTCGCGCCGGACCCGCACCTCCTCGTGCTGCAGGGCCGCGAGCGCCAGCTCGATCTGCAGCCGCCCCTGGGCCCGCTCGGCGACCTCGGTGCGCAGCCGGCGCTGGGACAGCATGGCCACCAGCCCCATCGAGGCGGCGATCCAGGCGACGACGGCGCCGCTGGCCAGCTCCGCGCTGATGATCTGCCGCGTCGGGTCCACGTAGACGTCGAGGAGCAGCTGGGACGCGAACCGGACGCCCGACGCCGTCACCCCCGCGCTCAGCACGCCGACCACGAGCGCGACGGGCCCGCGCTGCGGCAGCGAGACCCCGGTCACGGCGAGGATCACCAGCATCGACGCGACGGCGGTCAGGTTGGCCAGGACCCGGTCGGTGACCGGGACGTCCCCGCCCTGGTTGCCGTACACCCAGGCGGTCTGCGCGGCGGCGCCGATCGCGAACACCGTCATGATCGTGCCCGCGGCGAGCAGCAGGGTGCGGCGGTCGGCGCGGACCGCGGCGGCGTCCCCCGTCAGTCCCGTCGGCATCCGCACCGTCCTCCCCGCGGGTCGCCCGCGTGCCGTCACCCGCTCGCCGGGCCGGGCCACCATACTGTCCGCGATGTCCGATTCCGCAGCCCGAACGACCCGCGTGGTGGTCGTCGAGGACCAGCCCCTGTTCCGGTCCATGCTCGAGCTCACGCTCGGGGGTGCCCCCGACGTGCGCGTCGTCGCGTCCGTGGGCACCGTCAAGGAGGGCGCGGCCGCCCTGCGGCCGGGCGCCGCCGACGTCGCGGTGCTCGACATCGACCTGCCGGACGGCAACGGCATCGCCCTCGGCGTGACGCTGCGCCGGCACCAGCCCGACCTCGGGATCCTGCTGCTGTCGGCGCACGACGCGATGGACCTGCTGCTCGACCTGCCCCCGGACGTGGCCGCCGGCTGGTCCTACCTGTCGAAGACCTCGTCGACCGACGCGTCCACGCTGGTCGCCGCCGTCCGGGCCGCGGCCGAGGGCCGCACGACGCTCGACCCCGCGCTGCTGGACCGGGTGGCGCCGCGCGCCGGGTCGGCCGTCTCGCGGCTCACCGACCGGCAGTACGCGGTGCTCCGCCTGCTGGCGCAGGGGCTGTCCAACGCCGGCATCGGCGAGGCCCTGCGCATCACCGAGAAGTCGGTGCAGAACCACATCAACGGCATCTACGCGACGCTCGGCATCGACGCCGACCCCTCGCGCAACCCCCGCGTGACGGCGGCGCTGCGGCTGCTGGAGGAGACCGGCCCGGTCTCCTGAGGCCGGCCGCGCCCGCCGCGCCCCCGCGCCCGCAGTGCCCCCTCGACGCCGCCCCGCCCCGCGGCGCACGATGGTCGGGCCGCACCGACCACGAGGGGGACGCATGGAGCGCGCGGACGTGATGGGCTGGGTCGCCGCCTACGAGCGGGCCTGGCGGGAGGACGACGCCGGGTCGCTCGGCACGCTGTTCACGGACGACGTGCGGTACCTGCGCTCCCCCTACGAGCCGCCGCTCGAGGGGCTGGGCGCGGTGCGGGCCTTCTGGCCCGACCCCACGCCGTTCACGATGGACGCGCAGGTGGTCGCCGTCGAGGGCGCGGACGCCGTCGTCCGGGCGGAGGTGCGGTACGGCGGCGACGAGCCGCAGGAGTACCGGGACCTGTGGGTGCTGCGGTTCGCCGGCGACGGGCGGGTCGAGCACTTCGAGGAGTGGGCGTACTGGCCCGGGAAGTCCTTCTCGGCGAGCGGCGGCTGACCTCCCGGTCGCCGGTCGTTGGCGTCCGATCGGGTGAGGCGGTTGGCCGCGGGGCCCGGACCTGGCTAGAGTGGGACACGCCCTCGGTCGCCTGCCCCCTGCGCGGCCGAGGGCTTCTTCGTGCCCGCGACCGGGCGCCGGGGCCGCCCACCCCGGCGGCGCGCGGGCTCAGTGCTCGCGCCACTCCACCGCGCCGCACAGCGTGCACCGGGCGACGACCATCCCGAACCGCACGGGGCTCGTGTCGAGGTGCCAGCCGGGGCGGGTGCACGACGGCGCGTGCTCGGCGGGGTCGAGCGGGTGCAGCGGGCGGCGCGCGGCCAGGATCGGGGTCATGGTGGTCCTCCAGTCGGTGTCGCCCGCCATGTTCGACCGCCGCGGCCCCGATGTGAGCGGTCCCGCGCCGCGTCCTGGGTGCTGGCACCCGCCCGCCGGCGAACCGCCACCGGCCGGACACCGGGCGGCCACCCGCGGGCCGCGCGCCGGCCGCCTCAGCGGATCAGCCGCTCCAGGAGCGGGAACTCCGGGTAGGGCTGGTCCCAGTCCCCGAAGTGCCCGTCGTCCCGGACCACCAGGGTGCCGCCGAGCCGGTCCAGGAGCTCGCGCCCCTGGGTCGCGTCGCAGCCGTACGGGTCGGCCACCGAGTTCACGAACACCGGGTCCCCGGCGTGCGCGCGGATCCGGTCCCAGTCGTAGGAGTCCTGCAGCACCGGCTCCTCGGCGTCGTTCGGCCGCCGCCAGTACCCGGCGACCAGCACCGTCTGCGCCACGGGGGCGTCCAGGTGCTCCAGCAGGGCGAGCAGCAGCGCGGCGCCCCCGGAGTGGCCCACCAGGACGGTGTCGGCGTCGAACCGGTGCGCGGCGAGCACCCGCGGCAGGAACGTCGCCACGCGCTCGACGTTGAGCTCCGGGTACGCGGGACGCTCGACGGCGTACCCGCGGGCCGCCAGCCGGTCGGCCAGCCACGGGTACCAGACGTTCTCGGGCCGGCCGCCGGTGCCGTGGAACACGATCGCGCGCGTGGGCATGGCGCTCAGTGTGGCCCCGCGCCCAGCTCCCGCGCCACGAACTCGACGGCCTCGCGGTCCTGCTCCGGCCCGCCCGACTCGTGCCCGTTGTACCGCCAGACCCGCAGCTCCTTCGGGCCGCCCCACGCGCGGTGCGCGGCCACGACGGTCGACGGCGGCACGATCACGTCCATCAGCGCGACCGAGAACCGCGCCGGGGCCCGCCCGCGCCGCGCCAGCGCCACGCCGTCGACGTAGGACAGCGTGCGCAGCACCCGGTCCTCCGCGCCGCGGTGCACCCGCAGGTACTCGACCACCTCGGCGAACGGCCGGTTGTCGGTGATCCCGACGGCGCGCGCGACGTCGCACAGGAACGGCACGTCCGCCACGACCGCCGACACCTCCGCGAGCCCGCCGGCCGCGAGCGCCATCGCGCCGCCCTGGCTGCCGCCGACCACCGCCACCCGGTCGGGGTCCACCCCGGGCAGGGCGCGGGCCGCGTCCACGGCGCGCACGGCGTCGGTGAGCAGCCGCCGGTAGTAGTAGGTCTCCGGGTCCTCGATCCCCCGGGTCATGACGCCGGGCGCCTGCGGGCCGGTGCCCCACGGGTCGGGGGTGTCGCCGCGGCTCCAGCCGGAGCCCTGCCCGCGGGTGTCCATCTGCAGGTGCGCGAAGCCGGCCGACGCCCACAGCAGGTTCTCCCACGGGGCGCCGCGCCCGCCGCCGTAGCCGACGTACTGCACGACCACCGGCAGCGGGCCGTCGGTGCCGGCCGGGCGGCGGTACCAGGCGCGCACCGGGTCGCCGGCGAACCCCGGGAACGTCACGTCCCAGACGTCCACCGTGGTCAGCGGGGTCGGCTCCGCGACGAGCACGGGCGGGGCGTCGTGCCGGCGGCTGTCGGCGAGGGTACGGGCCCAGAAGTCGTCGAGGTCGGCGGGCTCCACGAGGGCGCTCGCGTGCTCCCAGAGCGCGGGCTCGGGCAGGTCCTGGAACACGGGTCTCCTGTCGGTGGTGCGTCAGTGCACGGGCGAGTAGACCACGGACGCCACGCGCGCCACGGTCGTCGTCGGCCGGCCCGCGCTGGTCGCGAGCACGCCGGCCCACAGCCCCAGGAACCCGCCGGTGGCGACGCTGTCGAGCGTCCGGGCGTCCGCGGTGGCCACGAGCGCCGGCGCGTCGTCCCCGGCGGCGGCCAGCAGCCGCAGGTCGGGTCCGCGGGCCTCCAGCACGAGCGTGAGGTCGGCGTCGGCCGCCCCGCCGAGCACGACCTCGCCGAGCACGCGGTCCGCGCCGCCGGCCCGCACGTGCCGCACCCGGGCGGTCCGCGCACCCGCGGTGCCGCCCGTCACCGCGAGCAGCACGTGGTCCCGCTCGGACTGCCGCACGGCGAGCGCCACCTCCTCGCCGTCGGCGAGGTCGGCCGCGACCCGGACCACCAGGTCGGCCTCGGGGTGCTCGAGCCGCAGCCCGAGGTACGCGGGGACGTCGAGGTCGGCGAGCGTCACCGGGCGCAGCGGCAGGTCCCAGCCGTCGCCCACGGGCGTCGCGATGTCCTCGGGCAGCGCCCGCACGCCGGTCCACCGGAGGTCCGTCGGCGGCACCGGCCCCGACTGCCGGCCGGACACCACCCGGTCGCCGGGCCAGCCCGGGACCGTCGGGGCCTCGACGACCGGCGGGATCCGGCCGACGCCCGGCGCGAGCACCGGCCAGCCGTCCTCCCACGCCACGGGCACCAGGAACGTCTCGCGCCCCAGCGGGTAGTGGTAGCCGCCCGAGGTCCGCATCGCGAGCAGCACGGCCCACCACGACCCGTCGGGCGCCTCGACCAGGTCGGCGTGCCCCGCGGCCACGACGTCGACGCCGCGGCCGAGGTGCCGATGGGTGAGGACGGGGTTCGACGGGTTCCCCCGGTACGGGCCCGCGATCGCGTCGGCGCGCGCGACGCACACCGCGTGGTGCACCTCGGTCCCGCCCTCGGCCGCGACCAGCAGGTATTCCCCGTCGACCCGGTACAGGTGCGGGCCCTCGGCCCAGACCGCGCCGCGGACCGCCCCGGTCCAGATCACGTGCTCGGGGCCGACCAGCGCGCGGGCCACCGGGTCGAGCTCGCGGAGCCAGACCTCGGTCTGGCCCGGCCACTCGGGCTCGCGCGCGGGGCGGGTCGCGAGCACCCACGCCCGGCCGTCGTCGTCGAAGAACAGCGACGGGTCGATGCCGTCGCCGCCCAGCCACGCGGGCTCGGACCACGGGCCGGCCGGGTCGGCGGCGGTCACCAGGAAGTGGCCGAGGCCGGGCCGCCGCTCGTCGGCCGCCGCGCCGTCCGCCCGCTGGTCGACCAGCGTGCAGACGACCCAGAACAGCCCGTCGTGGTGCCGGATCGTCGGCGCGTACAGCCCGCTCGACGACGGCAGCCCGGACAGGTCGAGCTGGCGGCGCACGGCGTGCCCGACCGGCTCCCAGTGCGCGAGGTCGCGGCTGCGGAACACCGGCAGGCCGGGCAGGTACTCGAAGGTCGACGTCACCAGGTAGTAGTCGTCGCCCACCCGGCACACCGACGGGTCCGGGTGGCAGCCGGGCAGCACCGGGTTGGCGACGGCCGTCACGGGGCGGTGACCTTGACCTCGACGACGCGCGGGTCGGCGGCGGTCACCTCGTGCACGCCGCCGGTCACGGCCAGCGCCCGGCGCTCCGTGGCGGTGCCGGCGACGGCGCGCTCCGTGCGGGCGCGGGCCATCCGGATGGCGCCGTTGGTGCCCGCGACCTCCGCGGACCGGGGCGCCGCCTCGGCGTGCGACGCCACCCAGACGTGCACCTCGCCCGGCTCGACCACCCGGGTCAGCCGGCGGTCCGCGAACGCGAGGCGGGTCGTCGGCACCCGGAACGTCACCCGGCGCGACTCCCCCGGCGCCAGGTCGACCCGGGCGTAGCCCAGCAGCTGCGCGACCGGCCGGGTCACCGTCGCCACCAGGTCGTGGCCGTACAGCTGGACGGTCTCGGTGCCCGCGACCGCGCCGACGTTGGTCACGGTGACCGCGGCCTCGAACGAGCCCGCCGAGTCGACGGACGCGTCCACCGCGAGGTCGCCGTACGCGAACTCGGTGTACCCGAGCCCGAAGCCGAACGGGCGCACCGGGGTGGGGTCCGTGGACGTGACGTCCGACGGCCCGCCCAGCACGGGGTGCAGGTACCGGTACGGCTGGGTGCCCGCCGACCGCGGCAGCGACACCGGCAGCCGGCCGGACGGGTTCACCGCGCCGGTGAGCACGTCGGCGATCGCGTCGCCGCCGCCCTCGCCCGGGAAGAACGCCTGCAGCACCGCGGCGGGGCGCGGGCCCTCGCCGTCCAGCGCCCAGCCGATCGCGTACGGGCGGCCGGTGAGCAGCACCAGCACGACGGGGGTGCCGGTCGCGACCAGCGCCTCCACCAGCTGCCGCTGCGCGCCGGGCAGCTCCAGGGACTCGGCGTCGTTGCCCTCGCCGACCGTGCCGCGGCCGAACAGCCCGGCCTGGTCGCCGACCACGACGACCGCCACGTCGGCGCCGGCCGCCGCCTCGACGGCCGCGGCGAAGCCGGACGTGTCGTCGCCCTCGACCGCGCAGCCCTCGGCGTGCACCACCTCGGGGGCGTCCGCGCCGCCCTCGAGCGCCGCCGCCAGCGCCTCGCGCACGCCGCGGATCTCGAAGCCCAGCGGCACGCCGGGGTGGTGCGCCAGCACGTGGTTGGCGAACGAGTAGCAGCCCATCAGCGCCTCGGGCCGGTCGGCGTTCGGGCCGACGACGGCGACCCGGCGGGGCGCGCCGGGCGTCCCGGCGGGCGCGAGCGGCAGCACGCCGTCGTTCGCCAGCAGCACGACCGACTCCTGCGCCAGCCGCCGCGCGAGCTCCCGCTGCCGGGGCGAGTCGAGGTCGACCTCGGCCGGCGGCTCGTCCGCGAACGCGTCCGGCTCCAGCAGGCCGAGCTCCTCCTTCTGCGCCAGGACCCGGAGCACCGCCCGGTCGACCAGGCGCTCGTCGGTGAGGCCCGCGCGCAGCCGCTCGGCCAGCGGCTCCAGGTACGCGTCGCCGGTCGGCAGCTCGACGTCGATGCCGGCCTCCAGGGCCAGCGCCGCCGCCTCGCCGCGGTCGGCCGCGACCCGGTGCATGACCTCGAGGAACGCCACGGCGAAGTAGTCGGCGACCACGACGCCGTCGAAGCCCCACCGCTCGCGCAGCAGGTCCGTGAGGTACTCGGCGCTCGCCGCCAGCGGGACGCCGTCCACGTCGACGTAGGAGTTCATCACCGAGCGGGCTCCGCCGTCGCGGACCGCCATCTCGAACGGGGGCAGGTACACGTCGAGCAGCTCGCGCGGCCCCGCGCTCACCGGGGCGTGGTTCCGGCCGGCCGCGGACGCCGAGTAGCCCACGAAGTGCTTGAGGGTGGCGTGCACCCCCGCCTCCTGCAGCCCGCGGACGTAGGCCGTGCCGATGGTGCCGACCAGGTACGGGTCCTCGCCGATGCACTCGTCGACGCGGCCCCACCGCGGGTCGCCGACCACGTCGAGCACCGGCGCCAGGCCCTGGTGGATCCCGAGCTCGCGCATCGAGTCGCCGATCGCGCGGGCCGCCTCCTGCACGAGCTCCGGGTCGAACGACGCGCCCCACGCCAGCGGCGTCGGGTAGGTCGCGGCCTGCCAGGCGGCCAGGCCGGTCAGGCACTCCTCGTGCACCAGCGCGGGGATGCCCAGCCGGGTCTCCCGCTGCAGGCGCCGCTGCTCGGCCCACAGCCAGGCGGCGCGCTCGACCGGGTCGACCGGGCGGGTGCCGTACACCCGGGTGTAGTGGCCGAGGCCGTGCCGGGTGATCTCGGGCAGCTGCCCGGAGTCCTTCTGGCCGGCGGCCATCTCGGACTGCATCGGGGCGACGGTGCCGTTCTGGTCGAGCCAGTAGCCGACCAGCTGGGCCAGCTTCTCCTCGAGCGTCATCCGGGCGTTCAGGTCGCGGACCCGGTCGGAGACGACGGGCATCGCGGGGACGGGGGTCGCGGCGGGCGCGGGCGCGGCGTCGGGGCGGGCGGGCGCCGCGGCCGGGGCGGCGGTGCCGGTGGTGTCGGACACGCGGGGGTGCTCCTGTTCGGGACGTACGAGGTGGCGGGCGGGGCGGCGGGGCGGCGCAGGGGCGCCCCGCCGCCGGCCTCAGCCCTTGACGGCGCCGGTGAGCCCGCCGACGATCCGCCGCTCGAAGAGCGAGAAGAAGATCAGCGCGGGGATCATCGACAGCGACGTGAACGCCAGCACCCGGGCGGTGTCGACGGAGTACTGCGAGGCGAACGCCTGGACGCCCAGCGGCAGCGTGTACTGCCCCTCGTCGTTCAGGATGAACAGCGGCAGCATGTAGCTGTTCCAGCTCGCGACGAACGCGAGGATGCCGACCGTCACCACGCCCGGGACGGACAGCGGGACGACCATCCGGAAGAAGAACCCGAGCCGGCTGGCGCCGTCGATCGAGGCCGCCTCCTCCAGCTCCTTCGGGATCGCCCGCAGGAACGGCACCAGGATGATGATCGTCGTCGGCAGCGCGAACGCGATCTGCGGCAGGATGATGCCGGCCAGGCTGTTCATCAGCCCGAGCTGCCGGATCATGATGTACAGCGGCGTGATCGCGACCGTCATCGGGAACATGAGGCCCGCCGCGAACAGCGAGTACATCGCGCCGCGGCCCCGGAAGTCGTAGCGGGCGACGACGAAGCTCGCCATCACGCCGAGGATGACGACGCCGATCGTGGTCGCGATGCCGCAGATCGCCGAGTTCGCGAACTGCCGCCAGAACAGCGAGCTGGTCAGCACGTCGACGTAGTTGCCGAACTCCCACGTCGTCGGGAAGCCGGACGGGTCGACCGTGATCTGCGAGTTGGTCCGCAGGCCGCCGAGCACGATGTACGCGACGGGCCCGATGCAGACGCCGACGAGCAGCCACGCGACGACGTAGACCAGCGGGTTGACGCGCTCGAGCGAGCGGCCGCGCCGACGGCGGGGCTCGGGGCGCGAGGCGGGCAGCGGCGGCGCCTGGAGCGCGGTGGCGGCCATCACTTCTTCCTCTCGGTGAGCGCGCCCTCGGTGTCCCGGCGGAGCACGAAGCGCTGGTAGGTCAGCGCGATGACCAGCGAGATCAGGAACAGCACGACCGCGACGGCGTTGCCGAAGCCGTAGTTCCCGGCCAGGCGGCCGTTGGACACCATGTAGGTGGCCATCGTCGACGTCCCGGCGGTCGCGGAGACGTACTGCCCCCAGATGATGTAGACGAGGTCGAACAGCTGGAGCGAGCCGATGATCGACAGGAACGCCCAGATGCGGATGGTCGGGCCGAGCAGCGGCAGCGTGATCGCGCGCTGGGCCTGCCAGTAGGACGCGCCGTCGATGGCCGCGGCCTCGTGCAGCTCCTCGGGGATCGACTGCAGGCCCGCGAGGAACAGGATCACCGCGAAGCCGATGTACTTCCAGGTGATGATGAGCATCAGCGACCAGATGGCGATCTTCGGGTCGGACAGCCAGTCGACCGCCCAGCCCCCGAGCCCGATCTTCTCGAGCAGGTCGTTCACGGCACCCGTGGTCTGGAGCATGAGGCTCCAGCCGGTGCCGACGATGACCTCGGAGATCACGTACGGGACGAAGATCAGCACCCGGATGAGCGAGCGCCCGCGGATCTTGCGGTTCAGCAGCAGCGCAAGGATCACGGCCGCGGGGCCCTGGAGGACCAGGGACATCACGACGATGAACGCGTTGTGCCGGAGCGCGTCGTGGAACGTCGGGTCCTGCAGGATCGCGACGTAGTTGTCCAGCCCGACGAAGTCGGTCGGCGGCCCGAAGCCCTTCCACTTGAAGAAGCCGTAGTACGCCGCCATGACGACGGGGAAGATCACGAACGCCAGGAAGACCAGGATGGCCGGCCCGGACAGGAGGCCGATCTCGAGCCGCTGACGCCAGCTCCCGCGCCGCCGGCGCGGGCGGGGCGCCGGGGACGGTGCCGCGACGGCACCGTCCCCGGCCGCCGAGCGACCCTCGGGCGACGAGATGACCAGCGGGCCCACGCCCTGCGAGTCGCTCATGGTCGTGCTACTCCTTGGCCGCCGCGGCGTTGACAGCCTCGACGATCTTGTCGGGGCTGCCGCTGCCGGCGAGCATCTCGACGACGCTGGTGTTCAGCGCGTTGCCGACGTTCTGGCCGAACAGGGTGTCCAGCCAGACGGAGACGTACGCCGCGTCGTTGTAGGCCGCCAGGACGTCCTGCAGGGCCGGGTCCGTCACGACGGACTGCGCGTCCTTGCTGGCCGGCAGGGTGACGAACGCCTCGGCGTAGCCCTCCTGGTTCTCCTTCTCCGCGATGAAGTTGAGGAAGTCGGCGCACGCGGCCGGCGCGTCCACGTAGCAGGTGAAGCCGTCGACGCCGCCCATCATCGCGGTGGCGTCGCCGTCACCGCCGTCGACCGCCGGGAACGGGAACCAGCCGAGGTCGGCCAGCGGCTGCTGGTCCGGGGTGAGCGACGCGATGACGCCCGGGTCCCAGGCGCCCATGAGCTCCATCGCGGCCTGGTGGTTCGCGATCATGCCCGCGGAGGAGCCGGCGCCCTGCTGGGCGGTCGTGGTCAGGTAGCCGTCGTTGAACGGCTCCGTGCCGGCGAAGTCCTGCAGGTCCTCGCCCGCCTTCGTCCAGCACTCGTCGTCGAAGGACATGTCCTTGGCGGCCTGCGTCATGGTGTCCTGCGAGCACTCGCGCAGCGCGAAGAAGTAGTACCAGTGCGCGGCCGGCCAGGCGTCCTTGGCGCCCAGCGCGATCGGCTGGATGCCCGCGGCCTTGAGCTTGTCGACCGCGGCGCTGAGCTCGTCGACCGTCGTCGGCGTCTCGGTGATGCCGGCCTGCGTGAACAGGTCCTTGCTGTAGTAGATGCCGCCGGGGAGCACGGCCGTAGGGACGCCGTAGACGCCGCCGTCGACGGTGAACGCCGACAGGGACGCCTCGCCGAGCGCGTCGCGGGTCTCCTGGGTGAGCGCGTCGCTCAGGTCCATGGCCTGGCCGGCCTCGACGACGTCGGCCAGCTTGCCGCCGCCGCGCGCCATGAAGATGTCCGGCGCGTCGCCCGAGTTCAGCGCGGTCTGCAGCTTGCCGTCCATGTCCTCGTTCTGGATGGACTGGATGTTGATCGTGACGCCCGGGTTGGCCTCCTCGAACGCCGCGACGGTGTCCTCCCAGTAGGCCTTGCCGTCGCCCGTCGTCGAGTTGTGCCAGAACGTCATCGTGACGTCCCCGCCGTCCTCGCCGCCGGACCCCGAGTCGCCGCCGCCGCAGGCGGCCAGGGTCATGGCCGCCACGATCGCCGCGGCCGTGACCGCCAGCGTCTTCCGTGCCTTCATGATCTGCCCTCTTCGTTGAGTTGACCGTGGTCCACCCCGCCGGGGCCGGACCGTTCGCCGTCGGCGGGTGACCGCCGGGCGCCGTGCTCCTTCAGGCCTGCTCCCCGCGGCTGTGCCGGGACCGGACCTGCTCGTCACCAGTGACTGCACGAGGGACTCTGGCAGCCGCCGCGCGGACGTGTCAACCGTTGTCGATAACGTTTTAGTGACTATGCTGACGGCCATGGCGCAGCGGGTGACGATCACCGACGTCGCCCGCGAGGCCGGGGTCTCGGTGGCGACCGTCTCCAAGGTGGTGAACCAGCGGGACGGCATCGCGGCCGGCACCGCGAGCCACGTGCGCGCGGTCGTCGACCGGCTCGGCTACGAGTCCAGCCTCGTCGCGCGCGGCCTGCGCTCGCACCGCACCGGCGTCATCGGGGTGCTGGTCGCGGAGTTCGAGCCGTTCAGCTCCGAGATCCTCAAGGGCGCCGGAGCGGCGCTGCGGGACACCGAGCACGCGCTGCTCGCCTACACCGGCGGCGGCACCGGCCGCGCCGGCTGGGAGCACCGCTACCTCGCCCGGCTGAGCGGCACCCTCATCGACGGCGCGGTCCTGGTCACGCCGACGGTCCTGCACGCGGGGGCCTCCGTGCCGGTGGTGGCCGTCGACCCGCACGCCGGTCCGGGCGGCCTGCCGACCGTCGACTCCGACAACCTGCACGGCGCCGTGCTCGCGGTCCGGCACCTGCTCGGGCTGGGGCACCGGCGGATCGGGTTCCTGGGCGGGCGCAGCGACCTGGAGTCCTCCCGGCTGCGGGAGGCGGGCTACCGCGCGGCGCTGGCCGAGGCGGGCATCGCCGTCGACCCGGCGCTGATGCACGTGGCCGAGTACCGCCGGGACGCCGCCGACGCACCGACCGCGGCGATGCTGGCGCTCGACGACCCGCCGACCGCGCTGTTCGCGGCCAACGACCTGTCCGCCATGGGCATCCTGGACGCGGCCGCGCGGCTCGGGGTCCGGGTGCCGGCCGACCTGTCGGTGGTCGGCTTCGACGACGTGCCGGAGGCCGCCGCGACCACCCCGCCGCTGACCACCGTGCGGCAGGAGATCCAGGGGCTCGGGCGGGCCGCGGTGGCGATGCTGCTGGGGCTGCTGGGGGCGGACGGTGCCGGCACCGGGGCGGCCGGCGCGGGCGCGGCCGGCGCGGGGCAGCACGAGCGGCTGCCGACGCAGCTGGTGGTCCGCGGCACGACGGCGGTCCCGCGCCGCTAGGAGCTCGGACGGTGCGCCAGGAGCTCGGGGAGCCGACTCGTCCGCACGATGTGGTCCCGCAGGTCGGCCGAGAGATGGCGCGCGACGTAGACGAGGTACCGGCGCTGCGACTCCGGCGCCCGGTCGAAGATCGACTCGTGGTGCGCGACGCGGTTCCGCACCTCCCGCAGGGCCGACAGCGCGCGGTGCAGCTTCGCACGGTCGGCGCCTGCGACATACGCGGTGCGGAGCGTCCGCACCCAGAGCTGCTTCTCGTGCATGTCGTCGGTCAGGTACGTCCAGAACCCGAGGCCGAGCTCCGCCACCACCTTCCCGCGTGGGACGACGCCCTCCGTGTACCCGGAGCGCACCCGTGCCGACCGGATGCTGCTGCGCGGCGTCGCGTTCTTGTCCCGCCGCACGCCGCGCCGGTCCACAGCCCAGTGCGGCGGGAATGCTGCGAACGCCCCGGAGGCGTCGATCCAGTCGCTTCCGACCTCGGGTAGCCGGAGCAACGCCCGGTCGTACGCGTTGCGCAGCCCGACCTCGAGATGCCCGAGGTCGCGCAGGAAGGCCGAGGCGAGCTCGGCGTTCCAGTCGTAGAGCGCCAGCGCCAGGCCGACATCACCACCGGCCGCCTCGCGGTACTTCCGGAACCGCTCGGGCGTGAGCCAGTCGTCGACCCACGTCGGCGTCGACACTCCGCTCGACCTCCCGGTAACCTTGTCGGACGCGAGAGCTCCATGCGACCGCTGCGTGCACGTTGCTGGAGCCGAGGCTCTGGGAAGCCCCGGTATCGGTCCGCCGACCCGGGGCTTCTCGCCGTCCGAGGCGCCTGACCTGCGACCTGCGAGAGCCGCGCCTGAACGCTACGACGGCACCCCCGGCGCCGCGGCGCGGTCCACACGTGACATCACGCACTTGCGACCGGCGGTCGCCCGGCGCTAGCGAGCGGCGCGCGGTCGAGGCGAACGCGGCGCCTGGCGGACCGGTCGCGACAGGGTCGCCGGGAACGTCGCCGCAGGGCGGGGCCCCGCCGCCCGTGTCAGCCGGCAGCGACCCCGCGCAGCCGGTCCACCGACGACCGGGCGCCCGCGAGCCACGCGTCGGCGCCGGGCTCGGTCCACAGCTCGTACAGCTCGGACGTGTCCGGGTCCGCGAGCACCCGCTCCGCCTGCTCGAGCAGCCAGCGGGTCCGG
>Ga0164306_10000171_pt1 | contig 23957 bp, 30 predicted proteins | sample Whisoiple_242_MG_FD_110213 | JGI IMG/M metagenome (GOLD analysis project Ga0164306, IMG submission 110213) | Soil microbial communities amended with fresh organic matter from upstate New York, USA - Whitman soil sample_242_MG | ecosystem: Environmental > Terrestrial > Soil > Unclassified >... | reverse complement strand
TCGGCCCGTGCGCTCATCCGGGCGGTGCCCATGTTGTGCGTGGAGGGGTAGGGCGGCGTCCGGTGCACGCTGGTCGCGCCGACCGCCTCGTAGAGCAGCTCGGCCTGCCGGTAACCGTGGTCGCGCATCGCGACATCGTTCGGGTGGTCGTCGAAATGCACGTTCGGCACCGGCAACCCGTGCTTGTCGGTCACCGCGGAGTTCAGCGTGACCCGGTTCGTCTCCTGCGGCATGTCCTCGCCGACGATCCACAGGCCCGCCGTGTTCGCGTAGCCGTCCAGGATGGCGGTGAACGCCGGTCCCCAGGCGCCAGGATCGGCGAAGGCGGCCAGGAAAGGCACCCCCAACGACAACGTCTCCAGGTAGTACCCGCCGGCGAACCCGCGGGAGGGGTCGTGCCGCGATTCGTCCGCGATCAGGCCGGCCATCGTCTCACCGCGATGCATGTTCACCGGCTTGTCGAACTGCGCGTACACCGATCCGGTGGTGTGCCGCATGTAGTTCCGGCCGACCTGGCCGGAGGAGTTCGCCAGCCCGTCCGGGAACAATGCGCTGCCCGACAGCAGTAACAGCCGGGGAGTCTCGATGGCATTACCGGCGACGCAGACCACCCTGGCCCGTTGCCGGTGCAGGTTGCCCTCGCCGTCCAGGTACAGCACCGCGTCCGCGCGCCCGGAGTTGTCGTGGGTGATCTGCACGGCGTGCGAGTTCGGCCGCAGGTCGAGGTTGCCGGTGGCCAGCGCGCGGGGGATCTCCCGGACCAGCGTGCTCCACTTGGACTTGTTTTTGTCGCCCTGGAAGTTGAATCCGTCCTGGATCGATGCCGGTCGGCCGTCGTACGGTTCGGCGTTGGTGCCGTAGGGGCCGGTGGCGTAGAAGTGGTACCCGATCCGCTCGGCACCGTTCGCCAGCACCTTGTAATTGTTGTTGGCGGGCTGCGGCTTTCGCCCGCCCCGGTGGGTGCTGCCAATGTTGTTCTCGGCCTGCGTGTAGTACGGCGCCAACTGGTCGACGGTGATCGGCCAGTCCAACAGGTTGGCGCCCTCGATCCGCCCGTAATGACGGCGGGTCTGGAACTCGTGCGCGTTGAACCGCGGCGTCGCACCCGACCAGTGCGTCGTGGTGCCGCCGACCGCCTTCACAATCCAGGCCGGCAGGTTCGGGAAATCCTTTGCGATGCGCCAGGTTCCGGTGGTGGTGCGGGGATCGAGCCAGGCCATCTGGTTGAAGGCCTGCCATTCGTTGTTGACGTAGTCCTCGTTGGTCAGGTGCCCGCCGGCCTCCAGCAGCACGACGTGCACCCCGGCCATGGTCAGTTCGTTCGCCACCGTGCCGCCACCGGCGCCCGATCCGATGACGACGACCACCGAGTCGTCGTCGTGGTCGAACTCGGCCATCAGACGCTCGCCTTCGCTGGGTTCTGGTCGGCCGGCCGGGCGCCCTCGCGGGGATCCTGCTGAGTGGAGAGGGTCGCGGCCAGCTTGCCCTGGTTCTCCCCGGAATCGGGGGTCGGCGTGCTGGCGCGGTTGCCCGCAGCGGCGCCGGGAGCGCGCCAGATCGGCTCGAACTTCTCCGGTCCGTCGTACTCCTCGATCCGGGGCTCTGGCAGCCAGTCCAGGTCGTCGAAACCGCGATGCAGGTAGCCGCCCTTGTCGAACGAAGGCCCCTCGTACCCGAGAACCGTCCAGACCTCTTCGTCGTCGTAGAGGTTGAGCACCGTGGTGCGCCGGACGAACCCGAAGAAGTCCGTGCCCTCGATCCCCTTGAGCACCCGGTAGGCGTTGTCGTCGTCGAGTGCGCAGAAGTCACCACCGGCCAGGCCGTCCAGCGAGTTCAGGCCCTGCGTGAGCGCCACCCGGAACCAGGTGGAGGCCTGCGCCTCCTTCAGGATGATGTCGGCCGTCCGCTCGTAGGGGCCGTCGGGAATCCGGGAATGCGGAAAGGCGACCCGGATGACCCGGATCAGCACCGTCCTGGCGTGCTCGGTCAGCTGGGTCTCGTTGAGCTGCGGGAACTTTGCGGGAAACGTCATTGTCAGTCCCTGATGTCCGGTGCGCGGGTGTCGAGAATGCTTGAGTCCGAACGGCAATGCACCGCGGCGGCGCAGGGATGCGTCGTGTCGCGGCGATGCGTCCGACCCTTGCACGGTAGGTTCTGCCCGCAGCCGGCGCAACAGATCGCCGGAACCGCCTCAGCCGACCATCGAACCGATTCGCGGGAACGGCCTGGTGGAGAACACATCCTCCACCCGCACCTCGAAGTACTCGGCGATGCGCAGCGCCAGCAGCAGGCTCGGGCTGTACTCACCACGTTCCAGATATCCGACGGTCTGGTAGTGCACGCCCACCGCCTCCGCGAGTTGACGGCGAGTGATCCCGCGCTCGGCCCGCAGCACGGCCAGTCGGTTGTGCAGCGTCGCCGGCGTCGGCGCATCAGACACGTTGCAGCGCCTTCTCCCGGCGCGCAGCAACGCTGGAGCCGGATTCACGACGGGCCATGCGGCGCAACAACATCGGCGCCAGGATCAGCCCGCCGATCGCCCAGATCAGCAGCACGCCGATGGTGAGCAGCGTCCGCCAGCTGCCGCCGATCTCCGCGACGACCGCGGATTCCGGTAGCAGGGTGGACCGCAGGCCAAGACCCAGCCAATAGGTCGGGGTCAGTTGGCCGAGGATCTGTACCCAGGTCGCCATGGTGGCCAGCGGACTGAAGATCCCGGACACCCACACCACAGCGCCCATCACCAACATCCCCCAGCCGCCAACCGATCTCGGGTTCTTGAACACCGAGCCGATGATGAAACCGAGCGGCAGCACGGCGAACAGGCCGAGGATCAGATAGCCCACCGCACCCAGCGCCGCCCAGAATCCGTCGGCCATCAACCCGGGGACGAAGAACGCAGCCGGGACCAGCACCAGCACCATGCTGAACGCGATCTCCAGCAGCACCCTGGTCAGCTGGCCGCTGACGTACCCGACGGTGCCGTAGGGGACCGCCTTCAGCCGCAGCAGGGTGCCGTCCTCACGCTCGGTGGCCAGCACGGTGGCGACCCCGAAGGCGCCGGCGAACGCAACCTGTAGGGCCAGCAGACCGGGCAGCATGAAGGCCGCGACCGAGACGTCGGTGCCGGGCACGGTGCCGTTGCGGTTGAGCCACAACACCACCAGCAGCACCACTGAGACGATGACGTAGTAAGCGATGTCCTGGCCGGCCCGGACACTGTTCATGAACTCGATCCGACCGCGCCTGACCCCGCAGCGCATCGCATAACCGGCGGCGTTCATCGATCCGACTCCTGTTCCTGCGCAACCATGGTCAGGTACGTGCTCTCCAAGCTGGGTCGCTGCACCTCGAGATCCCGGATGACGCCGAACGGCCCGGCGGCGGTCCGCTCCTGGTCGAACAGCTCCCGGACGAAGGCCGTCGGGTCGGGCGTCGCGTGCACCTGCCGCTGGCCGTCCTGGGTCCACCGCACCTCCGCGGTGCCGGCGACCGCGTGGGCGAGTTCCTCTGCGCTGCCGTCGGCAACGATGCGGCCGTGGTTGAGGATCAGGATCCGATCGGCGAGCTTCTCGGCCTCGTCCAGGTCGTGGGTGGTGAGCAGGATCGTGGTGTCCTGCAGATCGGACAGCCGATGCACCAGATCGTGGAAGTCCCGCCGGGCGGCCGGATCGAAGCCGGCGGTCGGCTCGTCCAGGAACAACAGTTCCGGCCGGCCGACGATGCCGATGGCCACATCGAGCCGCCGTCGCTGACCGCCGGACAACGCAGAGACCTTCTTGTTGCGGTGCTCGGTCAGCCCGACCGTCTCGATCAGCTCGTCGGTGGGGTAGGGCCGCTGCCGGTGCGGTTCGGAATAGGGCAGGTAGAACGACCCGAGATGGTCGAGCAGCTCCCACACCCGCCAGCGGCCGTGGTCGCGCCAGGACTGCAGCACCACACCGATTCTCGCCCGCCACTGCTCATCGGCCGTTGCCGGATTCTCGCCCAGCACCGAGACGTTTCCCGCCGACGGCAGCCGGAATCCCTCGAGGATCTCGATCGTGGTGGTCTTGCCGGCCCCGTTCGGCCCGAGCAGGACCAGCACCTCGCCCCGGTTGATGGTGAAACCGACGCCGTGCAGAACGTCGTTGGTGCCGTACCGCATCCGCAGATCGGTGACCTCGACGACAGCAGTCTGCTCCAACGTGTGTGACGCCATGTAGTAGTTGTACTACCGGCCGACAGGTATGCGCAACGGCGTTTGCGGGAATCGGGCAGTGGGAGAATGGCCGGAGTCAGCACCACCTGCCAGTGTCTGGGAAGGCCTCTTTCGTGTTCGAAACTCTGTCCGACCGGCTATCCACGGTCTTCTCGAACCTGCGCGGCAAGGGTCGGCTGACCCCGGCCGACATCGATGCGACGTGCCGCGAGATCCGGATCGCGCTGCTCGAGGCCGACGTCGCCCTGCCTGTGGTGCGCACCTTCATCGCGAAGATCAAGGAGCGGGCGACCGGCGCGGACGTCTCCGCAGCGCTGAACCCGGCACAGCAGGTCATCAAGATCGTCAACGAAGAGCTGATCGCCATCCTCGGCGGCGAGACCCGGCGGTTGACCTTCGCCAAGAACCCGCCGACGGTGATCATGCTGGCCGGCCTGCAGGGCGCGGGTAAGACCACGCTCGCCGGCAAGCTCTCGCTGTGGCTCAAGGGACAGGGACACACCCCGCTGCTGATCGCCTCCGACCTGCAGCGGCCCAACGCCGTACAGCAGCTGCAGATCGTCGGCGAACAGGCCGGCGTGCCGGTCTGGGCACCGGAGCCGGGCAGCGGTGTCGGTGACCCGGTGGCCGTCGCCAAGAGCGGCATCGAGCACGCCATGGTGCGGCTACACGACATCGTCATCGTGGACACCGCCGGCCGGCTCGGCGTCGACGCCGAGATGATGCAGCAGGCGGTCGACATCCGGGACGCCGTCGATCCCAACGAAATCCTGTTCGTGGTCGACGCGATGATCGGTCAGGACGCGGTGGCCACGGCCGAGGCGTTCCGGGACGGCGTCGGGTTCACCGGGGTGGTGCTCACCAAGCTCGACGGCGACGCCCGCGGTGGCGCCGCCCTGTCGGTGCGGTACGTCACCGGCAAGCCGATCATGTTCGCGTCCACCGGTGAAAAGCTCGCCGACTTCGACACCTTCCACCCGGACCGGATGGCCTCCCGGATCCTGGGCATGGGCGACATGCTCACCCTGATCGAGCAGGCGGAGCAGCACTTCGAGGCCGATCAGGCCGAAGCGATGGCGGCCAAGATGGCCGGCAACGACTTCACCCTGGAGGACTTCCTGCAGCAGATGATGATGCTGCGCAAGATGGGCCCGATCGGTGGGCTGTTGGGCATGTTGCCGGGGGCCGGGCAGATGAAGGAGGCGCTGGCGAACGTCGATGACCGCGACATCGACCGGACAGCGGCCATCATCCAGTCGATGACCCCGGCCGAGCGGGCCGAACCCAAGATCATCAACGCCTCCCGCCGGCAGCGCATCGCCCGCGGCTCCGGTTCGACGGTCTCCCAGGTCAACGCCCTGGTCGACCGGTTCTTCGAGGCCCGCAAGATGATGTCCTCGATGGCCGGCCGGTTCGGCATGCCCGGCGGTCGACCGTCCAACCGCAAGGCGGCCAAGGGCCGCAAGGGCAAGCGTTCGACCGGCCGCGGGCCGACTCCACCCAAGGTGAAGGGGATGCCGGGTGGGTTCCCAGGGTTGGGCGGGGGGGCCGGACACAGCGCGTTGCCACCGGGGATGGGCGGCGCCGGCGGAATGGGTGCTCAGCCCCCAGCCCAGAATTTCGGGCTGGACCAGCTTCCGCCCGGCTTCGACCCGTCCCAGCTGAAGTTCCCCAAAAAGTGATCACCCAGCAGTGATTGCCGAGAAGTGACCGATCTTCGGGTTCGCGGAGTGGACCCGGCCACCGGTGAGCCGGTGGACCTGTGGATCAGCGGCGGCCGGTTCGTCGACGGCCCGGTCGCCGACGCCGTCGAACTGTCCGGCTGGGTGCTGCCCGGGTTCGTCGACGCGCACTGCCATGTCGGCTATTCGCCCGCCGGAGCCGCCACCCTCGACGAGGCGGAACAACAGGCAACGACCAACCTGGACGCGGGCGCACTCGCTCTGCGGGACTGCGGATCGCCGGTGGATACCCGGCCGTTGGTCGGCCGGGACGACCTGCCGGTGCTGATCAGGGCGGGTCGGCACATCGCGAGGACCAAGCGGTACATCCGCGAATTGGGCGTGGATCTGGACGACCCTGCCGAGCTGCCGGCCGAGGTGGCCAGGCAGCTGGCGTACGGCGACGGCTGGATCAAGATCGTCGGGGACTGGATCGACCGGTCGCTGGGCGATCTGGCCCCGCTGTGGCCCGACGACGTGCTCACCGAGGCCATCGCCGTCGCACATGCCGGCGGAGCCAGGGTGACCACCCACGTCTTCGGCGAGGACGCGCTGCCCGGGCTGCTCGCGGCGGGCGTCGACTGCATCGAGCACGGCACCGGGCTCACCGACGACACCATCGCCACCGCCGCCGCCCGTGGGGTCCACCTGGTCCCCACGGTGATCAACATCGCGAACTTCCCCTCGTTCGCCGATGCGGCCGGCCGGTTCCCCACCTACGCCAAGCACATGCGGGACCTGCACCGACGCAACGCGCACATGATCACCGACGCCGTTGACGCCGGGATCGCCGTGCATGCCGGGACCGACGCCGGCGGGTACGTCGAGCACGGCCGGGTGGCCGACGAGGTGACCGCGATGGCCGAGCTGATCGGCACCCGGGAAGCGCTGTACGCCGCGTCGCACAGCGCCCGAGAATGGCTTGGGCTGCCCGTTCACCAGCTCGGCGCCGCCGCCGATCTGGTGCTCTACGCCGAGGATCCGCTCTCCGACATCGGCGTGCTGTACCACCCGGCGGTGGTCATCCGGGCGGGCCGGATCGCGCGTGGGTCTGCCGGCTGATCATCGTGTGACAGAATGGTCGGGTTACGGCTGCCGTCCGGCCCCTCTCTCCGGGCGCGGCCGCCATTGGTGCGTCCGGATCCGCAGCCCCACGCGGAGCCGTCGGCGCCCGCCCTCAAAGTCTGCAAGGAGTACTCCACCACCGTGGCTGTCAAGATCAAGCTCGCCCGTTTCGGAAAGATCCGCGAGCCGTTCTATCGCATCGTCGTCGCCGACGCCCGCACCCGCCGTAGCGGCCGGGCGATCGAGAACATTGGGCTCTACCACCCGAAGGCCGACCCGAGTGTCATCCAGGTCGACTCGGACCGGGCGCAGTACTGGCTCGGCGTCGGCGCGCAGCCGACCGAGTCGGTGCTGTCGATCCTCAAGGTGACCGGCGACTGGCAGAAGTTCAAGGGCCTGCCGGGCGCCGAGGGCACCCTGCGGGTGGCCGAGGCCAAGACCGACAAGCGCTCGCTGTACGAGGCCGCGATGGCCCAGGTCACCGGCGACGACGCGAACTCGGCGACCACGCCGAAGAAGAAGGCCGCAAAGCCTGCAGCCGAGGCTCCCGCTGAAGCCGCAGAAAGCACCGACGCGTCGTGAGCGTGCTCGAGGACGCCCTGGAGCATCTGGTTCGGGGCATCGTCGACAACTCCGATGACGTCAGCGTCGAGCTGACCACCGGACGCCGGGGTCGCACCCTGCAAATCCGGGTGCACCCGGACGACCTGGGCAAGGTCATCGGCCGCGCCGGCCGGACCGCCACCGCACTGCGCACCGTGATGTCGGCGGTGGGCGGTCGGGGCATCCGGGTCGACGTCGTCGACACCGACCGCTGAACAGCGGGCAGTCGATGGACGTGGTGGTCGGCCGGATCGGTCGACCGCACGGACTGCGGGGTGAGGTCACCGTCCAGGTCAGCACGGACGACCCGGACGAACGGTTCGCGGCCGGCGCGGTGCTCGGCACCGATCCGGCCGACCGCGGTCCGTTGACCGTCACCAGCATGCGGCGCTCCGGGCCGGTCCTGGTGCTGGGCTTCGCCGGCTACCCCGATCGCAACGCCGCGGAGACGCTGCGCGGTACGACGTTGACCCTGGATGCCGCGGAGTTGCCCGGCACCGACGACCCGGACGAGTTCTACGATCACCAGCTCATCGGGCTGACCGTCGTGGACAACGCCGGCGTCGTGCTGGGCACGGTGGTCGAGGTCCTGCACCCACCCGCCGCTCCGGTGCTCGCGGTGGACCGGCCCGACGGCTCCCAGGAACTCGTGCCCTTCGTGTCGGCGATCGTGCCGGAGGTCGATCTGGCTGCCGGCCGCCTGGTGGTCGAGCCACCGGACGGAATGTTCGCTTGAGAGGTCGGTACCGATGCGGATCAGTGTGATCACGATCTTTCCCGGGTACCTCGATCCGCTCCGGGAGTCGTTGCTGGGCAAGGCGATCGCCGAGCACGTGGTCGAGCTCAGTGTGCACGACCTGCGTTCGTGGACCACCGATCGGCACCGCACGGTCGACGACTCGCCGTACGGGGGAGGCCCCGGAATGGTGATGAAACCGGACGTATGGGGCCGGGCTCTGGACGAAATCGCCACTCCGCTCGAGCCGCAGCCGCCGACCCTGGTGGTGCCGACGCCGGCCGGTCGTTCGTTCACCCAGTGCACGGCGACGGAGCTGGCCGCGACCGACCATCTGATCTTCGCCTGCGGCCGGTACGAGGGCATCGACCAGCGGGTGATCACCGACGCGGCCACCCGCATGCCGGTCCTCGAGCTGTCCATCGGGGACTACGTGCTGGCCGGCGGTGAAGTGGCGGCGATGGTGATGATCGAGTCGATCACCCGGCTCATCCCCGGTGTGTTGGGCAATCCGAACTCGGCGCCGGAGGATTCCTTCTCCGGTGACCTGGCCGGCCTGCTGGAGGCCCCCAGCTACACGCGTCCTCCGGTCTACCGCGGACTCGCGGTGCCGGCCGTGCTGACCAGCGGTGACCACGCTGCTGTTGCGGCGTACCGCAGGGCGGAGTCGCTGCGCCGGACCGAGACCAATCGGCCCGACCTGATCGGGCGCACCACGGCCGGCTGATCACCGGTTTCCTGTTCCGGGGTGCCGTCTGGCACAATGGAGCGGTTGCCATCTGCCGGTCACGGCGAAAGAAATCGTGGCGACCACCAGCGCGCATTGCAGAACTGACCGCGCGCGCTACCTGCTGATACTGACGAGGACACCGACATGAACACCCTTGACGCGCTGGACGCCGCCTCGCTGCGGTCCGACATCCCGGACTTCCGTCCCGGTGACACGGTCAAGGTGCACGTGAAGGTCATCGAGGGCTCGCGCTCCCGGATCCAGGTCTTCGCCGGGCACGTCATCCGCCGCCAGGGCGGCGGCATCCGCGAGACCTTCACCGTTCGCAAGATCAGCTTCGGCGTCGGCGTCGAGCGCACCTTCCCGGTGCACTCCCCGAACCTGGACCGGATCGAACTGGTCACCCGCGGCGATGTCCGCCGGGCGAAGCTGTACTACCTGCGGGACCTGCGCGGCAAGGCCGCCAAGATCAAGGAAAAGCGCCAGGGGCGCTGACCGCGCCGCATCACGGCAAGCTGACACCCGCGCCGTAGCCTGACCGTGATGAGTGACAAAGACGGAGAATCGGTGGCGTCGGAACCAGATGCGGATTCCGGCGCCAACGACGCCAGGGATGCCGACGAACCGACCGGCCGACGGCGCCGAGGCCCGGCCAAGAAGCGCCCGTTCTGGATCGAACTGCCGATTCTCATCGTCATCGCCTTCGGCCTGACGTTCTTGATCCAGACCTTCGTCGCCAAGGTGTATTACGTGCCGTCCGGTTCCATGGAGCAGACGCTGCACGGCACGGCCAGTGGCGGCGACCGCATCCTGGCCAACAAGATCGTCTACGACTTTCGCGATCCGCAACAGGGTGACGTGGTCGTCTTCGCCGGCCCCGCCACCTGGGCGCCGGAGGCCCGGATCGCCGGCCCCACCACGTGGTTCGGCAGCCTGATGCAGTCCGTCGGGTCGGTGGTCGGCATCGCGCCGCCGAACGAGAAGGACTACGTCAAGCGGGTGATCGCGGTCGGCGGTCAGACAGTGATGTGCTGCGACGCCGAGGGTGCCGTCACGGTCGACGGCCGGTCGCTGGTCGAGCCCTACATCTATGAACCGATCGAGTTCGTCCCGGGTCAGCTGGACTGCACCACCACGCAGATGTCCAGACGCTGCTTCGGCCCGGTGACCATCCCCGAGGGCGAGCTGTGGGTGATGGGCGATCACCGTTCGGATTCCGCGGACTCCTCGTACCAGTGCCAGGGTCTGCCGCCCACCAGCGGCGCCGTCTGCCAGGGGCCGATTCCGGTGGACAACGTGATCGGCAAGGCGATCTTCATCGTCATGCCACCGTCGCGGTGGGGGACAATCGGTAACCCCGACATCGATCCCGACAACCCGGCGAACTGATGACAGCAGCCCAGCAGCAACGTCCCGGCCGGGTCGGCGCCGTCCCGGTCCAGCGTCAACCGGCCAAGCCGGTGATCCGTCGGCCGAGCCTGCGTTTCGAAAAGGAACTCTTCCGCGGCGGACCCACCCGGCTCGCCGCGATGGACGAGGTCGGCCGCGGCGCGCTGGCCGGTCCGGTGAGCATCGGCGTCGTGGTGATCACGCCGTCGATCGGGCGGGTACCCCCTGGCCTGGCGGATTCGAAGCTGCTCACCCCGGCGGCGCGGGAGCAGTTGGTCCGGCCGATCCGCCGCTGGGTGACCGAATACGCCGTCGGCCACGCCAGCCCGGCGGAGATCGACGAGATCGGCATCATCGCGGCACTCAGGACAGCGGGCCGAAGGGCGCTGGCCGCCCTGTCCGGCCCGGTCGACGCCGTGCTGCTGGACGGCAATCACAATTACCTGACGACACCGTCGGTGCTGGCTGCCGCCTCTGACGATCTGCCGCTGTTCGAGTTGGAGGTCGAGTCGACCGCCCCGACCGAGCCACCGGTGCACGTCAAGATCAAGGCCGACATGACCTGCGCGGCCGTGGCCGGGGCGAGTGTGCTGGCGAAGACCGAACGCGACCGGCTGCTGGTCGAGATGGACCCCCGGTTCCCGCGCTACGGCTTTGCCGAGAACAAGGGTTACGGCACCCCGGAGCACGTGGCGGCGCTGCGCGAGTACGGTCCGTCCACGGTGCACCGGCGCAGTTGGCGGCTGCCCGGCGAGGAGCCCGACCTGTTCTGCGAGTCGACGGACCTGCTGGTCGGGCCTGAGGGGATGATGAGTCAGTGAGCGCTGAAGACCTCGAGCAGTACGAGACCGAGATGGAGCTCCAGCTCTATCGCGAGTACCGCGACATCGTCGGCCAGTTCTCGTACGTGGTGGAGACCGAACGCCGGTTCTATCTGTGCAACGCGGTGGATCTGCAGGTGCGGAACCCCGACGGTGACATGTATTTCGAGCTGCGGATGTCCGATGCGTGGGTGTGGGACATGTACCGGCCGGCGCGTTTCGTCAAGAACGTCCGGGTGGTGACGTTCAAGGACGTCAACGTCGAGGAACTCGACAAGCCGGATCTGCGGTTGCCGGAAGAAAATCCGTTCGGCTGAGCCGGCACAACCATCGATGACCGCCCAGTTGAACACCTACGACGTCGATCAGCTCCGCGCGCGCTTCCCGGCCCTGGCGTCCGGGGTCGCGCATTTCGACGGACCGGGCGGCTCCCAGGTCCCGGACGCCGTCGCCGACGCGATCCGCACGACGCTGGTGGCCGGAGTGTCCAACCGCGGCCGGATGACGGCGGCGGAGCGGTACGCTGACGCGGTGGTGCTGGCGGCCCGGCAGGCAATGGCGGACCTGCTCGGTGCCGACCCCGGCGGGATCGTCTTCGGCCGCAGCATGACCCAGCTGACGTTCGACCTGTCGCGGGCATTGGCGAAGACCTGGCAACCCGGTGACGAGGTGGTGGTCACCCGGCTCGACCACGATGCCAACATCCGGCCCTGGCTGATCGCGGCCGAATCGGCCGGAGCAGTGGTCCGGTGGGCGGAGTTCGACCCGGCGACAGGCGAGCTCCCGGTCGAGAACGTGGCCAAGGTGATCACACCGCGGACCCGCCTGGTGGCGGTGACCGCTGCTTCGAACCTGCTCGGCACCCGCCCCCGATTGTCCGAGATCACTGCACTGGCACACGATGTCGGGGCGTTGTGCTTCGTCGATGGCGTGCACTTCACGGCGCACGCGCCGGTGGATGTCGACGCCATCGGCGCCGACCTCTACGCGTGTTCGCCCTACAAGTTTCTCGGGCCGCACTGCGGGGTGGTGGCCGGGCGGGTGTCGCTGCTGGAACAGCTGCGGCCCGACAAGCTGCTGCCGTCAACCGATGTCGTGCCCGAGCGGTTCGAGCTCGGCACGCTGCCCTACGAGCTGCTGGCCGGAACCACCGCCGCCGTCGAGTTCCTGGCCGACCTGGCGCCGCCGGCGCCGACCCGTCGTGAGCAGCTCGTCGCGGCGATGAGCCTGGTGGAGGAGCACGAGGACCGGCTGCGGTCCGTCATCGAGGAAGGGCTTGCCACGCTGCCCGGCGTGGAGGTGCGATCCCGCGCCACCGTTCGCACACCGACCCTGTTGCTGACCTTCGAGAACCGCGATCCGGTGGAGGCCTATCGGTTCCTTGCCGAGCGGGACATCAACGTGCCGGCGGGTTCGTTCTACGCGATCGAGGCCTCCCGATTCCTCGGGTTGGGGGACGCCGGCGGCCTGCGGGTGGGTTTGGCGCCGTACTCCAGCCGGTCCGATGTCGACAGGTTGCTCAATGCCCTGACAGAGTTCACCAGGTGAGCATCGACCCGAGCCGGATCGACATCGAGTTCGATCCGCAACGGCAACACATGGTCGGCGTCTCGGCGCACGGCCTGATGCGCTTCGATGTGCCGTTCATCAGCGAGATCGTGCCCGGGCTGTGGCTCGGCGGGTGTGAGGACGGATTGATCCTGCCCTCGTTCATCGAGCACCTGGTCTCGCTGTACCCGTGGGAGCGGTACACGGTCAACCACGAGCTGCACAGCACGCTCGAGGTGCGGATGTACGACAGTGTCGACCAGGCCTTCGACCAGATCGACGGGATCGCGGCCTGGGTCAACATCTGTCGGTCCGCGGGGCCGACGCTGGTGCACTGCCAGGCCGGTCTGAACAGGTCGAGCCTGGTCACCGCCAGAGCACTGGTGCTGAGTGGGCTGACCGCCGACGAGGCGATCGCGCTGATCCGAGAGAAGCGCTCACCGGCGTGCCTGTGCAACCCGTCCTTCGAACGGTGGCTGCGGCTCACCCAGTAAGCCGTGGATCAGCCGCCGAACACCGCCGTCTGGGTCAGCACGAAATACACCACCGCGAAGATCACCACCGTGAGCAGCGCCATCAGCAGCAGCGACATCCGCGAAGCCTGGGGCTGGATCCGCACGCCGCCCATGTTCCACACCGTCGCGTCCGAGCCAGGAGCCTTCGGATTGCTGCCGTTGAAGGTGCTGCAGGCCAGGTACCGGCCGTACTGCTCGTTGGTGCGCTCGATGATCGCGCCCTTCTTGCAAACCGGGCACCGCTGACCCTTGCGGACCGGTTCCTCCATGCTCCGGAGCCTAATCGTTGGCCGCTCGCCGTCGGCGCCGGTGCACACCGCACCGGTTTCGACCGGTAGCTGCGGGGAACTGCTCGGGTGGGAGAATTGGCTCCTACTGCTCGAATGTGAACGCCCATCGAAAGGCATCGACATGTTCCGTATCGCACTTGGTCTTGTCATCGGTTACGTGCTCGGCTCCAAGGCCGGCCGCGAACGGTACGAGCAGATCGTCCGGCTCGGTTCGAAGATCGCCGACAACCCCGCGGTCCAAGGTGCCGCCGGCTTTGTCCGGGCGAAGGTGTCGGGACTGCTGTCCGGCCGGAAGCGCACTCCCGCCCGCCCGGATGCCGCCTACCTCGATGCGGAGTCGCCGATCACTCCGGCCCCGACGCTGCGCGCTGCCGGCTGATCCGTCAGCCGTCGAACGGATGTGCTCTACGGTGATGGCATGGAATTTCGCCACCTCGGCCGCTCCGGCCTCAAGATCTCGTCGATCACCTACGGCAACTGGTTGACCCATGGGTCCCAGGTCGAGAACGACGTCGCAACCCAGTGCGTGCGAGCCGCTCTCGATGCCGGGATCACCAGCTTCGACACCGCCGATGTCTACGCCAACGGGCGCGCCGAGTCGGTGCTCGGTGACGCGCTGTCCGGTGAGCGACGCGAGTCTCTGGAGATCTTCACCAAGGTCTACTGGCCGACCGGCCCGAAGGGGCACAACGATGTCGGTCTCTCGCGCAAGCACATCGCCGAGTCGATCAACGCCTCGCTGACCAGGCTGCGGACGGATTACGTCGATCTCTACCAGGCGCATCGGTTCGACACCGAGACTCCGCTCGAGGAGACGATGCAGGCGTTCGCCCAAGTGGTCCGGCAGGGGAAAGCGCTCTACATCGGGGTCAGTGAGTGGACCGCGGATCAGCTTCGTCAGGGTCACGCGCTGGCCGAAGACCTTGGCATCCAGCTGATCTCGAGCCAACCGCAGTACTCGATGCTGTGGCGGGTGATCGAGGACGAGGTTGTTCCGACCTCCGCTGAGCTGGGTGTGTCACAGATCGTCTGGTCCCCGGTGGCCCAGGGAGTGCTCACCGGGAAGTACCGGCCCGGCGCCGCCCCGCCGGCCGGGTCGCGGGCCACGGACGAGAAGGGCGGCGCCGACATGATCAAACGATTCATGGACGACGACGTGCTCGCCCGGGTCGCCGATCTCCGGCCGATCGCTGATGAGCTGGAGCTGACGATGGCGCAGTTGGCCGTCGCCTGGGTGCTGGCCAATCCGAATGTCGCCGCCGCGCTGGTGGGCGCGTCCCGGCCCGAACAAGTCGCGGAGAACGTCAAGGCGGCGGGGGTCCGGTTGCCCGACGATGCGTTGCGCCGGATCGACGAGGTTCTCGGCGATGTCGTGGTGCGAGATCCGTCCATGACAGCGAAGAATGCCCCGCAGAAGCGCCCGGCCTGATCGCGGCAGCTACTGCACGGTGAATTCGGCTACCCGGCTGCGGGCCACCCCACGCAGCACGCCGGCCGGTGGTCGCGCTCCTGGCTCGTCGCACTGATAGCACCCGACGATCCGGTAACTGCCTGGTTCGGTGATCCGGTACCAGTGCAGCAGGTCGATCGTGGTGCTGACGGTTGCGTCCGGATCGAGTGGCGCGTAATCGGAGTCGTCGGAGATGTCCCGGTCGTACTTGAGCCTGCCGTACTCGGCGTCCAGCTCGAAGTAGATCTCCCTGGGGAAACTCTCCTCGTATCCCGGGCTCATCCGCCGGTTGATCAGCACCGCTTCGGGCCCGCGGTTGGTCACCGAGACGGTGACCTCGGCCGGCTCCGAGCGGCGCAGTGCACCCGACGGCAGCTGCAGGTCCACCTGCAGGGTCATGGTTTGACCACCGCGTTGAACCCGGTCAAGGTCGTCTGATCGGCCGCCGACAGCGGTTTGGGTGCCTTGGCGAGCCGGGCCCTGACCTTGTTGCGCACCTCGACGAACTTGCCGAAGTTCGCCCGCCGCTGGTCGGCCGGCATCAGGTTCCATTGCGCCAGCGCGCGTTGGGCATCGTTCATGAATCCGGCGAGGTCCTCCTCGTCCATGCCCTTGGACAGGATCTCGACCCGCTCGCCGAGGAATTCACTGATCGGGAGGTCCGCGATTCCGGCCCGGTTCTGCCGCACGTGCTCGAACTCGTGCGCGACCGTGTGCACCAATCCGGCGAACCCCTGGGTGAAGGCGTTCGGCGAGACGGTGATCCTCGAATTTCCGGGGATGGCCTGGTCTGTCGTCGTCGCGTTGTTCGGGTCGGCGGTGTCGAAATGGATGTCCACCAGGCCGTTCTCGTCCAGGCGGTAGAAGTCGATGATCGCTCGGATGGCGCTGTTCTGACTGCCGGCACCGGCCAGACCCATCACCAGTGGGTTGATGGTGATCCGGCCGATCGCACCGTCCTCCTTCAGCCCGGCGCCGTTCTGGAAGTTCGCCACCCGCTGCACGGTGTCGGCGTTGAACACACCGTCCGGGGTCGCACCGATGAAGGCCTGGATCGCCCGGATCGAACGCGGGTCACGCAATTTCGACCGGTTGAAGGCGATGGCCGCCTTCTCCTGTTTCGGCTTCAGCAAGGTCGGCGTCGGTCCCACCGCCGCTGCCGCCGGCGCGGGGAGGGCCAGCTGCGCGGTGATGGTGTCCCGGATCTTGGCGGAATTGGTCATGGCGGTCGGGCCGAGGGTGATCACCCGAAGGCCGCCGCCCTCGAAGGTGGTTGCACCGGCGGCTGCCTGCGCGGCCTTGAAGCTCACCGTCAGTGCGTTCGTTCTGGTGGGGATGGCGAAGAAGTCGGCGGCGGCGTAGATCCCGTAGTCGTGCTGATTGTTGGTGACGCAGCGAGCCACCACCGCGTCCAGCGTCGGCTGATCCACCTGACCGGTCGCTACGATGCCGGCCGTCTGTTGGAACGTGGCAACCGCCTGTGCCGAGATCGGACCGAAGCTCCCGTCAACGGCCGTGCGGACGATGACCTGGATGACCCGCACCGAGTTGATGTCGTAGAGACCGCGGTTGAACGTGATGGCCGTCTTCTCCTGGGCCGGCGTCAGCGGCCCGGGAGCGCGTTGGACGACCACCTGCGCATCCAGCAGTCGCGACACCGTGACTTGATCCGCTCGACCGGTCCCGTTGGCCAGCAGCCGGGACGCGGGGTGCGCACCTCCGACCATCTCCCGCACGGCCTGGTTACCGGCCTGTTGTTGCAGCAACGAGGCGAGAGTGGATCCCCCGGCCATGGGTCGGCGGGCTCGTCGATCGGCGTCCCGATGCGGCGCCGCGACGGCCCTGCTGGTCCCTTGCGGCATCTGACCTCCAGAGTCGCGACCGGCCGGCGACGTGGTTTTTCGCTCCCTCCAGGGTATGGCGCCACCCCACCGACCTCGGAGAACCGAGGCAAATCGTGCCCGAAGGTGCAGTTCGGGATAGTTCGGGCGGAGATAAGTGATTCCCCGTTTACTGCGGCCCGATCCTGGGCACCACAGAGGCGAACGTATCCGCCGCGAGAATTGGAGTTACACCATGGCAACTATCCTGTGGATCCTGGCCGTCATTCTGGTCGTATCGGGGATCTTCGCGATCTTCCGTAAACAGGTGCTCTGGGGTGTCGTGCTGATCGTGGTCGGCCTGCTGGTGGGGCCGGGTGGGGTCAGCATCTTCACCTGATCCAACCTGGGCAGTTCACCGAACAGGCACCCTGTTCCGTCGCATGCCGACGGCACAGGGTGCTTTGTCATCTGTGGCCGATCACGGCCCACCCCGCCAATGATCGATCCGATGGTGGTCGGGGGTGAAACCGTTGGCGACACCCCACAGCACCGCTTGGGTGCGGCTGGTGACGCCGATCTTGCGATAGATGTTGCGGATGTAGGACTTCACGGTGTTCGGGCTGAGGTAGGAAATCGCTGCCACGTCCGCATTGCTCAGTCCCTGGGTGATCAGGGCGAGGATCTCGGACTCCCGGTCGCTCAGCCCCTCGGCGCGACCCGGCCAACTCAGCGCACTGGTGGTTCGACTCCGGGTGGGCGGCGCGCTGACCACCACCTCGCCGGCATGAACCGCCTCAAGCGCGAGCACGAGATCCCGTGCCGGGAGTGTTTTGGACAGGTACCCGTGGGCGCCCTGACGACGGGCGCCGGCGATCAGCTCGGGATCGAAGTTCCAGGTGTAGACCACCACCTTGCGCGCCCTGGGGTTGTCGACCAGCACACTGATTTCCTGCTGATCGGACTCCGGCTGGGCGAAGGAGTCGTAGAGCACCACGTCGACGTCCTGCTTCAACGGCTTGTTGGTGTCGATCTCCGCCACTGTCACTCGGTCGCGGTAGGGATCCAGCATCTGGGCTATCCCGAGCAGCACGACGTCGTAGTCGTCGACCAGCGCGACCGTGATCGGCGGGTTCTGCGCAGGCTCGGGCACCGGGACAGATTAACCCTCCCAGGGGTGTACCGGACCAGCCCTAGGGGTGGTTGATTGGGAAGGTCGGGATGTACCGGAGAAGGGATTCGACGGTGAAAAGTGCTGCAGCATGGGGGCTTCGTTCGGCGCAGATCGCCGAGGTACTTCGCGTGGGCGCACAGCGCGACTCCGGTGACGGCGCGTTGACCGCGCTGCTGGAGCTGGCGGTCGAAACAGGCGGATGGTCGTCCGGCAGCATCACCGAGGTGACGGCGGACCCGGGCCCTGTCACGGTCACCACCGTCGGAGACGTCGCGCCCGTCGTCGACCTCCTGCAGCGGCAACTCGGCGAGGGGCCGATGTTCGACGCCATGGGGGATGACCAGGTGCAGCACGTTTCCGACCTCGCGGTCGGCGACAGATGGTCGCGGTGGTCGGCCGCAGCGATGTCGGCCGGGGTGCGGTCGACGCTGGTGCTGCGGCTGTTCACCGATCGGACGCTCGGCACCATGAATCTGTACTCGACAGGGCGCCCGCAGATCGACGACACCGCCATCGACGATGCCTGCACCATGGCTGCGCATGCGTCGGTGCAGTTGGCCATTCTGGGCCGTGAATCCCACCTTCTTCGCACGGTGCAGCACAAGGCGATGATCGGGCGCGCACAGGGAATGCTGATGCAGAAGTACGGACTCGACGAGAGCCGGGCCTACCGGATGTTGAGCTGGATCGCGCAGCAGAATCAGATCGAGATAGCCGTCCTCGCCGAGCGTTTCACCGCGACGGGCATCCTTCCGCTGTCACCGGCGTCCGCCGGATCCGGCCCCGACGAGCATGTCGCGATGACCGGCTGACTCACCCGCCGGGTCCACCTGGTCCGCCGGAGGACGGGGCACCGCCAGGCGCCCGACCCCCGCTCGGGGTTGTTGCGGTGTCGACCCCCACTGCGAGGGAGACCGCAAAGCCGCCTTCCACATCGCCGCTGACGGTCGCGAGCTGGTGCACAGCGCCGTCGTCGCCGAACACATTGTCGGTCTGCAACGACACCTGGGCCAGGTTCTCTACCGACTTCGCGTAGCCGGCTGTGGCATAGACCTGCTCGCAGACATCCTGCGGGAGCGCCAGTTGCGATGTCGCAATCGCGTTCGAGGCGTCGGTGATGCTTGCCTGATCGGGGTAGACCTCGAAGTGCACGTGCGGCCAGCGGCCGCTGTAGCAGGCAGGAAAGATGCTGGTGTACTTGACGATTCCGGTTCACCAGCTGTGTGCCTGCTGTGCGGAAATCAGGCTGACCAGACGCACTGCTCATCAAGGCAGGCCCAACCGTCGGGGCTGTCGGCCGGCCGGGTGTGGGAGCCGCAGGTCGGGCAGGCGATCGGCGCACCGATGCGCAGCAGCGCGGTGGCGTCGGCGGAATCGTCCGACGCGCGGCGGCGGGCGCCGCGACCAGGGTGGGACAAAGACATCGAAACTCCTCTATGGCTGTGGTTCTGCTGGGGTGTGCTTGTTCCGCGCTCGGACCCCGACAACTCTCAGACGTCCCGGATGATGCCACCGTTGCCTCAGGCGGCACCGGCCAACGAATTGTTGATCGCCGCGGCGACGTCCCGCATCGAGGTGCGTCGGTCCATCGCGGTGCGCTGGATCAGCCGGAACGCTTCCTGTTCGGTCAGCTGCTGCTGCGCCATCAGCAGTCCCTTGGCCCGCTCGACCACCTTTCGGGTGTCCAGCCGGTTCTGGATCTCGACGACGTCGGCCCGAAGCGCCGCAAGGTCGGTCGTGCGTGCCGCAGCCAGTTCGAGGGCGGGAAGCAAGCGCTCCTGGGTGAACGGCGCCGCCACGTAGCCGGTGGCGCCCGTTGCAACGGCGGAGCGAAGGTGCTGCGGATCCTCGTCCGCGGCGAGAACGACCACCGGCCAACCGCGCCGGGCGGCCGCCGCCGCGATCGCGGCCCCGTCGCTGTTGCGCCGGGTCAGGTACCACAGCACCGTGGGTGGCTCGGTCAGATCCGGCAGCTCATCCACGATCCGTCCGGCCAGGTTGATACCACTCGCCGCGAGGGTGTCTTCGAGATCTGCGGGAGCGGCCGGCTCGACCGCCAACAGCAGCGCTGCACGCTCTTGCCCACCGGACTTGACGGAGGCCAGCCGGCGCGGTTCGGGTGAGGCGGATTTCTGGCGACTCGGTATCGGTGACATGGTTGCGCTCCTTGATGACTGAACGATCTCTCTGGATCGATACAGTCACTCTACAACTCGTAGAATACAGAGCGGTCTGCCGGTCTTTACGATTGTGTTTCGTCCTGACGCAGCCGGTCGACCCGGCGGACAGGATGCTCAGCCGTCGACGACGACCCCACGATCGTCCTGGTGCCGCTGCGGTACCCGATCACCCTGCTGCTTGATCCGCGCCTCGATCGACGACGCGGCGCTCTCCGACAGAGTCAGCAGCTCCTGCAATCTGGCCACCTGGCCGGGGTTGTCCGCCGACTTGCGCAGTTGCTTGCGAAGGTCGCCGATCGCACTGCTGAGCCAGTCCCTGGCCGCAATGGCGTCGGATGTGTCGTCATACGGCTTTTCGGTGCGGATCTTCTCCAGGCCGGCCTGTATCTCGACGTACCTCTCGTCATCGACCATCAGAGCGCTCCCTTGTTGGTGACTTGTTCCGTGCAGGCGTTCACCGACAGGTACCCGCCGGGCACCAGTACCAAGCGCCGGCTGGCCGAACACGCCTGGCGACCCCGGCAACGCCCGATTCGTCCCCGATGGCGATATCGCGGAAACGCTTCGGGGAGCCGGGTCAGGAAGGGGTGGCCACCACGATGGAGATGCCGGCGAGCTCCGCAAGCCGGTCGACCGCCAACGGCCGACGGGATGCGGTGTCATCCGCCCGGTAGAACCAGTTCGACGTCGAGCCAGGTTGCGAGATCCGCTATCTCGGCGCTGATCTCCGCGGTCATGGCCGCGCTGAAGGTCCGGTCCCGGTGGATCGCGTCGACGCGGAGGACGCCGGCGGAGCGATCGGCCGTGGCATCGAGTTTGCCGACCAGTTCGTCCCCGTAGAGGATCGGCAGCGCGAAGTATCCCCACCGCCGCTTGGCGGCCGGCTTGTACATCTCGAGGGCGTAATCGAAGTCGAACAGTTCGATGGTGCGTTTGCGGTCGTGAAGGAGCCGGTCGAACGGGGAGAGCAGCGCCGCCCGACCGGTGAAGGGTTGGCCGAGCTGATCGGGATCGACCCGCCAGGTGCCCTTGACGCCCTCGATCACCACCGGCTCGCCGGCCTCCTCGACATCCAGTGGTTCGACCGGGCACTCCGGCCCTCTGGCCCGGGCGATCCCCAGTGCTCGTAACCGACGTTCGTTGCGCAGGCGGCGTGCCTCATCGGCGGGGATCATCGGGACATCTGGGTAGACACGCGACGCCAGGTCCCAGAGCCGCTCCCGCTGCTGCCGGCCGGCGACCGCGACTTCGCCTCGGAGCACCATCATCTCGAGCAGTTGGCTGACGTTGCGGTTGTTGGTCCAGCCGGTCGATTTCCAGGGCCGAACGCAGGAGTCCGGCAGGTCGCGGGAGGTCAACGGCCCGGACGCGGTCAGCCGGTCGAGGATGTCGCGGCGACACGAGTCGTTGGCCGACACCCAGGAGCGCATCGATTCCCGCCATCCGGAGAGCTCGCCGTCGACCCAGTTCGCCATGTCGGCCCGGTAGAGCGCCAGGTCCTCGCTTGGCCGGATCATGGCACGCAATTCGATCAGCGTCCGGTTCTGGAGCGCGGTGGTCAGGTCGGCGGGTGAATACGAGGAGCCGATCCGGCTCCAGGCCACCAGATCGGCGTTCGGCGCGACGGCGGCGGTCGGGTCGATCTGCAACAGCGTGAGCCGACGCACGGTGTCGATCAGGCCGGCCGGCCGGGCCTCGTCCAGGAGTTGGGCGTGGACTGCGATCTGCCGCGCCTGGGCGACCGAGATCGAGTGGGCGACCATGCTGTTCAGTCTTCGTCGAGTTCGGCAAGCTGTTCGGCGGCCGCGGTGTTTCCGTTCGCGGCCAGTCGGCGCAGTTCTTCCAGATCACCCAGCTCGCCGGCGGTTTCGATCAGCTGGTCGGTGGCTGTGGCGTTGCCGGCGTCGGACAGTCGCCGGAGTTGGGCCACGTCGCCGATTTCGGCGGCCAGCTGGATCAACTCGTCGGCGGCGTCGCTGTACCCGGCGTCGGCCAGACGGCGCAGTTCGGTCGTGTCGCCGCGTTCCGCGGCAAGTCCGATCAGCTCGTCGACCGCGTCGCGGTCCCCGCTGTCGGCCCGCTCTCGCAGGTGCGGATCGATGGGCTCGGTCACCGTCGGAGTATGGCAGTGTTTCGGCGGCCTCGACCGGTCGCGACCGTTCGCCAGGTTTCAGCCGCCGTAGACGCTGACGGTGATGGCGGCGTCGGCGCCCACGCCGGTGTTGGCCGGCACCGATTGGCTCTGCACGCGGTTCGCCTGCCCGCGCGGGGGCGTCCCGGCGTCGATGAACGTCACGTTGGTGGCGCCCGCCCGCTGGAGCAGCCTCTCTGCCTGCTGACGCGTCTTCCCGACCAGGTCGGGCACCGTGATGCCGCGAATGCCGACCGCAACGGAGACCGGCGTGCCGGTCTTGTTCACTGCCGCTCCCACGGCGGGCTGCTGGCTCAGCACCACGCCGACCTGAGCAGGGTTGGCGATGACCTGCTCGGTGATGGTGAGGCTGCCGGCATCGCCCTGCCACCCCTTCGACCGGAGGGTGGCGACGGCCTGGTCGGGTGTCTGGTTCTGCACGTTGGGCATCGCCATCCCGCTGTTGTTGGAGATCGTCAGCGTGACCGGGGTACCTTCCGGGACCTTGTCACCCGAGCGCTGATCGACGGCGATGACCTGGTTGACCGGTTTCGCGCTGTCGCCCTCCTCGGTGACGACGGTGAGCTTGGCCTTCTCCAGCAGGGCGGTCGCGGCGGCCACATCCTTGCCCACGATTCCCTTCGGGACTGCCACCATCGTCATCCCGGAGCCGATGGTTACCGTGACGGTGGCGTTCGGAGCGACCGCGGAGGTGGACGCTGGGTCCTGGGCGATCACCCGACCCTTGTCCGCGTCCGAGGACGGCTGGTTCTTCTCGGCGTATACCAGGTGGGCAGCGGTGATCGCCTGCTGCGCGACGGCCGGGGTGTCGCCGACGACGTCCGGCACCGTCGTCGCGCTCACCCCCTTGCCGATGACGACATCCACCGGGGCGTTCCGAGTAACCTCGGTATGGCTGGACGGCCGCTGGGCGACCACCTTCTCCTTCATCTCGTCGGACGAATCGGCGCGGCTGACCGCATCCAGCGTTAAGCCCTTGTCCTGCAACGTCTTCGTCGCCTGTTCCAGGGACATCCCGGACAGGTCAGGGACCGCGACCAGCGCGGTGGGCGGCGGTGCGCTGAGCACTCGAACGGTGAGCCAGATGGCGCCGGCCAGCAGCGCAACGCACAGCACGCCGATCCCGACGAACCCCCAGGCCCGGGCCCGGGAACGCTGAGCCGGCTGGTCCGGCTCCCAGTCCAGGTCCGGCATCGACCTGGAGGGCGGCGCGAGCAGGGCCGCCGCTTGCACGCCCTCGCCGGAGAGCGCGCGGACGAGGTCGGAGCGCATCTCGGCGGCGGTTTGGTAGCGGTTGAGGGGGTTCTTGTTGAGGGTTTTTCCGACGATGGCGTCAATCTCTTGGGGGAGCCCGGGTTTGGTGTCGCTGGGGGGTCGGGGTTCTTCGCGGACGTGTTGGGGGGCGACGGCGACGGGGGAGTCGCCGGCGAAGGGTGAGGCGCCGCAGAGCAGTTCGTACAGGACGCAGCCGGTAGCGTAGACGTCGGAGCGGGCGTCGACGGCTTCGCCGCGGGCGATGCCGAAGTCCATGACTTTGACGGCGCCGGCGCGGTTGAGCATGA